>Ga0208188_1001298_pt1 | contig 11017 bp, 8 predicted proteins | sample June2015DPH_8_50_FD_184698 | JGI IMG/M metagenome (GOLD analysis project Ga0208188, IMG submission 184698) | Peatland microbial communities from SPRUCE experiment site at the Marcell Experimental Forest, Minnesota, USA - June2015DPH_8_40... | ecosystem: Environmental > Terrestrial > Soil >...
GTTTGCCGCGCTTCATGCGGAACGTCGCCGTGCCGTCCACGCCAAAATCTGTTTCGTATCCGGCTTCGGCGTCGCGCAATGGCAGATAAGTGGGCGAGAGCCAGGACCGCTCGCCGACGTCGTAGAGGTAAAAGATCTCCGACGGCAGTTCGCCCGTCACTGTGTCGGCCCAGTCTGTCGTGAGCCGGTTCTGCTGCGCGTTCAGGCTGGCCGAGGTGTGCAGCCCGCGATTGGTCACGCAAAGGACATGGCCGGGCGCATTCGCCATGGTGTGGTCGAACGGGCGCGGCGTGAACGGCGTGCGGACGCGGAGCGTGTTGCCGCCATCGGCGAATTCAAAATACGGCTGCGGCGTGCCGGGCGGAATTTCACCGTGTCCGATACGCGGATGCCCGTTAATAAAGCAGGAGACGACGTGAGGAGTCTCTGACCCATTTCCGGTTTCCGGTTTCCGGTTTCCGGTTTTAATTTGAGCCTCGTCACCTCGGCTCCCACCAGAACAAGATGCGCTGGGGTCAGTCTGAATTTTCAAATGGCGGGAGATTAAATCACCCGCCTGCGGGCGATCTTCGGCACAGCCCATCAACAATCGCAACTTGCCGGTCGCGCCCGGTGCCAGCGAAACGTTCAGCAGCAAACTGCCGATGGCATCAAAGCTCGGACACGGTTCGGTGGTGCACGGCTTCCGAAACGCGAGCGTTTCCAAGGCGCGCGGTTTCCAGACGCTGCCCGCGCGGCCGATGAAATCCACTCGCGCCTGCAAAAATCCTTCCGGCGGCGTTTCCGCCGCCAGCAAACCGATTTGTCTGGTTTCGTGATGCGCCGCAATCAACGCATTCAGGCTGGCGTCATAATTCACTTCGTGGAACAGGCGGTTGTATTGCGTGTGGCTGCGGTCCGACTGCGGCGAATTCAACACCCATTCCAAATACGGCACGACTTTGAGGTTGCGCGCCCGCGAACCTAGATTTGTGACGGTGATTTCCCAAAGCTCCACGGCGTCGGAATCGGACGGCAGCGTGATGCGCACAACCGTTTTGATTTCGTTGACCGTCTGCGTTAGAACGAGAACCGAGTCATTCGGTTCAACCATGGCGAGCAGCGCGATTTCTGCCGGAAAATTGCCGATGACCGGCCACGACCTTGGCTGCCCGGACGGCACCACATCGGCCACGAACAACGCGCGACCGGCAGGCTCAAGGCGATCGTAGGCGCGGCGGGTGAGGTCGCATCCATGTTCTGTCAGCGTGCCGGTAATTTCGCCGCTGGATTTCCATTCGACGGCATACGCGTGGTTGCCCAGCCGGAAACTGGTTTGCCGGCCTTTCGTGGAGCGTGAACGCCAGGCGCGGACACCAAAGGAAACAAATCCGATGGCCAGCACCGCCGCGATTCCCGCCAGCGCCATCTGCAGTGTCGAAACCCGGCCCAGCGCTTCCGCCAGTCCGCCGCCGGATGCCTGCTGGATGGCTTCGGATTGCGACCAGGCCCAGTCCCAGCCCTTTCCCCTCGGAATAAAAAACGGAATCAGCAGCGGCGCCCAGGTGGTGAAGCGTTTGATGCCTTCGGGAATGAACCGGGCCGTGGCCGCGGCCGGGCCGATGAAGCGCGCGAGACGTTCGTCGAGCCGGTCCATGCCGATGAAGCTCAGATTGACGAGTGTGGCCACACGCAGACCCATGTGATCGATCCAGATCAAAATGCGGAAGCAATCGTAAGCCAGCACCCACATGAACACTTTCAGACTCCACGCCTGGAAGCTCGCGGTGTTTGTTGTGGCATCCTTGAAAATGCAAAAAACGGTGTGAACCGCGCCGTCTTGATTATACCAGGTGGGCACGGACATTTGTTTGAGGAAGGTGAAAATGATCGGCGCCATCCACAATCCCCAGCGCAGGACTTGAATCGTGTTTTCGGTCAGTTCGGCAACCCCCTTGCGGGAAAACATCCGCCGGATCGGCGCCGTGTCGCGTTGAAACAGCGCAGTGAGAAACGAGCGATTAACAGCGAACAGCCACGCCGCCACGCCCCAGCCAATCACGCCTTTCAACGCTTCATTGAAGAGCAGTTTCGCGCCGCCGGCATAAGTGCCGAGTTGAATGTGCCCCCACTTGCTGACCAACGGATAAAATTCATCCGCCGCCGGTTTCAGCCCAAAAGTGTTGTAAAGATTGAGCTTGTCCAGCACGACGGGAATTTGCGTGTTGTCGAAATAGAACGCGAACGCGGCGCCGACAAACGCGCCCAGTCCGCCTTCCACCAGATACACGCGCCACGATTTCAGCCCGCCGCAGTTCCTCAGGCCGTAAATCAGATCGCGCAGCGCACTGACGCCGGCATAAGCCAGCGCGCCCGCTGCCAGACCGAAAAAGACGCGCTGCGAAGTTGAAAGCGCTGGCAGATTCACGCCCAACGCGACGGCGCAGGCAATTCCAACGACCACGCCGCGCGCCATCAGCACCGGCTGGCGGCAGGTTCTCAGTGCGCGATGAAAAAACGACCGGCTGCCGTCAAAGGTTTCGATGATCGCCTTGAACAACGGAAACGCCATCGCGCCGGCAAGGGCGAACAGCAGCGCCGGAAAAGTCCGGCAAAGATTTTGCACGACCGGCGCACCGGCGATGGCGTGGAGCAGTTGCAGGAGCGTCATCAGGACGCCGCTGAAAACCATGCCCTTTTTCATCCCGCTGACGGCGTGCGCTTTCATCGTGGCGCGCGTCGGCGCTATTATACGCATGCCGTCCATGATCATTCCGGTCACCATAAAAACTTCCGCCCACAGCGCGCCTTGCGAGAGCAACGTGGCCAGAACGGCGACAACCGGTTTCAACGCACCGGGCAATCCGGCGGCGAAATTTCCCGAACCCAAATCCGCCACGCCCGGAGCAACGATGGACGCAGCGGCGGCCAGCAGCAGGCAGAGATGCGCGTTCACGCTGGTCAGCGGGCGGCGGGACGCGGTTAAAGCGAATGTCTGGGCCAGGATTACGTTGAATAAAAACAGCAACAGCGTCCGGCCGATTCCCGCACACCAAGCCGGAGAACCTGACAGCAAACCGGCAGTGACGTTGTTGCCCAATAAACCCGCCAGTTGGTCCGACGGCAGTGCGAGCGGCAGTCCCAACGCGAAGGGAATAACCGTGATTGCCGCGCCCGCGATGGTGTCCAGGTGTTTCCTTGAGTTCACCAGACGATAGGCGTTGGCGACGTGATAGAGCAGGTAAAAAACCGTGGCGCTAACGGGGCTGAGTTGAATCAGTCCGGAAAAGTTTTGCGGCGCCTGCCAGAGCGGCACGTGGCGCGCCGAAGCGGCGAGCAGGCCGGTGAACAGAAAATCCCGAACCGCTTCGCCGGGCGTCAAAGCGCGTCCGGTCAAAATGAATTTCAGAATGCCGGCGGCAATCATTCCCGCCAGGGCCGGGCCGAGAAAGCGCCAGCCGGCTGGCGGCGAAGTCAAATTGCCGGGCGCGTAAACCGCAAGCGCGCCGCCAAGAATCAACACGAGCGCGCAACCAAAGCTCAAATCGTGAATCAGCGACCAACGCCCGGAAAAGCGCGCTCCGATGGCGGGTTTTTCCTGAAGCTGGTTATTGTCTTTTTGTAAACGCATGACTAACCCGGATATTTCACAACTCGTCTCGGCTTGGCCTCGTAGCGCAGACTTCCAAGTCTGCTGTATCGCGGGTTTCCAAACCCGCTGACGCCACGCCGCATCCTACACCCTGCCGACTTGGAAGTCGGCGACACAGCAGGCTTGGAAGCCTGCGCTACATGAGCTTCGCACGTTTGCATTAAAGTGAGCCTGAAATATCCAGGCTAAACCGCTCCAACCATCACCACAAACTCCCCCTTCAAGCTTCGTTTCTTCGCCATCGCCAGCAATTCTGCCGGCTTGCCGCGCAGATATTCCTCGAACTTCTTGGTCAACTCGCGCGCCAGCACGACTTCATGTTCCGGGAAAACCTCGCTGAGTTCGACGAGCAGCTTTTCGACCCGATACGGCGATTCATAAAGCACCAGCGTGCCATCGAAACTCTTGAGCGATTCCAGCTTGTTCCGCCGCTGGCCGGATTTGTGCGGCAGGAAACCGATGAAATGAAATTCATCCGTCGGCAGTCCGCTCGCTGTCATCGCCGCCACCAACGCGCACGGGCCGGGCACGGATTCGACGCGGAAACCGGCGGCGATGGCCGCTTTGACGACGCGTTCGCCCGGATCGCTGATGCCGGGACTGCCCGCGTCCGTGACCAGCGCGACTTTTTCGCCGCGCCGGAGGCGCTCGATGATTTCTTCGCTGCGTCTGGCTTCGTTGAACTGGAAACAGCTCAGGAGCGGTTTGGAGATTCCGAAATGCTTCAACAGTCGCCCGGAGTGGCGCGTGTCCTCGGCGGCGACAACATCGCACTCGCGCAACACGCGCAGCGCGCGCAGCGTGATGTCCTCAAGGTTGCCAATCGGCGTGGCGACGAGGTAAAGCGTCCCGGCTGTGAGCGGCGGCAATGCGGCGTCCATGGCAAATTTTAAGGATTGGCAGTTGGGGTATTTGTAAAATTTGAACGGTTTTTTGCCCACCATTGCAAATAAGAATCTATCCCAATAAAATTTAGTCGAATTTTTGATTTCGGAGTCATCAGATTAACGGCCAATTGCATAACTTTTAAGTTGTTATCTGATCGCAAAACTTTGGCTAGGAAATCAAAGCGCTCTAATTCTGAAAAACGACTGCTATTAAAAATCTGCTTAACCACGTTAAACCTAATCAACTCACTATCGGGATGAGCCGAGTAAAACTCTTCGAGCTGTTCCAACGAATCTGTGTCTGGATTTCTCCCATACAAATCCCAGTGAATTGTAACAGTGGAATCTTCAATTATTGTTTCAGTTTCCACTTCATGGAGAATGGTATTGGCTAAACTTTTTGCGGATTGCGCGAATGGGGAATTTGTTGAAACTCCAATATTTGCTAGCTGAATAAAAGCAGCACGGTCGTCATTTTGAGCCTTTGAAACAAGCAAGCTAAATTCAGTTGCTGCGTCCAACTTTTTCAATGAGTCATTTGCCTTTTGGATAGAATCATCCAAATCTTTTAATTTCTGCTCGGCAAGCGTGACTTTGTTGGACGCTTCCTCGGAAAGATTTTTTGCGGTTTGTGCTTCTGTTGCGACAAGGTCAACAGTTGCTCTTTGATTTACAACTTGTTTTTTAATGTCGGCGATGGTTTTAGCATCGGCCGTCGCTTCAGCCGCCGATGTTTTTATAGTCAACCAATCTTTCAAGGTCACTTCCACCAACTTGTCCTTCAGAATCAGGAGAAATCCTGTTGCCGCAATGAATACACAGACAAATTTTAAAAGCGGTTTGCTTCGCCTTCCAATAGCCAGCCAGTAAATCAGGATTCCGATGGAAAGAAGAATGAGAATAATGCCTGTCACTTGCGTCATGCCGATAAATCTAACAAGAACGTCGTCCATAATCAACGCCGTGCTGCCCTGCATGATTTACGCACCGTCGTCTTGATCGCCGTGTCGGATTGAAGAACGCAGCGCCGTAGGCGCGAAATATTTGTAGAATCACACACACCAAAATTCTAAGCTCCGTCAAGAGCGATATATTCGGATGATGCCGCTCCTGACGGAGCTTGTGTCACAACCGGATTTGGAGCTACAAATATGTCGCGCCGCTGGCGCTCTAAAAATTTTGGCAAAATGAAACCCGCCACAAAATTCGCCGTCGTTTTGGTCACAGCGCCTGATTTAAAAACCGCCCGCGCGCTGGCTAAGGCCGCGTTGCAGGCGCGCTTGATTGCTTGTGCGAACCTCATCCCCAAAATCGAATCGCATTATTTGTGGCAGGGAAAGATTGTATCCGACGCGGAGGTTTTACTGGTTTTAAAAACGCAGAAGTCAAAACTCGCCGTGCTGGAAAAATTGGTTCTCGCCCGGCATCCCTACGACACGCCGGAGTTTATCGCCCTGCCGTTGAGCGCGGGGAACAAAAAGTATCTCGACTGGCTGGCAGCAAGCTGAATCCCCCGCCAATTCACGCCACCTCACCCCGGCCCTCTCCCCCGTCGGCGACGGCGGAGAGGGAGCGGCCATGGACCGTGAGGACGGCTCATTCCTCTTCGTGTTTCGCAGGAAGATGGAGCGGACTGATCCCGCAGTGCGGGACGGCTACAAGCTATCACCAAAATTTTGGTTGAACCGGCGCGGCGCGGGGGTAAATTCAAAGGGTGAATCAGATGGGCGCAATTCCGCCGGCATTGCTGGCAATACTTGGGTTCGGGTTTGGCCTGGGCACAATGATGCTTATTTGGATGATTGCGTTGCACCGCCGGGCACGCGTGGCGGAGTTCAAAATCCGACAGATGGAAAAATTCCCTTTGTTCCAATCGGCGCTTGGATCGCGCCCCACATGCTGGCTGGCGGTCCGTTCGCTTAATCCCAAAGCCGTTCAAGCCGCGCTGGGCCTGGATCATTTTACCCCCTGCCCCTGGGCGGAAGGGATGACGGGCGGGCACGGGTTTTTCATCGGTCCGCCGGTGAATGGCTGGATCATTGTCACCGGTTCCGGCCTGCCGAATCCGGGTTGCGACGTGGACGAGTGTTTTTATTTTCTGACTGAACTCAGCCGCAAACTCGGTCACGTGCAATTCTTCCAGGCGGAACGGGTTCTGCATCATCACGCCTGGACGCGCGTGGAAAACGGCGTTGTGACGCGCGCGTATGCGTGGGCGGGCGAAACCGTGTGGAATCAGGGCCGCAAAACCGCCGCCGAGACGGAATTAAGCATGAAATGCTTTGGCTACGGGGAACATCCGGATGCCGCTTCGTGGGCGGCGGCGGAATGGACGGCGACCAACGTCGCAAAAGTCCCGTTGCTGGCGGCGCGATGGAGTCTCGATCCGGCGCGCATAGACGAACGGTTGCGGAACCACGCCAGCGGCGTCGCCGGCGAATCGCCACGACCGGATTGAGCCGGTGGTGCCAATTTAGCGGTTGTAGAGTCGGCGCTGTGCGCCGATTTCGAGCCACAGGCTCGACGCTACAGCAAATTCGGACGGCCGGATTGAGCCTTGCGTTTTCAGGCGCGTGAGGCAGATTTTTATCAAACTGGAAAGGAAACATGTCATTCAGCATTGAACTTGAACTCCAGCGGTTCCCCAAAGTCGTCCAACTCAAGGACGGCACGAAAGCGACGTTGCGCCCCCTTCGCCCCGACGATGAAAAGGAATTTCACGGTTTGTTTCTCAGCATCCCCGAACCGGAACGGATGTTCATCAAACATCGCGTCGCGGAAATTGAAACCATCCGTGACTGGTGCCGGAACATTGACTACGGGCGCAATCTGCCGCTGGTCGGGTTGGTGGGCGGCAAAATCGCCGGCGACGCCACGCTGCACCAGCAACTCGGCGGCTGGAAGCGGCATGTCGGCCGCGTCAGCGTGCTGGTTCATCCGGAATTTCGCGAACGCGGTCTGGCGCGGGCGCTCATCAGCGAGATTGTCGAAATCGCGCGACAGGTCGGCCTGGAAAAGGTCGAGGCGGAATTCATTGGCGAACAGGCAGCGGCCATCAAGATGTTTGCCCTGCTTGGTTTCAGCCAGCTTTTGCGCCTGGAAAATTACGTCAAGGACATGCAGGCAATCAGTCACGATTACATTTTGATGGGGCTCGAGCTGAAAACCGACGAGGAATATGCCGGCGTGGGCGGATGAACTGAATGTGGAGTGCGGAGTGCGGAGTGCGGAATCAAATGCGCGCCCGCCTGGAATCATCCGCACTCTGAATTCCGCACTCTGCACTTCCCATGACTCCTGACATCTGTCCGAACTGCGGCGCCGAAGTGCCGCGCAACGCCAGGGCCTGTCCCGAATGCGGCTCGGATGAGCAAACCGGCTGGTCGGAAACCGCGTATGCCAGCCATCTCGGATTGCCGGATGAAAATTTCGACCACGATGAATTTGTAAAAAGGGAATTCGGCCCGGAGCCGGTCAAGCCGCGCGGCATCGGGTGGTTCTGGTGGATGGTGGCGCTGCTGGTGGTGGCGGGAATGCTGTTCCTCTGGCTGAGATAAATTGAATACGCTCCTCTTGGGCTTACCCCTTCAATCCCATAGGTGCCGCGGCAGCAAATAAATTCCTATCTTTCGTTCAAACTCTCGTTGATTTATCACTTGTACACTATTCGACTCCCCAGGATAGGCATTCAGATATACAGCCCTTGGCGTCTTGGTGTGAACCCTGTGGTCAATATATATGTCGAATGTCTTGCCGGCGGCATCTGTAATTTTGATCGATATCGTTCCGCCATCGTTGAACGAGTCAATGCTTCGATTACCTTTGGCGTCATGCTCTTGCACAACCGGTGGAATTATCTCGATTCCACTCTGGACGAATGGTCCATTTGAGTGAATGCATCCTGCACAAAGCACCACAAAAATAAGAGTAAGTATCGCCTTCATACATCTGCCCATCCCGCTCGTACGGAGGACAGATTAAGACGGCCTGTGCGGTTTGTCTACATGGCAAGCTACCTTTGCCAAGGCGCAACACGTGCATCTCAGTTTTGGTACAGTCGCGGAGCGACCCAGCGAGGGTAGCCGTGGCTTTCAAGCCATGGTTGCCGAACAAACCAGGGCCCCGTCGCGGAGCGACGGTTGAAATCAATGTCGGCAAAAGAATTCAAGCGTCGCGCCGCGACGCCACCGGATGGAAAACATTTCCCGTGGGTTGAAACCCACGGCTACCACCGCAGCCTCGCTCCGCGAGGCCCGATGTTTCCCATGGCAACAAAAAAGCCCGCTCGGGGGAGCGGGCTGGGAAATGTTTTTGAATTTATCTCCGGGTCAGGCCTTGGCTCCTGCCGTCTTGGCCGCAGGCGCTTTGGCTGCGGTTTCCGGTTTTTCTGCTTCGGTGCCGGGTGCAACTTCCTCGGCGGCGGGCGCCGGAGGCGTGAAATCCACCCATTCCAAAATCGCGCGCGGCGCGGCGTCGCCCTGCCGCTGGTTCATTTTGACGATGCGCGTGTAACCGCCGTTGCGTTCCTTGAACGCGGGGGCGATGTCTTCAAAAAGAATCCGCAGCACGTCCTCGTTCCGCCGCCATTTCTGGCGTTCGTCCTTCGTCAATTGCACCGTTGGACCATGCGCGTGCAAACGCGCGGCAGCCAGGCGGCGCGATTGAATCGTGGCGTGCTTGCCCAGGGTGACGATTTTTTCCGCAACGGAACGCGCGGCCTTCGCCTTCGCGAGCGTCGTGGTCACGCGCTTGTGTTTGATGAGGCTGCAAACCAGGTTGGCCAGCATCGCGTCGCGGTGCCGGGAGGTGCGGCCCAGTTTGGCCGTTCGTTTCAAATGTCGCATAGCCGGTCCTTATTCCGCCTTCGGTTCTTCCTTCGGCGCTTCGAGCAATCCCGGCTCGAAGTTCATGCCGAGGGACAGGCCCAAAGCCGTCAATTTGTCCTTGATTTCGTTCAGCGATTTCTTGCCGAAGTTGCGATATTTGAGCATTTCCTGCTCGGTCTTCATCGCCAACTGGCCGACGCTGGTGATGTTCGCGTTGTTCAGGCAATTCGCCGCCCGGACGCTCAACTCGATTTCGTTGACACTCATGTTGAGGAGCTTCTTCATCTTCGACTTCTCCTCGTCCTGCTTGTCGGCGGCTTCCTCGAATTCGACCGCGTTCTTGTCGTAACCGACGAACACGTCGAGGTGATGCTGCAAAATCGCCGAGGCCTGCGTGAGCGCGTCGTCGGGTGACAGGCGCCCGTCCGTCCAGATTTCCAAAATCAGGCGGTCGTAATCCGTGCGGTTGCCGACACGCGCGGCTTCCACGGCGTAGCGCACACGGGTGACCGGTGAAAACAGCGAGTCAATCGCCACCACGCCGATGGCCTGGCCGGGCTTTTTGTTTTCATCACTCGGGCAGAAACCGCGGCCGATTTTCACGGTCAGTTCCATCTCGAACTTTTTCTTTTTGTCGAGCGTACAGATGATCTGGTCGGGGTTGACCAGTTCGATGTTTTGATTGAGCTGGATGTCGGCGGCGGTCACTTCGCCCTCCTTGTTCACCGAAAGCAACAATACCTGCTCGTCGCGCGTGTGGGCCTTGAACTTGATTTTCTTCAAATTCAAAACGATGTCGGTCACGTCCTCCACCACGCCTTCGATCGTGGCGAACTCGTGCATCGCGCCGTCCACCTTCAACGAGGTGATGGCCGCGCCTTCAAGCGAGGACAACAACACGCGGCGCAGCGAATTGCCGACGGTGTGGCCATAACCGGTTTCAAACGGGTCGGCGATATATTTTGCGTAGGTGGCGGTGGCGCTGGCGTCATCCTTTTGCAAACGCTTGGGCATTTCGAAACGTCCTAGACGTACTGGCATATTTTCCTTTCAACAATTTTAATCTGGCTTTCCCGGCGGTTTATTCCCGCAGGCCGGTCAAGCCCGTATAATTGTTTTGGGGTGTTGGAGTGCCGGAGGGTTGGGATGATGAAACAGCATCACTCCATTGCTCCATTGCTCCAATACTCCGTTTTCATTTTTAGCGGGAATAAAATTCGACCACCGCCTGCTCATTGGCAATCGGTTGAATCTCGGCACGCATCGGAATCCGCATGACCGTGCCTTTGAACTCTTCCTTGCTCAACGACAACCAGTCCGGCACCGCGCGGCTCGTGGCGATTTCCAAATTTTTCGCGGCCAACTGGCGCGAGACGTTTGAATTCTTCACTGCGACGGCGTCATTCACTTTCAGACCAAACGATGGCACGTTCACCTTGCGTCCGTTCACCGTGATATGGCCGTGCGAGACCATCTGACGCGCGGCGGCGCGGGTGTTCGCAAAACCGAGGTGATAAACCACATTGTCGAGGCGCGTCTCCAAAATCTGCAACATCTGTTCACCGGTGACGCCACGGCGCTTGAGCGCTTTTTCATAAACGCCGCGAAACTGGCGTTCGAGGAGGCCGTAATAATAACGGAACTTTTGCTTTTCGATCAGGCCGAGGCCGTAA
>Ga0208188_1001301_pt1 | contig 11001 bp, 10 predicted proteins | sample June2015DPH_8_50_FD_184698 | JGI IMG/M metagenome (GOLD analysis project Ga0208188, IMG submission 184698) | Peatland microbial communities from SPRUCE experiment site at the Marcell Experimental Forest, Minnesota, USA - June2015DPH_8_40... | ecosystem: Environmental > Terrestrial > Soil >...
GTTGCACGGTTACACGACATTTGATTTGAGCCAGTTGCCGACGCTCGACCTGATGGTGGATTTGCAGAACAAACTGCAACACCGGCTGTCGCTGGATTCCATCGCCACGGCAACTTTCGGCGTGGAAAAGACGGCGGAAGGCATGCAGGCCATCCGCTGGTTCAAGGAAGGCAGGCTGGCGGAAATCGCAGAGTATTGCTGTTACGACGTAAAAATCACGAAGCTGGTTCACGAATATGGCCAACACCACCGGCAGTTGCACTATCACAATCGGTTCGGGAAGAAAATGACCGTGCCGGTGAGCTGGTGAACCGGGTCAAAATCCAAAAAAATCCGGCGGCGGCTGAGCCGGCCCGGTCCGCTTCAAGGCGAGGAAGAAAGTTCCAGTTCGTGCAGCTTGGGCCCGACCAGATCGCCCAGATGATTGCCCGACAGGTACAGCACGAGACCAAAACCGGCCAGCGCCAGCATCAGAAAAGCAAACGCCCAGAAATGGCGCGATTCAAACCGTTCCAGCGACCGCGCGAACGCCACCAGTCCGATCAACGCGGACACGACGATGACGGCATCAACGCTTACGCGCTGCCAGTAACTGCCACCCAGGTGAAGCCACATGCCAAACTCGTCAAACGTCAGCCCCATGGCAAACCCGTACACGAGCGCGGTGCCATCGGCGGCTCGTCCGACCGGCCGGCGGAAGATCGCATACCCGGCCACCGCCGACAGCAGGAAAATGCCGTAATTCAGGTGGTGAACATGCGTCCCCTGCAGGAAGAAATAGAAGTTGGGAATCGAATGAGACATGATCAGGAAGACCATGGCCCGCGAAATGACAAACGTCAGGATGAAACTGAACAAGGCGCGGCGGGCCAGCCGATGCGGCATGGCTCGGTGGTGAACCGGCTTGGGCAGGTGATCGGATTCAGGGGTCATCGGCGGGTCTGTGGTTCTGTGGTTCAATTGGCGCGGGTCTGCTGGTAATACCATTGCAGTTGTTCCGGCGAGCTGTCCTCGTCCACGTTTTCCGTTTGAATCAGTTCCGCGCCCCGCGCCGGCGGTTCCACGGCCTTGAGTTTCCATTCGTTGTCGAGCCGGCCAAAAGTCCAGAACTCGATCCAGGGTGCCACATAGGGGTCCCGGCTGATCAACAGGTTGTTTCGCCAGACCGCTTTCTGGGCGTGGGCGCTGATGCGCACCGTGAATTCATCCTGCGACTTGTCCGGATGGTTCCGGACCAAAACCAGTTCCACCTTGCGCACGCAAAGATTGCGGAATTCCAGTTTCGTGCCCTGGCCGCCAAGGCGGATGAGTTCATTTTGCAGGCTCGCCGCCACTCCGGAAAACAATTCCGCCGTCGGGATGGCCGCCGGGTCGCCCTTCTCGCGCGCGAGCGTGACGTGCAGGAACACCTGCCGGGCGCGTTCCAGCATGGCTTGGCGGTCCCAGAGCTTGTCCGTCTGGACCAGGAAATTCAACAGGCGCTCGGTGCGCGTGGCCTTGGTCTCGGTTTCCTTCTCCAGCCAGGGGCCGGCGGGTCCGGCCTGCCCGGCCTCGTCCCCATAAACCTGGTCCCGCCCCGCATCGGTGAATTGCTCGAAGAAGTTTTCCTCCTTGAGCGCGTCGGATTCGCGCGTCTGATCAATCTCACGCAGCAACCAGGCGCCGTCCTGCCGGTGAAACGTCCAGAATTCCTGGAAACGCGCCGGTTGTTCGTCGCCGCGCAAAAAGTCCTGCGTGCGATCGTCAATGTAATAGTCGCGCGCGCTGGCGGTGATCAAGGCGGTGAATTCACGGTCGTTTTCCTTCTCCGGGTAGCGGACATTCACGATGTCCACGCTTTCGAGGCGCAGGTTGTCAATCCGGTTGATTTCGTGATTGCCAGCCAGGCCGCTCAATTGGGAGCAATGGTCCGCATAAAGGTCCGGCATCAGGAGCGATTGCATCGGCCCGTAATCCCGCGCCTGCCAGCACTGCTGCAATTTCGTGAACGTGGACCGGGCCAGCTCTTCCAGTTTTTCGGGCGCCATCGTCTGGTCCACCCGCGACAGGAATTCGAGCAGTTTCCGGGTCTTGACGCCTTTGCGATCGATCTCGTCGCGGCTGTAAAGGAAGTCCAGGTCTTCGTCTTCCTCCTGTTTTTTCTGGGCGAGTTTCGCAACCACGAAAATGACGATGAAGACGCCAATGACGACAAGGAAGACCGTCGGATCACCCGAACCGCCGCCCGAAAATCCGCCGCCATGAAAGCCGCCACCAAAGCCTCCGCCGAAGCCGCCACCACCGCCGCCTTTGTTGTGCACCGCAACCCCGTTCGCGAAATAGGTGTTCGGCCGGTCGGTTTGCAGATTGTAAACGCGCGTTGGCCCCGAAACGGTTTCCAGACGGGTGATTTGCTGCTCGCGCAAACCGTCTGCCGACAGGACAAAAATCGGGTCGCCGACCTTCAATACCTCCAGCGTCTTGAACGTCCCGTTCCCGACATAGAACGGATGCTCGCGGGTCACGCGCAGCGTCATCTGCTCCGTGCGCACGATGATGTATTCGTTCACCTCATAAGTAATGATCCGGCGCACCGTGGTACGGACGATTTCCCCGCCCGTCGTGAAGGCGAGCAATTCGTCCCCGGGACGGACCGCGCTGATGGGGGTTTCCGTTCCATCGGCGCGCAGGATTGGGGTGTCCGGCAGAAAGCAGCCCTTGTTGTGAACCACCACGCCGTTCGCCAGGTAGGTTCCGCCGGGCGCAACGAGCAAATTGAACGCGGGCCGGACGGCCTTGACGCGGGCGGCCGTTTCGATTTCAACCTGGCCAAAATGGCCCTCCTCGCACAGATAAAGCGAATCACCCGGTTGCAGGCCCGATGCCACGCGAAAAGTTCCTGGTGCGGTCTGAAGCGGATGCTCCGCCGTGGCCCGCAGCATCCGGCCGCCCACACCAATTTCCACATAATCGGCCGGCTCGACTTCGCTGGTGGCCTGCACCGTGGCCGGTTGGAGCCGGCCATCCACCACCGCCCACACTGTTTGCCCGGCGGCAAGTCTTTCGATGGGGATGGGTCCGGCCGGGGTGTCAATCAGCGTGCCTTCCTCCAGGCAACCGCCGCCGCCGCGGCCCCAGGCGCCAAACGCCGCCAGCAAGCCCGCCAGCAAAAAGATGGCGCCTCGCGTTCTCACGCGGACATATTCGAGGCTGATGCCGGGCCTGGCCATTATAATGAATCGCCGGATTTCCAACGCCGCTGCTGCCGCCGGCGGCTCAATGCAGTGCGGCAATGATTCCGCCGAGGACGGCGGCGGCCACCACGATGCTGACGCCAATGATGCTCGCGCCGGCAATCCGGCCGAAATATTGGGCCACCGCCACATTGCCGCGCGCGATTTCCTTGTCCTCATCAATGTTGGGCGTCATCCGCTCAATCAGGCGGGGCAGGACCAGGGATGCCGCCAGAATCAACGCAATACCGATGATGCCTCCCAAGGCCGAGAAGACCACGGCCCAGGCCATGTTTTGTGCCACTTCACTCATAATGGTTCCTTTGTTTGACGGGCAGAAAGTTGCAACCTGCCGATGAATTTGGCTGGAGAAAAATTGTCCCATGCCAATGTGCCAAGTCAACTTGCATGGGCGCATTAAAGAGCACCGGCCAGGAAAGGCAAGGGCGAATCTGTCCGCGGCGGGGAAAGCGACAAACGAAAGCTGGCTTGGGAAAAAGCTGCCCGCTCCCATGAGCTGGTGAATTGAAATTCCAGGTTCCCAACTTCTGGATGCGTCAATCCCCGGGTTGCGGAAGCAAAGGGGACGATGCCCTAAAGACAAAAGGCCTGGAATTTTGAATTATTCCCGCCGGTTATTTTGGATTTTGTTTGAGGTTGTGAATGGCCCGCCTGGCGGCAAAAGCCGCCTGCAATGCTTTTGCGGACTCGGCATCCAATTCCTTTTTGTGGTCGCTGTCTCCAAACCCCAGGTCAATGTAATCGTAGCTTAAACGTTCGTCGTGAATCTTGTCTTCATGGTTTCTGAAAAAAGCATCCAGGTTTTCCTGCAGTGCCGCATCTTTGGTAAATCCCAGGTTTTGCATTTCCACCACCAGGACCCCAATTTCTGTTTTCGCATAACTGGCGAGCTGCCGCAACAGCTCTTCCTGCGTGTCCCTTTGCGCTTTGGTTTCATCCGCAAAGCCTGACGGTTGATCCAAAACCCTTTTCAAACGCGCGTCAATTTTGTCCAGGTCGTCGTTTATCATGCGCATGTTCTTCGCCTCAAGCTCCTTTTGCGCTTCGAGTTTGATTTGCGCCTCAAATTGTTTCTGCACCTCTTCTTCCTTCTGCGCTTTGAGGGCCTTTTGTCCCTCCACTTGGTTCTGAGCCTGAAGTTCCTGGATGATCCGGTCTTTTTCCTGTCCGTCCGAGAACAGGCGGACGACCACGCACGCCAGCGCGAGAGTAATCAGGAGATTCAACACCAAAATAAAGATATGGCTGGGTTTCATGGATTTCCGAATCGCTTTGGGAAAAAACAGTTTTCTAAAATCGGAGTAAAGACAAAAGTGTCTTAGGATTGTTTTTTCACGGAAAACGGGCCAAAATGGGCAAAATCAGGTCTGGCGGGAGCACCACCGCCCCTTCGGGAAATGACCGAATCCCGTCAACCCAATGCCAACATTGGCGATTATCTCTAAAGGGGAACGGCGAACGGAACTGGCTCGCCGAGTCGAAGCTTCGAACGAAGGTTGGCTTGTCGGGTCGAAGCTTGAAGTGTTACTGTCATATGGCCCGCCTTCGCTTCGCTATGGCCCGGACGGTGCGTTGGTGAACATTTTTTGAGCCATGATCACGCCGATTTTCCCCATCGCGAGCATGTTGGATTGCGAGGTGGCGAGGGTTTGCAGTTGCTCCGGCGAAAGGAACGCGGCGGCCTGTTGGAGGACATTCTGATTGATCTGCTCCTGCTGTTGCATGTATTGGCCCACCATTGCAGTTGTGCCGGAAGAACCCGCTGGCGACGGATTCGGGGCGCTGTTTGCGGTCACGCTTTGGCGCGCCGTTATCATGGCTTGCAGCAGTTGCTGCTGCTGGGTGTCGCTCAACGGATTGTCATTATCCACGAATTCCTTTTTGATCTGCGTGAACATGGTTTGGTCGCCCAGGTTCTGGACGAAATCCTTGTATTGGGCGAAGCCGTCGTCGCCCAGCAATGATTGGAGATCGGATTTGAGATCGGCAGCGGTTGATTGCATGTTGTCCGCGCTGAACTTTCCCGATTGCATGGCGTCCAGACCCTTCAACCCCATGTCGATCATTATTTGATAGAACTTGTCCGCTTGTTCGGGAGAGAGATTGAGCTGCTTGACCAGCGGAGCGTATTGCATTTTTATCATCGCTGCAGTTGACTCTCGCATGGCTTTGAGCATGTCCGGGTCTTTGAACATTTCGGCCAGGAAGTTGCCTTTTGTTCCGGCGGCGGCGGTGGTGGGTGGTTTCGCAGCGAGTTCGGCGCTCGTGCGGGCGCGGGCTTTGGCGACATCCCGCTCCCTGTCCGCCATCATCCTGGCGTAGAAGGCGTTTCGCTCTTGCAGCTTTTCATTCTCGGCCTGCTGCGCGCGGTTGGTCTGCGCCTGTTGCGCCACCTGCTCCTGAAGCTGTTGGATGGTTTGTTTTTGGGTGGAAGCTTGCTGCCATTGCAGCGCAATAATGGCCGCGGCGCCCACGCCGATGGCCACGCTGATTTTTGTCGAGGTCATGATATGTATCGCTCCTTTCACAAAACTTAAAGTTGACACGGTCAGCGCCGATCCTTGAACGACGCCTGCGGCCACCGACGCCGCCAAGCCCGCCGGCGCGGCTTGAATCGAGTGCTCGGAAATCGCCGCGGCCAGCGCGGCCGCCGGCATGGTGATGCCGCGGTGGTGGAAGAAGTCCCGCAGCTTTTCCAGCGCGCGGCTGACCCGTTTCTCCGCCGCCTCCTCACTGGCACCTAAAGCCAGTCCGACCTCGCGCAGATTCCTGCCCTCATAAAACCGAAACACGATGGCTTGGCGGTCTTTCTCGTGCAGATCCGCGACGGCGGTGTCCAGCAAGGGAGCGATTCTTGGCCAGATCCCGGTTCCTGATTCGTCCAAAACAGATTGCATATACGCCTCCTGTTCGCGGTGGTGACGCCGGGCTTCGCTTCTCACAAAATTGTTTGCCGTCAGGTGCGTGGTTTGAAACAGCCAACTGGAAAGTGCTTTGTCATGGCGCAAGTGAGCCGCCTTTTTTGCCAGAAGGATGAAGACCGACTGTGTGATCTCTTCGGCATGATGCGAATTGCCGACGTGTCGTAGTGCGACAGAATAAACCAGATTGATGTGCCGCGCCACCAGCGTGGAAAAGACTTCATCGGAATGGTTTTCCGAATATTGACGCAAGAGCGCGCTGTCATCTGTTTGCTGCATTCCCTGATAAGTGTGCGCCAACCGGCAAAAGCCGACAATTTATTTGCAACTTTCCCGTCGCCTCGGGGGATTGAGGTTCTTGTGAGATTTACGTAAAGGCACTGGTTCTCGAAACCGGTGCCAACAGAGCCGGTGCGACAAACCGGGATTTTCGACCGGCAAGCGGTTTAAAACGCCCGCAAACGCCTGCTTTTATGCGCCAAGCCCTGACTTTGGAGCGCTGAATAAAATGGTGCCCGCGACAGGACTTGAACCTGTACGGTGTTACCCACTAGAACCTGAATCTAGCGCGTCTGCCAATTCCGCCACGCGGGCACAACGATTCGGCGGCCATTCTAATACGCGCCCGGCAGCCTCCGGGCAAGTTAAATTGAACCACCACCGGCAGTCGCACCGGTATGACCGCTCGAACCGCCTTGCAGACGGAGCGCCGGCCTCCGGCACGGCGGGGAGTAATGTTCAATTCAAAACTCGCCGTGCCGGAGGCCGGCGCTCCGATTTCTGGCCGATGCCGCGCTCAATCGAGGTCGGGTTTGATGCTTTCCAATTCCAGCTTGAGCGCGTGCAGTGACATATTGATGTCGCAAATGAACGCGACGAGTGACGCGAACAGCGAACTCATGCAGGCGATGAAAATGAGGCTGGCGGACAGCCCGGCTTCCCATTGGAGCAGCGCGGTCACAAACAGCGTGATGATGAGCGCCGACGCCAGCAGCGCGCTGAGCGCGGCGAGGGTGATGCTCAAACGAATCATCCGCGCGCGACGGTAAAGGATGGCCACTTGCGCCAGTGTTTGTTCGCGCTCGCGTCCGGTGCGCCCCGGCAAATCGCGCGTCAGTTGTCGCGCGCGGTCGCCGCATCCACATGATTACGGAGCAGTTTTATCGCCCCTTGCCGCCGAAAGCAAAGCTTTCCGAATCTATAGCAGTTCAAATTGTCATTGGCACAGAGCAGTCCAGCGGAAATCCTGCGAAACTTTCGTCTTCTTGCAGAGCGCCAGAGGACTGGCGCACTCCAAGACGCTTCGCGTATTTCAGGAATCATTGTGTCGCGCGCAGCGTCTTGGACTGCGGCGGCCCTCCGCCGCTTTTCCCAGAGACATGTCAAACTGTGCCAATGTTAACTGGAACTGCTATAGGTGCTGTCTTAATTTGCTGCGTCGAGCCTGTGGCTCGAAAAGATTGGGCCACAGGCCCAACGCTACAATTACAACTTCACCCACTTGCCTTTTTGAGAGGATTCCTCGACGGCCGCAAGCACGCGCTGGTTTTTCAGGCCGTCTTCAAAGGTCGGCTGGACCGGTTTGCCCTCGACGCAGGCGTTCACAAAATCGGCGACCACATGAATGAACGTGTGTTCGTAGCCGATGCCGTGTCCCGGCGGCCACCAATGGCCGACATACGGTTGCACGCCGTCGCGCTCGGTCACGAGAATGTCGCGGAAACCCCGCCGGTCTTTCGGGTCGTCGCCATTGTAAAATTTCAGCCGGTTCATGTCCTCAAAATCAAAATAGATCGAGCCTTTGCTCCCGTTGATTTCGATTGCGATGTGGTTCTTGCGGCCGAGCGCATAGCGCGTGGCTTCCACGTTCGCCAGCACCCCGTTTTCCATCCGCCCGATGAACATTGCGGAGTCGGGCACGGTGACCTTGCCCATCCTGCGCGCGCCTTTGGCCAGCGCATCCGCCAGCGGCCGTTCCGGTATAAACGTGTTCAGCAAGCCGCAGACCTGCTCGAATTCGCCGACGAGGTAGCGCCCCAAATCAATGACGTGCGAATTGATGTCGCTGTGGACGCCGCAGCCGCTGGTCTCCTTTTGCAGTCGCCAGTCCAGCGGAAATTCCGGGTCGGCCAGCCGATCCTGCGCGTAACGCGCGTGAAAATGAAAAATCCGGCCCAGCGCGCCTTCGCCAATCATCCGCTTCGCCAGCGCGATGGCCGGAATGCGCCGGTAATTGTGGCAGACCATGTGGACGACCTTCGCCTTGTGCGCGGCGGCGAACATCGCCTCGGCCTGTTTGAGATTCAGCGCCAGCGGCTTTTCGCACAAAACGTGCTTGCCGTTTTTCACCGCGGCAATCGCCATTTCCGCGTGAAAATTCGTCGGCGTGACGATGTCCACGATGTCAATCAGCGGCGACTCGACGATTTCACGCCAGTCCGTCGTGGCCTTTTGCCAGCCGAGTTGCGCGCGTGCCGCCTGCACGCCGGCGGCATGGCGTCCGCCAATCGTGTGCAACTCGACGTTGGCCTTGAGGTTGAAGAAACGGGGTGCCTGCCGCCATGCATTGGAGTGCGCCCTGCCCATGAAGCGGTAGCCAATCAGTCCGACACGCAAAGTCTTGGCCATGCAAAGTAGAGGTTGAACTGGATACGCCTGCCTTTATAGTGAGCCGCGTTGACCAAGTCAACGGCAACCCGCACAAAATGCCAAACATGACCTTTACCACTGCTGAAATCGCAAAACACCTTGATGGTGAAGTGGTTGGCGATACCACTGCAACACTCACGGGCTTTGCTCCCGCCGCCAGTGCCAAACCCGGCGACCTCACGTTCGCCGAAAATGAGGACTATTTCGTCCGCGCCGAACAAAGCGCGGCGACCGCCATCATCGCCGACGACCGCTTTAAATCCGCCCGGAAAATCCTGATCCGTGTGCCCAACGCCCGCATCGCGTTCGCCAAGGCCATGGCGTTGTTCTTTCCCGAACGAACCTACGCCGCTGGAATTCATCCCACGGCGGTCATTGCGGCGAGCGCAAAAGTGGACGCCAGCGCGCACATCGGGCCGCATTGTGTCGTCGGCGAACGCGTGCGCATCGGCGCGCGGTCGGTCCTGCAGGCCGGCACTTGTGTCGGCGACGACTGCCAGCTCGGCGACGAGGTGAACCTGTTTCCGAACGTCACCATTTATCCGGACACGGAAATCGGCCAGCGCGTGCGCATTCATGCCGGCACGGTGATTGGCTCGGACGGTTTCGGTTATGTGCAGGACGGCGGCGTTCACCGCAAAGTGCCGCAGATCGGCAACGTCATTATCGGCGATGACGTGGAGATCGGCGCCAACGTGACGATTGATCGCGGCGCGCTGGGCCCGACGGTCATCGGCAAAGGCACGAAGATCGACAACCTCGTCCAGATCGCGCACAACGTCGAAATCGGCGAAGGCTCCCTGATTATCTCGCAGGTGGGCATCTCCGGCAGTTGCAAATTCGGCAAATACGTCATCCTTGCCGGACAGGCCGGTTTTGCCGGACATTTGAAAATCGGCGATCGCGTCACCGTCTCAGCGCAATCGGGCGTGATGACCGACATTCCGGACGGCGAAAAATGGCTTGGCTCGCCGGCACAACCGGACAAACAAGCCAAACGCCAGATGATTGCCATCCAGCGCCTGCCGGAGATGCTCAAGCGCGTCACGGAATTGGAAAAGCAATCCGGCAAGAAACCGAAAAAGTAATAGTCGCAAAGCGAAGACGGTAATTACTTTTTGCCGGGAAATTTGGAAAAGGGCGGCAACGCCCCGGTCGCGGAGCGACCGATGATGGTAGCCGGGGCTTTCAAGCCCCGGACTCATGTTCCCAATTTGTCACCGTCGCGGAGCGACGGTTGAATAATCGCCAATAATTTGCCAAGCTCGCCGCATGGCGAACACATTCACGTCACTCCATTATCACGTCATTTTCAGCACCAAACATCGTGAACCCTGGATTTTACCCGACCTTGAGAAGCGCGTCTGGAAATTCCTCGGCGGCATCGCCCGCGAAAACGGCATGAAAGCTTTGTTGATTGGCGGAATGCCGGATCATGTTCATCTGGCACTGGCCTTGCCACCCGCGCAATCCGTGAGCAAAGCCCTGCAACTGCTGAAAGGCGGCTCGTCCAAATGGATCAAGGATGCCCTGCCACAAATGCGCGGTTTTGCGTGGCAGGATGGATATGGCGCATTCAGCGTCAGCAAATCCAACCTGCCGGAAGTCACGGCCTACATCCAAAACCAGCGCGAACATCACCGGGTAAAAACGTTCCAGGAAGAATTCCTGGCGTTTCTGGTCCGCCATGGTGTGGAATACGACGAACGTTATTTATGGGATTGATTTCAATCGTCGCTCCGCGACGCCGGGGAATTATTCCGTCCGATCCGTGGGATGAATCCCACGGCTACCGTCAATACATCGCTACGCGATTGAAAGATCGGGCGATAACGTCCGAACGGGTTGTAAATGCTGATTCGCAAAAGGGCGGCAACGCCACGGTCGCGGAGCGACCGATGATGGTAGCCGGGGCTTTCAAGCCCCGGATTCATGTCCCCGATTTGTCACGTCGCGGAGCGACGGTTGAAAAGCTCACACAACATTCAATCGCATCCAACAAACGCCTTCATGCACCGGCGAAAAATTCAGTTGTCAGCACGCCAGCAACCGGCTCATTTTAACCCCATGATCCAGCCAGCCACCTCCTTGCTTTCCGAACCCGGCCAAAATAGATCCGTCCCATCCATGATTCGGCAGCGCACCCTGGTCGCCATTATTATTGCTTTGTTTATGTTTGCGCCAAACGGGTGGACCTC
>Ga0208188_1001302_pt1 | contig 11001 bp, 6 predicted proteins | sample June2015DPH_8_50_FD_184698 | JGI IMG/M metagenome (GOLD analysis project Ga0208188, IMG submission 184698) | Peatland microbial communities from SPRUCE experiment site at the Marcell Experimental Forest, Minnesota, USA - June2015DPH_8_40... | ecosystem: Environmental > Terrestrial > Soil >...
TTGACTAGATCGGAACCGCTTCTGTGTCGGCGGCGGCGAAAAAGGGGTCCATTATGGCGGTTGAGGGGGGGGCAGGTGTCGGGGTTACGCTGCGAACTCTTGTGACGCGCAGAAGTGCGATAGAAGCACACGGGGGTGTGTTAGGTTGGCTTCTCACCGGCTTGGGGGCCGTGGGCGCGATACGACTTACCTTTGATCTTGAGGATGATGGCACCTTGTACCAAGCGATCGAGTAGCGCCATCGCCAAGGGACCGTCGAACAGATAATCTCCCCACTTGTCGAAGTCGACGTTGGTCACCAAGGCAGTTGAGCGCTTCTGGTTGCGAGCGGCGATGATCTTGTAAAGCAGATGGGCCGCCTGGGGACCTTCGGAGCGTTCGATGCGGTCCAGTCCGAACTCGTCGATGATGAGGAGTTCCGGGCGGGAGTAGTAGCGCACCCGCTGGGGGAGAGTTTTATCGGCGAGGGAAGCGGTCAGATCGGCGAGTAAGGCCGCCGAGGTGCGATAGCAGACGCGGTAGCCGTGCACACAGGCCTTCTGTCCCAGCGCCTGGATGATGTGACTCTTACCTACTCCGGACCAGCCGACGAAAATCAGATTGGCCCGGCGACGGATGAAATCACCGCTGGCCAGCTCTTCGATCTGGAGGCGGTCGAAGGACTTGGGATTGAACTTCCAGTCGAACCCTTCCAGGGTTTTGGGTTCGGCAAAGCGGGCTTCGCGGATACGACGTTCCACCGCACGTTCGTGTCGGGCGGCGGCCGGCGGGCCGAGGAGCTGATCGAGGAAGCTGAGGTGAGGAAGACTCTCCTTCTCTGCTTTGGAGAGCGCCCCGTCCAAGGTGTCGGGCTGAAGTGGGATGCCCAGCGTTTTGAAGTGGCTTAAGCAACGGTCACGCAGATTCGTCATCGTCGGTCTCGCTCTTCGCTGTGGGGTTCTCTATCCCCTCCAGGAGCTGTTGATACTCCGCCGTGGGACGAGGCGAGAGGGAAGGCTCCCGCAGGATGTCGTCCAGGTGTTCTCGGGCCTCCTCCTGGAGCGCCTCCCAGTCCGAGCGAGGACGCGCCTGCGCCGCCAGGATGCGCTCCACGGCCGAAAAAGAGAAAGCCCGGTAGTGGCAGGCTCGCTCCAAGGCTTTCACCAGGTCCGTGCGTCCGTAGGTGCCGAGAAGACCCAAAACCCGGAGGGCTTCATCCTTTCCACACCGTCGGGTTTGGAGGATCGCCTCGAGAAACCGCACCGCTTCGACTCCCAGCTCCGTGAAACGTTCTTTCAGGAGCTCCACCTTGCGGTAGGGATCGCGTCCGGGGGAATGCTCCGGTAGGCTGTGCTTCTCTCCGCTGGTTCCGGAAGGGTAGAGTTCATGCCGGGCGATCTCCGCCAGGTCCGGGCCGTAAACGATCAGTTCCTTCTCGGTGATGCGCAGCGGCAGCAGCTCCCCCATACGCTGCCAGGGCACGGAGTAGAAGTTCTGCAGGTAAGGTACGCAGCCTTCGGTGTTCACCGTGCGGTACAGGACCAGGGCCGTGTCGTAGGGATGGGCGGGCAAGGGGAGCAGGCGAGGCTTTTCTTCCTGGTAGAGGTCAATCGGCCGCCGCTTGGTCTCCTGGTGAATACGCACATCGGCGGTGGTGGCCAGCCAGTGGGCCGTGACCTCGTTCAGGTGCGCGAGGGAACTGAACGTCCGGCCATTGAGCAGATTTTTTTCGACGTACCAAAAGCTTCGCTCGATTTTACCTTTGGTTTGGGGATGCCGGGGGCGGCAGACCGAAGGCCGGAAACCGTAGTGAGTAGCGAAAGCCAGAAAGCGCGTGTTGTAGATCGGCTGCTCACCGTCGTAACCCGTCACCACGACCTTCATGTTGTCGTAGAGGCAGGTCGCGGCTAAACCCTGAAGGTGTTCAAAGGCGCGCACATGTTCACGCAGGGTGGTGGGCAAGTCCTCCGACTCCACGAAGTGCAGGTACTGGCGGCGCGAGTAGCCCAACACATAGCTGAAGGCATGCACGCGGCGCCGCCCTTCGCGGGTGAAGACGATCTCGTAGGGGGAAAAATCCATTTGGGCTTGCACCCCAGGACCTGTTTCGAAGCGCCGCACCGGGGGCGAGGGGGGCTTGGGCCGCACGGCGCGCAGCCACTCTTTCACGATGGTGTAACCGCCCTTGAAACCCTGGTGACGCAACTCTTCGTGCAGGCGCACCGCCGTCAAGTCCGGGTAGCGCGCCAGCAGTTGCGTGACGGTTTCGGTGAAGGGATCGAGGAGGCTGGGCCGGCGCGTGCCCTCGGCGGGAGGCTTGCCAGCTCGGCGATTTTGGTGTTCCGCCAGCATACGCGCCACCGTCTTGCGGTTGATACCTAGTTGGCGAGCAATGCGGCGACGGGAAGCGCCTCCATACCACAAGCGGATCACCTCATTACGGAGGAGTTCATTCATAGCCTCTCCAATTCGCCCACCAGATCTTGGCTCAAGGCGGCGACCGATCCGGCCTCCCGCGCCAGTCTCTGGAAGCGCGGGGACAAGACCACGCGGTCTTCCGGAGTGAGTCCTGTGCGGCCCCGGTGTGCTAGCCAGACCTCCATGCGGCCGAGCAGGTCCAGCAAGATTCCCAGCCGCTTTCCCACTTGGTTGCCGGCTTCGCTGAGCCGCGGATCGCGTGTCGAAGGCAGGAAGCCTTTGGCCTGCGCCAAAGCCTCCCGCGGCTGCGCCAGGACGTACGCCTGCTGCTCGCGGCCGGGACTGGCCAGCAGCAGGTCCACCACCCCCACCAGTTCCGCGCCCGATAGCGCCTCCCGCCGCATCACCGCGAGCACTTCGCCTTGGTTGCCCTCCGGCAACCGCACCATCTGTCGCGCCGCGGTGGGCGAGAGCAGGCCCACGCGCAGTTCCTCGCGAGCCTCTGTTCCCAAGCGTTCGATCAGGGCCAGTCGGCGGCATACCCAACTCTTGTGGCGCCCCAACAGCTCGGCCACTTCCACCTGACTCAGGCCATCCTCGCGAACCAGCGCCTGAATAATCCAAGCTTCTTCTAGTTCCCGCGTTCGGCCCCCGGCGCGATTCAGCCCGTAGATGGCCGCCTTGGCCGTGCGCTCGTCTGCCTCCAGGAGTCGTGCGGCCAGATACCACCATCCGGCCAGTGCACGCGCCGCACCCAGGCGCTTGAAACCGTCGATCAGCTCGTAGCGATCCTCGCGCCGGCAGACCACCAGCGGCGACAACTGCCCGTAGCGCTCCAGCGACCGCGCCATGGCCCGTTCCGCCTCCGGCAGGTGCAAGCGATAGCGCCCGTAGTGTTCGCCGATCTCGGTCAGCCTCAGTTCGAGCGAACCCTCTGGAACCCAGCGCAGCACGCCCCGCTCCCTGGAAGATGGAAGAAGGAGAGAACGAAGAGAACCACGAACTGCGCCCCTCGTTCTCCCTTCCTCTTGGTGTGGACAGCCTGAAGTTAAGCGGAGGTCGGGGAGCGGGTCAATATTTCACGCTTATCTGGTGGCCCCACGCGTTCGCATTACCACCGCGGCGATTTCGGGCAGGCCGCGGAGCGCGAGGCGCGCTGCAGGGCCCTGCCCACCTCTTCCGCCAGCGCCGTTCCCGCTCCCGGACGCGCTCGAGTGCGTGTCGACACTCCTGCGAACAGAAGCGCTGCAGCGGTGATCGCCGGGTTCGATCGAACTCCACGTAGCAGCCCGGGCGGTCACAGGAGCACGAAAAAAAATCCTTGAGGGATGACCCTCGCAGCCTTCGGAACTGCTTGTTTCTCCGCGGGCTTCTGGCTCCGGACCCGCTCCCGGTAGCGCCGGCTTTGCCCGTTGCGCTTCTGCTTGCCCGCCGCCGTCGTCCGGTATCGCTGCTGGGCCTTCCAGCGCGACCAGGCTCGGGCCGCCTGCTGGCATTCCGGGCTGCAATAGCGCTGTCTCGCCCGTCGGGGGCGATAACGGCTCGCGCACCCCTTCAGCAGACACCGCCGCATCCGCGGCTGGCGTCTGGGGCGCTTTTGCCGCCCACCTCGTGTTCTCTCTTGATTTGGAGAAAGACTTGTAGGATGGTCAGAAGGGCCCATGGGAGGTGACGCTCCCAGAAGCTCAAGCCTCGGAGAGGAATCTTGCTCCTCTCCGGGGCGCCGATCACCAATTGGTTAGCTTCGTCTCGGACTCAGAAAAGTGTTCCGCCCCAGCGTCACCTTCACTTTACCTCAAAACTGAACTCGGAGATCAACGGCCCAGCATGGTCCCCTGGCTCGCCGCCGTCTAGGCTTGGCGGCCTGGCCCCCTCTGGCCCCGCCATAATGGACCCATCCTCGGCGCCGCTAACACCATTGGTGGTGTCGTGTTTTGAATGTAGCGCCGACCTTCAGAGCCTGCCCTGAGCCCAGCGAAGGGTCGGCATATACCCGACAGATCGGGGCGCCACGATCCGCATCAGCACACTACCAAACAATCATGTCCGTTTCAGGCGAGTTGCATCTGTCATTGTTAGGCCCGTGTCGTAGTCCAGTTCACGAGGAAGATAGCCGTCGTCTTCCCGCTGGCGAGTGTATCCGGCGCCTGCCCAGGTGACGGCATACTCGGGTCTCCACGTGCGGCGCCCCCAGTAGTAGCCGCGGAAGGGATCGCGTGAGACATTCATCCAGTTCATCAGGCGGTCGTGCAAGTCATTGCGAGTGACTGCGTGGGCTTTCGATTCGATCAGGTTGGTCAGCTCGCCGGGGTCGGATTTGAGATCGTAGAGCTCGTCGGTCGTCATCAGATTGATGGCGAGCTTGTAGCGGCCGTCCGAGATGCAGCGGATGGGCTGGAATGCCCCGAAGCCGTCGTGATCAACCTCGTAGCGGCCCCATTCCATGAACACTTCTTTGCGTACGACAGCCGCCGGGTCCTTGAGCAGGGAAACCATGCTGCCGCCCTCGAGCGTCTTAGGGACTTCGAAGCCGAAGAAGTCCATCAGCGTGCCGCTGAGGTCAAGGTGCGAGACCAGACTCGAGGAAATTGCGCCCGCGGGCGCGTGGCCGGGCCAGCGCGCGATGAAGGGAACGTGCGTGATCTCTTCATACATGGCGGGACCCTTGTCGGTTAACCGGTGCGACTCGAGAAACACGCCGTGATCGCTGGTGTAGAGAACGAGCGCCCCGGGCGCGCAGGTTTCCACGCTGTCCAGCAGGCGGCCGATTTCATAGTCGACAAACGTGTGGGCGCCGAAGAACTGCGCCGCACGGATGGGCGGCTGCACACTGTCCAGCCTCGGTCCCGCCCATACGCGCTGCTCTTCCGGTTTGCCGCGCAGGCTGTCATTGACGTTCGGGTGCGCAGGGAACGTATAGTCCTTATATGACCGGGTGTATTCAATAGGACAGAGGCAAGGTCCGTGCGGTTCGTCGTAAGAGACAATCAGAAGAAAATCTTCGTTTCTGTGCTTCTCGAGGAAGTCCAGGGCGCGGTTAGTGCAGCGGTGGCCATAGCAATACTCCGCCGTCCAGGAAGGATCGTTGCCGGTGGCTGGGTTTCGTGATCGCACGCGGTCGGCGGGAGAAAGCTCCTCGAGGTAATCGCGCATGTCGTACCAGTAGTCCCTGTCCCATCCGGCGGCGGGAATTCCCGTGTCGAAGTAATCGGTGCCGCTCAGGTGCCATTTGCCCATAAAAGCGCAGTGAATGCCTTTGTCCGCGAGGCGTTGGCCGATGGTGTGAGTGGTGTCGCCGAGAGGCATGCTGTTTCCCCACACGCCATTGGTGTGAGGAGTCAAACCTGTCCAGAGGGCCGAGCGGGCGGGGGCGCAAACGGGTTGGCAATTGTAAGCGCGCTCGCAGCGCACCCCCTGCGCCGCAAGACGGTCAAGGTTCGGCGTGCGCAGGCCGGTGTTCACATTGCAATTCAGCATGTCGTAGCGAGTGGATTCTGCAAGAATCACGATCGCCTGGCGCGGTTGCGAGCTCGCCTGCCCGTGCAGGCCGCGGACCGGCAACGTGGCGACGCTCGCTGCGCCGGTAAGTTTAAGGAGATCTCGACGGGTCATAAGACAAAGCCCTCAGGAATACAAGATTCCGCTGTTGCGGAGAAATCGACGTAGCCACGCGTGCCCCGAAGGGGCATACCGTGAGTAGCCGTGGGTGAAACCCACGGAAAGTATAAGCGAAACGCCAAAGCGGCCCTGAAGGGGCCGAACTGATGGTCAACCCCTTCGGGTCGGTACGCTTCGCTGTGCGATTGTCTCCGCAGGTTGAAACCTGCGGCTACTCGCCGAGGGCCCCTTCAGGGCCTCTGGCCGCCCCTACGGTTGCCGGGCGGCAGTTCGCCTCTTCTTCTGCTCAGCCTGCATTTCAGCTACAGCCTTGGCCACCGTCGGAGAATAAAGCGCACTGGTCCAGCGAGGGTTCAGCCATTCGGGCTGCGCCTCAACGACGAAGGAGAAGTCGTTGAGCGCCTCGTTGGGTTGCCGCGCCTGCCAATAAGCCACTGCACTTCCCATCCAGGGCTGCGCAAAACGCAGGCGTTCGGGTCCCGGGCCGCTCGCGCGCACCGAGGCACTGCTCTTCGCTCGGCCAAATCGGTCAAGAGCGTCTTCAAAGTCACGCCGCTCAATGTACACCCATCCCAACTGGGTATTGACCGTCGCATTTCCGGGGAATTGCTGAGCTGCTTGGGTCAAATGATTCAGCGCGGCAGGGTAGTTCCCTGCCCTGTAATTCCACCAGCCAAGTCGTCCGGCGAGCTCGGGCGGCCATGCGCCATTGAACAAAGTATTGAGCTGTTTGAGGCGTGCTTCCGCCCTGGCGTTGTCGTGCGCCAGCAACAGGAGGCCCGCGCACTCCACATCCCGCGCCGCGTGCGCAGTCGCGTCGGGATGACCGGCCAGCCAAGTCTCGAGTTCCCGAACGCCCTTCGATGGTTCACCGCGAGCAGCGAGTGAATCCGCATAAACACGTAGATAACCCTCGTTCGTGGGAGCCAGGTCCAGCAGTTTGCGAGATGCCGACGCAGCGCCGTCAAAATCCGCCAATGCGAACTCGGAGGCGGCAAGCACTCGCCAGGCCAGAGGCTGATCGGGGAGGACATCGAGTGAGCGCTTCGCCTGCGCCGCCGCCTCCTGATAATGTCGCGCGGCATAGGCGCGCTGTGCGCGGGCCGTTTCAAAAACATAGGCCACTTCGAGCGGGCGTTCGCTCGTCAGGTTACCCCAATGTTCATCCGTAATCATTCGATTGATTTGATCAATTCGTTCCGAAGGGTGGGGGTGGGAACGGAAGTAGCCCTCCAGAGTGCTCAGCGCCACCTGCGTGAGCTCTTCCTGCGGAGAGCGCGCGGCAGCAGTTTGTTCCCGGTAGAGCCGGTCGAACGCCTCATACATCCGGATGGCCCCCAGCGGTGAATACGATGCCCAGACGGCCAGCCGCGTGCCTTCGCGATCGGCCTCCAGTTCCTGCTCTTTCGAGTAGCCCACCTCAAAAAGTTGGACGGGCAACTCGATTAATTTACCGAGAGGCAGATGGCGGAGTCGCGCCTCGATTTGCACACGCTCCGCGCAGTGGTAATGGTCAATGTGCTCGATCTCGTGTCCCAGGATGGCGGCGAGCTCATCCTCGCTGTCCATCAAGTCCAGCATCCCCGCTCCGACGAACACGTGCCCGCCGGGCAGCGCAAAGGCGTTGATGAAATCGGAGCTGGGTATGTAATGGAAGCGATACGGCAACTTGCGATGCGCGTGCGCGGCGACGCGCAGGCCGACCTGATTGAGGTAAGTCTCGACCCCCTTAACCGCTGGGTCGGTTTTTCTCTCGTTATAGGAAAAACCCACGGTGGCCTCGCGGGCCAGTTCATCGCCGATTTGAATCTCTTCGTGGTCTGAGAGACGAGTTACGGCCACAGGCAAACGCCCCAGTTCGCGTTCGGTGTCGGCGACGGAATACAAGATCGGGTCAGGGCTCACGGGCGCGTTCACTTTGCGCTTCTCAGCGACGATGAGTGCCGCAAGGGCGAGGACGATGACCGATAGGAATGCGAGCCTGTGTTTCATAGGTACTGCCGCAGCGCCTCCCGGTAACGACTGTAGAGGTAGGAGACGAACAAGAGCAGCCCACCTAGGACGATGAAGGTCAAGTAGCGATCGCGAGGTGTCAGGCCCCAGATGTCCACTACGATGATCTTGCCCACGCAGAGCAAGAGCAACCCGAGACCCGTGAGGCGAAAACTGCGTTGCCCCACCCAAAGCGCAAACACGAAGACGGCCACGGCCTCGACTCCCCATGACACCGTCACCATGCCGCTCCGCATCTCCAGAGCCAGCAAGACCGTGAGCAGAAAGATCGGTATGAAAAAGAAGATCTGTTCAGGGTGATGGTCGAGAGCCGCGACAGCCCTGGCCAATGGATTCCCGCCTTCGCGGGAATGACTGACTTCAGGTGGATTCCCGCTTTCGCGGGAATGACCGCCAACGACGGTTGTCGCCCCCGCGGAAGCGGGGGTCCACTCGGCAGGATTCCCGCCCTCGCCGGAATGGCCGCGCGCGGCGCGAAGCTTAAATGCAACCGGAAGAACCAGAAATAGAATAGCGACCGTCGTGCCCACCGACCACCATCGGCTGTGCCAGAAATCGGCGGCAAAATAGCTGCGCTCGTAGAAGTTGTGGAAGAGAGCGCGAAAGAGAACTCCGAAAGCGATCAGATAGCTCTGGTGCAGGAATACCGGCCGCTTGGCTTTATAAGCGAGGGCCGCCAGGGCCAGCGTCAAAGCCGCCCAAGCTACAATCACCCAATCCGGCCCAAGCTCGAACCGCATGAGGGCGGCCAGGGCGATCGTGCCAAGATAGCTCGAGAGGTGTTGCGCCCTGAGGCGCCGGTCGCTCCTGAATTCCGCGTTCCCCTCCAGACGCATGTACACGTAATAAAAGGCCAGCACGATGGGAAAAACAGTGTAAACGCGGGGGCTTAACTGACCCGGGTTTCCGGAAGCATTCAGGTTGACAAAGAACAATCGCAAGAACGCCGAAGCTAGCGCCACGTAGCCCTGCAGCCGCAGCCAGAACCATCCGCGCGTCATGCCAAATTCGAAAAGGACTAACCCGAATAAAGTCCAGCCAAGCGCCACGCTGGCGGGGCGCAGTTCGTACCACATCAGCAAAGCAACCAGCGTCGACGCCGCCCAGGAATAAACGGCCGGCAACCGCCGGGTGGCGACCCAGTCCTGGATTCCCGTCCAGCGCGAGCAGAGGTAAAGCAGGACCGCGACCAGTGAAACTGAAATCAATCGCAGCGTGAGGTGATGATAAGTCTCGACGTCGTAAAGGTTGACAACAAATACGCGCAAAAGCGCGGCTGCGGCAAGAACGTTAGCCTGGTGAAGCAGCTCATGCCGTACGGGCACGCCATGGCGTGCCCCTACGAGACGGTTGCCCACCACTGCCAGCGCCAGAGCAAGAACGCTCCACGCGACGGCCGTCCAGGCGCGGGGCCAGGTAAGCCACGCTCCAACCAGAGCCATCACTCCCGCGAGATAAGATAGCCGGCTAAAACAAAGCTTCTCGAATTCTGTTGTAATGAGCTGACGCCAGCGGCGGTAAACCCAGTGCGCGCTGCCATAGAAGAATGCGGCCGCAAACCCGAATATGACGCCCAAGCGCCACTCAGAAACCGGATGGGCGTTGTCCATTCTCGCGCCGAAGACGTTCGCGGCGTCCACGCTTACCATTTGACCGGCAACGACCACGCCCGCCAGCATTCCAAGCCGGCGAAACAGGATTTCACGCGTTAGAACTCCAGCCAGGAACAGCGTTTGCGATTCCGCCAGCCAGAGGATCGACAAGCTGTAGCCCGAGTATCTGAATGGGAATGCTGCCACCAGTAGGCCCGAGCCTAACGTCGAGAGGATAACGAAGGCCGCCCTGCGATTACGCAATCGAGACACTTGGCCCAGCGCCAACTCGACCGCGCCGAGCAGGAGCAAGAACCGGAAGGCCCACTCGGGGTGGATGGCCTGATACTTCATCACACCCAGCAACAGAAACGTATTCAGAAGCGCCGCCACCGTGGAGAGGTTTTCCTGGTAAGCGTCGGCAATTCTCCGTCGCACGTAAGAGGCCCGGAAGACCGCCCAGTAGAAGACCAGCAGCCCGGCGCTAGCGGGAAATTCCGCAAAGGCGTGATGATGCTTTCCCATCGGCTCGATGATGGGACGCAGCCAGTACCAGTGATTGAGGTAGGTAGCAAGAATGCCAAAGATTTCCAGCTCAAACCACTGCCGCGTCTGAACGATCACCACCAGCGCTGCCGCAAGTATCGCGCTCGCTAACAGGCTGTACACATTGACGTGGCTGATGGTGACCGTGGCAAAGCCCAGCAGAAAGGCGAGACCCGTCACCACTTGCGTCTCGTACCTGAGGGTGTGCGCCACCATGGCCGCGGCCACGATCAGCAATAAGACCAGGTCAACGGTCTGAGACGCGATGATACGCGCCGCCTCCACATGGTGCATCGCGTAAGTGGTGAAATAGATGAGCGCCCAGCCGCCGCCGATTCCAGCGCGGGCCAGAACGCGGTAGGCCTCCCGCTTCTCAAACAGGAGACCGGCGCCAAGCAGCGCCGCGCCAACCAGATACCCCACCAGGATCTTCCCCGCCGGTCCCAGCGTCTTCAATTGATAGGCGAGGAAGAACGCCACGCCGATCACCAGGATGATCACGCCCAGCTTGTTCAGCCAATTCGCGCCCAGCATTTCTTCCATGCTGATGGCTTTTTTGGAAGTCTCGGGAGCCGTGAGGGCCCACGAGAACAACGGCGGGCGCGCTGCTCGCTCCTCAATCACAGTTGGCGCCGCAGTTGGGATAGCCGGAGGAGCGACAGATTCAGGCGCAGCACTTGTGGGAGTGCGCGATCCAATAGCAGCCTCTGAAGGAAGCACGGGTGCGGGTGCGATAAACCGGACGGCTGGAGTTGGCGTGTGCAACTTCGTGCCAGGCGACGCCGAAATAGCCTTGGGCGCCTCAGCGACTGAGGGACTGATTACGTTGGCAGGC
>Ga0208188_1001307_pt1 | contig 10989 bp, 6 predicted proteins | sample June2015DPH_8_50_FD_184698 | JGI IMG/M metagenome (GOLD analysis project Ga0208188, IMG submission 184698) | Peatland microbial communities from SPRUCE experiment site at the Marcell Experimental Forest, Minnesota, USA - June2015DPH_8_40... | ecosystem: Environmental > Terrestrial > Soil >...
CACGCCCATCGTGTTCCGCACACCGTCAAACCCCCGCGCGCTGCCCGCATTGCGGCAGTACGCGCCTCATCCGCAAGGGCAGACGCGCAGCCGACGTGAGGAATCCCGATCGCTGCAGCGCGGCTTAGTCGAAGATTGAGCTTTTCGGTTCGATCGCGGCGTTGGGTCATATTGATGCGCCGGCTCGTTACTGCTGGCACGGTCATACGCCTCGGACGGAGGATAGCGCCCTCACCGGCAATTTCTGGCTGGGCTTGGTGGCGGTGCCGCTGATCAAGCCGCTCTTTCAATCGCGGGAAGGTCTCAGCGATGCGATCGATCGCCTCTGCTTCGCGGGTACGGTTGGGTGCAGCAATCAGGCCGAGGCGCAGGTTCTCGCGCACCGTCAGGCCCGCGACGACGCGCCGGTCCTCCGGCACGTAGCCGAGCCCGCGGTGAAAGCGGATATGCGGAGCTTTGCTGAGAATCTCCTCGCCGCGGAACATGACGCTGCCGGTGCGCTTGGCGATCAGCCCAAACCTCAAATTCCGTAGGTACCTACCAAGACCCGCGTCTATCAAACCTGTAGATATTAACCGACCCGTTTTCACCAAACTTAGGTTTCAGCATCGGTCTCAATCTGGAAAGGCCGGCCTCGTTGTCGGCGCGGCACTCGACGCGGTTGTCGCGGGATCCGCGGCGCGTCCGTGCATTGTTAAATCGGTCGAGGAGACGTGCCTCTGTGAGGCTGGATTTGATCCCAACAAGGCGCCAAAAAATTTATTCGCCAATGAACCATCGTTGTCTGTCCAGGGGACGGCTGGCAGTTGCGGCAGTTCAGACCCGGACCCTGGCGGCAGAACGATCGCAAGCGACACTATCTTGCCCGGAAAGCGTGCGAGGAAAACCGTGTTCATTCCGCCGTCAAGTCCGCTATAGATCGGGGCGACTGGCACGTTGTCTTTGACCAATTGCGCATATTCGACCTCGTCGGCGCGTTGTTTCACCAGCGCCGCCCGAGCGATTTTCGGATTGACGACAAAGGCTGGGCAGCGGCCATCCGCATCGAACACGAGCGGGGTTGTCGAATTCGACGGGGGTTGCGCATCGAACACATAACGGCGATCGCAAACCTCCACCTTGGGCTGGAGATGCGTCGCCTCGAAATGATCGTTCCCTATCTTGAGCATCTTCCAGAAGGCCATGTTCGGATTGGTGCGGTGGCGCGCCAGGTTCGCCGGCGTCAAGCGGAACGGGTAGGCCTGGATCTGGAATGACGGCTGGCCGCTGAGTGAGGCGCCCGCCAGCGCATAAATCTCGCCAATCTGCTCGTCGGTCATGGCATAGCAGCCACTCGACCCGCAGGCGCCGTGGATCATGAGAAAGCTGCCGTCGCGATCGTTGGCCTTATCGAAGGCGTTGGGAAAACCGATGTTGATCGCACGATAAAAATTTGAATTCGGATTCATCAATTTGGGGATGATCGTATAGAAGCCTTCGGGAGTCTGACGGTCGCCCTCGTGCAATTTCGGCCCAAGATCGCCCGACCACCGACAGATCGGGTAGGTCTTCAAAATCTGGAAACGGCCGGTAGTGTCCTGCTTCCAGACTTCGAGTTCCGCTTCTTCCTTGAAGACGCGCAGAATGATCGACGAGTGCGTTGGCATCTTCTTTTGGCGGAGCAGCGAGAGCAGCTCGGGCGAAAGTTCCGTCGTTGCGTTTTCCGGCGACTGATTGCCGTCTTCGCCAAGGCACCGCACTGGCGTCAAAGCACCGGCGAACGCCGCCGATAGCACAAGCGCGCGGACTAGCGCGGCGCAGATCAAAGCCATACCCCGACCGCAAGACCTTTTCCGATAGCTCATTACCCTTTAGCAGATGATTTTCATAAGGCAACTACGACCAACAAGTAATACACTGCCTGGCATTGGGCGGTTCGATTTCAATGTCCAGAGATTGCATACGGCAAATTCCAAGCAATTTCACGACGCCACCTATTTTGGCCGATCTGGGCCAGTCCCAAGAGAGTACGGGGCGACGGCGGAAAAGCGTGCCAGTGAGACGTCACCCTCAAGTGGTCATCGGGGAACTGCGCGGTGAAGTTCGTTGGGTCAACCGCTTCGGCTCGAGTGCGCCCCCAGCGACTTCCGGTGTTCACCCAACATCAGACATGTCGCCGCAACGCAATAACCGGCGCGATGGGCCAATCGCGTCACTTCGCACCGCAGAAAGACATCGTACTTTGCGTCGTCTGAGCGCGTGCGTGGCTTCGTCATTGCCGGCGTACGAAAACCTGCACAGGACCGGACTTGGCGCCGTAAGAATTGTCAACCGCCCGAGGACCTTAGCTCCTCGATCGATTGGGCGCCTAGCGCGCGGTTGAATTGAAAGGTAATATCGACGCCTGAGTTGAACTTGCACATTATGCGACACAAAAGAACGACGTGAGACGCTTCGCAGCCTGCGCAAAAGCCGCATTTTTGCTCTTGGCTGCGCTCATCGAGCCGGCATTGGCGCAATCCGGCGCGCACGACGCCTTTCGCGCGTACGCGCTCGTGATCGGCGAAGCCGCCTATGCCAACGCGCCGCAACTTGCTAACGCGCGCAACGACGCCGTGGCCATGGCAAGCACATTGCGCGACCTCGGCTTCGACGTGGTGTCGGTTTCCGATGGCACCCGTGACGACATCGAAGCGGGGATCAAGACGTTTCTCGGCAAGCTGCAATCGGCCGAAATCGTCTTCGTCTATTATTCGGGACACGGCGTGCAGAACCGCGGCGCGAACTACATCGTTCCGGTGGACGCCAAGCTTGACGACGACGTGAATTTCGACAGCGATTTTGTCTCGGTGTCCGATCTTTTGGGGCGGCTGGAGGCGGCGGTACCGGCGAATGCGGCCAAGATCGTCGTGCTCGACGCGTGCCGGACCAACCCCTGGGCGGCGATTTCGGAAAGGCAGACCGGCGCGAAGTCGCCGGGTCTCGCCCGCATTGTTCCGGCCGCGGTTCCCGAAAGCGGGCAGTCGAGTATCAGCGCCGGCTATTTCCGGATTGTCGCATTCTCCACCGCGTCGGGGGAGGTTGCGTCGGACGGCGCGACCAGTCACAGCCCCTATACGCAAAGTTTGTTGCGCTTTCTGCCGCAGCAGGGCCTCGAAGTCGGCGAGATTTTCCGTCAGGCGGCCGCCGACGTGCAGCGCGACACCGACGGCGCGCAGAAGCCGGAATACCTCGTGCAGACCAGCCGCGCGCTATTCCTGCGCACGCCATACATCACGGATTGCGATCGCGACGCGATCGAGGGACAGAATTTTCTCGGCCTCGCCGGCGTGCCGTTCGATGACGTCGATCCGAACAAGTCGATCCCGGCTTGCGAGGATGCTCTGAAGAAATTTCCGGACAGCGCGCGCCTGCACAACAATATGGGGCGCGCCTACGAGAAGGCCGAACGTCTGGTCGAAGCGTTGCAGCAGTATCAAATTTCAGCCAACATGGGCTATGCACCGGCGATCAACTCGCTTGGCATTGCGTTCCTTGCCGGCTGTGGACTGCCGGCGCCGAAGGTCCAGGAGGGCGTTAAACTCATCGCGCAGGCGCGCGCCCTCGGCAATTTGTCGGCGCGCGCCAGCCTGACCAGCCATGACTTGTTGAAATTCATCAGCGAAGCTGGCGTTGCGGAATTGCAAACCACGCTCGCCCAGCGCCATTTCTTCACCGGGCGCGCCGACGGAAGCGACCTCGATCGCACGTCGCTGGCGCTGGTCTCGTTCCAGGATAGCGAAAACCTCGCGAAAAAGGGCCTGACGCTGGAAACAATCGATGCGCTCGGGCTTTACGACATCGTGCCCAAAGGCTTCAAATGCCACTGAGGCCTGCGCGCGACGTCGAGGGGGAATAGGGGGTGTCATGGTTCTTCGTCTGACACGCATTGCGATTCTTGCCGCGGCAGCCGTCACCGCGCTGCTCGGCCTTCACGGCCGAGCCGCAAGCGCCGCCGAGCAACGGCCGCCGTTTCTGACATTGGAGGACCAGCGCCGCTGCATCGGTCGGACGACCGATGAATGCCTGAATTGGATCCGTCAGAAAGAGTTCATCCGTTCCATTGTTCAGAAAGCCCTGGTCAAGCGCGGCTTCGAGCAGAAGACCGCGTATTTCATCGCGCGGGATTGGGATGCATTCCGCTACAATCTGGAAAACGGCGACAAAATTCTGCCCAAGCCGCCGATGCTGATGACGGGCGACGACGCGGTGAATTTTGCCAGCCTCATTCCGAAGTGCCTCGCCAATATCGTGGCGTTCTCCTGCCAGATTCGTTTTGCGCCGGAATACGGCTGCAACCTTCAGCACGACTACGCGCCGGCGTGCCGCCGCGCCGTGAACAAGATCAAAGCCAGCTTCCCCGCCATGCCGATCACGGGCAAGACCTTCATAAGCTGGTACGATTCCGAATATAATTTCTATAATGCCGTCGCCTGTATCTTCGGCCCGAACGGCGGCGACATTCCGGTGTTCGATGCCGGGCCGTCGGCGTCCGTCACCAAGCTCAAATTCGACGCCGACAGTGAAGCAGGCAAGTTCACGGTTGCGATGCTGGCGCAGCCGGCCGCAGCACCCGTGCCGGCAACGCCTGCTCCCGCGATCACACCGGCGCCGATGTGCAAGGCCGTGATCCGGGCAAGCCACTGGCGTTACGACCTGGAATTTGTGTACCCGGACTTGCCGATTGAACTGGAGGCGCCAGGTCTATTCGGGGGCAACATGGCTCGGGTCTTTCGCCGCAAGGGCGACCCGCCTGCGCCAGCCAACGATTACGCCTTCGACGACAAGAACTCAGGTCTCCCTGCCGAGATCGTCTTCGACGATCTATCGGACGGCTGGCTCGGCATGGAACTCGGCGGCATCGAAGACTTGGCCGCGTCCGGCGTGAGTTTGCCGCGCGCGCTTGTTCGTTTCGTCACTCCGAACGGGCCGGCGGCGCAGGCGGGCATTCAGAAAAGCGATTACATCCTGAGCATCGGCGGGCGCACCGTGGACGACGCCCTTTATCTCGGCCTCAATATGACGGAAGCGCCGGTTGGCCAGCCCATGAGCGTCGTATATCAACGCGGCGGCAAGTCGGCGACCGTAACGGTCACGGCGATCTCGATCGACGACGCTGCACGCCAAAACGATCCAGTCGCGCTGCGTTATCTCGGCGACTTCTATAGCAGCCAGAAGGCAACGCAGAGCGTCAACGCTGACAACGACTCCGACAAATACTATCGCCGGGCAGCGGATCTCGGCGATGGGCTCGCGATCGACAAAATCGCCACGAGCTATCTCAACAGCAACAAGGAGTCCGACAAGGCGCAGGCGCGTGTCTGGTTCGAGAAGGCTGCCAACGCGGGCCATGTGCGAGCCATGAATCAGCTTGCCGATATGTATGTCAAAGGCATCGGCGGCCCGAAGGATCTGTTGCTCGCAGTCGCATGGCTGGAAAAAGGCGCGGCCGCCGGCGACGTCCAGCAAATGTACGAGCTCGCTCAGATCGATTTGGACAAGGATGTGAACAAGACTCCCGAAGCGCGCGCTTGGCTGGAAAAGATCGTCACAATGCCAAACAGCGCGCAGCCAAAGGACGGTGCACCGACCGTGGGCAAGGCGGACTTCCAGCTTGGCTACATGAAGCTGCAAGGCTGGGGCGGACCGGCGAACGTGGCCGAGGGACTCAAATTGATGGAGGCGGCGGCGAACAGCGGAAACGCGCCGAGGGCGCCGTTTATTGCCGGCATTTTCCTGATAACCCGTAAGGATGTACCGCCGGATTTCGCTGTGGCAAAGGGCTGGTTCGAGCGGGGAGCGCAGGGCGAAAACGCCGATCCAAACTGCATGTGGGCGCTCGGTGTGATGTACAAGGAAGGCGAGGGCGTGCCGAAGAATTCAGCCCTGGCCATGAAGTGGCTGAAGATGGCCGCCGATCGCGGGCAGCCGGACGCGATGAAGGAGTTGGGCGTAAAGCCCGCGCCGCCGCAACAGGTGATCACGCCGCCGCCGATCACGGCCCACATTCCGCCGCTGGTCACTCCGGATATGAGAATCTCCAAGACCGACCCGCCGGGGCCGGCGACGCAAGGCGCCAAGTCCGCGGGCAAGTGCAACCCGGATTGCGCCGATCAGGTCATCATCGGCACTAAGCTGGCCACAACGAGCGTCGCCAACGCCCGGGCTTGCCGGGATTTCTGTCTCGCCACCGATAAGTGCGTCGGCTGGACGTTCACGCCGTCCGTCGCGAAGAACTGTGACTTGGTGCAGACCAGCCAGGATATCTTCGGGGCTCAGGGATCGGTTACGGGAACTGTCAAGCGCGGCCAATAGGCTTATGCTGAATTTCCAGCGATGTCTGCTGATGGGATGGTCCGGCCGTGCTCCTGCCCTGCCGGCGATTAAAGCTGGCCACGGGCGCCCAACAGCGAGCCTGCACGAAGCTTTCGCAATGCGTCAATTGAGGGTGGCAAAGTGTCGCTGAGGGTCAACCTCGACATATTCGCTACGTTCGCGCGATGTCGGCTTGTCCTCCAACTTCGGAAGTATCGCTGCATCGCGACGAACGGTAGAAACGGGCCATTAACGGAAGTCGCGGGGTCATTCGATGGCCTCACGAGACCAACGCGCGAGGGTGGCAGACGCGGCCATTTTTTGCCATAGTGACTTGTTAGCTCTGTTCGCGTGGGTGATGAAGTATGTCGGCGTTTACCCGTTCCGACTTTGCACAGCGAAGGCGTTAGCAGCGCGACAAAAAAGCGGTTTTCGGGTAATGTCTGATGAACAGGTAATTCCCAGAAGGAGTTCCGAATGAGCCTTCCGAAAAAGATCGCTTTGATGGCGGCGCCTATCGCGGGCCTCGTCTTGCTTGTTGGCGAAGTGGCCTTGGCCCAAAGCACTGCCGCCAAACCCCATGCCGAGTCGGAGTCGCCGACGGCGTCAAAAATAGCCGTGACGCCGAAGTCGCACACGGTAAAGCATGAATCCGGCGCCGCGAAACACGCCGACAAGGCGGCGAAGACCGGCACCGAACTGAGCACCCAGCCGAAGTAGTGTCAGCGCTTCATTTTGGCGGCGCAAGCCGAGCCGGCCCTCGTGGGCCAGTTCGGCTTTTCGCGTTTGAAATGGATACGCCGGAAGCGCCAGCGACCGCGGGTGCTGCCGGCTGGTTTACGGGTTCAAGGTCCAGGTGAATGTCCCCTCGTTGGACGGGATCGAAGCGGCATTGAACTCCCGCAAAGCCTCGCTCGATTGACAATTGTAGCCGGCGGAATTGATCCGATCAAACGGACCGGGATACTGCACGCAGAGATTAAGGGCGTTGCCGGACCATTGGTTTTGCGATGCACCGGTCTGTTCCGCATAATAGTAGAACTCGCTACTAATGGGGAAGCTGCCCAGGACTTGGCAGCTGCCGGTCGGGACAGTCCACCAGCCTTCGACGTTCCATTGATTGCTGCCGACCGCGGTGAGACCCGAAACGGCGACGGATGCCGACACGCCGCTTTGATTGCAGACCTGAAAATTGAACGTCTGCGCTTCCGCGCCGACCGAGCCTGCGCACAGCCCCACCAACATGAAGAAAAGGAAGCTCACGCCTAATCTTGCCATCCTCATAGCCATTCTCCGTCCTCCGATGGTGCCACGATGCTACGCTATTTAACCCGACATTCCAGGGATGAACCCCCAACTCGGGGAGGATGGTAGCGGTTTTCTAGGTAACCAGGAAGCCTTGTCCCCGGTTCGTGGCTGCCTGCTTCAAGCCTGAGTGGTTTTCTTGGGTCCGCTCTGACCATTCTTTCTTGGCATCTGGGGCACAGTCCTGCCTGTCGCTTGAAAAACGACCGCAGCGGAGCTACAGCCAGGTCATGAGGAATTAACCGACGAATGTAATTGGACCCACCGGATATGTTTCATCTTCCCGCAGCGCGTCGGCTTGGGGCACGGCGCTACGCCATTCGTAATTTAGGTCAGGGCAGGCGTTACCTGGCTGACCCCATTCATTCTTGGGAACCGCTTGTGTCACGATGTGAAGTTGATGATGGGCCACAAGGGCAAGTCGGCATTGGAGATCCTTGGCTCTCTTGACGATCTCAAGTTTCGGTCGTGTCTAAGGTTGCGCAAGGTAGCACGCAGGTCATTCTCGACGATGTCGCCTTCGGGTCATCAACGTCATTTCGGGCGTGCGTCCGTCACTTCCGGTTTGGCCCCACAAGCCGACATTTTGTTGCGGCACAATATCTGTCGCGGTGGGCCAACAACAGACATCGCGGCTAATGAGCTTGCCAGCTCAATACCCAGTCTTGTCTCTCGCCCGTTCGTGCCGGATTCCCAACTGCAGACGACATCAGGACTCCGATGGTCGGCTGGTGGATAAGCGACACGACTCTCAACTTGCCGTCCGTCCGGGAGGGCGTGAGAGCAGTGCAGACAAGAGATAGAAGGCGATCGCCACTAGCAGCAGATAACGGAAGCCGAGCAGCATCGAAAAGGATTCGCTGAGCCCCCCCACAACCGAACCCGCGATGTTCGAGCCGAAGGCCATGTCGGGATCGGTGGCATCGCGGAAAGACCGGGCGAAGATCACGCCGGCGAAGAACATCGGGCCCAGCGCGAGCGCGCAGGGAACGGCATAGCGCCAGAAGATGCTGCCGCTCAGGAACAGGTCGATCGGGATCGCTATCGCGGCGGCCAAAAGGCCCAGCAAACCCGCGTAATGCCACGTGAGCTGCGCGGGCGGAGCCTTCAGCACATAGAGGTTCGCCAGCAGAATCAAAACCAGGGCGGTGAAAAACACCAGCGAATTGACGAGCCACGTACTGCCGAACAAGAGCGCCAGCTGGACGACCGCCTTTGTCTCTAGCAGCATGAAGGCCGCTCCGAGGAAGAACATGCGCCCGTCGATGCGCATGCGCCCCGGGCCCTTTGGTAGGAACAGATAGACCATCGCCACGCCCAAGACCCCGAGCACGGCCATCGCACGGATGCTGAGGTCGGGGATCAGCTTGTCTTGGAGATAGAGGAACGGCCAATCGTCGGTCGAGAAACGCGGGCTTCCGGTCTCGTGAACGATCGTGGTGGGCGCGATCAGCTGCCAGTCCTTCCGTTCGGCCGCCGGCATGGCTTCGGGCTGCACCTTGAACCCGTCGACGTCCCTGTTCTTGGCGGGCAGGCGGTTCAGCCAGAAGTTCTTATGGTCGGCGAACGCGTCGGCGATCTGTTGATTGCAGCCGGCCACGATCATGGTGAAGCCAGCTTGTGACGAAGAGGGTAGCGTTTCGCGGTAAGGCAGGCTGAGCACAATCGGCTTGCAGCCGAAGACGCTTTCCGCCATCGCGGCCACGCGTTCGACGACCCATCCCTGGCGGAAATAATTATAAGTCACGAAAATGCCGCCCGGCTTAAGCGTCCGCTTGATGTCGGCCAGCGCCTGTTCGGTGAACAGGTAACTTTCTAGCCGAATGTTGGCGTAGCCACTGTGGAGAATGAGTGAATCGACCAGCGCATAAACAACCAAATCGTACTTGCCGTCGGTGGTGCGCAGGAAATGTCTACCGTCGTCAAGGTGGCGAATCACCCGCGGGTCGGCGTATGGCTGGTCAGGATTGCTGACGATGCCGATGCTCTGGATGACAGGGTCGATCTCGACGGCGTCAATACGGCCGACCCCGTAGCGCAGCGCGTGGTCGATGTCATTGCCGGACCCCGCGCCGATGATGAGCTCATCCTGGAAGGGCGCGCCGCCGGCGCCTCTCTGGAGCAGGTGGATCAGCGAATAGGACGACCCGCCCTTATCGAAGGGCACCATCGCTTGGTGTCCGATATTGTTAACCGCGATGCCGAGTTTAGCCACGTCGTAGTCGACCGCGTAATAGGGAGACCAGAAGGTTTCATGCCGGTGGCGCGCTCGGTTGGCGTCCGGCAGCGTGACCGCCACCAGCAACGTGACCAGCGTCAGGCCGCGAAACCAGGTCAATCCGCCAACCTGACGAAGCAGATAGGCGATGCCGACGCAGCTGATGAAGAACCAGATCGCCGGCGGCGCCTGAACGAGCGAAATCAGCGAAAACACAGCGATGCCGACCAGGCTTCCGCCAATGTTTAAGGTGTAGCCCATGACGCGATTGGGAAAGGCGTCGAACGCCCTGCCCAGCACCTGCCCCAGACCGACGAACATCAAGGCGATGAGAACGAAGAAAACTGCGACGATCAAATCGATTGGCACGGTGAATTGTGCGACGTCAGGATTGCGATATTCGGTTCCGAAGAAGATTTCTTGTGGCGAAGCCTGGCGGCCGACATCGATGGCGAGGCCGCTCCAGTGATTATAGATCGCCAGCGTGGCCACCGCCGCAAGAACAGTGCCAAGAGCCAGCAGCGGGAAATAGCCCAGCCAATCGCGGCGCTGGCGAGCCGCCATGCAGCCGCAGGACATGCCGAGAAAGCAGGCGAGTAGAACGACGTTGGTGAAGAATTGCAGAAAAATCACGTTGGCCGCGAACCAACGGATACTCGCCAATTCCAAGAATAGGACCAGGAACCCGGTCAGGAACAGATTGAGCCCTTCCGTACGCACGCTAATAATGCGTGGAAGCGCGGCGGATTGATCCACGGGCGTTATCGATTCGAAATTCGCCATATGACCCCCCAGTTCCGAGCGTCAGTATAGCTACAACTGGAGAGCAAAATGCTATTCAAAATCCAATGGTCGCGCCACGGCGGTTGGTGAGTACTGGGATGGCTCGATAACTGGCGCGGAATCGACGGATATTCGGCGCTGCTCGCGGCCGCTTACGAATGTCCACTATCGAGCAAACTCCTGCCGTCGAATGACCGCCATGGGTCATCCACGTCGATTTGGCGATGCTGGCGGCACGTCCGCTATACTCCGATCGCTTCTCTAATCGGCCATTCAGGGTCAAGCGCTTTCAGACCAACCACCACCACTACAGTGTCGATGTCGCTCACGGGCTCGTGCTTCTCTTCGGA
>Ga0208188_1001312_pt1 | contig 10970 bp, 8 predicted proteins | sample June2015DPH_8_50_FD_184698 | JGI IMG/M metagenome (GOLD analysis project Ga0208188, IMG submission 184698) | Peatland microbial communities from SPRUCE experiment site at the Marcell Experimental Forest, Minnesota, USA - June2015DPH_8_40... | ecosystem: Environmental > Terrestrial > Soil >...
AAAAATCCTCGATGGCCTGCGTGTCCTTGTTCAGGCCGGCGGGCGTGAAAATGTCGCCGGCGTCCATTGCCAGGCCGTGCGGGCCGAGCTTGTCCTTGGAATGCTCGAAGTTGTGGACGGATTGCAGGCCGCGATGGATTTCCTCCGCATTAAAAAGTTTGTTGCCGGTGAATGTGACCGAGCCGACCTTGTATTGCCGTCCTTCATAAATGTAAAAGCGAATCACCATTTTGTTGGTCGCCGGGTGATCGAGCTTCACGTCCTTGATTTCAAAATCAAGATAACCGCGACCGTGGTAAAACTCGGCGAGCTGGTCGCGATCGTCCTGGAACTCGTCCTCCTTGAACACGCCGCTGCCCGTCAGCCATGAAAACATCCAGTGCCGTTTGGTCTTGAGTTGTTTGCGCAGTTCCTTTTGTGAGAAAGCCGCCGCGCCGACCACCTCAATCTGTTTGATTTTAATCTTCGGAGCTTCGGTGATTTCAAAGATGACCGTGCCGCGCCCGGCATTCTCGTCAATGTTCAAAACATATTTCACCTGCGCGCCGGCATATCCGTATTTTTCGTAAAGCTTCCGGATTTCCTGGCTGTCGGTGAACAGTTTTTGCTCGTCGAGCGGCTGGCCGGTTTTCACGGTGATTTTTTTGCGGATTTTGGAAGCGCTTAACTTTTTGTTGCCCTCAATCTTGATGTCCGTCAGTCGCGGACGCACCTGCACGAGATAAGTCAACCGCACGCCGCCACCGTCGCCTGGATCCGCCGTCACGCGGATGTTGTAAAACTGCCCGGTCGCATAGAGCGCCTGGATGTCATCCTGGGTGGCGGCAGGGAAATAAATGCCGCCCGCTTTGAGGCGGATGTTGGAACGAACGAATTGTTCGCTGACCGACGCCGGGCCGACAAACTTCACGTCCACGCGGTCAATTTTCGGGCCGGTCGGCTGCGCCCACACGACCGACGCGCAGCCGAACAACAGCCAGACTCCGAAAAGGCGAAAAAATAATTTCATCGTCTATCGGTCCACCGGCACGTCTTCGTCGCTGACTTTGGCTGCGCTTTCAAAACGAGTGTACGGTTTCAAAAAGGTTAAGTTTACATCGCCCGTGGGGCCGTTGCGCTGTTTCGCAATCAACAAATTAATCGGCAGTCCATCCGGCTCTTCCACTGCGGCGCCATCTTCATCTTCGCCGGCGTTCGGCTTGTACAGCAGACCCACCACGTCGGCGTCCTGTTCAATCGCGCCCGATTCCCGCAAATCGGACAACCGCGGCTTGCGGCTTTTGTCCCGCTCCAATTCGCGGTTCAACTGGCTGAGCACAAGCATCGGCACCTTCAATTCCTTCGCCAGCGCCTTGATGCCGCTGGAAATGTCCGAAATTTCCTGCTGCCGGTTTTCCTGTGCCCGGCGCGCAGTAGAATGGAGCAATTGCAGGTAGTCAATCACGAAAAGCTTGATGCCGTGCTGCTGCGCCAGCCGCCGCGCCCGCGCCCGCAGTTGCAAAATCGAAAGCGCCGCCGAATCATCAATGAACAACGGCGAGCTCGCCAGCCGGCCCGCCGCGCTGGTCAGCTTCGGAAAATCCGACTCGCTCATGAAGCCTTCGCGGATGCTGCGCAGATTCACCCGCGCGAGCGAACACATCATGCGCAACACCAGCGCCTCCGCGCTCATTTCCAGGCTGAACACGGCCACCGGCAACTTTTGCTCCAGCACGACGTGCTCCGCGATGTTCATCGCCAGCGACGTCTTGCCCATGCTGGGACGCGCGGCGATGACGATCATTTCACTTCCGTGCAAACCGTCCGTTATCCGGTCCAGATCCGTGAAGCCCGTGGCCAGGCCGTTCAACACGCCTTTGCGGCTGAAATAATTTTCAATCGTCCCGATGGCCTTGCCCACCAGTTCCTTGGTTGAGAGCACGCTGCTTTGCGCGCGCGATTCGCTGATGCGCAGAATGTCGCGCTCCACCTCATCCATCAGCGCGTCCACCTCACCCTCGTAATCATAGACCCGCCCGACGACGTCCGTGCAGGTGGCAATCATTTTCCGCAGCACGAATTTTTCGCAGACAATGTCGAGATAGTAGGAGAGGTTCGCCGCGCTCGGCACGGCGTCCTGAAGTTGCGCCAGATACGCAATGCCGCCGACCTGATCCAAAAGCTGCTTGTCCTTGAGGCGTTGTTGAACCGTGATGACGTCAATGGGCATCCGTTCGTTGAACATGGCCGCGAGCGTTTCGTAAATCGTCTGATGCCGCAGGTCGTAGAAAATTTCCTGGCCGCCGTCCTTGAGCTTTTCGATGCACTCGCCCACGCATTCGTTCGGCGACAGCAGCGCGCAACCCAGCACACCCCGCTCCATGTCCAAATCGTGTGGCGGCAAGCGATCAATGGTTGGTGTGCGCTGCGCCGCATTTTTTTGACGCCGAGCTTTTTTCAAATCAGCGGCGGCACCGGCGGTTTCGGAAACGGAATCAATCATGGCGAAACAAGAGGGGAATTCCTTCGCTGTAGCAAATTTGACTTGTTGAATTTTGATAACACGATCTTCACAACGGAGGGAAAATGCCTTACAGGCTTCGATTGTCACCTGAAAAAATGTCTGGAAAATTGTTGAGACAGGCAGGCCGAACGTTTGCTGCCTGGGAGCGCCGGCGTCCCGCCGGCTCGTTGCTTGGCGACGATCTGATTCCATTTCGCCGGCGAGACGCCGACGTTCCCAGGAAGGCGTGCGGAACTGACCGCGCTCCTTGACTCGCTAATAACACCAATTAGACTTCGCGCGGTCAAAAACATGAATCGCAAGCCATCGCTCCTCGTCGTTTTCCTGACGGTCTTCATTGACCTCATCGGTTTCGGCATCGTCGTGCCGCTGGTCCCGATTTACAGCAAACACTACGGAGCCAGCGGCTTTGTCATCGGCGCCATCATTGCCTCGTTTTCCGCGATGCAATTCATCTTCTCGCCAATCTGGGGAAAACTTTCCGACCGTTACGGACGCCGTCCCATCCTCCTCATCAGCACGGCGGGCGCGGCACTGTCATATGTTTTATTCGCGTTCGGTTCCGGGCTGGAAAATCACACCGCTGCGCTTTGGGTTTTGCTCCTGTCGCGCGCTTTCGCCGGCATCTGCGGCGGCAACATCACCGTCGCCCAGGCCTATATCGCCGACATCACCCCGCCGGAAAACCGGTCGAAACGAATGGGCTTGATTGGCATGGCGTTCGGGTTGGGGTTCATTTTCGGCCCGGCGCTCAGCGGTATCGCCCTGAAATGTTTCGGCGCCACCGGTCCGGGCTGGACGGCCGCCGCGCTTTGCGCGGCCAATTTCATTCTGGCGTTTTGCATCCTGGCCGAAAGTTTGAAACCGGACTCCAGCCAGGCGCCCAAGCGCCCGCGATTCGCCCAATGGGGGCACACGCTGGCCCAGCCGAATATCGGTTTGCTGATCTTGATTTTTTTCCTGGCCACGTTCGCCTTCAGTTGTTTTGAAAGCACCCTGCCGTTGCTGGTCAGCGACAATTTCAATCTCGGCATCGCCGTGGACGAAACGAAGCCGGCCACCACGGTCATCTCCCTGTTTGTCTTTTGCGGCATCATCGGCGCGGTCATCCAGGGCGGGGCCATCGGCCGGCTGGTCAAAATGTTCGGCGAACCGAAACTGATTTCGCTGAGCCTTTTCCTGACCGGTATCAGCCTGATCCTCCTGCCGTTCATCAAAGGCGACGGCCCGTTGAAATGGTCGGCGGTGCTGCACGCGGCCAACTGGCAGTGGATTAAAATGCTTCTGGCGCTGGCTTTGTTGGCGATTGGTTCTGGCCTGACGCGCCCGCCGCTTTTCGGATTGCTTTCCAACCTCGCGCCCGCGAACGAACAGGGCGCCACCATCGGAGTGGCGCAAAGCGCCGGGAGCCTGGCGCGCATTCTCGGTCCGCTTTTCGCCGCGACGCTTTACACGCGCATCGCGCCGCTGCCTTATGTCTTCTGTGGCGGACTGGCCATTTTGGCCGCCCTGCTGACGTGGCAATATCTCTGCCGTAAAAAATCTTCACCGGCCGTCGTTGCCGGAATTCAACCGCAATAAATTGGATTGGTGGGCAGCTTGTCCCACGTTGCGGTGATCTGCGCGCCTGTATCGCCGGAACAACCTTCACCGTCCGATTGCCAGCAACGTAGCGCAGGCGTCCCGCCTGCTCGTGCCGGCAAAAAATCGGAACAATTTCATTTTCCAAACGTTCGCACTGGCGCGTTCGCCAAAGCCGGCGGGACGCCGGCGCTACATTTTAACGCAGAAAAAGTTCCGCCGCCGAATCCGCGAAGCGCAATCCTTGCGGTGTGAGTCGAAATTGTTGTGCGTCGCGTGAAGCCCAGCCGCGTTCCACCAATTGATTCATTTCCGCCGGCCACTCGTCGCGCAAATCGAAATGGGTCGCGCGCCGGAATTCGGCAAACGGCCAGCCCGCATTCATCCGCAAACCGAACGCAGCGGTTTCGCCCGCGCGTTTCAACGGCGGCAATTCTTCGCGGGATTCAATGGCGCGTTTTCCCTTTTCCAACTGCTCGCAGTAAAGTTGCGTGTTCGACCAGTTCTTCGTCCGCACGCCGCGCACGTAACTCGTCGCGCTGGGCCCGAGCCCGTAAAACGAACCGCCGCGCCAGTAGTTCACATTGTGCCGGCAGGCGAAGGACGGAATGGAGTGCTGTAGTGTTGGAGTGTTGGAGTGTTGGTTCTCCGCCGGATCATTACTCCAATCCTCCATCACTCCATCACTCCGCCGCCCATCCCGCGCGAAATTGGCCACCTCGTACTGCCGGAAACCGGCGCCCGTCGCGCGTTCCACCAGATTCTCATACATCGCACAGGCCAGGTCCTCGTCCACGTCAAATTCGCCAGCCTGCAGTTGCGCGAACAGCGGCGTGTCGTCCTCGTAAATGACTTCGTAGGTGGACAAATGCTCGCTGCCGAGCGCCAGCGCCTCGGCCAGGGTCGCGCGCCAGATTTCCAGGGTCTGACCGGGAATGGCGAACATCAGGTCGAGATTCAAATTGTCAAAACCGGCCCGGCGCAGGATGTCGAACGACTGGAAGACCATTTCGCGGGTGTGGATGCGGCCGAGACGTTCGAGCAATGGTTCGTCGAGTGACTGCACGCCCATGGAGATGCGGTTCACCCCGAAGTCGCGGAGCAATTTTGCCTTGTCGGGCAAAACGGTGGCGGGATTGCATTCAACCGTGAATTCCTCCGCGCCCGGCAGGTTCAACCGCTCCAGGGCGCGGAGAATTTGTTCCCACTGGCGCAAGTTGAGCAGCGATGGTGTGCCGCCGCCAAAGAAAATCGTGCGTGGCTGAAGATCGTGCGCCACAAGTTCCAGTTCGCGGATGAGCGCGGCGACGTAGCGGTTGATGAGGTCGCCGCTGGACGGCTCGGAATAAAAGGCGCAATACGCGCATTTCTGCGCGCAGAACGGGACGTGGATATAAAGGCTTTCGACCGTGGTCATGGCGGAACCGGCCATGAAGCAAGTATATCTGCTTCGTTCATGGCTGGCGAACGAAAATCTCCCGCTTCGCGGGATCTGCTGGGGCGTTACGCCGGCGTTACGCCGGAGTCACGCGCTGAACATTTTGGGCTTTCAGCCCTTTGTCGCTGGGGACAACGTCGAAGGAAACTTCGTCTCCTTCATTCAAGGTTTTGAATCCCGCACCCGTGATGGACGTGTGATGCACGAAAACGTCCTGCCCGGAATCTTGGGCGATAAAGCCAAACCCCTTTTTGTTGTCGAACCACTTGACTTTGCCACTGGCCATAATGAACTCCTGACTTTTCGAGGCCCGCCCCAAAGCAAAAAAGACACGACCGAAATTCAGTCGTGCCAAAATTACTTTTCAAAAACGCTCATGCCTCAATTAGGAGGCCATCCTAATTACTCGTTATGTCAAAGTCAAGCGCTAGTTTCAGGCGGGTTACAAACAGGTTGCGCACAGGTTACAAACATCACCCGCCGTGTGCCTACACCTGCAACGCCTGGTTCAAAAGCTGCGGCAGGTAATTCGCGATGGTGGTCTCGCCGACCACCAGCGTCGCGCCGGCTTTTTGCGCGGCGGCCTGCAACTCCGCCGCCTGTTCGCCGCCAAACGCAATAATGGGAATGTGTTGGGTGGCGGCATCCGCTTTCAACGCGGCAATGGCGCGGCAAACGTCATCGTGGCTCGATTCCAGGTCCATGACCGCCACCATCGGGCCTTCGGTTTGCGCGCAGCGCAGGAGCGCCGCCAGGTCGTTGACGGCCTGAACGCGATAATTCAGGTCTTGCAGCCGGTTCACCAACTGGCTGCCCGGCAGCAATTTTTCGTAGAAAACGAGCGCGAGTGGTTGCGTCATGCTCTGAGGGTAATGGAAAATGGAAAAAATGCAAAACCGTTTTGGCCGGTTTGGGCTTACAGTTTTTTTACAAACCTTTGACCTGCCCATGACAACTTCCGGAAATAATCGGGCAGGGTGAGGGCATGAATAAAACACTGTTTGCCCTTGGTCTGGCGACGGGTCTGGCCGTCCACCTGTCTGCCGGAGAAACCCTGCATCTGAACCTGGTTCCGGACCGCGATGTCCTGTTGAAGGGCTCGCCGCAGGAGGTTGTCGTGAAAATTGACCTCAACGCCATCGCCGACCGGCAGCGGCACCGGCGCACCCCGCTCAACCTGGCCGTCGTTTTGGACAAGTCCGGTTCGATGACCGGCGCGAAACTGGAGAAAACGAAACAGGCCGCCATGCAACTGGTGGATCGTCTCGCGCCCAACGATGTTTTTTCCCTGGTCATTTTCAGTGACGAAGCGCGGGTACTGGTGCCGGCGCAGAAGGTTGAAGACAAGGAAGCGCTCAAAGAAAAAATTGAAGGCATCGAGGCCGGCGGCAGCACGGCGCTCTATGCCGGCGTCAAAACCGGCGCCCGGCAGATTCAGGAATACTTTTCCAGCAAACGCATCAATCGCGTCATCCTGCTTTCCGACGGGCTGGCGAATGTCGGCCCCAGTTCCACCCGCGACTTGCGCCGACTGGGACATGAACTGGCTGAATCGGGCGTTTCCGTGACCACGATTGGCGTCGGGGACGATTACAACGAGGATTTGATGGCCGGCCTGGCGGAGGCCAGTGATGCAAATTATTATTACGTCCAGGACACGGAGAAACTCCCGGAAATTTTTGCGAAGGAACTGGGCGAAATGCTCACGGTCGCCGCCCGCGAAATCCGCATCGAGATCACCTGCCCCGACGGGGTGAGGCCGATGGGCTTTATCGGTCGCAGCGAGAAATTTGAAAACCAAAAGGCGTCGGTGAATTTGAGCCAGTTCACGCTGGGACAGGGCCGGTATCTTTTCCTGCGCTGCCTCGTGACCCGGCCCGAACCCGAAGTCGCGCGCGTCAAGGTCAGTTACACGGACGAACTCGACAACGGCAGCGAACAATCCGCCAGCGGCGTGGTGAAAATCCGTTACACGGACGAACAAACAGTCGCCGACCGGTCCATCAATTCCGCCGTTAATGCGGAAAAAGTGCTGGTGCTTGCCGCCGAGGCCAAGGACAAGGCCATTGCCGAGGCGGATGCGGGAAATTACCAGCAGGCTGCCCAAACTCTCAGAGCTGCGGGAGGGGCGCTCAATATGGCATACGCCAATGCGCCGTCTGCCGTTCAAGTTCAAATCCGGGCGGAAACCAACAACCTGGACGACTTCAGCGGCCAGCTCGTGAACGGTCAATACGACGGCGTTTCCCGCAAATCCCTGCAGTCGCAATCCTACAACACCCGCAATTCAAAGTGATGTAGCGTCGGCGCTGTGCGCCGATTTATTCGAGCCGTAGGCTCGACACTACACCAGTCAAAATGAATCCGATTAACAATGCCAAACATCATGAAAACACGACTCATACTTGCCATCGCACTAATCGCGCTGCCGCTGGCGCCCGCCTTCGCCGAACCGCAAATCAACGTGTCCGGCTCCGCCGAGGTCAAGGTTGCGCCGGACGAAATCCGTCTCAGCGTCGGGGTGGAGACACGGGATGAAAATCTCGATGTGGCCCGGCAACAGAACGACGAGCGGATTGCCCGTGCGCTCACCTTTCTCAAGGACGGCGGCGTGAAGGAAAAGGACGTTCAAACGGATTTCATCAGCGTTGAACCGGACTACAATTACAACAGTTCCCACGTCAAACCAGTGGCCTATATTGTCCGGAAATCCATCGAAATCCGGGTGACCGCCATCACCAACTTCGAAGGCATCGTGACGGGCCTCCTGACCAACGGCGTAAACTACATTCATGGCATTGATTTCCGGACCACGCAGTTGCGCAAATACCGCGACCAGGCCCGCGAACTGGCGATCAAAGCCGCGAAGGAAAAAGCCGACGCCATGGCCTCGGCACTGGGCGTGAGACGCGGGAAGGTTTATAACATCAACGTGAACGACTGGAACGGCGGATGGGGCGGATATGGGGGCCGTTGGGGGGCGCAATGGGGAGGATTCAACGCCCAGAATAACATCCAAAATCTCGGCGCCTTGTCGGACGTGGCCGGCGCGGACACCGCCGCGGAAACGTTCTCCGTCAGCGAGATCAGCGTGTCCGCCACCGTCAACGTGTCGTTTTTGATCGAGTGAAGCGGCCGCCGATGGCGGGTTCTGGGAGCGCCGGGTGACTGGAAAGTCGCCTGAACCCGCGGACAGGAATGTCCGCGCTACAGTAGCGCAGGCTTTCCAGCCTGCGGGTTCTGGGGACTTTCGAGTCCCCAGTTAAGAACAGTGTCAAGTTGCGTGCGGATCGCCCCACCAAGCCAGAATGAGCTTGGTTATGAACGCGGACTTGGAGTATCTACAGTCAAAGCAATAATCAACCACCAACAAAAGACGCTATGAAACCATTGAAGCTGGCATTGCTCCTTTCGACGGTGTGTTTTCCTGTTCTCAGTCAAGGCACCCCGGACAATTTGAATAAAATGACTGCCGTTGCCGGCAATACCGCCTTTGCATTTGACCTCTACAGTCAGTTGCGGTCGCAGGAAGGCAATTTGTTCCTTTCGCCTTACAGCATTTCCACCGCGTTGGCGATGACACGCGGTGGAGCGCGCGGCGAAACCGCCGCACAGATGGCAAAGGCTATGCACTTTGATCTGGCACAGGAGAAGTTGCATCCAGCGTTTGCAGCGTTGGAGTCGGGGCTGAACGCCGTACAACAAAAAGGCCAGGTCAAGCTCGCCGTCGCCAATTCGCTCTGGCCGCAAAAGGGCCATGTGTTTCTGCCGGCTTATCTCGACTTGTGCAGAATCAATTACGGAGTTGCGGTCAAGCCGCTGGATTTTGCCGGGGCGACCGAATCGGCCCGCCAAACCATCAACGCCTGGGTCGAGGACAAGACCAACCGGAAAATCCAAGAATTAATCAAACCGGGCATACTCGACGCGACGACCCGTCTGGTGCTGGTTAATGCGATTTATTTCAAGGGAAACTGGTCCAGCCAGTTTGACAAGCAACTGACCAAACCCGGGCCATTTCATGTTTCCGCCGGGAAAACAGTGGAAACACCGATGATGCAGGCCACTAAGGAATTCCGTTACGCCGAATCGCCGGAAGCGCAGGCACTGGAACTGTCCTATGCCGGCAATGATCTGTCCATGCTCGTGCTGCTACCGCGGGATGCCAACAACCTGGCTGCGTTCGAGCGGTCGTTGTCACCGGACAAACTCTATGCCTGGATCAGGAGTTTGCGTTCGCGCGAGGTGCAATTGTGGCTGCCAAAGTTCAAGACGACATCGGAGTTTTCATTAAACCAGACACTGGCGGCGCTCGGCATGACCGATGCGTTCACTCCCCGCGCTGATTTCTCCGGCATGGACGGAACGACCGACCTGTTCATCAGCGCTGTCATCCACAAGGCATTCGTGGAGGTAAATGAGGAAGGCACCGAAGCTGCCGCCGCAACAGCTGTGGTGATGAAGCTCAGCGCCGTCCACATTCCAGAAGAACCGGTAGTCTTCCGCGCCGACCATCCGTTCCTGTTCCTGATCCGTGACAATCGCACCGGCAGCATCCTGTTTCTCGGACGGATTGTGGACCCGACCCTGTGATCCGGGGGGGATTTATCCTGTGAATGGATTCAAACGGTTAAAATGAAAAAAGTCGCGCTGGTTTTCGTGCTGGCCGTCCTTCTGCCGAGCCTGGTGCTCGCGTGGCTGGCCGTGCGTTCGCTGCGCGACCAGCAATTCCTGCTCGAGCGCCAGCAATCGCTGCTCGGCCAGCACGTGACCGACACGCTCGCGCAGAACATTTCCGATTACCTGGCGCAGCAGCAACAGGCGTTCGGTGCGCAGGTTGAAAGCCTTTTGGCCGGCCGGGACGCCCGCGCGGTGGCCGCTCAATTCGACAGTGAACTGCGCCAACGCTGGCCGCTGGCCGAGGTTGGCTTTTGCGTCACGCTGTCGGGAAGAATCCTTTCGCCATCGTCCAATGCGCGGGCCGAGGCGCGAACGTTCTACACGGACAACAGCGGCTTTCTTGGAAATCGCGAGGTAGTCGAGGTTTATCAAAGCGCCAATGCCGGATTTAACAATCTGGACAACAGCGGGACTTTGAATTTCGACCGTAACGCGGCCAACCGGCCGGCCTCGGTCGGCAGATTGTCCGACAGCAGTGCCGGCCAAAAACCGGCGCAGCCAACGCTGGCGACGGCCAGTTCTGTCGCCCAGACGCCGCGGGAGCAGGTTGTGTTTGCCAGCCCGACAGTTGCGCCCAGTTCCGCCGCCCAACTGCCACAACAGCAGAAAAACGAGGCTGGCAGTTCTTCCAGCCAACTCGGCACCGCCAGCCAGCCGTCAGTTCAATCCCTCAATTACAAGGCGGCGCAAACCCGCAAAGTCAGCCCGCAAAGCAGTTTTTACCAGCAGCAGCTTGGTGACCGGGCCAGGACCGATACCGTCGCTGCC
>Ga0208188_1001318_pt1 | contig 10926 bp, 8 predicted proteins | sample June2015DPH_8_50_FD_184698 | JGI IMG/M metagenome (GOLD analysis project Ga0208188, IMG submission 184698) | Peatland microbial communities from SPRUCE experiment site at the Marcell Experimental Forest, Minnesota, USA - June2015DPH_8_40... | ecosystem: Environmental > Terrestrial > Soil >...
TTATCCGCCGTTTCAATTTCAAATCGTGGACGCGCTGTTGACAAACTTCCACCTCCCCTGCTCCACCTTGCTGATGCTCGTCAGCGCGTTCGCCGCGCCGGGTGAAACACGCGGACGCGAAATGGTTTTATCCGCCTACGCCGGGGCGATCCGCAAACGTTATCGCTTTTTCAGTTACGGCGATGCGATGCTCATCCTATGAACCCGTCACTTGTCACCCGTCACCCGTCACTGCCTTTTGTTCTGGTGAACATGGCGATGACGGCGGATGGGAAAATCGCGACGGCGAATCGCGCCTTGTCGTCGTTCGGCAGCACACGCGACCACAAGCACTTGCTGGAGTTGCGGGCAACGGCAGACGCGGTGATGGCCGGGGCGCGCACCGTGGATTCGGCAGCCATCAACCTGGGGCCGGGTCCGGCCAAATTCCGGCGCTTGCGGCTTAAAAACGGGCTGATGGAGTACAATTTGCGCGTGATCGTCAGCGGCAACGGCTCGATCAATCCCAACGCGGAAGTTTTCAAACACCATTTCTCGCCCATTCTCATCCTTACCACCGAACGGGCATCGAAAGCCCGGCTGCGCCAACTGCGGGCCTTGGCGGATGAAGTAAAGATTTGCGGCCGGCGCGAAATTAATTTTCGCGAGGCATTTTGCTGGTTGCGCGGGAAATGGGGTGTCAAACGCCTGCTTTGCGAAGGCGGCGGCGGGTTGAACGACGCCCTGTTCCGGGCCGGTCTGGTGGACGAACTGCATCTGACGATCTGCCCGAAAATTTTCGGCGGGCGCAACGCCCCTGCTGTCGCTGATGGCAGGGGTTTCCGCCAACTGGCGGAAGCCCTACCCCTTCAAATCAAGTCATTTAAGCGCATCGGAAACGAGGTTTTTGTCGTATTCCTGCGGGTCCCGCTGCGGTGAGTAACGTCCAACTTATTCACAAGGTGGCAATGTTGGCTGTCACCGGTTCGTCACACAGCCCGAACGCTAACTTTACCCATTTTAACCCGGGTTGAACGATAAAGAAAGCAGGACGGGCTTTCATCCGTCCTGCTTTGCGAACTTTTAATTCCGGCTTTTAGCTTATGGTTGCGTTACCCGGTAGAACCGGTGTGAATTATTTGTCGCCTGCGGGTCAATAAATTGGTAGTGCCCGACCGGACTTTCCGTCGGGTGCCCCAGGTTCACCCATTGGCTGAACGGCAGCGTCAGATTGGTCGTGGCCCACACGGTAAAGCCTGTACCCGGAGCGTTGGTGAAGCCAAAGCTCAAACCGGCGTTCGCGGCACCGCTGTTGCCGTTGAACGTCACCCCGCCCAGGATCGGTTTCGTGACTGACGGCGCAAGGGCATTGGTGGCAGAGAAACTTAGATTATCAATCGCCAGTCCCTGCGAACTGCCGGCGCTGTTGGTCTGTTGCCAGACGAGCCAGAGTGCGGCATTGGTGGGCCAAGACACGATGTTGAGGTTGGTCATACCCCGGCTGACCTGGTTCGTTGGTTGTGAGCCGTCCACGGTTGCCAGCGTAACACTGGGACTGAAGCTGACATACAGGCTGGGGATGAGATTCACCAGCGCATTCGTGGGCACAAAGGTGTTGGTGCCCGTCGGGTCAATGTAATAACCGACGATCAACGAGTTGACGTTCGGCTGGTTGCGCCAGAGTTCGCCGGTATAGCTGAGCGTGATGAACGGCAGGTTGTTCGTCGTGCCATTGATGAATTTCACGCCGAAGGCCGACGAGCCGGTTGTGCTGGTGGACAACAAACCGAGCGCGCGGTTGGCCTCGGCCACGCCGTTGGCTGACAAAGTGCCGAAACTGATGATGCCGCCGGTGCTCTGGTCGCCTTGCGAAGCGCCCAATTTGGACTGCACGGAGCCGGCACCATACCAGCCGTTCAGGTTGGTGCGCCCCAAACCGCCCACGCTGCCGCTGCCCAGAATGGGATAGGTGAAGTCAAAGGGATTGGCCAGAGAGTAGGTGTTCTTGACGTCCTTGCTGTTGCCGGGAACCCATTCGTCGATCGTCACCGGATTGCCGGTATTGGCCGTGGTATTGGTCGCCACCGGCATTGAATCAAAGCCCTGGGAATAAACCTGCCCGGCATTCGTGTAAGCAACGAAGGAAGGAGGAGGCGCCACAACCACCGTCAAGGTGACCGGCGCACTGGTGATGGCCCCGCCCGGGTTGCTCACCACCACGAAATAGTTCGTGGTCACGAGCGCCGGATTGTTGGTGTAGGTGCTGGCGGTCGCGCCGGGCACGGGAGCAAAAGTGGCAATGCCGCTGGCGCTGGAATTGTAATACCATTGATAGCTCAAGGAATCGCCATAGGCAATGGTGCTGAAGCCGGCGAAGGAATTGGACAGCGCGGTCGTCGAAATGGGTTGAACCGAGAAAACCGGCGGCAAATGCACCAGCGTCAGCGTGGCCACCAGATTGGACACGCTGCCGCCGATATTGGTGACGACGCAGGAATAATTCCCGTCATCCACTCCAAGTTGGGCACCGCTGATTTGCAATGTCAGATTGGTCGTACCGCTGTATTCGCCGTTTGCGCCACCGCCTTCCGACAAGGCGGCGCCGTTGAAATACCAGCGATAACTCAACGGTGTGGTGGCAAAATTGGTGACCGCGACCGTGATATTGACATTGTCGCCAATCGCATTGGTCAGGTTTTGTGCCGCCCCCAATTGCGGCGCCACGGGAGCCGCCGTGACGGTCAATTGTGCCGGCGGCGTACTGGTCACGGAACCATAGAAGTCGCTCACCACACACTGAATCAGCGAGCCGTTGTCGGAAAGCTGCGGCGAACCGAAGGTGTAGTTTGTGCTCGTCGCGCCATTTATGTTGGCGCCATTATCCAACCATTGATAGGTGACCGGGCCGGCCAGCGTGGCCGCGCCGCTGGCCGTGGCGGTGACCGCAAATCGGGCCGGCGTTCCTGCCACCACCGACTGGTTGGCGGGGCTGCCCACAATGAGGGGACGCAAATCCGGCACGAAACAGATGGAGTGCAAGCCGACATTGGTGTTCCCTGCCTGCGCAATTGTCGTCACGTTGGTAAACGTCAGCCCGGTGATGCCGGTATTGGTGTCAACGATTTTGACGATGCGGTTGAAATTGAAATTCCCCAGTTTGTAACCGACGGACTCCGCCGTGGTGGCATAAATCACGGGATTGGTGCCGCTGTAATCCACGGTCAGGTCGAGAACGCCGCCCAAGCCGTCTTTTGTGTCCGTGCCATTGAATGAGGCCACCGAGTAGTTGCAGGCAAAGCGCCAGGCGCCGCCGGTTAGGACGTATTTCTGCACGCCATAAATATTGTCGGCAATATAAGCGACGTTGCCCTGGGGGCTGATGTCAAAGCCTTCAACGTTCACGAAATTTCCAAAGGCGGGAACGACCAGATTCATGTAAACCGTTTCTCCGGGCGGAGGCAGGTTGACGGGATTGTTGTCGCCATCCACGAAATTGTAGATGCCCGCCGGATAACCGAGCTGTCCGGCACCATCGGAAGCGTTGATGGTGGTGTACAGGGTGTTGTTGACGATTTTGACGGCGCGCGTGCTGGACAGGGATTGAAACTGGTAAACGCCATCTGAACCGGCATCAAATTGAAGGGTGCCGTAGGTGCTGCCACAACCGTAGAACTCGTTGGTGCCGTCGGAAACCACGCCGCGCGGGTTGGTCTTCCCAGCCACGCTGCCATACCAAGCCTGGCCATGATAGACCAGCGAATTGGTATTGCCAGAGGCGTCCACCAAATTGCCGAACGCGTTCACCAGGCCAATGCCGCGCTCGTAGCTCAGACTCGACGGAGCCGTGCCGGGACTGAGGGAGCAAATATCACCGTGATAACCGGTGAAAGCCAGTCCACTGCGATCGCCGGAACGCGCCATGCCGCCTTCGGTTCCGGCATTGCCGTTGAACCAGAGCGAGGCATTGCCATTGGTGGGTATGGCCACGGTGTAGGCCGGGGCGCTGTTCGTCCCGACGAGGTTTGTATATTCGTCAATAAACACGACATTTTGCTTGGAGGCGAAATCATAAGGACTGGTTCCACCCTGGGGACCGCTGCCGGTGCCGATCCGCAAAACGGCAATGCTGCCGGGAACAAAGACGATGTTTGTGCTTTGCGCCTGCGCGCCAATGGCGAGCAGCAAAGCCAGACTTACCGCAATGATTGATTTTTTCATATTGTTTTTTTTAATTGTGAAAACAAGTCCACCTAAGTTTCGGTGCGAGTTAAATCGAGGTGCGTCACAATTGCATGGCTTCCAAGTGACAATTTTGTGACTTCGCCCCCCCTGCCCGGCGGCTTTTTAACCTGATTGTCACATTCCGCACATATTTCCGTAACACACCCCATTCATAATCAGCACGAATATTTAGGATTCAAATTGCTCAAATTGCAGGTGGAACAACAAGCGAGTCGAACAAAGGAAAAATCATGAACTTAAAAACAAAAACCGGACGCAACGGATTCACCCTGATCGAACTGCTGGTGGTCATCGCCATCATCGCCATTCTGGCGGCCATACTTTTGCCCGCGCTGGCCAAGGCCAGGGAAAAAGCCTATCGCATTGCCTGCACGAGCAATCTCAAACAATGGGGTCTCGCCCTGACAATGTATGTTGACGAGAACAGTCAGAATTTCCCCTTCCCCAGATTCCAAAGCAGTTATGCCACCCAGCTACAGCAGGACGCCCCAACCTGGACTGACATTGCCACCTTTCATCACGGCACACACGTCAGTGGTCCCGTCGGCGACGATGTCTGGTTCAATGCCTTGCCATCCTACATCAGCGGGTTGCCCCTCTGGCAATACACGACCGGCGCCTCGGCCCTGGCCAACATCGCCGCTTACAACAACGGCCCCAACATTTATCATTGCCGCACGGCGGATGGGATTGGATTGGAGCCGGCTACCCAACAAGCCACCACGATTCGCCCCATTTTTTACCTGGGAATGAATTCAAAAGCCACGGATGGCCTGCCCGACGGGACCGTGTTGAAGTTGTCCATGATCCGCAACCCCTCGGCGCTGGTGATGTTTTCGGACGAACGCGTGCGCACGGATGAAACGCCCTATGATGCACCGCTTTCATCAAGTTATGCCCAGACCATTGCCGCGCCGCACAGCTACACGACGCGTTTTTCCTCGCGCCACAACAATGGCGGCAGCCTCACCTTTTGCGACGGACACGCCGCCTGGTACAAATATGACTCGGTGGTCGTGCCCGTCAATGGGAGCAGCGGCGTCAAACCCGGCGACCCCGGCAACTCGGAAATCAATTGGGCCTATGACGGCCACCAGGTGCCTTGATTTTGGCGGCAACCGATTTTTCATTCCACGCCCATGAAACTCACCAACCGATGCCGTTTGTTTTCCCGCTCCGCCGGTCTGGCCGGTTTTCTGTTCGTTGCCATCGCCACTTCGCCGGCGGCCGATGAACAACTGCATTACCTGTGCGATGGCAAACCCGACGCGGTGACGCTCCTCGCGCCGCCGCCGTTGGCGGATTCGCCGGAACAGGCCGCCGACATGGCGGAAGTCCGCGCCGTTTGCCACGCCGCTCCCAGCAACGATGTCGCTGTCGCCTTTTTGGAAAAGAAATTTTCCGTTTTCAACTTCACCCCGGCCGTCGGAACGTTTTTTCAATCGAACAGCCTGCCGAAGACCACGGCTTTTTTTGAGCGCGTGCAAAAAGACGCCGCCGCCGCGACCGACAACGCCAAGGATTTTTACAAACGTCCGCGCCCGTATGTTCTCGATCCCAGCCTCGCGTCCGGCAAATTGGAAAAAAGCTTCAGCTATCCCAGCGGCCATGCCACGGAATCCATGGTGCTGGCCCTGGTGCTCGCCGATTTGTTTCCCGACAAACACGATGCCATCATCGCCGAAGCCCGCGCCATCGGCTGGCATCGTGTGGAAATCGCCCGGCACTATCCGACCGACATCTATGCCGGACGCGTCTTCGCCCAAGCCATCGTCCGCCAGATGAAGAAAAGCGATGCGTTCCAGAAAAACTTCGCCGAGGTCAAAGCTGAAGTCGCCGCCGCGCAAAGCGCCGGCAATAACTAGAACTGCCCCGCCCTACCCGCCCACACGCACAGGCGCCCTTCCTGCGCGTGCTTCATTTTTATGCCGAATCCGCCTTCGCTTCCACCCAACGTGCGAACAGCCAAAGCAAATCGCTCAGGCGATTGAGATAAATCACAATTTCCGCGTTTTTTAATTCGCCGGTCTCCTTCAAGCCGCACACACGCCGTTCTGCCCGGCGGCAAATCGTCCGCGCCAGGTCCAATGCCGCGCTGTGCGGGGTCGCTCCCGGCGTCGCCCAGCCCTTGGAACTCACGTTCTGCGCCTCGATTTCGCGCACCAAGGCATCGAGCGTTGCCGTCATCACTGGCGTGACCAGCGAATAGCCGTCCTTGACGTAACGGGGCAAATCCTCCGGCTGGACGCACAGTTCGCCCATCAACACAATCAGGTCCTTTTGAATCACCAGCAGGTTGTTGCGCACGAAATCGTGTTCCGCTGACGCGTGCGCCACACCCAGCGCAGCGTTCAATTCGTCCACCGCGCCGCACGCCTCGACACGCGGATGGGTTTTCGGGACGCGCCGGCCATACATCAACGCCGTCGTGCCGTCATCCCCGTTTTTGGTCGCAATGCTCATTTTTGAATAATGAATAATGACTAAACCCTAATGACAAAGGAATGTCGAAGCCCAAATGTCCAATGCGTGGGCACCGACTTGATTTTTGACCTTTGTCATTGGGATTTATTTAGTCATTAGGGCTTAGTCATTAGTGATTCCTTTGGTGGTTCCGTTTTCACGGCGCGCGTTTTGGAATCGAAACCTTGTTCGTGCCGGTCCAGGTGGCCGGCGGATTTTTCACCACCGGACGATTGGTGGTTGGCCATGTCGGCGGTGGTGGCGGTGAAACCAATCTTTGATAGGCCAGAATGCCCTTCACCATCGCCTGCGCCATCTGGCGGCGATACGCGGCATCGTAAATCTTTTTGCGTTCAACCGGATGCGTCATGTAACCGCCTTCAATCAGGATGGCCGGCATCATGGCGTCGCGCAAAACCGCGTAACGCGCCCGGCGCACGCCGCGGTCCGGCACGCGCAGGCTTTGTACCAGCGACTTCTGCATTTGATACGCGAGCAGCAAACTTTTGTTTTCACAACGATTTGCCGCCGTCGCGCCGAAATTTGCGCCCTCGCCCTGCGCGTCGGTGGAACTGGCGCCGACGGGCGTGATGCAATACGTCTGCGGCCCTTCGACATCGTCTTTCCCGGTTGGCGTCGCGTTGAAATGCAGGCTCACGAACAAATCCGCGCCGCGCCGGTTCGCCAGCGCCGGACGGTCGGGCAACTCAACATAGGTGTCCTTGCTGCGCGTCAGGATAATATTGAACCCGGCCTTTTGGAGCTGGTCGCGCAATTCCAGCGCCAGCGCCAGCGTGTAGGTCTTCTCACTGTGCCAGAACGTGTGGTTGCCCGTGTCCTTGCCGCCGTGACCGGGGTCGAGGCAGATGGTCGTGATGCGTTTTGCGTCGGTGAACCGGGGCAGGAACAACAGCGGTCGGATGGCCGTGTTGAGATCCATTTGGGCGATGAGCAGCGTGCCCCGGTCCGCGGCCACCGGGAAGGACAGCGCCACATTGATCCCATTGACCTCCGCCATGCGTGAATACTTGTCAAAAACCAGCCGCGTCGTGCGGTTGGTGGCCACGATTTCGTCTCCGCGCTTGAGCCAGAAACATTTCAAGCCGCTCGCGCGCGCCCAATCCGCCAGCGGCACGTAGCTTTGGCCGTTGAAGCCGGCCGCGTGCGCCGGCGACAGGCCGGATGCCAGGCACAGCTCCAGCAGCAACGCGAATTTTTTCAGCCAGGCGAACCGTTTGCTCATTGGCCGGCCAACTTGCCCGCCCCCCGCCGTCGATTCAAGGGAAATGCTCGCCTCCCTTGCCGCGCCGTAGTGAACGAAGGCGGGTTATCGTCCTCGTCCTTTGGCGCGGCGAAGTGTAACGAAGACGGCTCGTTCCTTGTCGCGTCGTAGCGAAGCGAAGACGGATCGTCCTCGAAAAACATTTTCTTACGCGAATTTCACGAACTCCGATGAATCGCGAGTTGGTCGCCACGAATTATTTTGGGTAGGGACGCACCGCCGGGGCGTTCGTTTTTGATTCGATGTTGGAAGTTCGATGTTCAATGTTCGATGTTTCTCGTTCCCCATCTCCCAAACCGCCCCGCGGTTTTTCCATCGCAAATGGCCGTATCCGTCCTACGATGTTCACCACGTGAGGCTGAAAGCCTTTTACGTGGAATCCGCTTGGTATGGGGATCAATCTGGGATCAGAAATGTCAACGGAAGCCGATACATTCCGCAAATTCGTTGTGCCGAAGCTTCACATCAGCAAATTCGGTGGCGCAGACCTACTCCGCAACGCTGTGAGCCAACTGCAAACGCTGTCGAATATGCCCTGAAGAAAAGCCAACGTAACATCGGTGCAGGTTCAAAACAAAGGTAACGGAGTAGGTTCAGAACATAGGTAACACTTAAGCCAAGGGCCTTGAGGCGATAAGCTCAAGGATGCCCTGGAAAAAAAGTGAACCTATGGAACAACGAATGGAGTTTGGACTGAAGGCGTTGCAGACGGACAACTTTCGCGTGCTATGTCAGGAATATGGGATCAGCCCCAAAACTGGTTACAAATGGCGCGAGCGGATGCTGCGCTATGGTTTGGCGGGGATGGCGGAGCAATCGCGCCGGCCCCGGAGCCATGCCGATGAACTGGCCGAAGGAGTGATCTGCGAGATGGTGCGACTCAAGCAGGCGCACCGGCATTGGGGACCGCGCAAGATTCGGGAGCTGTATCTGCGAAAGCATGGAACAGCGGCTTCGGAGAGCAGTTTCAAACGGGTTTTGGAGCGGGCCGGTTTGACCGAACCACGGCGGCGACGAGTACGGGCGGCCCAAGCGGGGCGGCTGTGGAGCGGACAACGAGCGCAGGCGCCCAATGAGGTGTGGACGGTGGATTTCAAAGGCTGGTGGTATGACGTGGAGGGGCGTCGGTGCGAACCTTTGACGGTGCGGGATGAACACAGCCGTTACGTGTTGGAGTTGCGGCGGATGGCCGACGCGCGAACGGCGAGTGTACGGGCTTGTTTTGAGCGGTTGTTTGAACGGCATGGATTGCCAGGAGCCATCCGAAGTGACAACGGCAGCCCCTTTGCGCATGTGCGAGGGTTGCTGGGACTGAGCCGGTTGTCGGCATGGTGGGTGGCTTTGGGGATTGATCTGGAACGAGGTCGACCGGGACATCCCCAAGATAACGGCGGGCATGAACGACTGCATCGAGACATTCAAACAGAGTTGGAGCCTGGCCATGCCCAACAGGAGACCTTGGACCTGTGGCGGCAGGAATTTAACCACGAACGTCCCCATGAAGCCTTGGGGATGAAATGCCCGGGGGAAGTTTATCAAAAGTCGCAGCGGCTTTACGAAGGGAGTCCGGAGGATCTGGAATATCCGGGCCTGCACGCGCGACGGGTGGGGCCACAGGGAAGGATCATGTGGGCTGGAATGCCTTTGTTCATAACCACCAGTCTGGCGGGTTGGTCGGTGGGCCTCAAACCGATGGAAAATGGACGACAGGAAGTGTGGTTTGGCCGCCTGCTGCTGGGCTGGATTGATCCCGCGACGGAGAGCTTCCTGCGGGCGGATATCCGCCCGTAGGAAGAGCTGGTCAAAGGAAACCAAATGTGTAACCTCTAACCAAAATAGTGTTACCCATGTATTGACCCACGAGTGTTACCGATGTTCTGACTGCGCCCATCATGCTCATGCACCTCGAGCATAGCTTTTAGCCTTTCCCGCCGTCCGGCCTCATTTTACTTCGGCATTCCGCCCCTCATCGGGCGCAATCCACCCCTCAAATCATGCAATGTGTCCCTTATTCATAACTTTTTAGCCCGGTTCTGTTAAATAACACTCTGACGAATTAGTTGGTCGGTTATCTGGTGTGAAATTTGAAAACTAAACAGGAGAAAATTATGAAAAAGTCACGCAGGTTGTTTGTATTCGGTGCCCTGCTCGCGGCCGGCAGCCTGGCCCTGTCAGCGCAGGCGCAGAACAACGTTTATGCCGTTGAGTTCAACACGGGCGACAACGGTTTCGGCATCATTAATCTGATGAACGGCGACTTCACCGAAATTTCCGATCTGGGCGCGACGCTTTACAACGACATCGCCTACGCGCCGGACGGGACCTTGTTCGGCATCGCCAATAATGGTTCATCGCTGGTGACCTTCGATAGTACCAATGGGGCGGTCACCACGGTGGCATCATTGGACGTGCCCGGCCTTGAATCCATCGCTTTCGACCCGAGCGACGGGGTGTTGTTCGGGGCAGCCCAGAACGGTCTTTACACCATTGATCCCACCACCGGGGCGTCAACTTTTATCGGGAGTTTTGGCGACCCTTACAACCTCAATCTCGCGCAGAACATCCGTTTTGACTCCGATGGCAATCTCTATTTGAGCAATACCGGCGACAACACGGACATTTACCAGGTGAACACCGACACCGGCAATGCAACCTTTGAAGGGGAGGTCGAAGGTTATTCGGACCTGGTCCTCGAGAATGGAAGCCAGTACATGTATGGCGTGAGCATTCCCTCAATCAATGGAGCCGACGCGCCGCCGGTGTTGGTTTCCTTCGACCTGAGCAGCTTTGTGAATGGCGGAACCAACGCTGACGGCAGCATCCATCAGATCTCGGTCACCATGGTGGGTTCCGGCGCCGACTTCCCCGTTAACTTCAATTTCTCGGGTAATGTCCCCAATCCACTCCCGGTGAACATTCCCGACGCCAGCACGGTTTCAATTGCCGCCACGCCGGAGGGT
>Ga0208188_1001320_pt1 | contig 10913 bp, 11 predicted proteins | sample June2015DPH_8_50_FD_184698 | JGI IMG/M metagenome (GOLD analysis project Ga0208188, IMG submission 184698) | Peatland microbial communities from SPRUCE experiment site at the Marcell Experimental Forest, Minnesota, USA - June2015DPH_8_40... | ecosystem: Environmental > Terrestrial > Soil >...
ATGACGTGGTCGTCGCCTATCAGGCGGCGCAACGCATGGGCACGGCCTGCACCAAAAACGTCGGCGAAGTTTCCGGCAGCAACAAGAAGCCGTGGCGGCAAAAGGGCACGGGCCGTGCGCGCGCCGGTTCCCATCAATCGCCGTTGTGGGTGGGTGGGGGCGTGGTCTTCGGTCCGAGGCCCCGTGATTTCAGCAAAAAAGTTTCCAAGAACACCCGCGCCCTCGCGTTGCGCAAGGCGTTGAGCGAACGGCTCAAGGCCGGCGACGTGGTGTTGGTGGACGATTTGAAACTCGCTTCGCCGAAGACGAAGGATTTCATCGGCCTGATGTCCACGCTGGATTTGACCGGCACAACCCTCATCGTCGCGGCGGCGGACAAAAATCTCATGCTCGCCTCGCGCAACATTGAAAAGGTCACGCTGGCCACGAGCGATTCGCTGAACACGTACGACATTTTGCGGCCCGACAAGCTGCTCTTCACCAGGAGCGCGTTTGAGAAGGTCGAAGCCCGGCTGACTAAGGAATAACATGAACGCTTTTGAAGTCATCAAAACCGTCCGCCTGACGGAAAAGGGCACGCGCCAGGGCGAAAAGTACAACCAATACACCGTCGTGGCCGATCGCCGCGCGAACAAGACGGAAATCCGCAAGGCCGTGCAGGAACTGTTCAAGGTCAAGGTCACCAAGGTCAACACGCTGAACGTTCGCGGCAAATCCCGCCGCCAGCGCACCACGCAGGCCGGCAAAGCGCCCGACTGGAAGAAAGCCATTGTGACGTTAAAGGACGGCGACAAGATTGTTTTGACGTAGAATTGAATTTGAGTTTTGCAAGGCGCGGAGTGAAATTCACTCCGCGTTTTTTTGTGGGGAGCACGCCCGCCTCGGGCGTATCGGGACGCGCCCTCGCGTCCCGAGGTTTCGTAGGAACTTGCGCATGGTGGCATTCATTTGATCAGCCTCTGAAAAACAGGCGTAGCGGCTTTTGGCAGAAAGCCGAACAATTCAATTTTCCGGAGAAATGCGGCGGTCTGCCGACCCGCCGCTACGATGAGCCAAGGTTTTTCAGGTTCATTTGGGCTTGGACAGCTTTTGTCCATGCCATCGTGCCAGGATTTGACATGGCCTGAATTTGGGTTCAAATAAGGTTTGCCCGTGAATACGAAACCGCCCATTCGCATCCTGCACGTGGATGGCGACAGCTTTTTCGCCAGTTGCGAAATTGCCCTGAATTCCAAGCTGCAGGGACGTCCGGTTTGGGTGGGTGGCGGGCGGCGCGGCGACGGCATCGTCATTGCCGCGAATCGCGTGGCCAAAAAATTCGGCATCAAAACCGGCATGGCGTGCTTTGAGGCGGCGCGGCTTTGTCCGCGCGGCGTGCTCTGCAAGCCGCACTACGACGAATACCGCCGGCTATCGGCGGAAATGTTCCACATCCTCGAAGAATACTCGCCCACGCTCGTGCCCATCTCGATTGACGAAGGCTTTCTCGATTTCACCACGATGGATCGCCATGTCTGGCGCAACACCACGCCGGAAAAATACGTGAAGGAAATCTGCCAGCGGATCCTGCGCGAAGTGCGGTTGCCCGTGTCTGCCGGCCTGGCCAATTCATCGCGTCTGGCAAAACTGGCAACGGACGCGGCCAAACCCGGCTTCATTGAGGTTCCCGCCGGCTCGGAAAAGGAATTTTTGAAGGAGCGTTCCGTACGCGAACTTTCCGGCATTGGCAAAAATCGGCAGCGTGCCCTGGCGGCGCTCGGCGCGACGACGTTTGGCCACGTGGCGAAATTGCCTTCGACTTTGCTCCGGCAGAAATTCGGCATTTGGGGCCAGCAGCTCTGGCTGTTCGCCAACGGCCTGTGGAACGAGCCTCTATTGCTCGAGGTCAAGGACCGCACGACGATTTCCAGCAACACCACGCTGCCTTACGACGAGCCGGATTACGAGGCGGTGCTGACGTTCACGTTGAGCGAGGCGACACGGCTCATCGGCCAGTTGCGGCGCGAGCAATTGCAGACGCGCAAACTGTCGTTGACGGTGCGGTTCAACGATTTCACCGAAGTCAGCGGCGGACATCGTTTTCATGAACCGCAGTTTCAGAATTCCGTCATCAACGCGGTGTTGAAGGCCATTTTCCGGCACCTGATGGACGACCAGGCCAAACCGGTGCGGCAAATCCGCATCGCGTTCTGGAACCTGGCGCGACTGGACACGCAGCCGACGTTGTGGGGCCGCACCGACGCGGAACGCTGGGGCGCGCTCGACGACGCGGCGCACGCGCTCAACGGGCGGTTCGGCCCGACGGCGGTGATGACCGGCGCGCAACTGGCGTTGCGCGAACTGGAGGACGCGTTCAAAAATCCCAAGGCGAAATGTCCGTTCGTGCCGCAGCGTGAGATGGTGAAGAAACTGTGGGGCACGGATGCCGACCCGCTGGCGCACAAGGGCGACTGGGAGCAGCGCCTGGCCAAAGTCAGCAAACAGTCCCAGTTCCGGCATTGAATGCGGCGGTTTTCCCGCTGGCTCCTTTCATGAATCCGGTTGAATGATACAATTATTGTAATAGCTATTTCACTGATTGTATTATTTATACCCGAGTGTATCCTGCTTGGTTGCGTCTGGCGAAGATCAGCAAACTGTCGCAGTTCTGGTGTTGAAAATTTTGACGGCGCGGTTCTGGTGGCGCGTTCAAGCGAATTTTAATAGGATTGCGCCATGACCACACCCGCTCGCGCACGCATCGAATTATTTGGTTTGTTCATCTTCATCGCCACCTTGGCGGCGCAGGCACAGATTCAAACCATCAGCGCCACCATTGATGCCAACCAAACTCGCGCACCGATTTCGAAATACATTTACGGCCAGTTCATCGAACATATCGGCGGCATCATCAACAACGGCATCTGGGCGGAAATGCTGGATGACCGGAAGTTTTATTATCCGATCACAACCCAGGTGCAGACGAACTTTGCCGTGCGTGGGAGATTCGAATTGCGACGCTGGGATTTCATCGGTGCGGAAGAATCAGTCACGATGGACACCAACGCGCCGTATGTGGGCGACCATACGCCGCTGGTGCAATTGGATGACGCTGGCGCGCACGGAATTCAGCAGGGCGGATTGGCTGTTCGCCGGGGCAGATCATACGCCGGACGAATTGTGCTGGCGGGCGATCGCGGAGTGAAAGTTGTTGTCAGTCTGGTGTGGGGAACCAACGCGGCAGATAGACAAACAATTACCGTGGGCAAACTCCATTCCGGGTACGCGAAATTTCCTTTGCGCTTCACCGCGCAAGCAGACAGCGACAATGCCCGGCTGGAGATCGTCGGAACTGGAAAAGGGTCGTTTCATATCGGGGCGGTCTCGCTCATGCCGGCGGACAACATTCAAGGATTTCGGCGCGAAGTCATCGTTGCGCTCAAACAGCTTCATTCGGGCGTTTATCGTTTTCCCGGCGGGAATTACGTTTCCGGTTATGAATGGACTGATGCGATTGGCGATCCGGATCAGCGCCCGCCGCGCTGGGATTTCGCCTGGAACGTGGTGCAACCGAACGACGTCGGCACGGATGAATTCATGACTTTGTGCCGGTTGCTCGACGTCGAACCTTACCTCACGGTCAATGCCGGATTCGGCGATGCGCATTCCGCCGCGCAGTGGGTGGCGTATGCCAGCGGCCCGGTGACTTCGGCCATGGGAAAACTTCGCGCGGCCAACGGACATCCCGAACCTTACGGTGTGAAATTTTGGGGCATCGGCAACGAAGCGTGGGGCGGCTGGCAAATGGGCGCGATGTCGCTTCAACAATTTGAAATCAAACACAATCTGTTCGCCGAAGCCATGCGGCGCGTTGACCCGGCCATCAAGTTGATTGCCAGCGGCGCCATGCCCGACGCGATGACCGGCTCAAAACAATCACTTCGTCTGGGCAACAAATTGATTCCCGATTGTCTCGGACCGGCAGATTGGACCGGCGGACTTTTTTCCAACTGTCTCGCCAACCTGGACCTGATTAGCGAACATTTTTATTCGTACAACACCACGCATTTTGATCTCGAAAAAGCCGCGCAAGTGCCCAATGATTCCGACGAGCCGCTCGTGGATTGGATGCGCCGGCCGGCCAATCACGTTCGTGAAAAATATGAGGCGTATCAAAATTATCTGGCGCTCATTCCCGCGCTGAAAACGAAGCCCGTGCCGATCTGCCTCGACGAATGGGCTTACAGTGGCGTTCCGGCAAACTCATATAAAGTCGTTCCGGCTTACGCCTGGACCTTCAACGAAATGTTTCGCCACTCGGACTTGTTTCAGATGGCGGGCTTCACGTTTGCCACGTCACTCATCAGCGCCAATCGAACCGACGCCGTCTTGAATCCCGCCGGATTGTTGTTCAAGATGTATCGCGATCATTACGGTACGATTCCGGTGGACGTGGCTGGAAATTCTCCGCAGCCGAAACCGAAGTATCCGCCCGGCGGCGAAGAGCCGGTCGTCAACGCGGGCAGCGACACTTATCCGCTCGATGTTGCCGCCGCGTTAAGCAGCGACCGGAAATCGCTCACCGTGGCGGTGGTGAACCCGACTGAATCCGGGCAGCAGCTCAACCTTTCAATCGCCGGCGTGGCGTTGACCGATGCCGGGCGGGTCTGGTTCATGGCGCCTTCGAGTGTAAACGCCACGAACGTGGTCGGACAAGCGCCGCAAGTCGAAGTTCAGGAACGCGAAGTAAATTTGACAACCAACGCCATGATGATTGTCCCCCTCAGCGTGAATATTTACGAATTCCCGGTGAAGTGATCCTGGCTGTCACAACGCGAAATTTTAAATCCAAACTCCGAAGTTGATGGGGAGCGCACCCGCCTCGGGTGCAGTTTTCCGCGCCCTCGCGGAAAATAACGGACGCGTCGAAATTTCCGAAACTTCTGTGTCCGTCACACACGCAAGAGGCTGGACGCGAGGCGCGTCCAGCAACACCCGTGGCGGGTGTGCTCCCCAACTTCGGAATTCGGGTTAAAACTTTGTTGCGAGCCATGACCCGCTGGCACACAAGAGCGACTGGGGAAAACGTCTGGCCAAGGTCAGCAAGCAGTTGCAGTTTCGGCATTGAGGTTGTAACCACGGATGGACACGGATGGACACGGATACGGAAGAACTTTGACACGAATTACGCGAATGAGTGCGAATTGAAGGAGCGCAGGTCTCCTGACCCGCAGCATGTTCGCACGCGGAAAAGGGCAGGGGAACATTCCGACGCTGGTTTGGCTGTTTGGGCTGCTGCGGCTGAGGACAGCCGCGCTCCGTGAAATTGCAGCCAGGCCGGAATTATCCGCCAGCATCACCGCGCTGATTTCGCGCGACCCACTATGATTTGGCAGCGGATGTGCTATGTTGAACTGAAGTAATCTCGCCAGGGGACTCACATGACGCAACCGGGTCCGCCGTTGAAAGGAAATGGATGTCGCCGCCGATGGTCGGAAATGCAGGGTCAGGTGCCCGCCGCAAAACAGCACTGATTGTGGAAGGCGGAGCGATGCGCGGAGCGTGGGCGGCGGGTGTGCTGGCCTATCTTCAGGAGCGCGGGCGGCGGCAATACGATCTCGTTTATGCGGCTTCCTCCGGCGCCTGCTCGGCGGTCTATTTCGTCGCCGACATGTGGGAACCGGGTCTAGCCATCTGGCGCGAACTGGCCTGCAAAGTGGTTCGTAAAAGCAATTTTCTGCGCCGCAAACCGATCATTGACCTGGCTTACCTGGTGGATCATATCATCCGAAAGCACGTTCCGCTTTCCGTTGAAGCGCTGCAAAAGGCACCTACCCGCTTTTTCATCGTGCTGACCGACTGTTACACGGGTGAACCGGTTTACTTCCACGTCTGCGACGACCGCGTCTTTGCGGCCCTCCGCGCCACGTCTTCCATGGCCCTGGCGACGCGCGGATATGATTATGTGGACGGCAAGCCCTACGCCGACGGCGGGGTGGCGGACCCTATTCCCATCCGACGCGCGGTACAGGATGGCGCGACGGACATCACCGTGGTGCTCACGCACAATCCCGCTTTTCGCCTCAAGCCGGTACCGCGCTGGATGGGAAAACTGGCCTACCCGGAATGGCCCATGGTGGCCCGGGTCTGGACCGCGCGGCAAAATGTGAATTACAACGCCGCCCTCGACCTGATGAAACAGCCGCCACCGGGAGTCCGGTTCCAGGTGTTCCGGCCGCTCCGGCCACTGCCGGTGGGTTCCTTCACCGTTGAGCCGAAGAAAATCGCCGCCGCCCTTGCCTTGGGCCACGACGAGGCGTTGGAGCAAATGACGACCACAGATGCGGAACCACTGGGCGGTTCTGTTTCCGATTAATTTCACGGCCTGCGCGGATCGCCGCCCAACCAATGTAACTTTGGGATTTCTTCTCAATTGACGGCAGTGGCCTAACTTGCTGCAGCATCGAGCCTGTGGCTCGAATGAATCGGCGCACAGCGCCGACACTACAATCAAATCAGGACATTACCCCATTGACGGTGACTTTGGCGAAGGCGCATCATCGTTGTCATGAAGTCCGATGATTCCCGCCCGGCGCGGATTTTGGTTTTGTATCACAGCCAGGACGGCCACACGAAAATGATGGCCGACCTCGTGGCCGAGGGCGCCGCCAGTGTTCCCGCCACCGAAGTCCGCCTCAAGAGCGTTGTCGAAGCCACTGCCGACGACCTGGTGTGGTGCGACGGGGTGGCGGCCGGTTCGCCGACGCACATGGGCACCATTGCCTGGGAAATGAAACGCTGGTGGGATGTGACCGTTCAGCCGCTCTGGCCGAAGACGGAAGGCAAAATCGGTTGCGCCTTTACGTCATCCGGCGGCCTCGCCGGAGGCGGTGAATTGACGTGCCTCGCGCTGCAAATCGTGCTGATGAACTACGGTTTGCTTGTCTTCGGCATCCCGGACTACGTGGCACCGGGGCAAACGCTGCACTACGGTGCCATCTGTGCCGGCCGCCCGCGCAATGACGGTGACCGCGAGGCCTGTCGCCGCTTGGGCCGCCGCCTGTCCGAATGGGTGCAGACGCTGATTTGCCATCGGCCCGAGCATGACCCGCGCAAAGCCACCTACGCCCGATTTGCCGAATAGCCGGCGTTGAACTGCGCCTGGCCAAACCTCGGCGTGCGGGGATGCTCGTCCCCCATCGGGAATAATTGGTGAAAATCCGTGTAATTCGCGTCTTTTGTATTTGTTTTGCCCGGCCAAAATTCTTCAAAAAACCGCTTGCACGGAACCGGACGTTTGATATTTTATGCCCTCTGTTTCGCCTGAAAAGCAGGACCCCGGCCGCGTAGGAGAGCGGCTCGGTCCACACGGGCGAAAGGACAGCAGTTGCAGACCGATAACTGATTCCCGGCAAGGGACAGGAATGATGGCCTGCCGACTCCCAGAGTTGCTGCTGAAATCATTGTTTTTATGCCAGTCAAGACATTTAGACCGCTAACGCCGTCTCTGCGCTACGTCACGTTCGCAGATTTCAGCGATATTACGAAGACGAAGCCCGAGAAGGGGCTGGTCGTCACGCGGAAGAAAACCGGTGGTCGCAACCACTACGGTCGCGTGACCACGCGCGGTCTCGGCGGCGGCCATAAACAGAAAATCCGGCTCGTGGATTTCAAGCGCAACAAGCACGGCGTGGAAGCGACGGTCGCGGCGATTGAATATGATCCCATGCGTTCGGCGCGGCTGGCGTTGCTGCAATACAAGGATGGCGAGAAGCGTTATATCATAGCGCCGGTGGGCATCAAAGTGGGGGGAACCATTTCCAGCGGCCCGGCGGCTCCGCCGGAAATTGGGAACGCGCTTCCGCTCAAATCAATTCCTGTTGGCATCGCAATTCATAACATCGAACTGACGCCGGGCCGGGGCGGCCAGATGGTCCGTTCGGCGGGCGGTGCGGCGACGTTGATGTCGCGCGACGAAGGTTACGCGCAGATTCGTCTGCCTTCCGGCGAAATCCGCAAGGTGAACGGGGATTGCTATGCGACCATCGGCCAGGTCGGCAACCCGGAGCACGAAAATGTGATTCTCGGCAAGGCGGGTCGTTCACGGCATCGCGGCATTCGCGGCATCAGCCGCGGCGTGGCGCGCAACCCGGTTGACCACCCGAACGGTGGTGGCGCCGGCAAGTCGAAGTCCGGCGGCGGCTGGCAGCAGTTGACGTCGCCGTGGGGCAAGATTGCCAAGGGCGGCAAGACGCGGCCCAAATACAAACATTCAAACCGTTTTATCATTATCCGCCGCAACGGTTTGCCGATGAAGATCAAGTAAAATGAAAACGAACTGGAGTAATGGAGTATTGGAGTGTTGGACGGTTGAGTCCAACGCGCTCCGTTGTCTTTCCATCACTCCCTCACTCCATCACCGCAATTTTTAACTATGGGACGTTCGATAAAAAAAGGTCCGTTTGTGGATTTCTGCCTGCTGGAGAAGATCCAGAAGGCGAAGAGCACAAACCAAAAAACGCCGATCAAGACGTGGTCGCGGCGTTCGACCATCACGCCGGATTTCGTGGGGCTGACGTTCAGTGTTCACAACGGCAAGATTTTCCACCCGGTGTTTGTGACGGAAAACATGGTCGGCCACAAGCTCGGCGAGTTTTCGCCCACGCGCATATTCAAGAAACACGGCGCGCACACGGTCAAGGTGGAGGCGAAGGGGAAGTAATATGGAAGTTTACGCAATTGCCAAAAACGTGCCGATGTCCCCGCAAAAGATGCGCGAGGTCGTGCGGCAGATTCAGGGGCTGCCGGCGCTGCAGGCGCAGGCGGTGCTCGCGTTTGTGCCGCGCAAGTCGGCGCGGTTCGTGGCCAAGACGCTCAAGTCGGCCATCGCCAACGCCGAAAACAACAAGAGCCTCAAGCCGGAATCGTTGCGCGTGAAGGAAGCCGTGACCGGCTCGGCGATGATCATCAAACGGTTCATGCCCAAGGCGCGCGGCTCCGCCGGGCCGATTCTCAAGCGCCGCTGCCACATCAAAATCACCCTGTCGGACGAATAAAGTAGCGCAGGCGTCCCGCCTGCAAAAAATGAAAACGAACCAAAAATTTGAAGCAGAAGCAGCCGGGACGGCTGCGCCAGGTTAACCGAAAATATGGGACAAAAAACAAATCCAATCGGTCTGCGTGTCGGCGTCAACAAGGACTGGCGTTCGAAGTGGTACGCCGAGAAGAAGGAATTCGGCAAGCTGTTGAGCGAAGACCGCGAAATCCGCAAGCTGCTGAAGAAGAAACTCGAAGCGGCGGCCGTGCCGAGGATTTTGATCGAGCGCGCGGCGAACCGCTGCCGCATCACCATTCTCACCGCGCGTCCGGGCGTGGTCATTGGCCGCAAAGGCGCGGAAATTGACAAGCTCAAGGAAGAGATGAGCAAAATGACCGGCAAGGAAGTTTATGTGGACATCATCGAGGTCAAGACGCCGGAGATCGAGGCGCAACTGGTCGCGGAAAACATCGCATTGCAGCTCGAACGCCGGGTGTCGTTCCGGCGCGCGATGAAAAAGGCCGTGCAGACGGCGAAGGATTTCGGCGCGGAAGGGATCAAGATTCGTTGCGCGGGCCGCCTGGGCGGCGCGGAACTGGCGCGCGTGGAGACGTATCACTGGGGCCGCGTGCCGTTGCACACGTTGCGCGCGAACATTGATTACGGTTTTGCCGAGGCGGCAACCCTTTACGGGAAGCTCGGCATCAAGTGCTGGATTTGCAAGGGCGAAAACAAACCGTCGAAGGAAAAAACGGCGGCTCCGCCGGCGGTGCCGATTGCGCCGGCTGCGACCCTGCCGACTCTGCCGACCCTGCCGACCGAACCCGTTGCGAACTGATTTTTTGAAAGGATTTTTGTTATGCCGTTGATGCCCGCAAGAGTGAAGTACCGCAAGATGCACCGCGGCAACCGCGCCGGCATGGCTTACCGCGGGAACACGGTGGCGTTTGGCGAGTATGGGTTGATGTCGTTGGAACGGTGCTGGCTCGACACGAAGCAGATTGAGGCGGCGCGCGTGGCGATTGCCCGCAACATGAAGCGGCACGGGAAAATGTGGATTCGCATCTTTCCGCAAAAGTCGTTCACGAAGAAGCCGCTGGAAACGCGCATGGGCAAGGGCAAAGGCCCGCTGGAATCGTGGGTGGCGGTCATCCGCCCGGCGAACGTGTTGTTCGAAGTGGACGGCGTGACGGAAGTGGTGGCGCGCGAGTCGTTGCGCCTGGCGGCGACGAAGCTGCCCATCCGGACCAAGTTTATTTCGCGGCATCGTCGCGCCCGATAAACGGAATTCAGTTATGAAATTTACGGAAATGAAAGACATGACGCTGGTGGAGTTGTCGGCCAAGAGCCGGGACCTGCGCCATGAAATGTTCAACCTGCGTCTGCAGCAGGCGAGCGCCCAACTGGAGAAGCCAGCGCGCCTGCGGGTGCTGCGCCGGGACATCGCGCGGCTGGAAACGCGCATCTCCCAGCTCCGCTCGCGCGGAGCGGGGTTGCCAAACAAAGCGGCATGAAAAACAAACGGAATGATGGAGCAATGGAGTGTTGGAGCATTGGGCTCCAGCACCGCATCACTCCAGCACGCCCTCAACCTGTTTAGCCATGGCTGAAGAAACAAAAAATTTGGAAGCGGAAGCGGCGCGCGGACATCGCAAACAGCGCGTCGGAGAGGTCATCTCCAACAAGATGGCCAAGACCATCGTCGTGCGCGTCGAGCGCCGGTTCCCGCACGCGAAGTTGCGGAAAGTCATGACCGCCTACAAGAAATTATACGCCCACGACGAAAAGAGCGAGGCGAAGGTGGGCGACCGGGTGCGGATTGAAGAAACCCGGCCGCTTTCCAAAATCAAACGCTGGCGGCTGATGGAAGTCGTCGAACGCAGCCGGGGCGTGGAGC
>Ga0208188_1001328_pt1 | contig 10867 bp, 9 predicted proteins | sample June2015DPH_8_50_FD_184698 | JGI IMG/M metagenome (GOLD analysis project Ga0208188, IMG submission 184698) | Peatland microbial communities from SPRUCE experiment site at the Marcell Experimental Forest, Minnesota, USA - June2015DPH_8_40... | ecosystem: Environmental > Terrestrial > Soil >...
CCACTGTCCATTTATTAAACTTCATCTGGTTCCTCCGATGTTGTTTGTTTTAATTGGTTTCTGTTTTTTAGTGCCTCTGCACTTCAGGGCAAAAACCCGTTTGCCCCGGCACCAAATGGTGCAATTGCAATGAAAATAGGAAAATTCCAAATTTTTTACAACATTTTTTTTGGGGGAATCACATTTTTATAACATTCTTAAAACCAATGACTTGCATTGATTACCAGTGTTTCCGATCCAATTATGTGCAGTGGTTGTGTGAAGTTCGGGCATTCATAACCATGCCGGTCTTTGGAAGTTATGGATTCTGCTTCATCGGATTTTAGCAAGCCAGACTGGAACAAATTGTGCTTTGTCAAACGGCGGAAGCCCCGTTGCAGGGTTGCGATTGGGGTGCGTTTTGTGAGCGGTTTTATTACGAAATCAAAGATATGCCATCATTTGCTTATTCAGCCCGGGAGACGGCCACCGGCCGGGAAATCAACAGCTCGGTCGAAGCCGTGACTGAACAGGCCGCCATTGCCGCGTTGCTTAACCGCAACCTTTTGGTGGTGTCCATCCAGGAAAAGATCTCCAAACGAGGCAGAATGAAGGGCGGCAAGGTGGCGCTGGCCGACCTGGTCATTTTCACCCGCCAGTTGGCGACGATGATTGAGGCGGGCATTGCCATCGTGCAGTCCCTGCAAGCGCTGGCGGACCAAACGCCGAACAAGGTCATGCGCGACGTGATTCGGGACGTGTGCACGCGCGTTGAAAGCGGCGAAAGCTTTTCCGAGGCGTTGCAAAAGCATCCGAAGACATTCAACCGCCTTTACTATTCCATGGTGGCAGCGGGCGAAAAAGGCGGTTTGCTGGCCGAAATTCTCTCGCGACTGGCCACTTACCTGGAAAATTCCGAACGCCTTCGTAAAAAGGTCAAGACCGCGTTGATGTATCCGTCGGCCGTGACCGTCGTGGCGATTGCCATCACGATTTTCCTGCTGGTGAAAGTCGTCCCTACCTTCAAGGAAGTTTATTCCGGTTTCGGTGCGCAATTGCCCGGACCGACCCAGTTCCTGATTAATCTCAGCGAGATCGTCAAAAAATTTCTGCTCTTGTTCATCATCGCCGCGGTCGCGGTCGTATGGGGTTGGTTTCATTTCATCAAGACCAAACCGGGACGCATGTTTTGGGATTCCCGCCGCATCAAGCTGCCGGTTTTCGGCCCCATTGCCCATAAAATTTGCCTGGTCCGCTTCACACGCACGCTCGCCTCGCTCATCCGCAGCGGCGTGCCCATCCTGGAAGTGCTGCAAATCGTTTCCAATACCGTCGGCAACGTCATCATGGAAAAGGCCATCAAGATCGCCGCCCTCGACATTGAACGGGGCGAAGGCATTTCCGCCGCGCTCGGCAAGAACCCGATTTTCCCCAGCATGATCATCCGCATGCTGAGCGCCGGCGAACAAACCGGCAACATCGACAACATGCTCGAACGCGTCTCGAACTTTCTCGACGAAGAAATTGAAACCACGCTTTCCGGCCTCATGTCGCTCCTTGAACCCATGCTGATTGTCTTCCTGGGAGTTGTCATCGGCGGCATGGTCGTTTGCATGTTCCTGCCGATCTTCAACCTCGCCAACATCGTCAATGGCGGACATTAATTAAACTTGGGACGCGGAACACACAAACGCCGGCCGAATTCATTTCGTCCGGCGGTTTTGCTTTTCACACCGAAACCATCCCGGCCGGCTGCGGCTGAATGATTTTGATTTTCGGATGGCGCGCGCGGATGTGTTCCTCAAACCAGGCGCGGGAATCCTCACCGCCATGACCGAGCAAAATCGCGCGCGGCGAAACCTGCCCGACGAAGTCCAGCAAATCCCCGCGGTTGGCGTGCGCGGTCAAATCGAAATCCAGCACTTCGCATTGGCGTGTGACGCGACCGGCACTGGGGCTGAACACGAACGTTTCACCCGGTTTTGCCGCTTTCAACCGCCCACCCGGGGTGTCCGGGTCCGCGTAACCGACGAAGAAAATGGAATGCCGCTCATCACCAATCATGCGCGCGGCGAGATTGTGCGCGGCGGTGTTCTCGCTCATCATGCCGGCGGTAATCACAAAGAGGCGCCCGCCGCTGAGCTTCATTTTTTCCGCCTGGCCCTGTTCCAGCACGATAAGCTCCAGCGATTCGTGCAATTGCAGATTCGTGTGCTGCCGGTGCGTCCGGTGCGCCTCCAGGTCGTAAATTTCCGTGAACACGCGCCCCAGCCCGCCGATGTAAACCGGCTGCGGCTTCAATTTTCCCGCGCGCATGAGCAACGCCAGCAGCGCCAGGATTTCCTGCGTGCGCCCCAGCGCAAACGACGGAATCAGCACACAGCCCTTGCGTTTGAGCGCGCGCTGGATGGCCGCGGCCAGCCGCTCGATTTCACTTTCGCGGGAAGCCTCCGGCAGCAGCGCGCGGTTGCCGCGCGTCGTCTCCAGGATGAGCACGTCGGCCTTCACGTCTTCAAACCGCGCGGCCCGTAAAATCGTCTGGTCGTGGAAACACACGTCGCCGGTGTAAAACAGCGTCTCCTTTTTTCCGCGAATCAAAAGGCCCGCCGAGCCCAGCGTGTGGCCGGCATCAAAAAATTCCAGCGTCGGCGAGGCGAATCCCGCGCGGGTTTTGTGAAACGCCGCCCATTCGACTTCCCGATTGTAGCGGAAGCCCTGAAACACCGGCGCGATGTCGTCCACCTCGTCATGCGTGTAGAGCGGATATTCCCGGATGCCCAGTTCGTCGCGCTGGCGCGTCATCACGTTCACCGAATTGTGCAGCACGCGCTCGACGATGAAATAACTCAACTCGCTCATCAGCACATGCGCCTTGGGAAAATGCCGCAACGCCACCGGCAGCGCGCCGACATGGTCGTGATGGCAATGCGAAATCGCAATCGCGTCCACCTCCACTTTCCCCGCCTTGCCGAACAACGGCAGCCCTTCGCGCCCTTCGCGTTTGGGATGCATGCCGGCGTCGAGCAAAATGTGGTGGTCGTCCACCTCCACGAGCCACGCGCTCGCGCCGATGTCCGTGTCGGGATTCAGATTCGTAATATTCACAGACTAATTGAACCACAGAGGAACACCGATGGACACAGATAAAAATGTAGGAGACGAGGTGACGAGACCCTGGCGGATTTACGAATCCATCTACAATTCAGCGCAACGCGTAAATCGTATATCGTAAATTGAAAATTCATCTGGCCGGATACCGCCAGACCCAGTCGCCTTCGGAAATGTCCGGCGTTCCATATTTAATGCGACCAACTTCTCCGCCGTCATCCGCCTCATTCCAGCCGACGGAGTAGAGGACAAATTGTCCGTTGGTTTCGGGGCGATAATGCAGCGGCTGGCCGTTGATGATGTCGTGCGGAATTTTGGCAATGAACTGCGGCGCGAGCGCGTCGAGTGATTCGGGATACCCGCCGTGCGCGAGGCGATAACGCTCCAGAGCAATTGCCACGCGCGCCAAATCCACGGACGTTTGCGCGTAGGCGAATTTTTTCACGGCACCACCAAACGCGGGAAAGAACATGGCCTCAAGCCTGTTGTAAGCACTTACATGTCTAAATTCCAAATCAAGCGCCGCATTGGCATGACGAAGGGACGCCGGAGAAATGATCCGGTGCTCCAAATCGGCCAATGGCAAATACTGTTGAACCATAAACCGCGAACAACGAAACTGGTTTTGGTAAAACCAACCGCTGGGGATTAAATAGTTGATGCTTACGGCTGGAGCTGGCTGGGTTGAGTCGCCAGCGTCGGACATAGCTGAAATCTGTTCTGGGTGACGTCGCAGATAGTCAATGATTCCTTCCTGGCACAACACCATTTCTCCGCGCATGGCTGCGCCGTAATCAGGCAGGAAATCCAATTTTGCCAGTTCCGAGTCGAGTTCGACGAGCTGTGCATCCGACCATTTGTGTTCCGCCAAACCCTCCCAAATCAGTTGAAGTGTGATATTCACCATCGCAATGCGAACCAGATGCGAAATCAAAACAGGCTCGGTGCGGATCGAATCAGTCAATCGCAACATGAGTTTTACGTCTTCCAGCGCCTTTTCACCCTGGCCGAGTTGTAATTCAGCAATCGCGCGCAATTGCAACACCCGGACAGACCTTTTCAAGTCAGCCAGATGGGGGAGCAAAATGACAGCGGGATTTTCCGAGTCGTAATTGAGCGGAAACCGCGAATAAGGTAAATGACTCGCCTGGCACAATTCCTCGATGGCCGAATCGTATTTGCTCAACGCCAGCAACACGTCGGCGGGGGGCGACTGCGGCTGCGGTGCGACGGAAAACATGTTTGTCGTTGCCACCAACGCGCGGTAGTATTGTTGCCAGACTTTCAGGTCGCTCATGGTTGATTTCTGCCAATTGCCAGTACCATTGGTGGGCCATTCATCGTTGTAAGCCGCTTTCATATTCAGCCGGTCAACAATGTTCGTGTTCTGCGGATTGATCCGATGTCCGTTCTTGTCCAAAATATAGAGATAACTGCTGGCAACAATCGGGGTCATGGCAAAATTCTGATCTTCCGGCACCGCTGGCGGAATGACACTGGCCATATCGAATCGTTCGCCCTTGGCTTCCCATTGGCGTTTAAACTTTTCCCAATCGTGTTTGCCGCGCCAGTCCTCCTCGGCGTAAAACAGCGCAATCAACGTGGCCAGACACGCGGCGCCAAACAGCAGCCGCCTGAAGTTGCGCCAGCAAAAAAACTGGCGGGTGAAAGCCCAAAGGCCAACAAACGCGGTGGCGACTACCACGCTGACAAGGAGCGTGAAAACCAGCGCCGGCCACCAGTCCGAAAAATTTCGTGGCCTGCCGGGAATAAACAGAGTGACAATCAGAACGGTAAAAAACGTCGCAGCCACCACAATCAGCCACGCGCGAAGCCAGCTCCAGCCGGTCCACGATTTTTTCCAGATGCTTTTGGGTTCTTCGTTCATAAATTGTTATCGCTGCCTGACATTCATCTATCGCCGATATTTTCACCCCACCCCACAGCGCCAGAGGACTGGCGCACTCCAAGACACTCCGCGTCATTCCGCCGGGCCTTAACTCGCGCCAGCGTCTTGGACTGCGGCGGCCCTCCGCCGCTTTCCACCAGATTTCATCCGACCAAAATCTCCGCACGTTCACTGCGCGGCTGCGGCACAAATGATTTAGACCGGTCGGCGTCGTGTTCATCACGCGAGCCGATCAATTCCGCCAGCATCCGCTGCTGTTGCCGCAATTCCACAATGACTTCCGGCGACGGAGGTGAAGATTTCTCCGCCAAGACCGGCGATTGGTCGCGCATGGAAAAATTCACCGCAAGAATCACAATCCAAATTGCCGCCAGACCCGCCCAGGCTTGGGGATGAGGCCACAGGATGGTTGAGAGTTGAGAGTTGAGGGCTGAGAGCAACCTGCGAAAAGTCGTAGCCGCGAATGTGAATTCGCGGACTGGCCGGTTCCGCCGATTCACATCGGCGGCTACAAGAATTTCCTCGCGCCATTCGGCAGGGACCTGTCGCAGCGGCTGGCGTTGCAGTTTTTGTTCAAGATTGTCCGGTTTCATTTTGCGGGAATGGTTTTTAACGCAGAGACGCAGAGAACGCAGAGGTTCGCAGAGAAAATCAGATCAAAAACCCTTTGCGCTTCTCTGCGTTCTCCGCGCCTCGGCGTTAAGAAGATTCTTTGTCTTGTGTTCTTTGCAGCCATAAAAATTAATTGATCTCTTCATACAATGGACGCAGCCGCTCGCGCAATTTGTCTAAGCCGTAGCGATACCGGCTGGCGGCGGTGTTCAACGGGATCTCCAGCGCGCCGGCGATTTGCTCGAAAGTCAGGCCTTCCCACAATTTCAAATGCACCACGGCGCGCTGCTCCGCCGGCAATTCCGCCAGCGCCCCGGCCAGCGCGGTACGAAAGGTCTGTTCATCCGGGTCATCGGCCGGCGCAAACGGCGAGAGGGCTTCGGCGGCCAATTGTTCACGGGTTTTATCGCGCGTGCCCCGTCGGCGGATCAAATCAATCGCTGCGTTATGCGCCAGCCGGATGAGAAACGCGCGTTCGTCCCGCACACCGTCCAGCAAATCCTTGTCCCCGGCGAGCTTGACGAAAACGTCCTGGAGCAGGTCGCGGGTGTCGGCTTCGTCGCGGGTGAGGTTCAGGAGAAAGGCATAAAGCGGCTGGGCGTGCTCGTCGTAGAGCCGTCTGAGGTCGGGTCCGCACATGTTTGACTGTATGACGCGCCCGGCAGGCAAATTTGTCTAGTGCGAAAACAAAAGCTGTTTTACGGAAATGATTTTTCCCCTTGTCTGGGGGAAACGTTGCCCCCGACCAGGAAGCATTTCAGGCGCGATAGTCGGTGGCCTCCCGTTATCTGTTTTCCGCGGTCGTGCGGATGAAGTCGGTTTTCGGCAGGCGGGTCAGGGCATGGAGCATCACGTAGGTGATGAAAAGAAACGCGCCGAAGAACACCAGGAACGCCGCGGAGGCCGTATTGATCATCGGGCCGTCCACCCAGGTGTCCAGGCCATGATAGATTTTTCCCGGCCGCAGAAGCACGTCCCAACTGTTGAAACGCAAAAACCGGCCGAGATAGATTCCCAAGCTGCCCAAGCCCACCGCCAAAGCCACAAACAACCAGCCCGCCACCCGTCCGAACATCCGCGCCACAATGGCTTGCATGAAATAAAGCGACACGAAACCAAGCATCAATCCGGTGAAAGCACACAGCAAAATCAGCGTCAGGTCGGTCCAGAAAAAGCGGGGGAATCTTGCCGTCAGGTGAATCAGGTCGGTTAAGATGTAAGGCGCATTCGGAAAGAACAGGAACCATGCGCCCGCCAGTCCAAGCAACCGCCACGTTTTTTGCTGCTCCGTCCGAAAGGTCTCCCGCGCCAGCAGGGCGAACAGGAGCGGCAGCCACGCCAGAAACAGGTTCCAGACCAGGAAGCCGTAGTGAAGGTCCCTGGTCCAGGCAATGCGGGTGAAGACGAAGACGACACTCGCGGTCGTGGCGAACATCAACGCCAGCATCGGGGCGCGGGTGTCGTGTTGGAAGGGCAGTCTCAGGTATTTCATAATGGCGAATCAGCACTGGTTAGACCGGGTTTGCCCAAACTTGTTCACCCGCCCCCAGGTTGTGATCAATCGCAGGCACGGTTTGTCCGTATGACGCGCCCGGCGGGCAAATTTGCCTGGCGTTTTAACGCAGGTCGAGAGCCAGAACAAAACGTTCATTTTCGCCCGTCCCGCCACGTGAAACAAGCTGCTCCAACTCACTTGTCCACTTGCGGCAGAACCAAAGTGGAATGAATCCAAACAAGCCAAAGGAACAATCAATCAGCCGCCACCAGAGCGGGATCCCCCGCAAGCCACCGAACACCAGCGCGTAAGGAATCACCATCACGCAGGCAATCAGTCCAAAGTCAAAAAGCCATCGGTTGCGGACGGGATCACGTAATGCGCCGATGAAGGCAATCGCAATGGCAAAATGTCCAAACGCCAGCCAGTCCGTGCCGTAGAAAAGAAACGGGTGTCGCTCCTGTGTTTGCGACAGCGCGTCACGAACGCGCCAAAGCCAGCGCGCTAATTCCGATGCTTCGTCATTTGCCCCGCAGAAATTCGCCAGCAGGTTCAACTCGCCTTGCAGCGGAATCGCCGTCGCGCCACTCAGGACCAGCCCGAAGATAAACAGCCAAGTCAGCAATTTGATGCGACGGCGCAGGGTTTGTCCGCGATTCATCAGAAAATTGTTCGGAATTTAAATTCGCGATGTTGATTTTGGTCCACTGTCTGGCGCCGGTGCGCGCGTCCGTTTATATCTGGGGAAGAGTTGGGCACACACCAGGAACAGCAGCGCGATGAGTGTTTGGCCAAAGAACAGGCAAAGGGCACAGGTGACCAACAAACCAACCCAGATTCCGAATTGTGTTCCCGGTCGGTGAAGAACCATCGAGGCCTGATGTTTACGCCATTGGCGGAGAGACCTGATTGCGGCGACCAACAGAATCAGACCAAACCCAATTTGCAGTGTCAAAAAAATCAGGACGAACCCTGGCAGGGAACCACCGGTCTGGATGGGAACCCCTTCAGCCGGCAAACGTGTGAGGTTAAAGAGAATGGCGGCCTCGCCGAGGTAAGGAGCATCAGCTGCGTTGGAAAGCAGCCGGGGAAAGAGTCGCGTGCCATTCGGAAGAGGCCAAGAGGCAACCAACATCTCGGCGGTTAGCGGATAGGCGTGCTCAAAGTGTCCATTGACACGGGCCGCGCCAACACCAAAGGCGCAAGCGGCACAACCGAAACCTTTGAGAACCGGTCCGGCATCCACGTCCGCATACCAGTCGTTTCGGGGCAAATCTTTTGGAAACTCCCGGAATCCGGCACAGGTCCAGGTTTCCTGCCAGAAATACTGTGCATAAAGGTCATACCATTTTCGAGCCTGTTCCGGCCAGATTTCCGGGGAGAAAAGCGAGACATAAGAATTGCCACAGCCGCGGCTTGAATCAACGGGTTCTCCCAGCGGGGCGACGGCGAAGTAGGGGACCAATCCTCGTGAATCCAATGCCTCGTTCTGAAAGCCGCGTAAGGCACGAGCAACGAAGGCTGAATGATCCGTGCCAAGGACCTCGTCTGCCCGATGAATCATCGCTATCGCAGTCAATACGTCGCCCGGATAGCATTGGCCCGGATAATCATCCAACAAGCCGTGGTGACTGGCGTCCAGTTCGGCGGATAAACTGTCAACCTGATCCCTTAGCAAAGGCAGATATTCCTTATCTCCGGTAAGCCGGGCGTGGCTGGCAAGCGCCGAAATGATGAGCATCCGGTAAAATACATTTTCGGTTTTCAAATATTTTTTGCCCCAGTGCAGTTTGACCCAGTTCGCTTGTTTGGGATCGATGACGAGGCGTGTCGCAGCTTCGATGGCCCCGTGAGCATAAACTTTTGGGGCTACAGTGTAGGGAGAGTGGCCTTGTTCCCATTCCGCTTGGAGTGATTCCGTCGCCCAGAGATAAAAGACCGCTCCGAAAAGTGGCCATTCCGTTCCTGAAAAGTTGGTGATGGGCAGTTCTGTCGCACGCGTGGAAGCAAGACGTTTCCCAGCCCATCGCTCAAACTGGGGCGATAAAGCCCGGTGAAGTTTCCACGCAGATTGGGGAATGCCTGCAGAACGGATGTTCGGATCCGACAAGTCGTGGATGGTGATAACTCCGGGGATCAAAAAAAAGAGCAACGCGATCAGAACCAAAACAGCGGCATTGGAATAGCGGCAGATGCCCATCAAAACAGGCGCTGATGTTGGCTGACTTGACGGCATCATGTTTTTTTAGGCTTTAGGTCCGTGGTCCCGAGAGATTTTCTTCTTTTCGAACGCATCGCTGCCAAACCATCAGCATCAACGCTGCCAAAACCAGCACCGGAACCAGAATGACGGACGCCAGGTACAACAGGATGTAAACAGCCGCTAGAAATGTGCCCAGCTTCACATTCACGGCAGTCGAGCCGACCGTTCCATTCAACACGCTGGTAAACTCGCGGAGACCGGCGAGATGGGCCACCATAAACAACACGCTGATGGCGCTGGCGCGCTGTAACAGGTCCCTGGGTGACAGGAATTCAGCCCGCTGGAAAACCGCGAGTCTTTGCCAAAAAAGTTTTATCATGGTTTTCCTCCCGTTTTTACCTTTTGCCAAAGCGGCCCGAGTGTCGCGGCGTAGAGCAGGGCGGCATCGCCCACCTGATTGCTCGCGCAGTATTTTAGCCGCCCGCCCGTCCGCGAAGGGAACGCGGCAAAATCCAGCGTGGCCGCGAGCGACGTGAGAAATTTCCCATCGCCGAACGTGCCGGCGCCAATAAACGCCATCCCACTCGAACCGGCGCTGATTTCAAACCCGGGAATGATGGAGCCGGAATCAATATTGGCTTCGCCTTTCCACGATTCCGGCCATTCATGCGCATATCCGAAACCGAGCGTGATTTCCCCGAGTTCCTTTCGGGCGCGCTGGTATTGATCGCGGGCGAAATCCTCATCCAGCAGTTGCAGGCTGTGCGCCACCATCCAGATGCTCGAGCCTTCCGGGCCGGCCATCGGCGTGCCGTCCGTCGTAAAGCTGGAAATCAGCAGGCCGGAGTCGCGATGCACGAGCTTTTGTTTGGCCATAGCAATCCAGCCGCGGATCAGTGCCGAATGATCGCTGCCATCGAGGTAATCCGCCATTTTGATGGCGTCCAGCGCGACACAATGATCGAACATCCAGCATTCATCGGGATAACTCTCCAGCAGCATCCGCGGACTTTTTTGAAAGCGCTCAACGATGACATTTACACGTTCGGTCAATAGGGATTTGTATTCCGGTTTCTCTTCCACCACCCGGCGCGAGGCCAGCATCAACGCGATCTCGCCGTCCAGAAACAGACTATGCACCGGCTGCACGAGATAATGCCGGTCCTTGGCGTAAGCCATCAGAAAGAAATACATCCCCTCCTGTTTTTCGAGCCGCAGGGTTTCATCAATGATTTGATCCATCGTTTGGAGATAAAGCCGTTTGGACGCCGGGTCGCGCAAACTCATGTTGGCAAGCGACCAGACCAGGAAGCTTCGCCCCATGAAATCCCATTCGGCATTGCTGGCCCGCATTTTTTTCAGTTCCTGTTCGCGCAGGGTGGGTTCGGTCCACAATTGCAGGTGCCGGGCCGCCAACTGGCGGGCCTTGGGGGAAAGACCTGGATTCTGGCGGAATTCAGAGAGCGGCCGGGCGAAAAGTAAATGCAGGCATGGCAGCCAGATGATCGCAGCGACCACCAGGGCCGCCAGTCCGGCCAGAATTTTTGCTATTCGCGATTTC
>Ga0208188_1001335_pt1 | contig 10828 bp, 10 predicted proteins | sample June2015DPH_8_50_FD_184698 | JGI IMG/M metagenome (GOLD analysis project Ga0208188, IMG submission 184698) | Peatland microbial communities from SPRUCE experiment site at the Marcell Experimental Forest, Minnesota, USA - June2015DPH_8_40... | ecosystem: Environmental > Terrestrial > Soil >...
TCGTGACGGCGACCGTTTTGTCAGAGTTGCCCTGCACGCTTTCCTGGACGCCCGCCCACTGGTTCGTGGCGGAAGAAATTTGCGCGGCGAGCTTTTCCAAATTTTGAATTTTTTCGGCGACCGCGCCAAGCGCATTGACCTCAATGAGTTTTCCCATCGCACGGTAATCAAGGATGAACGGCAGGGTGCCGACCACAGTGCCGAGCGCGGCGGAGGCAAAACAGGCGATGATTTCCCATTTGGCAATTGGGTGCGGCGATTTCCAGACGATAAAATACGCGAGCGCGAGCAACAGCACGTCGCCGATCAAAAAAATCCATTTGGGAACCTTCCAATTTGTCGCGTCGTTCATCAGGCCAGTTTCGGAGAAACGCGGGGCTAACGCAAGCAAACGCCGTGTTTTGGGCGCACCCGGGCACTGCCACCAATACACGATGCCGCGTCTGCGTGGAACGCCGGATTCATCCGGCAGGTATGCCCCCGGCGCGTGTTGCTGCCGGATAAATCCGGCGTTCCGGTGTTGGCGTCGAGGTGCGCCCCCTTGTTTTCTCCTCGACGAACCGCCCGGTCGCCACAAATCATTCGGAGCGTGCGCACCTGTGTGATTTTCAACCCGGCGGCTCGCGGCAACAAAGCCCGGCATTTTCGCCGTCAACTCGACGCCATCGGTTCGCAATGTGCGTTGAAGGCCACCACCGCGCCCGGTGACGCGCGCCGGCTCGCGGCGGAGGCCGTGGGTGAAGGTTTTGATTTGATTATCGCCGCCGGCGGTGACGGCACGGTGAACGAGGCGCTCAACGGCATTGGCGATGCGCCGGACGGTTTCGCGCGCGCGCGGCTCGGCGTGTTGCCGCTCGGCACGGTGAATGTTTTTGCCCGTGAACTCAAAATTCCATTGCGTATTGAACGTGCCTGGGACGTTTTGCAGCGCGGACGCGAAATGCGCATTGACCTGCCGCGCGTGGAATTTTCGGCCAACGGCACGCGCCAACAACGTTACTTTGCTCAACTCGCCGGAGCGGGTTTTGATGCCCGGGCGATTGAATTGGTGGACTGGTCGCATAAGAAAAAAATCGGCCCGCTGGCCTACCTCATCGCCGGGCTGAAGGCCCTGCGGGAACAAAAACCTAAAATCACCGTTCGCGCCGAAGGCCGGGAGGTCCGGGGTGAACTGGTTTTGATCGGCAACGGACATTTGTACGGCGGACCATTGGGAATTTTTCCGCCGGCCGATTTGCGTGACGGATTGCTGGAAATTTGTGTTTTCCCGCGCGTCAACTGGCTGATTTTTTTTCGCTGCCTGCCGGACTTTGTCGCGCGTCAAAAATTGCCGGAGAGCGTTGTGCAACGCGTTCGCGCGGCGGCTTTTGAACTGGACGGCGAACCGGCGGCGGCCTTTGAACTGGACGGAGAGTGGGTTGGTCATTTGCCCGCCACTTTCTCGGTCGAGCGCGAAAAGTTGCGCGTCATCGTGCCGTAAGCGCGGCCTTTTTATCCGTAGCCGCGGACATGAGTCCGCGCCATTCCAAAAGTGTTCGCCGACTGACGTCGGCGGCTGCTTTGGGTTTCAGGTTCAATCCCAGATGCGGAACGGAATGGCGTTTTGCTCCAAAAAAATTCCACACCTCGGACATTTGTCCGGCTGTTTCCAGATGCGGATACGATGTAACGGCGAGACTGGACAAACCGGTTTGAATTTCAGCCATTGGCGCGCACCGCGCGGCGGCAGCCGGTTCAACACCGCGGCGAATTTCGGCGCGGTCCTGGGCGGATTTTCCCTGAGCCGCGGCAAGGCTTTGAACCGGGTCACGGCGTCGTGGAGCGCCTTGCAATCGGCGCAGGCGATGGTTTGAACGGCAAAATGCTCGCCCTCGTCCGCGCCGCCGGCGACGCAAACGCGATAACCGCATCTGGAACATTCGAACAAATAGCTACGGCCCATAGGTGACTTGCCAAACCAAGGTTTGCTGTAATTAATACTTGCCGCAAAAAGGCGCAAAAAGCACAAAGAATTTTCGGACGCTCCATCCAATTCTGCTTCGACTGTCAATTAAACCCGAAAACCGAAGTTGGCCTGTCTGTGGCTGCTCCCGGGTCGCGCGGCGCTTGACCGGCGCGGCAAATTGAAAGATTATAGTAGTGCCGAATCGAATGATGGGGGCGCACTGGTTTCGACCTGGGAAATGCGCCAGAGGCGGCATGCCGAGGATGGTTCGTTGGCCTCGTAAAAAATCGAACCAAACAAAACAGCTAATCAAGAACTAGCTCTCGCGGCCTAAGGCCTCGACGTCCGCCACTGGACACCTGCTACGGTGGACGGACGCCACAGCAGGTTGGGTTGCAAGCGGAGTCTGCGCGCCGGCAACCGAGATCTTCTCCTGCGGACTAGGCGGTGCGATTCGAGTCCGGACGCCATCGCACAGCAGAAAACCTTTTCCGGACTAAGCATGTAGTCGCGGCTGGTTTGTTTGCCAGGGACGCGGGTTCAATTCCCGCCGCCTCCACCATCTTGCGTTCAGAACTGCGCCTGCGGTTATGAACGAAGGATGGGGCCTTCCGCAGCCTTGCAAACCCGCCGATCCCCGTCTTCGCCTTGCTGTGACGCGGCAAGCAGCAGGTTGAAAATCTGCGCTAAGTGCGCAACCCGGCCGGACTCAATTCCCGTTGCAGGAATTCCCAATAGGTGCTATTATCCCGGAAACTTAAAAAGCTTATGCAAGGAAATAATAATCAAAGCTCGCGCCGGCATTTTCTCAAAACCACTTTGACCCTGCCCGTTGCACTGGCGGCCGCACCGGCGATGATGACGCAGGCCGTGTCCGCCGGGGACGCGCCGGCATCCGCCGCAACTGCTGCGCCGCTGCCCAAACGCCAGCTCGGGAAAAACGGCCCGCAAGTTACCATGCTCTGCCTGGGCGGCATGGAACCGGCCCTGAGCCCCGATTACATTGACATCGCCTGGGCCAATGGCATCCGCTATTTCGACACGGCGAAGGTTTATTTGAACGGCAAGTCGGAAAAGATTATTGCGGCATGGCTCGCCAAATACCCGGAACGCCGCAAGGAAGTTTTCCTGGTCAGCAAGGACATGCCGCACAGCGGGGCACAAATGGAGGAAATGGTGGACAGCCGGCTCGAAGCCTGCGGCACGAAATATCTCGACGCCTTCTACATCCACGGCATCGGACGCAAGGGTTATGGCGAGGACTCGATTCATTGGCCCAAGAGCGACGAGTTCAAAAAGACCGCCGACCAACTGAAAAGTTCGGGCAAGGTTAAAATGGTCGGGTTCTCCTGTCACGACGCGGATTTGAACGATTTCCTCAACGCCTCCGCCGGCGGCGGGTTTGTGGACATCATCATGCTCCGCTACTCGCCGTTTTTCACCAAGGGCGACGAATTGGACAAGGCGCTGGACGCCTGCCATCAGTCCGGCATCGGTCTCGTGGCGATGAAAACGCTGCGCAGCGCCGGCAAGGACATTCCCAAGCGCGTGCCGGAGTTTGACAAGCTGGGATTGACCACTCACCAAGCCATGCTCCACGCGGTCTGGGGCGATCCGCGCATATCGTCCGTGTGCTGCCAGTTGGAAAACGTCGGCCAATTGACGGAAAATGCCGCCGCCGCTCGCAGTTACCAGAAGCCGCTCAAGCTGGCGCAAATCAATCTGCTCAAGGAAACTTTGCTCGCCAGCCGACGCACCTTCTGTCCGGGCTGCCCGTCTTGTGACGCGTTCGCCGCGTCATCGGAATTTGCGCTGCACGACATCGCCCGCTTCGTGACCTACTACGAGCAGGATGGCCATCTGGGCGCCCGCGAATTGTATCAGGCCCTGCCGGCTTCTGCGCGTGACACCACGGGCGTGGACCTGGCTGCGTTGCGCGACCGCTGCGCGTTCCACATTGATTACCCGGAAATCGTGAAGCGCGCCCAGCGTAACTTCGCGTGAGCCGGTTTTGATGCATGGCCGCACCCGCCGCCGCCAAATCTCCGACCGGAAATCGCAAAACTTTCCGGCGCACAAAAGTTTCGGCGGCGGAGCGTGTTGTAAGCCTGATCTCCGTCGTTCTGCTCGTCGTCATCGGCGTCGCAATCTGGTTCAAGGGAAAACACTATGACCCCGACCGTTTCGCGCTCAACACCGACGCGTTGAAATCCACCGCTGCAGCCGTCGAAGGAAAATCGGGCACCGCTCGTGGGGCGGACGCCAGCCCGGGGGAAACAAAGGCCGCCGCCAAAACTCAAGCCGACGGCGAAGGTGAAGCCACCGTCGAACCCGCCGAGGGAGCCGCTGCCGCTCCCGCACCGGCCGCCAAAGGCGAACCGCTGGAAATCAAACTCGACGGGCTGAAACCGATGAGCGACACGGAATTTTACAACGCGGACAATTTGTTCGAGAAAATTGACGGGCGCGCCCCGGCCTACTTGAATTTTAATTTTCAACAGCTTCGCTGCCGCTCCTTCTCCATCATTGGCACGTCCGGCAGCTTCGTGGACGTTTATGAATACCGCTTCGACACGCCGGTCAACGCCTTTGGCATGTTCTCACTGGAACGCGATCCCAAGGGCGGGCCGCTGGCTTTCGCGCCGGACGGTTATGCGAGCGGGATGGGATTTTTCTTCCGCCAAGGACCGCGCTACGTTCAGGTGACGGCTTCGGATCAGAATGCGAAGACCCTCGCACTGGCAAAAGCCATCGCCGAAGATCGCGCGAAAAATCTCCCCGCCAACAACACCGGCCTCGACGCCCGCCGCCGTTTGCCGGTAACCGGCCTTGACCCGGCGAGTGTTCAGTTTGTGCAGGAGAACGCCCAGGGCCAGGCGTTTTTGAAAAACGTCTTTCAGGCGAACTATGATTTTGCCGGTAAAAAACTGCCGTTTTTCCTGATGGTGGCGACCCCGGCAGACGCCGCGGCCGCGTGGAAATCGTATCAGGATTTTGCCAGCCAGTTCGGCGGCAAGGTGACGGCGCTGCCGGACGTGAGCGGCGCGAAGATTTTTGCGGCCCAGAATTTCGGCACGTGGAAGGTGATTTACCAGCGGGACGGCGAAATCGGCGGCGTTTTTGACACCGACGACGGGGACAAAGCGCGGGAATTTGTCGAAAAATATCTGGAGGGGCAAATAAAGTAATGCTATGATGAAGTTCAGGTTATGAAGTCTGAACCGGATGGAATCAAGGCGGGCAAGTCCGGCGATGCTGCGGAAGGCGGTATCAGCCGGCGCGAATTCCTCGTCCGCGCGGGCGCCACCGGGGCGTTGCTCGCCGGCGCGGCGGCGGGTGGTTACGCTCTGTGGCAGCCGAAACATTTTGTCCCCGGCTTTCAACCGGAAAAAGGACTGCAGCTTCCGAGCTACGCGCTCGCGCCAAACAAACTCTTGCCCTCGCTCGCCATCGCGCATGGAACGGAACACGACAAAACCATCCGCGCCGTCATTGGCGCACTCGGCGGCATGGAACGGTTTGTCAAGAAAGGCGACGTGGTCATGATCAAACCGAACGTCGCGTTCGACACCCCGCCCGCGCTCGCGGCGACGACCCATCCGGAAACGTTGCGCGCCGTGGCGAAGCTCGTGCTCGAAGCCGGCGCGTCCCGGGTGTTCATTGCCGACAACCCGATCAACAGCCCGGCTGGTTGTTTTCTCAAGAGCGGCCTGCGCCAGGTGGCTGATGATTTAAACGTGGATTTGCTCTACCCGGAATCCGGCTCCTTCGCGCCGCTGCAACTCGATGGCGAGGTCCTCCGCAACTGGACGTTCTTCCACGAGCCGTTCAAGAAGGCGACGAAGGTCATCGGCGTCGCGCCGTGCAAGGATCACAACCTCTGCCACGCCTCGATGACGATGAAAAACTGGTATGGCCTGCTCGGCGGACGCCGCAGCCAGTTCCATCAATATATTCACAGCATTGTCTCGGATTTCGCGCTGATGATGAAGCCGACGCTCGTTGTGCTCGACGGCATGAACGTGCTGATGAAAAACGGCCCGACCGGCGGACGCCTCTCTGACGTGAAGCAAATGGGCACGGTCGTCGCAGGAACCGACATGGTGGCGGTGGACAGTTATGGTTACACGCACCTGATGGAGCGCGACCTCGCCGAGTTGACCTACGTTCATAAGGCCCAGGCCCGCGGCCTCGGCAACACCAACTGGAAGGACTTGGTGTACAAGGAAGTCCAGGCCTGATCATGAAAACCCGTACTGTCCGCCGCATATCCCAGGTTTTTTTCTTCAGCCTGTTTCTGTTTTTCGTCTTTGTCACCGACCTGCGGTATCTCAAAGGCTATCCGGTCTCGCTGTTCCTCGAACTCGACCCTCTGGTTTCCTTCGCCACGGCCATCACCACGCACACGGTTTACATGGGTTTGCTGTGGAGCCTGCTGCTGGTCATCCCGACGCTGCTGTTCGGGCGCATCTTCTGCAACTGGATTTGTCCCTACGGCATCCTGCACCATTTCATCGGCTGGCTGATGGGCAAACGCCGCGCGGAGGAACGCGAACGCATCGAGGCCAACCGCTACAAAAAACTTTACTCGCTCAAATACGTCATCCTCATCGGCATGATTGTGGCGGCGGTATGCGGCAGCCTGCAAATCGGCTGGCTCGACCCGATCTGCCTGTTTCATCGCTCGATGACCGCGGCGATTCTGCCGATGCTGAACCTCTTTTTTCCGTCGAGCGTTTACGTGCGGCAATACTTTCACGCCGGCGCGTGGGTCATTGGCTTCCTGCTCGTGTTCCTCGTGGGCATGAACGTGATGATCCCGCGATTTTTCTGCCGGGTGCTCTGCCCGCTGGGCGCGTTTCTCGGCACACTGTCCACGGTCGCGCTGTGGCGCATCGACCGCGACCCGCACAAGTGCGTGGACTGCGACCTCTGCCTGAAGAGCTGCGAAGGCGCTTCCGACCCGCACACGCAGTTGCGTAAAAGTGAATGCTTCGTCTGCTTCAACTGCATCGAAGATTGTCCCGAAGACGCCATTTCGTTCAAGTTTATGCCGGCGCTCCAGCGCGAAATCACCGCGCCCGTCGTGCCGGGCCGGCGCGCATTTCTCGGCACCTTGCTGGGCCTGACTTTTTTTGCTTTTGGCCGGGCTTCCGGCGCATCGGACCGGAATTACAACAAAAAGGTCATTCGTCCGCCCGGTTCGGTGGAGGAAAAGGATTTTCTCGAACGCTGCATCAAATGCGACCAGTGCATCCGCACCTGTCCGACGAATGTGTTGCAGCCGGCGCTGATGGAATCCGGTCTGGAAGGCATCTGGACGCCGATCCTCAACATGAAACTCGGCTACTGCGAGGTGAACTGCACGCTCTGCGGCCAGGTCTGCCCCACCGGCGCGATCCAGCGCATCACCATCGAGGAAAAGACCGGTCTCGGGCCCTTCGCGGCGGAAGGCCCGATTCGCCTCGGCACGGCATTTTTCGATCATGGCCGCTGCCTGCCGTGGTCCATGGAAACCCCGTGTGTCGTCTGTGAGGAAGTCTGTCCGGTCTCGCCCAAGGCGATTTATTCGCGCGAAGTCACCATTACCAAACGCGACGGGAATCCGATCACGCTGCGCCGGCCTTACGTGGACCCCGCGCTCTGCATCGGCTGCGGCATTTGCGAACACGAATGTCCCGTCACCGACGAGGCCGCCATCCGCGTTACGGCCGTGGGCGAAACCCGCTCGCGCGACCGCCGCCTGCTGATGGACGGCGGCGTCACCAGCGCTCCCCGGAGCCTGGAAAACAAGCAGCGGTGAAAAATTGCTGTAATGTCGAGCCTGTGGCTCGAATGAATCGGCGCACAGCGCCGACACTACAACCTAAAACAAAACATCGCCGGAGCAGGCAACGGATTGCGTGCTTTGGATTTTAAGTTAATCTCACGCCCATGGAAAAGGTCGCCTTCGGCCAGCGTCCCCGCACCTGCCGCGCCTGCGGTAAAAAATTCGATTATCCCGTCAAGGGCAGTGATGCCACGCGGCATCATTGCGCGGACTGTGTTGCCCTTCCTGCCGATGTGCGTAAAATTCTGGAACGCCTCAACTCCCGTGTGATGCAGCTTGAAAACCAATTGCGCCGGCTCCAGGAAAAACCCGCCAACCCGCCGCCGGGCAACTGATTCGAAATCAGTCCTTGTCCAATTCAAAAATTTCCTCGATGGGCGGCTTGAAGCGGCGCGCCACCTCAAGGGCGAGCGGTGGGCCTCGGTCGCTCCATCATCCGAATTTCATTTGCGCACGAAATTCTGCAAGTCCCGCCTCCGCTTCCGCCCGCGGCAGGTTGCCAGCCATCAGCGCATCGTCGCTTAAATCCAGCAACCGCTGATAAAAAGACGCGCCCAACTCCAGCAGTTCGGGGCTTGGCGGTGCGACGTCCAGCGTCGCGAACAATGCGTCTTCGGCTTTGGCGAATTCTCTTGTTTGTTCGTAATGGCGCATGAGCATCGCGTTTGTCTTTACCGGCAGCGGGGCGTCGCGCAAGCCGGCCAGGAATGCTTCGACGGCAGGCACGAAGTCAGGGCATTCTGTGATTTCATTACGTCCGAAAGTATCGAGCAGCAGGTGCAACCCTTTCAGGTAATATTGGCGGCTCTCTTCCAGCCGGCCCTGGCCGGCGATGAGGTCCCCGTTTGTTTTAAGCAGTGTCGCCAGCATGAAGGCCTTGGCTTCGACAACGTGGGTTGGTTCGCTCTGGATCAACCGGGCCAGCAACTCCGTCTCGGACATCTGGACCACCCCCCGGGCGTCCATGCCCGTCAACCGTTGAAATTCCCCGGCGGTCACAGTCGAAGCCTCCTGCCACTGCTCGTTTTTCGCAAGCCCGGCAATTTTCGCCAGCATCGCGACAAACTGTTCGATCTGGCGCAAAATGTAATCGCGGCGAATCATGGTTTCCCATTGTCGTCGAAGATGTCCTCAATGCGCAGCTTGAAAAGACGTGCCGCCTTGAAAGCCAGCGGCAGGCTGGGATCATACTTCTCCGTTTCAATGGCGTTCACGGTCTGGCGCGAGACGCCGAGTTTGTCGGCCAGATCGGATTGCGACCATTCCTTTGCCGCGCGCAGTTCGCGCAAACGATTTTTCATTTATACCTCCGCCATGAAAAGATCGTTCCGATCCCATAGTAGGCCCACATAATGTAAAACGCCCATTCCGCCCGAAATTCCGGTGCGCCCATATCACGGAGGAACAGGTAACTAAGGCAGGTGAACCCCGTGGCAATTGCTGAAAAAGCCATGGCTTCAGTACTAATTTTTCTCCACATCTCATCCATGTCAGTAACTACGCGGATGATGGCAGCGGCGGTATAGATCAAAGGTAGCACTGGCAGGAGAACCAGCCAATATTTATGCGGCAGTTGTTCTGTGTAGAAGCATTTCAGCGCCAGAAGCCCCAGCGCGTATCCGGTGAATCCGACAGCCATTCGTAACAGGTATTTTGATTTACATTTCATATCCCGTAATGTAAAGCATGCTTGTCATATGTCAAGCATTCTTTACATGCGGTTTTGAACAAAAATTTGAGGCCGAAAGGTTGGGCGTTACTTTCAAACCTCGCGCCAGCGTCTTGGACTGCGGTGGCCCTCCACCGCTTTTCGGCATGTCGGTACCGTTTTGGAACCAAAAGCGCCAGAGGGCTGGCGCACTCCAAGACGCTTCGCGACACCCGCACCTCCAAATAAAAAACGAGGCCGGGATTTCTCCCGGCCCCGCTTGATATTTTCCTGGTAGGGTCGCGCGTGCGCTGACCGGACGCCGCAGCGCGGCGTTCCTACCTTAGTAGCCGCCCATGCCGCCCATGTCCGGAGAGCCGCCGCCCATCGGGGCCGGTTTGTCTTTTTCCGGCACGTCGGCAATGAGGCACTCGGTTGTGAGCAGCAAACCGGCAATCGAAGCCGCGTTTTGCAGCGCGGTGCGGGTGACCTTCTTCGGATCCACAACGCCGGCCTTCACGAGGTCTTCGTATTCACCGGTGGTGACATTGTAACCTTCGTTGCCCTTGCGCTTCTTGACTTCCTCGACAACCACCGAGCCTTCGACGCCCGCGTTGGTTGCGAGTGCGCGAGTCGGCGATTCAATCGCGCGCTTCACGATGTCCACGCCAATCCGCTCGTCGTCGTTGGCGGGTTTGACCGTTTCAATGGCGGGCAGACAGCGGATTAGAGCCACGCCGCCGCCGGCCACAATGCCTTCCTCGACCGCCGCGCGGGTCGCGTGCAACGCATCCTCGACGCGCGCCTTCTTTTCCTTCATCTCGGTCTCGGTCGCCGCGCCGACGTTGATGACGGCCACGCCACCGGCGAGCTTGGCCAGGCGTTCCTGCAATTTCTCGCGGTCGTAATCGCTCGTCGTCTCCTCGATCTGGCGGCGGATCTGGTTCACACGCCCCTGGATGTCGGACGATTTGCCGCCACCTTCAACGATGGTGGTGTTGTCCTTGTCCACCACGATGCTTTTGGCGCGGCCGAGGTCGGTCAGTTCAATGCTCTCCAGCTTGATGCCGAGGTCTTCGCTGATGAACTTGCCGCCGGTGAGGACGGCGATGTCTTCAAGCATGGCCTTGCGGCGGTCGCCGAAGCCTGGGGCCTTCACAGCGCAGACGCTAAGCGTGCCACGCAGTTTGTTCACCACGAGCGTGGCGAGCGCTTCGCCTTCGACCTCCTCGGCGATGATGAGCAGCGGTTTGCCCGAGCGTGCGGCCTTTTCGAGCAACGGCAACATATCCTTCAAGCTGCTGATTTTCTTTTCGTAATTGAGGATGTAGGCGTCCTCGAGTTTCACCTCCATCGTCTCGGCGTTGGTGACGAAATAAGGCGAGAGATAGCCCTTGTCAAATTG
>Ga0208188_1001337_pt1 | contig 10812 bp, 9 predicted proteins | sample June2015DPH_8_50_FD_184698 | JGI IMG/M metagenome (GOLD analysis project Ga0208188, IMG submission 184698) | Peatland microbial communities from SPRUCE experiment site at the Marcell Experimental Forest, Minnesota, USA - June2015DPH_8_40... | ecosystem: Environmental > Terrestrial > Soil >...
GGAGAGGGTGGCGGGTTGGAAAAAAGTTGTCGAGAAATTAGAAAATCTGGACGGACTTTCTATCCTCGATTTTTTCCCGATGGTTTCCGATTGGACGAAAAACCGCGAAACTGCCGAGCAGGACCTTGAATTCATAAAGCTATGGGTCCGGGACCTTCTCCTGTTTCGGGTCGCCGGGGCGCAAAGTTTCCGGCAAGGTCTGGCGCCGCCAAAGGCAGCGCCGAACTCGGCCGGCTGCGCTGCAGCCCCACTTACTTTCGAATTGAACGGCAGGACGAAGGAGGCGGCAGGGTCGGTCCCACCCGAACGTCTATTCTTTTTATATCACAAAGTTGAACAGGCGATGCAAGGTCTTAAAGTGAACGCAAATCTGCAAATGACGCTTGAAGGCGTTTGCCTGGCCATAAAGGATTCGCTCTATGGAAAAGGTGGTTGGAATTCGTTTCCGAAGAGGAGGCAAGATTTACCATTTTGATCCCGGCGAATACTCCCCCAGGAAGGACGAATATGTAATCGTAAACACCGAACAGGGGATAGGGCTCGGGCAGGTAGTCGAGCCGCCCGGCCCGAAGAACCCGCGAATCCATCCCCGGGATATAAAGAAGATCGAACGGACGGCAACGGAAGATGAAATCCGCCAGCTTCAAAGCAACATGGAAATCGAGGCGGACGCGAAGAGCTTTTGCCTGGAGAAAATTGCCGCCCACGAACTTCCGATGAACCTGGTGGACGTGGAATACTTCTTCGACGGCAGCAAGATCATATTCTACTTTACTGCAGACGGCCGGGTGGATTTTAGAGAACTTCTCAAAGACCTGGTCAGACGGCTGCGGACCCGTGTCGAACTGCGGCAGATCGGAATTCGCAACCAGGCAAAGATGGTGGGCGGCCTTGGTGGTTGCGGGAGGCCTTTGTGCTGCGCGACGTTTTTGAAAAATTTCCACGCCGTATCCATTAAGATGGCCAAGGAACAAAACCTGAGCCTCAACCCTGCAAAGATATCCGGGGCCTGCGGCAGGCTGATGTGCTGCCTCCAGTTCGAGCATGAAACCTACAAGGAACTCAAGAAAGATATGCCCAAAATGGGCAAGAAGGTCGAACTGCCCGAAGGCAAGGGAAAAGTCGTGCGGCAGAACGTTATGGCCAGGTCCTTTACGGTTCAGCTTGAAGATGGGAAGGAAATAGACATCGATCTGGATAAGGGCTGCTGTTGCCGGGGCGAATGCGGATGCGCGCGTGAGCAATCACCGGATGAGACACCGCGTGAGAGCCGGAGAAAAGGGGACAAATGAATCGATTCTATATAACCACGCCGATTTATTACGTTAACGCCGAACCTCACATAGGCCATGCCTACACGACAATCGTTGCAGACGTAATGAACCGCTTCTACGAACTGATGGGATTCAAGACCTTTTTTCTCACCGGGACCGACGAGCACGGGGATAAAATCGCCCAGGCTGCCCAGGCTGCCGGAATTGAGCCCAAGGCTTACGCCGACAGGATAAGCGCGCTTTTCCGGCAAACATGGCCCAAACTCGATATCGAAAATGACAAGTTCATCCGCACCACCGACTTCGAACATGTAAAGACCGTCCAATACGTGTTGCAGAAGGTCTTCGACGCAGGTGAAATCTACTTTGACACTTACAAGGGCCTTTACTGCGTCGGGTGCGAGAGATTCTACACCGAACGCGAACTGGTTGACGGAAAGTGCCCGGACCACGATACGCCGCCCGTAGAACGGGAGGAGGCGAATTATTTTTTCCGGATGAGCAAATATCAGGATTGGCTTATCTCGCACATAGAATCCAATCCCGGATGCATCCGTCCCGAAAGGTACCGAAACGAAGTGTTGGCGTTTCTGAGGGAGCCCCTGGAGGACCTGTGCATCTCCCGGCCGGTTGAGCGCCTCAACTGGGGCATACCGCTTCCGTTCGACGAAAACTATGTGACTTATGTCTGGTTTGACGCTCTCATCAACTATGTCTCCGCAATCGGATATCCAAACGGAGAGCTTTACACGGAGTTCTGGCCCGTTGCGCAGCACCTTATCGCAAAGGACATCCTCAAGCCGCACGGAATCTACTGGCCCACGATGCTAAAGGCAGCCGGCATTCCCATGTTCCGCCGACTCAACGTCCACGGGTACTGGAAAACGGACGAAGGAAAGATGAGCAAGAGCCACGGCACGGTTGTCCGGCCGTTGGACCTTGCGCCCGTTTATGGACTCGATGCCTTCCGGTACTTTCTTCTGCGGGAGATGGTTTTCGGACTCGATGCGAACTTCAGCGAGGAGGCTCTGGTTCAGCGCATAAACGCCGACCTGGCAAACGACCTTGGAAACCTTTTCAGCCGCACGCTTGCAATGACTGCGCGCTATTTTGACGAAAAAGCTCCGCCTTTCGGGTCCGAACCCGACAGGATGGACCGTGAACTGCACGATAAGGTTGAGCACGCGATCGGGCAATTCCGGGAGGAAATCCCAAGACTCGGCTTCCACAAAGCGCTTGTGGCCATTTGGGAATGCATCGGCGCGGCCAACAAATACATCGACACCGTCGCCCCCTGGAACCTTGCCAAAGATGCCCACCTCCTGCCCCGTCTTCAGACTGTAATGAGAACTCTTCTGGAGGTAAATAAAGCCGTTGCCGTCCTGATTTCTCCTTTTATGCCTTCGACCTCCGGGAAGATGCTGGAGCGGCTTGGAATCGTGAAAAAAACGGCGGACCTGAGGCTTGTCGAGGATGCGTCCTGGGGCACCCTGCAAGAAGGCGCAAGGGTCCTCAAAGGTGAATCGCTTTTCCCACGGGTCGAAACGGCGGGAAAAAAGCTGGAAAAACCCGGTAAACAAGGCGATGGGAAGGCCGATGTAAGCCAAAAGCCAAAAGAGAAAGAAAAAGCCGCAACCGGGGTGACGGACGCCGGCGGGCCGATCGATATCGATCTTTTTCGGCAGGTCGATCTGCGAGTCGGCCTTATCAGGCAGGCGGAAAAAGTCCCCAAGTCCGACAAACTGGTAAAGCTGATGGTGGATATCGGGGAAGAACGGCAGATCGTGGCTGGAATCGCCAAAACGCATTCACCCGCAGACCTTGTCGGAAAGCAGGTGGTCCTGGTGGCAAACCTAAAGCCTGCAAAGCTGATGGGAATCGAATCGCACGGAATGATCCTCGCCGTGCGCGACGGGGTGGATCTCAAACTTGTCGTTCCCGAGGAGAATGTTGCGCCCGGCGGGAAGATTTCGTGAAGAAGGAAGCGGGGAGCGGTGAGCGGGAAGAGTAAGGGCGGGTGAATCGGTGAATAGAAGGGGCAGGAAGCGGGGAGCGGTGAGTTAAGAGCAGGTGAATGGGAGGAGCAAGGAGCAGGCTATGTTTCAGCCGATGTTTTTACCCATTCAACACCTCACCCGCTCTTTTGGCCTAGAGTGCCGATTTCGCAGTTCAAATTGACCTTCCAAGACCGAAGATCAGCACTTGTTTCAATCTTTTGGATGTTGATTTGGGTGCTTGCCTTGGTCCGCTCCGTGGACACTGTCGTGGTGAACGCTTGAAACCCAGGGTAACTCTTCCGCCTTGATTTTCGCGACTTATTGTAATACCATATATGCAACATCGTATTATACCAGGATTTTCAATGAAAACGATCTCGATAAAACTGCCTGATGATTTGTTGGCCAAGATGCAGCACGCCGCCAGGAAAAGAGGCGAAACCCGATCAGCCGTCCTGCGCGAAGCTATCGAGGAGTTCCTTTCCAAAGAGAAGAATCAGAATATGGGTTCCTGCCTTGACTATGCGCGTGATCTTGCCGGATGTGTGCAGGGCCCGCCGGATCTTTCAACGAATGCGGCACACATGGACCGTTACGGGGAATGAGACGTCAGGTCATAGTGGATACCGGTCCGCTGGTCGCTTTCCTCAATAGACGGGATAAGCATCACGATTGGGCAGAGACCCAATGGGCGCAAATTCAGCCTCCTCTGTTGACCTGTGAAGCGGTTATCTCCGAGGCGTGCTTTCTTTTGAGGCACTGGGAGGAGGGCGCCGGCTCCATTTTTGAATTGCTGCAAAGAAAGGTTTTGGATATTTCATTTTGCCTGGCAGATCACATTATTCCTGTCAGCATCTTATTAAGGAAATACGGGAATGTGCCTATATCGCTGGCCGACGCTTGCTTGGTGCGGATGGCGGAATTGCATGACATTAGCTCGATTATGACACTCGATGCTGATTTCCGGATTTACCGAAAGCACAAACGCCGGATTATCCCTGTGCTGGCGCCGCCTCACATGTCGTGATGGCATATTACATTAATTTTCCTGCCAGAACCTGCCAAGCCCGCCTCCGACGAGTATCGGTTGGACCTATTCTCGGCGGCCCTTCGCTCAGATCGATTGGTTGGTGAAGGTTCTAATAGGAATAAAAACGAAACCGCTATGCCTGATCAAATTTGCAGAACTTGACGCACACAACTCCAAGACCAAAAATCAGCACTTGTTTCAATCTTTTGGATGTTGATTTGGGTGCTTGCCTTGGCTCGATCTATGCCGTTTGGATTGGGCTTTTGTCCTGATCAGCACAGCACACGAAGGGTTCATACGAGCTCCAAGCTCGCATTCCAACCAATTTAAAGCGGCTCCGATGCACGTATTGGCAGGTTTTCTATTTTTCACTGGAATTTGTTCTGCGTTCATTCTGAATAAATTAGTGACCTTGTGCCGGCCAACAGTTGACCACTATATTTTGAGCGTCTTCACATTGCTTGAGAATCCCATTCATGATAAAAACAGTTAGTATAAGAAGATAGTGCGTAATGGGAGTAGAATTATGATGATAAATCCGGATTTTATTTCTCCTTGTGGTCTTTATTGCGGAGTTTGTGCCATTTATATCGCACACCGGGATAATAATCACAAATTCAAGGAGCGGTTAGTGAGTCTTTACAAGGGAGAAATTCCAGGCAAAGGTACCCTGCCTAATAGTGAAGATCTTTCGATAGAAGATATTCAATGCCATGGCTGCTTATCTGATGAACCTTTTATGCATTGCCGGCAGTGTGAGATCAGGGTCTGCACAAGAGAGAAAGGTTACACAGGATGTCATCAATGCGATGAGTTTCCTTGTCAGCATATTCATAATTTTCCCATGGCTGTTGGCAAGAAAGTTATTTTACGGGCTGTTCCGTATTGGCGAGAGGTTGGTACTGAAAAGTGGATTCAAGATGAAGAAGCCCGCTATATTTGTCCTGAATGCGGCAATAAAGTTTTCCGGGGCGTTGCAAAATGTAATCAGTGTAAAGCGAAATTGGATCTGGACTAGTCGTTGCCCAAATAGAAGCCCGGATGTCTACTTCAGCAGCGGCCCCTCAGCCTTCGCGTGTTCGCGTGAAACCAAGCTTTGCGCCTTTCCGTCCTCTGTCCTCCTCCTTCCGTGCTCCGTCCTCTGTCTCTCGTCCTCGCCCGATAACGAGAGTGCAGTAGAAAATATCCGTTTGACTCACTTTTCCACGGATTCTGTGGTATTTTGATGTCTGCTCTGTCTGATCGAAGATATCCGAAAGTCATTCGGCGGCCTTTTTTGAGATTACTCGCAGGGGCAAAGATGCGGCAGGCTGTTATCGTTTACTCAAGGCAGCAAAATGATTCCTCGCCTGAACGAGGGCCGGCCTGGGGCTGTCTTGAGTCTCGCTTCGACAGAGAATTTACCGCCTCCCTGGCGCAAAAAGAGAAGCAGATCCAACAGAACTACCGGCCAATCATTGGAATTCATAAATGGTTTGCGCGCCGTCCAGGCACAGTATTCCGCAATCTCCTGCTGGCGGAATTTAACGGTGAGAATTCTTTGCAGGAAGATTACTGGCGAGCCCACCAGTTCAAAGGGGTTATCGCAGACCCCTTCATGGGAGGGGGAACCCCGATTCTTGAGGCCAACCGCCTGGGTTTCAGCATCGTTGGCGCCGACATCAACCCGATGGCGTTCTGGATCGTTCGGCAGTCGTTAGCGCCTCTCGACCTGGACGCTTTCGGACAGAATGCTGAGGCCGTGATCCGCGATTTGGAGCGGGAAATCGGTTCCTTATATATCACCACCTGCAAATTGTGTGGCGGGCTTGCTGACGTCAAATACTTCCTTTGGGTGAAAATCCAAACCTGTCCGGAATGCGGGGCCGAAAACGATCTTTTTCCCGGCTATTTGCTGGCTGAAGCCGAACGGCATCCTTACCACGTCGTGCTTTGCCATAAATGCGGCGGGCTCAATGAATTCAAAAAGCAGCCAACACATGGTCATCCGGGATCATGCAACGCCTGTGGCGAGGCTGTTTTTGTGGAAGGTCCGGCAAAAAGAAACAAGATAAGTTGCTCCGCCTGCTCCAATGTTTTTTCCTATCCGGCGAAGATCCCCTGCGGTCCGCCCAAGCACCGTATGTGGGCCATTGAATACCACTGTTCGGCCTGTAAGCCGAATCACCAGGGACGTTTTTTTAAGACTCCGGATGAAGAGGATCTCCAGAGATACTTTGAAGCAAAACGAACATTGGAGGAAACACAATCTGAGCTTCTAATCCCATCGGCGTCCATTCCGTTGGGAGATGAAACGAAACGCCTCCACCGCTGGGGTTATAAACTCTTCCGTGAAATGTTCAATGAGCGCCAACTTCTGGGACTCGGTTTGCTGCTTAAGAGAATCTGCGCAGTTGAAGAGACCCCGGTAAGACACTCGCTGCTCACCGTGTTCTCCGATTTCCTCCGCTATCAGAACATGTTAGCGCGCTACGACACATATGCCCTGAAATGCCAGGATATTTTCAGTGTCCACGGCTTTCCTGTGGGACTGGTCCAGTGTGAAAACAGTTTACCGGGCATTCCCAAAGTCGGAGCGGGAGCTTTCCGCCACTTCATTGAAAAATACCGCAGGGCCAAGGATTACTGCCGCCAACCTTTTGAGACAAGACAGAAAGGGCGCCGGAAGGAATTGATCCCTATCGCGGGAGAGAGCATAAGGGCCGAACAAGTGACACGGTTTCCCAAAGCCGATTCCCGTGAAGCCTGGATAAACTCGCAATCTGCGGAACGAGTGCCGCTCGAACCTAATTCGCTCGACGGGGTTTTTACCGATCCGCCATATTTTGACAATGTCCAGTACGCGGAACTCATGGATTTTTGCTACGTTTGGCTGCGCCAGGGGCTGAGGAATGAATTCGATGCTTTCGAGGCGTCATCCACCAAGACCTTGCAGGAGCTGACCGGCAACGAGGTGATGGGGCGCGGCCTGGAGCACTTCACCAAGGGTTTGTCGGAGATATTCTGTCATTATGCCGAGGCGTTGAAGCCTGGAGCACCTTTTGTTTTTACTTACCACCATAATGACCCGAACGCCTACATTCCGATTGTTGTGGCTATTTTGGACGCCGGGCTTGATTGCACCGCCACACTGCCAGCCCCCGCGGAAATGGGCGCTTCGCTCCATATAGCCCGAACTAAATCATCTGTTCTCGATTCTGTATTCGTGTGCCGGAAAGTGAAAGTTGGCGTTGAATCAGAGACGGTCCAGGATAGATTAAAAAGCGATCTCTCAGCTCTCCAAAAAGCCGGTCTTTGGGTTACCGAAGGAGATACCCGCTGCTTGCTCGCCGGACACATAGCACGAAAAGCCATCAACCGACTGAGAGATGAGTGGGAATTAGGAGCCACACCCCAGGAGCGGATGGGACGAGTTGGGATACTAATTACCAGGTTAAGAGAGGAACTCGACACTGAGCGCTTGGTCAAGACAACTACGGAATCTCTACTCGGGAAAGGGGAAATGATTGGCAGTAAAACGGCCTTTTGAGCTTTCACCTGAAGAACTCCAGCAGCACCTCGAAGAAATGGTGGATGCTGTTTTCTCCGATTTGATATCCGAATTTCTCCTCATGCCGATGGGCAAAGGCTTCCCCAAATACACTGACTTCCGAGACGCCTATGAAATTCTTAAACGCACGAGCAAGGCTTTTGAGGCTTTTTCCGAAGCCACGGTAAACAGTGCATTAATGGAAAACAGCAGAGTTTTGGGCGTGGTCAGATCAATTCTGGGAATGACCGCACCGGAATGGGCGGAGCTGGCCCGCTCGGAATTGGATAGCGACATAACCCAAGGTTCAGCCAGGACCCTCGACAGGCAGTGCCGCGAAGATCCTGAGTACATTAGTAAGGCTCTGTCACGGTATCAAAATAGAGTCGAAAATGTTCGGAAATCAGGCCGCGCTCTGCCAATTCGCCCGAAGACGCTGGAAAGACTCGATCATCTTATAAGTGTTGCCATCAACTACATCATTAAGGGAGCCCCTGAGGACCAGGAAGGGTTTGTTCACCGCTTGGCTAAGTTTGATACTCAGAGCGGTCTGGAGTCTCTTAGGTATGCGGCCAAAGAAAATGTTCCTTATGCCATCCTGCTTTATGAGCGCTATCTGGGTCGTCCGTTTGCCGGCCACCGAGATGCCGTTTCTGAATTGGTGGGAGAAGTTATGGAAAACGCCGTCGAGGAGCGTCTGCGTCATACCGGAGTATCCTACCGAAAGACGGGGAGAGCGGAAAGGATTCCGGGCTTTGGTCAAGCCCCTGATTTCTGCATTCCTGACGAAATAAGCCCGATTGCGGTAATCGAGGCCAAGATCACAAGCGATGATGGCACAGCTCGAGATAAAGTGGCTCGGATCAAGGAACTGGAGACTCAGCGAAACGAGCATATTGCGGCCGGTCATCCAAGTTATGAGGTAATCGCCTGCATCGATGGCCGTGGGTTTCGACAAAGAAGAGAGGATATGCGCCAGTTGCTGTTGCGCTTGAACGGAAAAGTATTTACCACAGCTACTCTGGATAACCTGATTTCGCACACCCGAATTCGAGAATTGGTGACGAAGCACGATTGAATTCTTGAAGGTTGGCAAAGAACCACTGCTGGTTCGAATCCAGTCGTTTCTAAAAGTTCCACTTCAGTTCCAGAACCTTTAACTCTCCTACTGGGCTTATGCGGACGAAGGTTCAACTCCCACGTCCTCCACAATTGACCGGAAAAAAAATAAAGGCTTGGAGCAGGAAAACGGCCCATTCCAAGCCCCACTGTTTCAAGCTGCCAACCGAATCTTCCTCCTCGGCAAATCCTCCAATGCCCCATCGACCGCAACTCTCAACTGGTCCATCTCATCAGCGATGTATCTCCGCAAATTTGCATCCTGCCGCAATTCCTCCGTCGAGAGCCCCTTGACAACGTCCTTGGCCTGATTCATCAGTTCGGCAAGTTTTTCATCATCGAAGAGATTGCGGTCAAAAAAGGAACCCAGAAACTCGCTCATTTTCTCCATAATTGGATTTTAAACTTTTGGGCTTTCCGTCTTCTTCTCCTGACAGCCTCTCTGAAAACTTCAACCATGCCGGCGACGTATTCTTCCGGCGTTTTCTCCATGCCGCGCAGGCCTGGAAATCCATGGTTGAGCAGGCCCCAGTAGATGGAAGCCGCTTTAGGACTTCCAGGTCGAGACCGCAAATAATTTTGTTGAGCCATTTATCCAAAATACTGTTTGCTCCGCTGCCCCTTCGGTGCCTCCATGGCTTAAATCCTTGCCCGGCAACACTGACGTCGGCTTCAACTCCCGCCGCCTCCATCAGATTAGATATGCCGTTTGTGAAAACGGCTATCGGGCATGCTCGTTTATAAACTCCAAGGTCCGTGTTTCCGACCAGTACTCATTCCGATCGTTGAAGGAGACGAAGCCGACGTGCCCGCCGTTAGGTGGTGTTTCCAGGTACAATTGTGGAGTTGATTCAGCCTGGGAAAAAGGAAAGCAGGTACTGGACAATAACGGATCGTCAAGTGCATTCAACAGCAGTGAGGGTATTTCTATGTTTGCCAAATATGGCAGACAACTGCCTTTATAATAGTAATCATAAGCGTCTTTAAACCCATGCACCGGTGCGGTATAAACAGAATCGAAATCGATAATAGTTTTAACTCCGTTGATATGATTTGAAATTGAACCGGGAAATAATTGCTTTTTAATACGTAGTTTTCCACGAAGCATCGCCATAAAACGCATGGCGTAAATGCGATTTGAAAGCATTCCTAATTTCTGCGCAGCTCCCGCTAAATCACAGGGCACGGATATCCCGACGGCTGCTGAAACATATGGGGCCATCCCGATACCTTGCTCACCAAGAAATTTCATTTGCATGCTTCCGCCCGCGCTGAATCCTATCATGGCAATTTTGCGGCTCTTTGCTTCTTTAAGAACAAACTGGAGGACAGTGTTCAGATCTTCCGTATCGCCGCAGTGATAAGAACGAAGCTTCTTATTAGGTTCTCCGCTGCACCCGCGAAAGTTCCAAACCACAGCGTTCCAGCCATTTCGAATCAATGCCCGTACCATGCCCACAACGTACGGCCGATGGGAATTTCCCTCTAACCCGTAGCTGATGATCGCCGTTCGATCCGATCCAACGATACAAGAGTCAATATCGAGAAAGTCATCGTCGGAAGTGATGATTCGCCCCCGCTGGTACTTAACATTCGGTACCCGACGGAAGTTTGAGAAAATGGTTTGGAAATGCCCATTGGCGAAAAAGGGCGGTGGCGAATAACTCGAAAATTTCAGTACGGGCACTGTTGCACCATCCAATAAAGTGATCAACCGGATCTCATACCGAGTTGCGTTCAAGATTGAACTAACTAAAAGAGCGGGGGACTTTCCCCCGCGCCCCCGGGATTTCTGCCACACGCGCAAGCGCGTGAGGCAGAGCGCGGCACCTCTGGTCATGGACAGGTCAGTGATGGCGTGGA
>Ga0208188_1001346_pt1 | contig 10729 bp, 10 predicted proteins | sample June2015DPH_8_50_FD_184698 | JGI IMG/M metagenome (GOLD analysis project Ga0208188, IMG submission 184698) | Peatland microbial communities from SPRUCE experiment site at the Marcell Experimental Forest, Minnesota, USA - June2015DPH_8_40... | ecosystem: Environmental > Terrestrial > Soil >...
CTCTTTTGTGCGCATGATCTGGTCCGAAAACCGGACACCACCCTCGGATCAAGTCCAAGGGCAAGCTTTTCGGGATCATGCGTGACGGGAAGCGAATCATCTTGGTGGTAGGCAAACCTCGGGCGCGGAGCGCGTCGCGAGAACGAATTTCTATGTCCACCTCTCCCCAGTGGGGAGAGGTCGCGAGCGTAGCGAGCGGGTGAGGGGGATCAGACGGTGAAAATATCGCGGGGTCTGTTCCCCCTCACCCGCCTCGCACCTTCGGTGCTCGGCTCCCTCTCCCCAAAGGGGCGAGGGGAAGTTAAAGAGAGACCGGCGCGGGGGCGTCGCGAGACGCCGCGCGCTCAATCGAGCGCTTGTCAGTCAAGTATATGGCTGACCATGCCGTCGGCGAGCTTGGGTTCGAACCAGGTCGATTTCGGCGGCATGACCGCGCCGGCGTCCGCCACCGCCATGAGATCGCGCATCTGCGTCGGATAGACCGCAAACGCCACCGCCATGGTGCCGGAGGAAACCAGCCGCTCGAGCTCGCCAAGGCCGCGGCCGCCGCCGACGAAATCGATGCGCTTGTCGCGGCGCTGATCGGTGATGCCGAAGATGGGCTCGATGATCTGGCGCGTCAGCAGCGTCACCGGCAGCCGCGCCACCGGATCGGCGGCCTGCGCGGCGTCTTCGGCGCGCGCCGGCGGCAGCGTGACGCGGTACCAGCAGCCGGCGAGAAACATGCCGATCTCGTTGGCGGCCGCCGGCCGCACCGGCCGGTCGCTCGGCTCGACCGTGGCGCGGCGGCGCAGTTCCGCCAGCAGCTCTTCGGCGCTGCGCCCGTTCAAGTCGCGCAGCACGCGGTTGTAGTCGAGGATGGTCATCTCGGCTTGCGGAAACAGCACGGCGAGGAAATAGCCGTGCGCGCCCTGGCCGCCTCGTGCTTCGGCGACCCTTTCCGCCGCGGCCGAGCGATGATGGCCGTCGGCGATATAGAGTGCCGGCAACGCCTCGACCGCGCCGGTCAGCGCCGCGATGGTCGGCGCGTCGCCGATCACCCAAAGCTGATGGCGCACGCCGTCATCGGCGGTGACGTCGACGATCGGCGCGCCGGCGGCGGCGCGCTGGAGCAAGGCGTCGATCGCCGGCGCCGCCGGATAGGCGAGCATGACCGGGCCGGTCTGCGCGTTGATCGCTTCGATCTGGCGCACGCGGTCGTCTTCCTTGGCCGGCGTGGTGTGCTCGTGCTTGCGGATGCGATTGTCCGCATAAGCGGCGATCGAGGCCACCGCCGCGAAGCCGGTTTCGACGCGGCCGCGCCAAGTCAGCCGGTAGACGTAGTAGCAGGGCTTGTCGTCGCGAATGAGAACGCCGGCGGCGATCATGTGGCGCAAATTCTCCGCCGCCTTGGCATAGACCGCGCCGCCATAGGGATCGGTCGCCGGATCGAGGTCGATCTCGGCCTTGGAGACGTGGAGAAAGCTCCACGGCTTGCCGGCGGCGCGCTCGCGCGCCTCGGCGCTGGAGAGCACGTCATAGGGCGGCGCCAAAACGTCGGCGGCGCGTCCCGGCGCCGGCCGCAGCGCGCGAAAGGGTTTTATCAGGGACAAGGAAATTCACTCCATCCGCTACATGCGGTCGCGTGCGGGATTTTAATTCGCGCAAATCCGCATTACGTCAACCCCGTGAGCACGCCCGACATCATCCTCATTGCCGGCCCGACCGCGAGCGGCAAATCGGCGCTGGCGCTGGCGCTCGCCGAAAAGCACGGCGGCGTCATCGTCAATGCCGATTCCATGCAGGTCTACCGCGATCTGCGCATCATCACGGCGCGGCCGACGCCGGAAGAGGAGCAGCGCGCGCCACACGTTCTCTACGGCCATATCGACGCGGCGGAGAATTATTCGGTGGGGCGCTGGTGCGAGGAGGCCGCGGCGGCGCTCATGGCGGCGCAGCGTCAAGCCCGCACTGCCGTCCTCGTCGGCGGCACCGGGCTTTATTTCAATGCGCTGACGCGCGGGCTAGCCGCCGTGCCGCCGATCCCGCGAGAGATTCGCGATACCGTGCGGGCGCGGCTCGCCAGCGACGGCGTCGCCGCGCTGCACGCCGAGCTGCAACGCCGCGATCCGGCCGCGGCGGCGCGGCTGATGCCCGGCGACCGCGCCCGCGTCACCCGCGCGCTGGAAGTGGTGTTGGCCACCGGCCGTTCGCTGTTGGCGTGGCACGAGGCGGGCAACCCGGCGCGCCTCGACCCGTCGCGCGCGGCCAAGATCTTTCTCATGCCGGACCGCGACGAGCTGTTGCGGCGGATCGATGCGCGCTTCGACGCCATGATCGCGGCCGGCGCCATCGCGGAAGTGCGGGCGCTGGCGGCGCGCCGCCTCAACCCCGATCTGCCGGCGATGAAGGCGCACGGCGTGCCCTGGCTCATCCGCCATCTCAACGGCGAAATCACGCTGGCGGAGGCGGTCGAAGGCGCGAAACGCGACACCCGCCAATACACCAAGCGGCAGGCGACCTGGTTCCGCAACCAGCTTCCCGACTTCGCCTGGGTCGAGCCGCAAGGCGCGCTTGCCGCCGTCGAGGCGCAGTTGCGGTCGCTGGCCGGATGATGCCGGCGGCGCAGCATTGGAGCGGATGAATCATGACAGAATATTCCACTCGCGATCTCGGCACCGTGTCGCATCTCGATGCGCTCACGGCGACGGTCGGGCCGGTCGCCGGGCTCAACATCATCGATATCGGCTGCGGCGAGGGACGCCTGACGCGCGCGCTTGCGGCGCTCGGCGCGCGGGTCACCGGCTGCGATCCGTTCATCGCGGAGACCGCGTGGACCGAGCACGGCGCCGGCAGCTATCGTCTGGTCAAGGCCGCGGCCGACGCTATCCCTGAGCCCGATCACCAGGCCGATCTCGTGCTGTTCGTGTTCTCGCTGCACCACGTGCCCGGCGAAAAGCTGCAAGCCGCGCTCGCCGAAGCGCGCCGGGTGCTGCGGCCGTCGGGCCGGCTTTATGTGGCGGAGCCGCTGGCGCAAGGCCCGCATCACTATGTCGTTGCGCCGTTCCATGACGAGACGGCGGTGCGCAAAGCCGCGGCGGTGGCGCTCGCCCGTTTTGCCCGGCCGCATTTCGCGGCCGCCGAGGTCCTGAGCTACGCCGATCAGCGAAGCTACGCCGATTTCGACGCCTTTGCCGACCGCATGATCGCCAACATGCGGTTCAACGGCTACACCAGGGAAGCCGTGCTGGCGCCGGAAGTGCGTCGCCGCTTCGCCGAGACGAGCGCGGCGCATGACGGCCGCTTCGATCAGCCGGTTCGCATCGATTGCTTCACGTCGCCGCGCTAACGGTACGGCAGCGGGATTTAGTGCGCGATGTACTGCATCCCGGCCGAGTAAGCCGCACCGCCGACCACGCAGGGGATGCCGAGTTCGATCTGCCCGGTGGCGGCGGCGACGACGCAGCCCATCGCCAGGGCGCCCTGCCCCACCTGGCCCCAGCCGGTCAGCTCGCGCTTGAAATCCGGGCCCCTCTGCTTGAGCTCGTCGATCGCGGCGAGCGATTCCTTGCGCATGCGCGCGGTGTCGACGGTTTCCGCGGTCTCGATCACCTCGTTGAGTACCGCGACGACCGCTTCGGGCTGGTTCTTGACCTCGCGCTTGAGGATGCCGAGCAGACGCAGGTCGCGCACCGCGTTGCTGGCGAGCGTGAACTTGGCGGCGCTGCCGGTGGTGAGAATGTCGACGCTGTCTTTGTCCTTGGCCAGCGGCAGCAGCTTGATGATGCGGGTGATCGGCAGATCGGAGCCGGTGGCGAGATAAATGCCCCACAACACGTCGATCAGCTCCGGGCTTGGTGCGATCGCCACCGCCTTCTTGCGGTCGTTGCCGATCTTCAGCACGCTTTTGACCTTGTCGAGCATGCCGGGCTTGGCGGGCTGGTAGTCGATCTGATCGAGCGTCGGCAGCTTGCCGTCGAGATATTTGTCGATCATGGCGCGCCGCGTCGGCACGCGGTCGACAAACGTGGCGAGCAATTCCTTCCAGTCGGGCAGGCCGGAATAAGCGATGGCGCGCACCAGCACCCAATGATCGGCCGGCGCGATCGGCAGCATGCTAGCGACCAGCATGGCGGCGCGGTCCGGATTGGCGCCGAGCACGCCGGCGATGAAGCCGAGATAAGCGCCGGATGTCTCCGCATCCTTGAAGGCTTGCCGCTCGCTCAGCGCGCGCACCAGGACGGGAAGCGCGTCCGGCTCCGGCTTGGCGCGATAAGCGTTGATCCATTTGAGGATCGCATCGGTCGAATTGAGCGCTGCGCTCGGCCGCGGCAGCGCGACTGCCGGCGCAGCGAGAACGATCGCGACAGCCAACACGGCGACAAGAGCGGCGGTGGCGCGGCGCAAAGCTCTGGCCCAATCGCCTGCGATCAGGTCGGCCGTACCGCCGTCTTCCGTCATCAGTGCTGCCGCAAACATGTGCGCCTCCAGCGGAGAATCCCGGCGGCGCCGTTAGTTGCGCCGAGCCAGCCATCCGGAGCCGAACAGAGCAGGCGGCGGCGGCGATTTGCCGACCGCTCCCGCGCGAAATCACGGCTGCGCTGTGGCACCGAGCAATAGTTGACAGCAGCAGTTTTGCGCGCCGCGCCGATTTCAAACGCACGTTTGAAGCGCGGCGCAGGATGCGGCGTCAAATTCCAGCCGCATTTGCCTTGACCCGCGTTGCCACAATGCTTATAAAAGCCACCTGAGAAGCGAGGGCACGTCCGTGCGCATTTTCGTTGTCACTTCACTGGTTCTCGTAGCGAGGCGCACCGCCGCGGGTGGATGATCCACCCGCGAGACGCGGCGGTGCGCAGTCCAGGGGCTCTTGAGCCCCTTTTTTATTTTCTAAACCTGAACATGCGAAGGTGGGTTTGAGAGAGCGGAGCAAGCCATGACGGAGATGACCGGCGCGGAAATGGTGATGGCGGCGCTCGCCGATCAGGGCGTCGAGCACATTTTTGGCTATCCCGGCGGCGCGGTTCTGCCGATCTACGACGCGCTGTTTCAGCAGGACAAAGTGCAGCACATCCTGGTGCGGCACGAACAGGGCGCCGTGCATGCGGCCGAGGGCTATGCGCGCTCGACCGGCAAGGTCGGCGCCGTGCTGGTCACCTCCGGACCCGGCGCGACCAACGCGGTCACCGGCTTGACCGACGCCATGTGCGATTCGATCCCGCTGGTCGTCATCACCGGACAGGTGCCGACGCACCTCATCGGCAACGACGCCTTTCAGGAGTGCGACACCGTCGGCATTACCCGGCCGTGCACCAAATACAATTATTTGGTCAAGACCATCGCCGATCTGCCGCGCGCGCTGCACGAGGCGTTCCACATCGCCGCCAGCGGCCGGCCGGGTCCGGTCGTGGTCGATATCCCCAAGGACATCCAGTTCGCCAAGGGTGCCTATTCCAGGCCCAAGGAATTCCCGCATCGCGGCTATCGGCCGAAGCTCAAGGGCGACCTCGACAAGATCAAGGAGGCCGTCGACATGATGGCGGCCGCCAAGCGCCCGCTGTTCTACACCGGCGGCGGCGTGGTCAATTCCGGCCGCGCGGCGAGCGATCTGTTGCGCGAACTGGTCAAGCTCACCGGCTTTCCCATCACCTCGACGCTGATGGGGCTCGGCGCTTTTCCGGCCGCCGACCGGCAATGGCTGGGCATGCTCGGGATGCACGGCACTTGGGAGGCCAATTGGGCGATGCACGATTGCGATCTGATGATCGCCGTCGGCGCGCGCTTCGACGACCGCATCACCGGCCGGCTCGATGCCTTCTCGCCGGGTTCGAAGAAGATCCACATCGACATCGACCCGTCCTCGATCAACAAGAACGTCAAGGCCGATCTGGCGATCGTCGGCGACTGCGCGCACGTGCTCGAGGACATGGTGCGGCTGTGGCGCCAGAGCGCGGTGGTCCCGGATAAGAAGGCACTGCAAGCCTGGTGGGAGCAGATCGGGCAATGGCGGGCGAAAAACTCGCTCGCCTTCCGCAATTCCAACGAGATCATCAAGCCGCAATACGCCATCCAGCGGCTCTACCAGCAGACCAAGGACCGTGACACTTACATCACCACCGAAGTCGGCCAGCATCAGATGTGGGCGGCGCAGTTCTATCCGTTCCAGGAGCCGAACCGCTTGATGACCTCGGGCGGCCTCGGCACTATGGGCTACGGCCTGCCGGCCGCGGTCGGCGTGCAGCTCGCACATCCGAACTCGCTCGTCGTCGACATCGCCGGCGAGGCCTCGGTGCTGATGACCATGCAGGAACTGTCGACGGCGGTGCAGTACGACCTGCCGATCAAGATCTTCATCATCAACAACCGCTATATGGGCATGGTGCGGCAGTGGCAGGAGTTGCTGCACGGCAAGCGCTATTCCCACTCCTATACCGAGGCACTGCCCGATTTCGTCAAGCTCGCCGAGGCCTATCACGCGCACGGCATCCGCTGCGAACATCCGGGCGAGCTCGACGAGAAGATCCGCGAAATGATCGAGGTAAAGAAGCCGGTACTGTTCGACTGCGTGGTCGATCCGGCGGAAAACTGCTTCCCGATGATTCCGTCCGGCCGCGCCCATAACGAGATGCTGCTCGGCGACGCGGCGGTGCGTGTCGAGGACGCCATCACCGAGCAAGGCAAGGTGATGGTGTAGACGCGGGCGCAACCAACACAGCAAAGAGGATCGCGCAATGAGACTCGCCATCATCGGTGCCGGCAGTGTCGGCGGCACGCTCGGCAGCGCCTGGGCGCAGAAGGCCGGGCACGACATCTTCTTCGGCGTCAACAATCCGAAATCCGAGAAGACGCAAGCGCTGCTGGCGAAGCTCGGCGGCAAGGCGCGCGCCGGCACCGCGGCGGAAGCGGCGGCCTTCGGCGAACTCATCGTCTTGGCGACGCCGTGGAATGCCGCGGAAGCGGCGATCCGCGCCATGGGCGACTTGAGCGGCCGGATCGTGCTTGACGCCACCAATCCGCTGGCGATGGGACCGGATGGTCTCGGGCTCGAGATCGGACACAGCATTTCCGCCGGCGAGAAGGTGCAGGGCTGGGCCAAAGGCGCCTCGGTATTCAAGACGCTTAACACCACGGGCTACGCCAATATGGCCGATCCGGTGTTCCACGGCGTCAGGTCGGTGATGTTCGTCGCCGGCGATGACGCGGCGGCGAAACCGAAGGTCATCGAACTTGTCGCCGCACTCGGCTTCGAGGTGGTCGATGCCGGGCCGTTGCGCAACGCCCGTCTGCTCGAGGCGCACGCCATGCTGTGGATAGAACTTGCGCTCAAGCGCGGTGTCGGCCGCGACTGGGCCTTTGCGATTGTCAGGCGCTGAGGATGGATGCCGTGAACACCAATGCTGCGACGACTCACTACCCGGCCGCGCCGGCGAGCCAGGGCGTCGAGACGCGCACGCTCTGTGTGCTCGTCGACAACGAGCCGGGCGTGCTGGCGCGCGTGATCGGGCTGTTCTCCGGCCGCGGCTACAACATCGACTCGCTCACCGTCTCCGAAACCGAGCACGAGAAACACCTGTCGCGCATCACCGTCGTCACCCGCGGCACGCCGATGGTGATCGAGCAGATCAAGAATCAGCTCGACCGGCTGGTGCCGGTGCACCGCGTCGTCGATATCACCAGCGCCGGTCCGGCGCTGCAGCGCGAGCTCGCCATGGTCAAGGTGCGCGGCAAAGGCGAGCACCGCATGGAGATGTTGCGATTAGCCGACGCTTTCCGCGCCCGCGTCATCGACGCCACCAACGAAAGCTTCGTGTTCGAGATCACCGGGGCTTCCGACAAGATCGAAAGCTTCGTTGGCCTGATGCTGCCGCTCGGCCTGGTCGAGGTCTCGCGCACCGGCATCGTCGCCATCTCCCGCGGGGCGGAGGGGATGTAGGGCATTATGGCGTCACCTCAGGTGACGGACCAGCTTTCCTACGCCGCCGCAGAGCGCTTTGCCGCCGGCGCCAGGCGCTCGACCAGCGTGGCGAAGCGATCGACGAAGCCTTGCAGGAATTTCTGCGTGCTCTCGTCGGCGATATTGCCATGCTCGTCGATCAAGTTCGGCTTGAATGTGACGTAGGCCTCGCCGCCTTGGAGAATGGTGCCCAGGCTGACCATCACCGACCGCAGGTGCTGTTGCGCGATTGCGCTGCCGATCGCGCCGGGCGAGGTGCCGGTGATGAAGGCAGGTTTGCCGGCCCAGGAATTCTGTCCGTAGGGCCGTGCGCCCCAATCGATGGCGTTCTTCAGCACCGCCGGAATGGATCGATCGTGTTCGGGCGTGACGATCAGGATACCGTCGGCTTGCGCCAGCTCATTTTTGTAGCGCACGACTTCAGGCGGCAAGCTGCCCTCGAGGTCTTGATTGAACATCGGCAAATGGTCGATGCGGACAAAGTTCGCGTCGAACCTGTCAGCGCCGAGCTTAGCAAGCGCCAGTGCGAGTTTGCGGTTGATCGAGTCGCGGCGGTTGCTGCCGACGACGACGGCAAGGTGCGGCTTTGCCATGGAAACTGTCCTCTAGTTAAAATGCATAACTGACGCTAAATAGGTGCCTGGGCTGTCTAGGTGCAAGAAGGCACATTCATGAAACCAAGCCACATGCATTTGCCTGCCGATTGCCGCGCCATCAGCGACGTGCTGGCCCGCATCGGCGACAAATGGTCGGTCCTGGTGGTCAGCCGGCTCGGCGCCGGGCCGTTGCGGTTCAACGAGCTGCGGCGGCAAATCGGCGGTATTTCGCAGCGCATGCTGACGCTGACGCTCCGCGGTCTCGAACGCGACGGTCTGATCACCCGCACCGTGTTCCCGACCATTCCGCCGCGGGTCGATTACGCGCTGACCGCGCTCGGCCGCGATCTGTTGGACCCGGTCTCGGCGCTCGGCGCCTGGGCGATCCGCAACCAGGAAAAAATCGCCCGTGCGCGCGAGCAGTTCGACGGCGCGGCGACGCCGCCAGCCGCAGCGCGCGGAGCGAACGGCAGGGTACAGATGACGAGCCGCTAGTCGGCCCGGCGCGGCACAGCTCGGCGATCGGCACACGGCCGAAAGGTGGCAAAGTGGCTTGACCTCGGCGGCGCTTTTGGCCACGAAACATCCGGTTTCTTCGCCGCGGCCCGCCGCGGCGGTGCCGCAAAAAAGGATTAAGATTATGCGCGTTTATTATGACCGTGACGCCGACCTGAACCTGATCAAGGGCAAGAAGGTCGTCGTCATCGGCTACGGCAGCCAAGGCCACGCTCATGCGCTCAACCTGCGCGATTCCGGCGTCAAGGACGTCGCCGTGGCGCTGCGCAAGGGCTCGCAGGGCGTCAAGAAGGCGGAGGCCGAGAAGCTCAAGGTCATGGACGTGACCGAGGCCGCCAAGTGGGCCGACGTGATGATGATGCTGACGCCCGACGAGCTGCAGGGCGACATTTATAATGGTCATTTGCACGCCAACATGAAACAGGGCGCGGCGTTGATGTTCGCGCACGGGCTCAACATCCATTTCAACCTGATCGAGCCGCGGCCGGACCTCGACGTGATGATGATCGCGCCCAAGGGCCCGGGCCACACCGTGCGCTCCGAGTACCTGCGTGGCGCCGGCGTGCCGGTGCTGATGGCGGTGCATCGCGACGCCTCGGGCAACGCGCATGACCTCTGCCTGTCGTACGGCGCCGCTATCGGCGGCGGCCGCGCCGGCATCATCGAGACCACGTTCCGCGAGGAATGCGAAACCGACCTGTTCGGCGAGCAATCGGTGCTGTGCGGCGGCGTCGTCGAGCTCATGAAGGCCGGATATGAAACGCTCGTTGGCGCCGGTTATGCGCCCGAAATGGCCTATTTCGAGTGCATCCACGAAATGAAGCTGATCGTCGACCTGATTTACGAGGGCGGCATCGCCAATATGAACTATTCGGTCTCCAACACGGCCGAGTACGGCGAATATGTCTCCGGCCCGCGCGTGATCAGCGACGCGACCCGCGCCGAAATGAAGAATATTCTCGCCGATATCCAATCGGGCAAGTTCGTCAAAGACTGGATGCTGGAGAACAAGGTCAATCAGACCTCGTTCAAGGCGATGCGCAGCAAACTCGCAGCGCATCCGGCCGAGGCCATCGGCGCCAAGCTGCGCGAGATGATGCCGTGGATCAAGGAGCGGGCGCTAGTCGATCGGTCGCGGAATTGATCCACTGCATTTTGCGTCAAGACGGGCTCGCGAGCCCTTTCGGATCAAGGAGCGGGCGCTGGTCGATCGGTCGCGGAATTGATCCACTGCATTTCACTGAACAGAAGAAAATCTTCGCGCGCTGCAAGGGTCTGTTCTACGCCTGCGCGGGCGGCGCAGAAGCGCGCCATTTCAACCGCATGCTCATCGATGCCGGCCTCATCAAGAATCTCTAGTCGTCGGGCAGAAATTCGAGCCGAAAGCCGCAGTCCTGCTTGACGCCGTAGGGAAACCTCGGCGTAATACGGAGTGGCGTCCGTGCGCGGACCGTTCCGTCAGCGCGCGGACGAAGCTGCACTGTGTAAAACTGAACCGAAGCAACAACGACACGTCTCGCCCCCGCGATGGCGGTAGTGAAAAGACGTGCTCCCAGGGAGGATCTCCAATGAAGACCACATTGTGGGCTGTCGGATTGGCGTTGCTATTTGCGCCGACTGCGATGGCACAAACGGCCGACGAGCTGGCGAAGGGATCAACCGACACCAGCAACGTGCTCAATTA
>Ga0208188_1001354_pt1 | contig 10699 bp, 7 predicted proteins | sample June2015DPH_8_50_FD_184698 | JGI IMG/M metagenome (GOLD analysis project Ga0208188, IMG submission 184698) | Peatland microbial communities from SPRUCE experiment site at the Marcell Experimental Forest, Minnesota, USA - June2015DPH_8_40... | ecosystem: Environmental > Terrestrial > Soil >...
CGGTGCGGACTTCCTTTTCGGGAAAATAACCTTCAACAAGCAGGCGAACCGCGCGAAGACTGCCGGCATTCGCGCATTCCAATTTCGTTTTCCATTTGCGGCACGCGGCGGCGACGGCTTTGGCGTCGTGCACATCAATTCGCTTCCGCAGGCAATGCCACGCCAGCGTGCGATACATCGCGCCGGTATCCACATAAACGTAGCCGAGCGCCCTGGCCACGAGCTTCGCGTTCGTGCTCTTGCCGCTGGCACTCGTGCCGTCAATGGCGATGATAATCGGTTGTTTCAAGTTTTTCCTCGTAGCCGCCGTTGTGAAACGGCGGACAAAATAATTTCCCCGAGCTTACCGCGTTCTCACGAACGCGGCTACAGTCATTCCGCAAACAATTCCTCTTCCTTCAGCTTCCGCCCCGTCCTGGCATCCAAAATCGTTGCGCCCAGCCCTTTCGGCGCCGGCGCGGCCAGTTTCTGGAAAAAATTCGGGAACGTCTTTTTCACGCAGGCGGGATTCTTGATTTTAATGCCGGGAACTTTCAATCCCAGAATCGCAAAACACATCGCCATGCGATGGTCGTTGTAGGTTTCAATCTCCGCGCCGTGAAGTTTGGACGGATAAACCGTCAGCGTATCGCCTTCCTCAATGACTTTGGCACCGCACTTGGTTAATTCCGTGCGCAAAGCGACCACGCGCTCGGTTTCTTGAAGGCGAAGACGTTTAAGGTCTGAAAACCTAGAGATTTCCTGATTTGTTGGTGCCAATGTAATCGCTGTCATTATGCTATCGCCCAAATCATGTAATCTCGAAACATCGCGAAGCAAAAATTTTATTGGAAATTCAGCGTCAACTTGCAATTCAGGCTGCGACCAACTTGGCGTTGTGATTCGGTAGTTTATCGGTTCCGTAGTTCCGTTTAGCACAAATCGCGCGCCCCAAAAATAACTCGCACTCGAAGCATCCGAATCGATTTCAAAAACTCCGCCGTTTTTCGGAAACGCTTCAATCATTTTGGAAGTCATCGCCACGTAAGGCGATTCATCCGCGTTCTCGCCAACAACCTCGACTTTCCAACCGCTGACCCTGGCACAAAGCAGCAATGCCGAGGCGAACTGAGAGCTTTCCTCGATGCTGACTTTTATTCTGCTTGTAGGAGACGACGTAAGGAGTCTCTGACTTTCTTTTGAAGAATGAGTCTCGTCACCTCGACTCCTACTTCCACCGCCAAAAATCGTCGCCGGCAATTTGTCATTCGGCGCATCCACGCGATAACCCAGCTCGCGTAATGCCTGGAACAACGCCGCCTGCGGACGCTCATGCATCCGCGGCACGCCGTGCAACCGGTAAACACCCTTGCCCAGACACACAAATGCCGACAGGAACCGCGCCGCCGTGCCGGCGTTGCCCACAAACAGCTCCAGTGGATTTTCGGCCGTGCCGCCGCCGGGGACTTTTCCGCCTTGTCCATAAACCGTGATGGTGCGGTTGCAAATTTCATTCGGATCGGGCGCAACATTCACCATGAAGCCAAGTTCCTGCAAACACTCGACCATGATTTGGGTGTCCTCGCTCCACAGCGCGCCTTCGAGGGTCACTTCGCCGTCCGCCAGCGCCGCGAGGATGAGAGCGCGGTTGGTGATGCTCTTCGATCCGGGCACGGTAATTTCCGCGCGCACCGGTTTGTCCAGCGGCACGATTTCGATGAGGTCGGGTAAGGCCATTTTAACCACGGATGGACACGGATGGACACGGATTCAATACACTCCCCTCACCCGGCCTGCGGCCACCCTCTCCCCGCCGGGCGGGGAGAGGGCCGGGGCGAGGGGCAGGTTTAATTTGGTTTGTTTTATCCGTGTTCATCCGTGATTGATTCATTCGGGAGACGGCGAGGCGCAGCCGGCGCACCAATTGTCGCGGCGTTTTTTGGCCGTTTCAAAAAACGTTGCGACGGCCGCCGCGTCGGCTTTTTTCAGCCCGCGCCGGAATTTTTGCAAATCGGCGATGAAAGCATCCAGCGACTTCGCCAGATTCCTGCGATTGGCCAGGGCGATGTCGCGCCACATTTCAGGCGAGCCGGACGCGATGCGCGTCGCGTCCCGAAAACCGTTGGCGCACAACGCGGCCTGATGTCTGGGCTGCGCCGGATTCAAAACATAGCTGGCCAAAGTCGCCGCGATGATGTGCGGCAAGTGGCTCGACCGGCTCACGAGTGAGTCATGAATTTCCGGCGTCAATCGCAGCACGCGCGAACCAATCGCCCGCCAAAACTGTTCCACCTTTTTCAGCGCGGCCTGGTTTGTCTTTTTCACCGGGGTCATGACGCAAACGGTGTTGACAAACAAATCCGCGCGCGCGGCACTCACGCCGGTTTTTTCCGCGCCGGCCATCGGATGACTGCCGACAAAATGCGCGCCGGCCCTGGCAATGCGGGTTTCCAATTCGCGCACAACGCCGGCCTTGACGCTGCCGACATCGGTCACAATCGCGCCGCGTTTCAAGGCCGGAAGCATTCGTTCGACGACCGGACGCATTTGCGACAGCGGCAGGCATAGGATGACGAGATCGGCGTCCCAGACGGCCGCCGGCAAATCGGTGGTGGCGAAATCCACCGCCCCCGCCCTTTCACAGTCTTTCAGGCTGGCGCGACGGCGGACGAAACCCGCGGTCTGGCGCGCAAGTTTCCGGCGTCTGATGGCCAGTCCGATGGAGCCGCCGAGCAGGCCGACGCCGATGATGGTGATCTTCCGGAAATGCACGGCGGAAGCATAGAGGATGGAGGATGGAAGATGGAAGATGGAAATGTGCGATAGCAAGTGCGCAAAAAAAGCGCCAGCCGCCGTCGCGCCGCGAAGGCGGAAGGACTGGCACACTCCAAAACGCTCGCGCGTAAACCGGGTCGCCCGGATTTCCGAAAGGTCTTGGAGTGCGGCGGCCCTCCGCCGCTTTGCAACATTATAGCGTAACCCCGGCCGAACCGTTTCGCGCCGACTCGAAGCATGCATCCATCACCTGCTGCGTTTTCAGCGCCCACATCGGCCAGTTGTCGTTGAGCTTGCCGGAAAAAACCTGGTTGGCGAAGTTGCGGAACAGGATGGTGTTCTGCGCGGTTGCATGGCCAAGTTCAGCCGGGTCGGAAACGGGTGTTGGCGTTTGCGTGCCGGCAGCCGTCGGCGCGCGCATTTCCGTCCGATTGACCTCAAAGGCCGGTTCACGGCTGTTGAACGGGTGGACGAAATCGGGCACCCACACCCAACCGTTCACGCCGCTGACAAAAACCCATTGTTGCGGGGCGGCGAGAAACGAAGCGTAAAATCCCGCCGAAACACCGTCGTCGAAAACAAGTTCGGCGGAAAATTCGGCGGGTGCAGGCTCACGGCCGCCGGTGGGTTCGGATTGCGAGAGAATCCGGCCGGTGATCGTGTGCGGCAGTTGCCATTTCATTGCCCAAAGCGTGAACCGGATGCAATACCACCCCAAATCGCCAAGGCAGCCGGCTGGCTCAAGCCGCCCGTCCACGCGAATGTTGTCGCGCGAAAAATCGCCGGTGCCGAGGAAACTAAACGCCGACGCAATCCGCCGCACCGGGCCGACGCTCTTGCCATCGTCGAGCACTTCACGAATGCGCGGCATACGCGGACTATGCATGAACATGACGCCATCCATGAACTGCACACGATTTTTGCGGCAGGTGTCCACCATTTTCTGAACGTCGGCGAAACTGACGCCGCACGGCTTCTCGCAAATGACGTGCTTGCCCGCCGCCGCCGCGCGCAGGACCCATTCCTTGCGCAGTCCGGTCGGAAGCGGGATGTACACGGCGTCCACGTTCGGCGATGCGAGCAGTTCCTCATAACTGCCGAGCGCAGCCGGTTCGGCAGCGAACGGAAACTCACGCTGGCCTTCGCGAATGAATTCGCGGCCGCGCCCCGCGTCACGACTGGCAACGGCGGTGACGATGGCATTGCCGGAATTGAAAATGGCCTTCCAGTTTTGGCGGCCGATGTTGGCCGTGCTCAAAATTCCAAAACGCAGTTTGTTCATAAATTCAATTCTCTCCCATGTAGGAGACGACGTGAGGAGTCTCTGATATTATTCAATTTGAGTCTCGTCACCTCGACTCCTACAGGCTTCGCGCACCCGTTCCAAAATCACGTCCGCCATATGCGGTTCGCTGCCGATGGCGGGCGAATACCAGACGAGCCTGCCATTTTTCTCCGTCGGATTGCGCCAGACCGGCTGTCCGGCGGCAAGCCGTTGCCGGACGGTCCGCTGCGCTTCACCCAGCATCACGGGAATATCTTCCTGCGTGTGCAAACCGTCACTGATGAAAAACGGCACCACCACCACGTATTTAGTTTGCGCCAGCGCAGGATAATCGGCAATGCGCGGCGATTCTTCCAGATAAATCGCATGGACGGCGGCGTATAGGTTTAGCGCCCGGAGTAATCCGACCTGCCGTTCGATGGCTTTGCGGGAATTTTCGTTCTTCTCCGTGCCGTGGCCGGCAATGAACAGTGTGATGTCTTTCGGCCTGGGCGCGCGCGGAAATGGAAAGGTTTCGACGATTTCATTGGCGCGGGCCAAAAGCACACGGGTCATGCTGTCGTGGGTGCCGACGGGCTGGCAGTAGTAAATGGTTGATTGCTGACCGGTCGTCGCTCCGCTTTGACCCGGCAAGGAGTTGATCCTTCTTCGCTCGGAAGCTTCGGAGGACAGGGTGTTGAGGGTTGAGAGTTCGCCGAAACCCAGTTCGCGCGGGATGACTTCGTCGCTGAAGTAACCTTCGCTGATGAACAGGGGCGCGATAAACACGCGCGGCGCCGAAATTTCGGACAGGACTTTTTTGATTTGCGGTTCCTGTTTCCAGAACGCCTCGCGGACTTCGGCGAAAATTTTCCGCCGGCGCAATTCCGCCGCGTGCTGGTAAACCGGCGCAGCGGAACTGTCATTTTGCGTCGTGCCGTGTCCCAGCACCACCAGCACGGCATCGAAAAAATGATCACCGTTCACGCGGCAAGATTGGCGCAACCAAAGCCGGGAGTCGAGGGCGATGCTTGCCAACGGATGAAAAGTGCCAACGGATTTTTGATGGAAAATTTTACATCGGTGGGAACCTTTTATCCGTTGGCGAAAAAGGCGGCCATTCTTCACCGCTCGGGCGGAAACTCCTTCCATTGGATGGCGACGATCAAAACCCCATTGGATGCATTATGTGCAATCCGAACCACGGAATTTGGGTTAATCTGAAACTTTTTGACACCCCGGGCGTCCTAAGTTCAAATTGTCCACGAAATCAACCGAACCTATGAAAATAACGACTTCGATTAAACTCACCGCCATCGCACTGGCCGCCACGTTCGGGCTGGCGCTGGCTGCTGCCGCCGATACCGCTCAATTGCCGCCCGCTTCAACGAAAACCGGCGTGACTTACGCCACCGACATCAAACCCATTTTCGACGCCTCGTGCGTCAAGTGCCACAGTGGCGACAAACCAAAAGCCAAACTGAAGCTCGACAGCCTTGAAAACGCGCTCAAAGGGAGCAAGGACGGCAAGGTTGTCATTCCCGGCAACAGCGCGAAAAGTCCGCTCGTCCTGAATGTTGCCCATGTGACATCCGACAAGGATTCCTGGATGCCACCGCTGCATAACAAGGCGAACATCGGACCGCTCACGCCCGAGCAAATCGGCCTGATCCGCGCGTGGATTGATCAGGGAGCGAAATAAGCCGCGTGGCGGGTGTCATGTGGCAGGTGACGAGTTTTGCGCGACACGCGCCATGCGACACCCGGCGTTTGATTGGGCTTACAGGTAAGGATTCGTTTCTCGACAGACTTATCTTCACTTCGATGTCGGCACCGGCTCCATTGGCGAAAACAAAACCGGCGAGGTTTGACCCCGCCGGTTTTGTTTAAGAAACGCTTTTGATCAGGTGTATCCGCTTGGCGGATAGGGAACCAGTTTGCGTTATCTAACTTTGTCTTGATTCCATTAAGACAAAGGCATAACTAACAAATTCACACCATGAGCATCAAGGATAAAATTTCGCTTGGGACGGATGCCAATTTGCAACTCGCCTTCGATGTCGGCCACAGTTCCATCGGCTGGGCTGTGCTGCAAAGTAGCACAGGCGTCGCGCCTGTCTCTGTCAAAACCGCAAAAGACAATCTTTCCGTAAACATTCTTGGATGCGGCAGTGTCGTCTTCCGCGCGGATGATTGTCTTGCCAATTCACGCCGGGCGTATCGCCGCCAACGCCGCCACATCCGCTCGACCAAACAACGCATCGCACGGATGAAAATAATTTTGCGGCATCTGGGCGTGTTGAAAGAAAACGAGTTGAACCAGCCTGGTTGTGCGTGGACGTGGCAATTGGCGGCTCGTGTCTTGCAGGGCGGGAAATTGCTGACGTGGCCGGAACTTTGGGACGTGCTGCGCTGGTATGCGCACAACCGCGGCTACGACGGAAACCGTCGTTGGAGCGCCGCCGAAGCCGAAGCGCAAAAGGAAGATTCAGAAAAAGAGGCGAATGCTCGCACGCTCATGGGCAAACATGGCGTTCACAGCATGGCCGAAACTTTTTGTAAAGAACTTGGTGTTGAACCACTAGGCAAAAAGAAATCTTCCATGAAGCGGTTCAAGGGTTTGAACGCCGCGTTTCCGCGTGAAGTGGTCGAAGGTGAAGTGCGGAAAATTTTACAGGCGCATTCCGGCAAACTGAAGGGCGTGGACGCAAATCTTGATAAAGTTCTGTTTTCAGATTGGCACGCCATTCCTTGCCCTGATCTAAAACTGCCGAAACGTTACGAAGGTGGATTGCTTTTTGGCCAGCTCGTTCCACGTTTTGATAATCGTATCATCTCGATTTGTCCCATCAGCGGCCAGAAAGTTCCGTCGCGCAACTGCCCAGAGTTCCTGAATTTCCGCTGGGCCATGCAACTGGCGAACATCAAAGTTGGAAAAAACAAAGACCGTGAGTTGCAGCCATTGGAGGCCGAACATCGCATGATTCTGGACAAGCAGATGCGCGAGCGCGGTTATCTGACGCCCAAGGAATTGAAAGACGCCGTGCGTAGCATCACGTCCTGCGAACGCGACAACCTCGACACGATGCTCATGCACCCGGATGCCAAGGAAGCTTTGTTGCTCGACCCGGTGCAAAAACTGATTTGCTCGGACGACCTCCAACCATTTTGGAAACTGTTGCCCGAACGCTTGCAAAAGCGGCTGCGCGGCCAGTGGCGGCGCAATAAAGTTTTCAAGCTGGCCCAAATTCGGAAGCAATTAGAATTGCTTGGCGACGTCAGTACCTTTGACGCGGAATTGCAAAAACAGCTCGACACTCAAAACAGCAAAGCAAAAAAGAAAGAGAAACAGGTAACGCGCGAGGAATTGCTGCAAAAACATTTCCCATCCAAGCCGCTCAAACTGGACGGTCGCGCGGCGTTCGCACGGCATTTGCTCAAACAGGCTTATGAAGATGTCCTCGCCGGTAAACTGCATCCGAAGGAAGAAGGCGGTTGCCTTTTCATCACGGAAAAAATGCGAGAAGCACAATTAAATCGCGCCATTGCAGATCAAACCAACAATCACCTTGTCCGCCACCGGCTGCTGATTTTGGAACGGCTGCTTGCCGACATCATCAAGGAATACGCTGCCGGTGACAAAAAGCGCGTCGGCAAAATCACCATCGAAGTGAATCGTGACCTACGCGAAATGTCAGGCAAGACGGCCAAAGAAAAGGCCCAGGACTTGGGATTGAAAATTGCCGACCACCATCGCGTTGTCGCTAAACTTGAAGCAGCTTTCGTGGGGCACAAACACAACGGCAAGCCGATTCAAATCACGGCAGGTTTAATACGCAAAGCTCGCATCGCGGAAGACCTCGGATGGGTTTGTCCATATACTGGGAAAGAATTTGAGCCAATTGATTTGGTTACTAAGAGAGTGGACAAAGACCACATTGTGCCGCGTGTTCTTCGTCCGTCGGATTCTCTTGAATCACTCGTCATGACATATTCGCAGGTCAACGCCATGAAGAAAGGGCGGACAGCATGGCAATTCATGAAAGAGGATCAAACGAAACCAGTGGATGGATTGCCAAGACACCAATTAAAATCTTTGAAATGGTTTGAACAATTCGTTGACTCGCTGCACCCCAAAAGCGACCCAGCCAAACGGAAACGAGCCGAAGGACACAGACGGCCAATCGATGATGATTTGCGAAAATGGAAACGGAAAAAATTACTCTTATTGCCAGAATACGAGGAAAAGGAATTTATTCCAGGAGACCTCACTCAAACTTCGCAGCTTGTTCGATTGGGCGCGCAGGTTTTGAAAGGTGCTTTTGCCAACCTTGAAGAAAAGCCAACAGTCGTTTCACTGCCTGGCTCTGTTACCGGCGCGGTTCGCAAGGCATGGAAGGTTCTCGGTTGCTTGAGTCTCGCCAACCAGCAGGTGCTGGATGAAAACGGCGACGTGAAAACCAAGACCGACATTCGTGATATCACGCACTTGCATCATGCGCTCGACGCGTGTGTGCTGGGCTTGACCTCACACTTTATTCCCAACAACGGTCGAGTCTGGGAACTCATCGTGAAACGCAATCTGAATGACATTGAAAAGCGTGAGCTCATGGCTTTCGGGGTTTTTGGTTTCAATGCCGAAAAGCGTTTTGAAATGCGCGATCTCGATAACAAACTCAAAGAGCAAATCCGCCAACGTCTCGCTGAGAAGCGAGTCGTGCAACACATCCCGGCACGGATGGATGGATTGCGGGTCGAACAAAATACTTGGCGCGTAGTTTCCTCGGATGAAAATGGCAACGTCACCATTCGCCAGCGCATCCGCCAGCCAGACGGTTCGCGTCCGGAAAAAGTCGGAGAAGAGAAAACGGCGAAATTGCTTGGCCTTAGACCTGCCAATGACAACGGTAAACTTGCGGCGAACAAAGGCGTCCTTGTCATTCCAGACAATTACGGTGTCGCGCTCGATCCGTTGCCAACAATCATTCCCTTCCACAAAGTCTGGCCGCGATTGCAGGAATTGAAAAAAGCAAACGGGGGGAAATTGCCGCGCGTTTTGCGGAATGGGCAAACTATCAAAATTCCTGAAGGCAAATATAAAGGAATTTGGCGGATTTTCTCTGCCAAGAACAATGCTACAGGAATGGCGGTTGATATTGGACAACCAGATGTTGTCAGGCTCAAAAACAAAACCGAAGGACATAAGATCAACGTCTTGCTGACCAGTCTGCTCAAAAGCAAAATGGAAGTCGTAAAGTCTCCTTTCACAGGCATCTCCGCAGTTCCAGCCGCATCGTCAACATAGGCTAATAAACGGCACGGAAATGGCTAGTTCTAGGTCAACCAGAACTAGCCATGTCGTATCACATTGTCAGCATTGATAGTCCACAGTGCAGTCTGAGCTGCCGGGATGGACAGTTGACCTGCAAGACGGCGGAAGGCGAACGCAAACTTCCGCTGGAGGATGTGGCATCCATCATCATCACCAGTTTTTCGGCATCCATCCACAGCGAACTTTTCCTGGAAGCGGCCAAGCATGGCGTTGCGCTCATCATCTGCGAGGCATTCAAGCCGGTCAGTCTGGTGCTTCCTGCCAATCGTTCCACGGATACCATTCTTTCCCGCGCGATGCTCAGGCTCACGCCTCGCACCCGTGCACATCTGTGGCAAAAAACGATTGACGCCAAATGCCAGAACCAATTTGCGCTGGCGGAACACATCGCATCGCAGGACAAATGGCTGGACGGGCTGCGCGAAACGGCCTTTGGCAAGAAACCTCACAAGGAGGCGATTTGCGCCAAAATGTTCTGGCAAATATTTGGCCGGGCATTGAATGATGAAAATTTTGTCCGCGACCGGGGACGCGGTGGTTTGAATCATTTTTTGAATTACGGTTACGCAGTGCTGCTCTCGACCGTGTTGCAAAAGCTTTTCGGCGTCGGCCTTGACCCCACGTTCGGCATTTCGCACGTCGAGCGCGAACGCAGCACGCCGCTGGCTTATGATTTGATGGAACAATTCCGTCCTTGCGTGGACTGGCGCGTGTTCCAGTGGGTAAAACAGCATCCAGATCCAAAAGAATGGGAGGTCACAAAAGAATTCCGCAAGTGGGTGACGGGCTTTCCGCTGGAGCGCGTGGATTATCTGGATTTAACCCTTGAGATTCAGGGCGTCATTGAAGGCGTGGTGCGCGGCTTCCGCAAAGCTGTGGTTGGAAACCAGCCGCGCCATTACAAACCGTGGACACCGAAAAATTCAAAATGGGCTGGCTAGTTGTCGCATTTGATCTGCCGGTAGGCACGAAGAAGCAGCGCAAAGCCGCGACTGACTTCCGGAACTACCTCATTGATGACGGCTTTCAGATGATGCAGTTCAGCGTTTACGTGCGGGCGTGCGTTTCATTCGCGCGGCAGGAAACACACATTGAACGGTTGAAGAAAAACCTCCCGCCAGAGGGCAGTGTGCGCGCCGTTTTCGTAACACGAGCACAATGGGAGCGCTCTTACGTCATCCAAGGCTCGCCTGCTTCAGAGGCCGAACCTGAAGATATACCCGAACAAATTCAGCTCTGGTAGCTTTGCAAGCGCGGCAAAATCAGGGGCTTGCGCCCACTGAGTTTGCCGCACCCGTTTTTGGAATCAAGGCAAAGCTACTAGCGGAGCTAGTAGCTACAAACGTAGA
>Ga0208188_1001358_pt1 | contig 10655 bp, 8 predicted proteins | sample June2015DPH_8_50_FD_184698 | JGI IMG/M metagenome (GOLD analysis project Ga0208188, IMG submission 184698) | Peatland microbial communities from SPRUCE experiment site at the Marcell Experimental Forest, Minnesota, USA - June2015DPH_8_40... | ecosystem: Environmental > Terrestrial > Soil >...
CCGATAGGAAGGTCCCCGCAATGCCGGCGATCTCCGCGCCGGCGAAGACGCCGAACAGCACCAGCAGCGGATGCAATTGGACGCCTCGACCCATCAGGTGCGGCGAGATCACGTAGTCCTGCACCAGTCGCCAGACGAGCAAGAACAACAACAGGAACGCCCAGTGCGGATATCCGGCCAGAACGGCGACGATCATCATGGCAACGCCCGCGAGCAGCGGTCCTGCCATGGGTATGAACTCCAGCGCACCCCCGACGGTACCGAGCGTCAGCGCGTACGGCACTCGCATCGCACCTAAAATCGAAGTGTAGGCGAGCAGCGAAAACGCCGCCAGGGTCAATTGGGCGCGAATGAACTGGGCAAGCATCTGGTTCAGATCCTGGAACACATCCTGCAGAAACTCACGCTGCGTGCGTGATTGCACCAGCGCGATCAGCACCTCGTGGAAGTTGCCACCATCGCGCAGAAAGAAAATGGCGAGGATGGGGATCAGAAACAGCACCCACAGTTCCTGCGCCGCTTCGGCCGCGCGCACACCGATGCGTTGCGCCAGAGCTGACAAGTCATCCCGGCGGCTGACCAGGAAAGCCTGAATACGCTTCTGGGTCACATCGCTCCAGCCGTGCTCGTTTCCAATCCGTTCGGCGATCTGGCCGATCTGGCCGGAGAGCTGGCCGGTCGAGGCCTGATCCATAAGTCCGGGCAGCGACGCTCCCAAGCGGGCGCTTTGCCGGGCAATCCGCGGGCCCACCAGAAGACCGAACACTCCTACACCGACAAGAAGCAGAAAGTAAATGAGGGTAATCGCCCAGGCGCGGCTGCGCACCAGTCTTTCCAGTCGTGCGACGGCGGGATTAATAAGGTAGGCAAAAAAAATCGCGAACAGGAAGAGAATCAGAGTGCGCCGCGCCGCATAGAGAAAGCCGAGCCCCAGGGCAAACAGGAGCGCCGTGAGCAGCACGCGCGACGTGCGTGAATCAAGAATGGTCAAAAGTAGGTCTCAGGTCTTAGGTCTCAGGCTTAGGTTTTAGAAATCTCAGAAATCTTCCATGGCGCTTGCCGAGCCAGAAACCTAAGACCTAAGACCTAAGACCTGACACCTGTCGTTCAATCGCGGTCCACTACCGTATTCTCGCCCACAACCAATATCCGCATCAGCTTGAATTGATCGTCGAGCCAGAGTTGCCAGGTTCCCGCGTCATTTTTCAATTCGACTTTAAGCAGGTCTTGCTGCCCGCTTTTCAGGTTCACCTTTTCGCGTCCCAGGAACTCCGCGCGCAGCGACACAGAAGCCTGTTCATGCGGGTTCAAGGTTCCGAACTGGACATGCTGTTTCGGTTGGCACTGCAGCACCCCCGCTTCCTGTTTACAGACCATGCCCAGAAACTTCCAGGCCAGCAATTCGCGGTGGACGAAGAAGTAGTCATCCAAAATGCTGGTCGATGTCGGCAGCAGGTAAGGCTGTTCGTGTTCTTTCTCCTGCGCTCCGGTCCTCCACTTCTGCATCAGAAAATCATCATTGGGCAGCACCACGGACTGCGCACTACCCGGACTCAGTTCCTTCCACTCATAACGCCGGATTTCTCCGTTCGTCGTAAGCTGCATGACAGAAGTTTGCACGGCCGGGGTGGGAGAATTCTCCGTCTTGAACTCGGACTCGATGACGCTGCCGTTGCCGGTCTCGTGGATGGAAAACGTCTCGGTTCCCACCCGATGGCCATTCTGGAAGACGCCAAAGGAGCCGGAGTCGATTTGCTTCCCCTCGTGTTCTTTCTCCTTTTCTTTTGCTAGAGGAGCGGCGCTTGCCGGGAAACTCAAAGTCGCAATGCACCCAACCAGCGCCATTATGATGGCCAGCAGCCGATAGGACAAAAACAACTTCAACTTCACTGTGCTTCTCCTGTTCCGCGAGCGGGGGGTATCTCGGATGATCCATCCCTCTCGTTCCCCCAAGACTGCAACGTACGCTCGATCTCAGCGCAAAGGGAGGTTGGATCCTTCCCTGAGGTTACGACGGTCACGGTTGCTTGACGGTAAAATGGCAGCCGGTGGTGATGGAGACGGGCGAACTCCGTGGGATCGTTTCGCAAAGGCCGTATCGTCGCGTCCTCCATACTGCGCCGCCAGAGTTCGTCGAGCGGAGCGTCCAGGAATACCGAGGGCCAGGGCCGCAGCAGCTCCCGGTTCTGCGGTTGCGCGAAGGTTCCACCGCCAAGGGCTACCACGGCATTGCGTACGAAGCTATTGCGCTCAACAGTGTCGCGCCCGAGCGATTCCGTCAGATCGCGAAGGGCGCTGGTTTCGGCCAGCCGAAACGCGGCCTCCCCGCGGTCCCGAAAAATCTCGGAAATGGTTTGTCGCTCACGCGACTCGATTCGGGCATCCAGATCCACAAAATCCCAGTCCAGCCGCCGGGCAAGTTCCTGCCCCACGCTGCTCTTGCCAGAAGCCATGAATCCTACAAGAAACACCGCGCGCACTCCCATGGCACTCCATCAAGGTCTTAGGTCTCAGGAAAATCAAAGACCTTCCCAAGACCTAAGACCTGAAACCTGAGACCTGATTCTCTTTGGGTTCAGCGTTGCTTTAGGCGGATTTTACCACTGAAAGAGCGCAGCACGACTTCCGAAGACGACTCGCCGGTGCTGCCAAAGAAGGAACGTCCCGCTTCTTCGTGAAACCGCGAGTGTTTGGGCTGGAGAGGAAAGTCATGTCGCACCCGGCCCAATACCGAGTGCGCTCGGAAAGCGGCCGAGACGTTCACGGGCACCAGCGCCTCGATATCACCGGTGTGGGTGGTGAATTTATAGTCACCGTCGGAACCAAAATCGCCATCGTAGAAAATCTTTCCCCGGCCGGACCTGGCCTGCACCAGAGGTCCCGTCACCGAATTCAAATGGATGTCGCCGCTAATGGAATCGATTTCAACGTGGCCGTTGCGAACATTGATCAGAGTGACCGGCCCGCGCATCGTTCGAACGTGCACATGGCAATTGTCTACGTTGCGAACAGTTACCACCGCATCCGTGCCTTCCAGGGTTAAGTCTCCCTGCAAGCGCTCCGCCAAGAGCGGGCCGCTGGCAGAACGGAGATTGACTGTAGCGTCGGGCGGAACCAGTAGTTCGTAATCAACCTGAGCAGTTTGCTGGTCAGTGCCCTGCAGCAGGTGGGACGCGATTTCAATGCGGTTGCCATTTTGCTGCTGGTCGACTTCCACGTTGTCCGATTTGAGAGTGGCGGTCACCACCACCTGATCACCGTTCCCAGGCTTCACCGAAATTGCCCCGTACTGCGTTTCCACGGAGATATTGGCGTGGGGACCCACCGTGTAGCTGTATTCCTTCTTGGTCTCGGTGAAGGCCGACGCCGACAGGCAGCTTGCCAGAACCAAAGTTACGACCACGCTCTGGTGAATACCCGATTGCCAAAGACTCGCCATAAAATGCCGCCCCCGCGGCCGGGAACACCGGTCCGCCCCAACTATTGAATTCGATCCAGCGCGATCTGGTAAAGGAGTGCTTTCTGTTGATAGGCATCCATAAGATGCTGCCGCGCGTCCGCATCCCCCGGATTCCGACTCAGGTAGTTCTGCACATCCCGTATATCGGCATTCACCGCTTGCAATTGATTTTCATACGTGGCCCGCAGCGAAGGGGCACGAGTGGACACCACGCTAAGAAACTGCTGATCTTCCGCACTGGGCTCGGGTTCCACTGCGGCTTTGGCGGCGGAGGCCACCGTGTCGGTTGGCTTAACGGGCTGCTGTCCCACTGGTTGAACGGCCGTAGCGGGCGCGGAACCCGCGATAACTGCAGGTGTCTTTGTCGAGTTCTTTGCCGAGTTCATCGCAGAGTTCTCCGTAGGGTGCTCTGCAACTGAGGTCGTCACCGAAGGTGCCGGAGTTTGCTTCGCCAGTTGCGGAGCCGGCTTATGACTTACCACGTAAGAGCCTGCCGCCACCAACGCCGCCGCAACGGGCGCGAGCCACCACGTGGTCGCGGTCCAGCGCCGCACAGAAGAAGGAGAAGAAGGAGACGCGACAAGAACAGGGCGCCGGGTTGGGACGGACTCGGGTTCCCGGCTTACCGGATGCATGATTGCCGGAACATGGATCGCCGGAACCTGGGCCGCCGGATCAACGCTCGATGGATCAACGACCGAGGCATCAACGATCAGGCCCTCGGCGCGCAATTGAGCGGCAATTCGCCCCCAAACTCTCGGCGCCGGTTCGTCGTTTGCCGCCAGTTCCCGGGCTGCGCTCGCGATCAGCTTCAGGTCCGAAACCAGATCCGAGCAAGCGGGACACGACTTCACGTGAGTTTCAAACGCAGTCTGAAAGGCACCGTCCGGAGCACCGTCAAGGAGTTCCGGCAGAACTCGCTCCACATCTGAACACGTCATAGCTAACTCTCTCCCCAAAATACCGCCACTTCACTTACTAATCGGTTATCCAGTCTTGGCCTTTTCGGCTCTCATGAACTTCAGATAATCCCGCAACTTCAATCGTGCCTTGTGCAGTTGCGACTTGCTGTTGCCAATCGAGCAGCCCACGATCTGGGCAATTTCGTTATGCTCGAATCCTTCCACGTCGTGCAAAACAAAAACCGTTCGATAGCCCGGCGGCAGCTTGTCGATCGCCCGCTGCAATTGCAGTCGATCGATGGAGCCCGTCAACTTTACATCCTTGGTGCCGAACTCTTTCCGCGGAGCTTCGTCGTCGGCCTCCAGCGTCTCTTCGAGCGACACCACCGGCAAGCCCTTCTTGCGCAGTTGCATCAGGACGACGTTGACCGTCATGCGGTGCAGCCAGGTGGAAAAAGCAGACTCGCCGCGAAAGGTGCCGATTTTGCGAAATAGTTGGAGAAACGCTTCCTGGGCCAGGTCTTCGGCCTGCGCGGGATTGGAGACCATGCGCAAACATAGCGAGTACACGCGCCGCTTGTGCAGGTGATACAGGACTTCGAACGCAGCTTCGTGGCCCTGTTTCGCCTGCTCAATAGCTTCTGCTTCGGTGATGCGTTCCTTCAGGTCGGTCAAGTCGCCTTTTCCGGCCGCTACTCGTTCAGATGCGGCTTCAAACTCTTTTCGTTGTACAAATTTGCCGAGGCCGCCCGAGCAGAGCTCTCGACCGTTCCCAGGTCGTCAGAATACCAAAAACCGTAGTTTGCCGGATGATCTATGAGACCAAAGTACTCGGCTAACTATCGTTCTATGCCACTTTAGTAACCGGGCCCATGTAGCCCTGTCCGCGTTTCTGCGGCGAAGCAGCTGTCGACGCGGACAGGAGTGTCCGCGCTACGCCACCGAAACCCAAACCTTACGCTTTTGCCGTGATCGTCTCCAGCCCGTGCCCCTTCGGGCCGGTTTCGCGAATCCGCAATAGAATCGCGAAGGCCAACCCCACAAACCCAAGGACGGAGAAGATCCACATGCCCAGCCCGTATCCTCCCGGGTTATCCAGCCCGGCGTGGGAGTAGTCATTCGCCTTGCCGATGAGCAGATTCAGGATGAAGAAACCGATCTGCTGAATCAGGGTCATCAAAGCGTACGCTGTACCCAACCGGTTCTGCTCCACGATATAAGCCACCGATGGCCACATGACCGCCGGAATCAGCGAGAATGCCACCCCCATCATGCAGACGGGCACGAAGAGCGAGATGTTGGTGTATCCCATCATCAAATACACCGGCATCAGCAAGATGGAACCGAACATCATCAAAAATGCGCGCTTTCCTATCTTGTCGGCAAGAAGTCCGAAAAGGGGAGTTGCAATCATGGCCGAGAAGGGAAGCAGGCTGTTAAAGAATCCCGCCCGCTCGTGCGCCAGTATCCGCATAGCGTCGGAGGCGTTTATGCCGCCGTGGGTTGCCAGAATCTTGTTGGTGAAGAGATCGATGGCAAACGTGCGGAAGGGAAAGATGGCAGAGTAGAACGTAAAACAGAGGCCGACCACGAGCCAGTACGACCAGTTAAACCGAAAAATCTGTCCAAACTCCAGCTTGTCGATGGAGCCGGCCTGTCCCAGTTCGTAGCGCCGTTCTGCCCGGCTTTCAAGGACCCAGTAAACCACCGAGCAAACGACTGCCAGGATTCCCGCCCCAACGGCGATCAGCAAGGGTCCCTGCCAACTCGGCTCGCCGGCCGGTCCGTTCGGATAAAACGCCTTGTTCGCCCAGGTCGGCGAGTTGTCCGCGGCCACCGACGCCAGACGGGCAATGGTGAGGTTGATTCCGACCGCGAAACTCAGCTCTTTGCCCTTAAACCACTTGGCAAGCACGGTGATAACCGCAACGATCATGGATTCGGCGCCCAGACCGAGCACGGTGCGGCCCGCGATCATCAAGCCAGGCTGCCCGCGCGCGGCGGTAAGTGCGGCTCCCAGCAGACAAAGTGCGGCAAAGTACGTAATCGCTTTCTTGGTGCCAATGCGGTCAATGATGATGCCGCCGATCAGCAACGTACAAACCGCCGCCACACTGTAGGCCGAGTTCAACCACCCGAACGCCGTGGCGGAAAACCCAAGTTTGTCGATAAAAATACGTTCCAGCGGGTTGATGCTGTCGTAAATGTAGTAGTTGCCGCCCATCGCCACGCTGACGAACAGCAATACAGTCCAGCGATAGAGGCGGGGCGGTTCCGGACGTGCAATCTCAGGCATGAAGACACTCATCCTTGGCGCCAAGCGTCAGCGCCTTGCGAAGAAGAGCAACCGCAAGAAGATAACAGATCAGATTTGAGAATGTCCGCGTTTTTGAAGCGAGGGAGTCACTCAGACCAAACAGAACGGCTCCCGATCACGGTGCAGCCGCGACCAAGAGCCAAAAGCTAAGAGCCAAAGCCAAGAGTTAAGAGCCAAGAGTTAAGAGCCGTCCCTAAATCTTTTCCGTCTTATCGTCGTATTTCACGGTGCCGTTTTTGTCGTTCTGGCGGGTGACGTCGCCATTGTTATAGACGTGAGCAGCCGTCGCTGGTCCCGTAAAGTAGGTCCAGTCGCCGCGCGCTTCCTCGGATGAGCGTGCGCCACGCTCTTCACGCGAACGCGTTTCACGAGGGCCGACTTCTCGCGGTCGCTCTTGAGGCGGACGAGCTTCGCGCATCGCCTCACGCACCGGGTGACCTTCGCGGTTAATCCGTTCCGGCGACAGGTTGATATCTCGCGTAATCAGCGCAGCATCGCCGCCCTGAAGCCACACGGCCACGGTGTAAACCGAACTCGTCGATCCCTGAACCTGCGAGAGCGTGGAGTTGGTTGCTCCCGCAATAAGTCCCGTGGTGGCGTTGCTCGCTCCCACCGGATTCGGCGAAAACTGTTGCAAGGAAATCTCGGGCGTGGTGAGCCGCGGAACATAAGGGCCGCACCCATAAAAGCAAGTGCCGGGGTAAGGCAAGGGCGGTTGCCCAAACGCTGCTACTGCCATCAAAACTACCGCCATCAGAAGCAAATAGGGTCGCATACTACCTCCACAGGGGGCTGACACAACTTGCGTTAAGTGCAGTTTATTGGCCAGTCGCGGCAGAGCCTGAGACAACCAGAATGTCCGGAGATTCGCGGCGCTCTCGGCCAAACAACTGAGATCCAGGAGGAGACGCGGCGCAGGATGGTGAAAACCTGTGCGCACAAGCTTGCAACCGATTAGTACGGCTTCCAGTTGATGGAGTGCCGGGCGCCCGTCGCTCCATTGATCTTAATTACCAATGATCTTAACTACGGATGGTCTTAGCTACCGACGAATCGTGCATACAAACTCCGAGCAATGGCCGTATCAGTCGTCCCCTTAATGATCGCCCGGCCGTCGGGGAACAGCGTCATTTCGTAAGGCTCGCGCCAGAACTTCAGCACAAACTCATTGTGGCGGACGTTGCCATGAGGCTGCAGGCGGGTGGTCAACTCGACAAAATCCACCGGCCGCTGCCGTTCGTGAATCTGCACAGAATTTCGACCGCACAAAGTAATGTGAGGGCGCCCTTCGCCTGCCAGATGAACAAAGTCCCGCGAACAGGCGCGGCAACCCTTCCGAGGATGAATCGCCGCCAACTCCGCCCGTTCGTTCGTCCAGACATCCCAGGAGAGCAGCGTTCGCCGCATCTTCGAACGCGCTCCCGCCAGAAACTTCAACGCCTCGGTCGCCGCAATCGATGCCACCAGATTCACGGCAGAATTCAAAATCCCGGTAGTCTCACAAGTCTCCACGGTGCCGCGCGGAGATTCTGGAAAGATGCAGGCCAAGCAAGCCGTTTCGCCGGGCAGAATGTTCATCGTCAAGGCATAACTTCCGACCGCAGCGGCGTAAATCCAGGCTACCGAATTTTTCACTGCGTAGTCGTTGACTAGATAGCGAGTTTCAAAATTGTCGGTACCATCCAAAATAAGATCGCAGCCGCCGAGCAGGGAATCGACATTCGCCGGAATCAGATCAGCGACATGTGGCTCAACCACGATCTGCGAGTTGAAACGCGCGATCTGCCGCGCGGCCGCAATCGCTTTCGGCACAGATTCCCGTGCATCGTTCTCATCGAACAGCGCTTGCCGCTGCAGATTGCTGGGTTCGACGTAGTCACGATCGAGAATCCGCAGCGTCCCGACGCCCGAACGCGCCAGCAATGAGGCCAGGGCAGAACCGGTGGCGCCGCACCCCACAATGACCACGCGGGACTGCGCCAGCTTTCTCTGCCCCTCGGCTCCGATCTCCCTGAACAACACCTGCCGCGAGTAGCGGTCTTCTGTTTCCAGAGCTGTTTCCAAAGCGCTTACCTTAGCGATTAACCTTTCGCGGGCCTTCCAGCCAGTATTATAGGTTCCGATCATCAAACTTGATCCTGCGAGCAACGTGTGCCATTTGGCGATTCATCGAACCGGGTAGGTTTCATGGTTGACCAGCCTGACTTTCGGGAGGGCTTGCTCGTGTGGGGACGGGCGCCCTCGCGAGCCTGCCCTGAGCGAAGTCGAAGGGTCCGCGGATTCGCTATTGGCGGCGTACGGTTCGTGCTGGTCGTTTTGTTGGTGCTAGCCCAGGGGATAAGTTGGGCGGCGGGGTCGCCAGAGGCCGGGCAGCAGACACTTGAATCGCCCCCGCAGTCTGGAGCCCAGTCCGGAGCAGAATTCGGAACCATCACGCCTTATCTTGGGCTAACGATCGATCAGATCGAATTGCCGGGCGTTCCGCCGGAAGAAGCGGCTTCGCTAGTGGCGGCCACGCCCCTCAAGATCGGAGAGCCGCTTACACGCGAATCCCTGCACGACGCCATGCAGGCGCTATTTGCCACCGGCCGTTTCTCCGATATTCAGGCCGAAGTGGATCGCACCGAAACCGCCGGCATCCGGCTGCGCTTTCTGACCATCGCCAATTTTTTTGTCGGCATGGTCACGATCGAAGGCGTTTCCCAAAATCCGTCCGCCAACCAACTGGCTAGCGCCACCCGTCTGCAACTGGGCGAACTCTATTCTCAGGAAAAACTTGACCGCGCTCTGGCCGGCATCCAACGAGTGCTGGAAGAAAATGGCTTCCACCAGTCGAAAGTGACCAACTCTGAAAAGCGCGACGAGCAGCAACACCAGATCAATTTGACCTTTCGTGTCGTCCCCGGGCCGCGTGCCGTCGTCGGAGAAATCAAGCTGGAAGGCGACGCCGGCTATTCTCTAGAACAGATCGAGGAGATCGCGAAACTGCATCCTGGGGTTCCGGTCCTCTCCAAGCGCATTACCCGCGCTCTGCAAAGAATCCGCGCTCGCTATCAGAAACAGGACCGTCTGCTCGCCCAGGTCGAGGTCGCCAGCCGCACCTACCAATCCAAGCGCAACAGTGTGGACTACGTCTTAAAAGTGGACCGCGGTCCGGTGGTCGAGATTGCTGCCGAGGGTTTTAAGCTCACCCAGCGCGTGCTCAAGAAGATGGTGCCCATCTATGAAGAAGGCGCGGTTGACGATGATCTGCTCAACGAAGGCCGGCGCAACATCCAGAACCTTCTGCAGAGTCTGGGATACTTCCAGGCCACCGTGAGCGTGAGCCAGCACAGCACGCAGGACGGCAAGCACGTGCAGGTGGTTTACGTCGTCAATCCCGGGGACCGCCACAAACTCGTTGTGATTCGCATTACTGGCAATCGATTTTTTTCCACCGAACTGATTCGCTCGCGGATGCAGGACCAAGCCGCCGGACGCCTGTTCAGTCACGGTCGCTACAACGACGCCTTGCTCGACGACGATGTTCATAGTATCCAGGGTCTCTATCGGGCGAGCGGTTTCCGGCAGGTCGAAGTCACTAGCAAACTGGTTACCAGCTATCAGGGCGATCCGTCGCAGCTCGCCATCGAGATCGCCATCAAGGAGGGCCAGCAGACGCGGGTGGCCTGGGTCCGCATCGAAGGTGGTTATATGCTTCCCGAGGAACAGCTTCCCGAAACTTCCACCGCCGAAGGACAAGGTTTTGATGAATCGAGTCTGGCGGATGACCGCGATCGAATCCTGGGAAGATACTTCGATAATGGATTTCCCAATGCGACCGTCGACGTCGCTTATGTTTCTATTCCCTCAGCGGACAACTTACCGCGGGTTGGCGTAACCTTTACGATTCATGAAGGCGAGCAATTTTTTGTCAGTCAACTTTTTCTCGATGGGCTGAACCATACCCGGCCCGGAGTCGCCCGCCGCGCCATCA
>Ga0208188_1001360_pt1 | contig 10636 bp, 12 predicted proteins | sample June2015DPH_8_50_FD_184698 | JGI IMG/M metagenome (GOLD analysis project Ga0208188, IMG submission 184698) | Peatland microbial communities from SPRUCE experiment site at the Marcell Experimental Forest, Minnesota, USA - June2015DPH_8_40... | ecosystem: Environmental > Terrestrial > Soil >...
GGACAACGTAATCACGGCGCTGAATTCGAACTACATGATCGCGCCGAACTACTGGGTGGACCGCAAGAGCGGCAACGACTACTACCTCACCGTCCAGTATTTCGAAAAGGGACGTGCTGCCATCCACAACATGATCGATCTGGGACAGATTCCGTTGCGAAGCCAATCGGATGACCAGTCGAAGGGGCAGGCAAGCCTTAGTTGTGGTCCCAGGCAGACGAACCCGTTGTCGATGAAACCGATGAGAGCGGCGAAGCCCGAAACATCAGCGTGGGCCTGCGGCGAAAGCATGCCGAGTCCAAGACCCGCTCAACCGCCAGAAATCGGTCGCCGTGCGAGACCTATTACTGTTCTCGATAATGTTGTGCAGGCGAACTTTGTCCAAACGCCGACGGAAGTGGATCACTACCAGATTCAGCGGATTGTCGATATTTACGTAACTCCGTCCGGCGAAGACCTCGGGCGAGTGACGAACGATCTGAAACGAATCATCGGCAATGTGAACATCCCATCCAATGTGCGAGTAAATCTGCGCGGAATGGTCGAGGGCATGCAGGCTTCCTTCAAAAGTTTTGGTCTTGGTTTCATACTTTCCTTCGCGCTGCTGTTTCTGATCCTTACTGCTCAGTTCAAGTCGTTCATCGACCCCCTTCTCATCATGCTTGCCATACCAATGAGCTTCGTGGGGGTGCTGCTGATCCTTCCGCTCACGCACAGCACACTGAACGTGATGTCCTTGATGGGCGTACTGATGCTGGTCGGGATTGCCGACTCCAACAGCATTTTGATCGTGGACTTCGCCCATAACCTGGAACGGGAGGGCTTGTCCACGACGGATGCGGTGATCACTGCCTGTCGCGTGCGGTTGCGCCCGATCCTGATGACCTCGCTCGCGACGATTATCGGGATGATTCCCATGGCGATGAAGTTGGGCACAGGTGCTGAGCAATACGCACCAATGGCGAGGGCCATTATCGGCGGACTCACTTCGTCGGTCCTTCTGACTATTTTTATCGTGCCGGCGGCTTATCTGCTGGTCTATGGCAAACGCGATGCGAAGCAAGCCACGAACCCAACCTTGGAGACGACGGAATGATAGGCGAGATTGTTTTGCGGAGAATGAAAAACGTGTTGCCAATCTGGCTTGCTCTGCTCCTGCCCGTGTGCAGTGCCGGGCAGGGAGGCCTCACTTCCGGAAAGTCGTCAAGTTTGCCTTCGGCTCCCATGCCGCAACAGGTCATTCCGCCTTTCAGTTCGAGCGCACCTATGAGTGCGCCGCAGAGCCCTGCTCCGCCGAGCAGTCCAGGAACGCCCACTTTGTTGTCTCTGAAGGATGCTCAGGCGCTAGCCTTAAAGGATAATCCCCAAATCTCTGTTGCGCGACTGACCGCGCTTGCGTTGCAGCAGGTAACACGAGAAGTCCGGTCGAATCTATGGCCGACCGCGACAGCGGATCTCACCGCGGTGGATGCAGACCCCGGTTCGCGGATCACCGCAGGTGCGCTCAACAACCCCAGCATCTATCAGCGCGCTGCCGCCGGCGCGACGGTGAGTCAGCTCCTTACCGATTTCGGGCGCACGAAGAACTTGATTTCAAGCGCCAATCTGACAGCCAAAGCTGAAAGCCAAAATGCCGTGGCTACCAAGGAGCAAATCCTGCTGGCCGTGGATCAAGCTTTCTATAATGCCTTGCAGACGCAAGCCGTACTGACCGTGGCACAACGGACGGTGTCAGATCGACAGACGGTTGCGGACCAGGTGGGAGCTCTTTACAAGAACAAGTTGAAGTCGGAACTCGACTTCAGCTTTGCGAATGTCAACTTGGCGCAAGCCAAACTGCTGCTTCTGGATTCGCAAAGCAACGAGAATGCTGCGCTGGCGTCGCTTTCCGCGGTGCTTGGGTTTTCAAACCTGCAGAACTTCCAGCTTGCAGAGGATACAGACACGATCGCGCCTCCGCAAGGCAATGTGGATGATCTGGTTTCTACTGCTTTTGCGATGCGGCCGGAACTGCTGTCGCTTGAATTCCAGGCGGAGTCCGCAAAGAAATTCCAAACTGCCGAACGGGATTTGCTGCTCCCGGATGTTCGCGCCCTTGGAGCCGTCGGAGACACGCCCGTGCGGAATCCTATTGTCTCGAGTTGGTATTGGGCCGCGGGTGTGAACGTCGAAATCCCAATATTTAATGGCTTCCTTTACACTGCGCGGGCCCGTGAGGCGGCGCTCAGAGCACAAGCCGCGCAGGAGCGCTTACGTGATCTTCGCGACGGGATCTCACGCGACGTGCGTACGAGCTGGCTCAACGCAACCACTGCTTACGATCGATTGGCGGTTACGCAGCAACTGTTGGAGCAAGCCAATCTCGCGCTGGACCTTGCGCAGGCACGATACAAGTTGGGACTGGGTTCGATTGTCGAATTAAGTCAGGCGCAGCTTCAGCAGACGCAGGCTGAAATCGGCAATGCGCAGGCGGGATATGACTGCCGGCTTGCCCTGGCAGTCCTGCAATATCAGACGACCGGCTTCTAGGAAAAGCCTGGTTTTGATAAGGAGAAACGCGATCGTTGTGGGGCCAGTTCCCCTCGGATTGCCTTCAGACGAAAGCAGCTGGCCTGGTCATGGGGCGTCAAGTGGTGCAATTCATGAAGACACGGAAGAAGAAACAATCATCCTTTACGACGCGCCAAGGAGTACTACTCCTCCTTGTACTCGGTACCTTTTTTTTATTGTTTTTTTGGCCTATTACGTCCAGGCAAAGTTAGGTTGGTCGCTGCAGTAGCAACGTCCGCCTGCTTTCTTGTGGAAGCTGGCGTGTAGTGAGCGGTTGTATGAAGGGGATGCTGCTAGTTTCCTCTGTAGCAGTATTGGCTGTGATCTTCACGCTGGAGCGAAGTCTGATTTGGCTCGCACCCGTCGCCGTAGTGGCAATGATTCTTGGAGTCTTTATGATCGCTCAGCAAAGGCATCCATTCAGAGGGAATGCGGTCCAGATCCGAGAATTCCCCGTTTGCGGGGACGTGAGAACAGTGGCGAAGGACCTCGAAGTCGGACACAGGGCGTCCGCGGGAACAGCTGCTCAAAAGGGAATTCCGGTTTTACCGGTTAAGGACATCTAGACTTGATCCCATTTTTCTTATATCTCGTTGTGGGTGCTGTTACGGGATTCCACGTTTACATTTTGCTGATGTTGGCTGCGTTAGGAGCTCCTGTGGACCCGCTCGAACTTGTTTCTCTGGTGGGCTCGCTGTGTCTAATTATTGCCGCTTATTTAAGCCTTTTCAAACCGCATGCGGCGGCGAGACTTGCTCTGCTCGCTTCGCTGGCAATATGGTGCTTTTATGGTCCAGCCATTGTCCGCACGGTCGGCTGGTTCTGAACTCGAATGATACTGCCATATCTAGCAACAGCGCTGTTGGCACTTGTCACCGCATACTCCGCCTTCGTGAGCTTTCGGCAACAGCGGGATGGCAGCACTGCGACCTGGATCTTTCCAAACGGCACAAGGCGGTCTGCGCAAATAGCCGTTGGCATCTGCAGCCTCGCACTCTTCCTCGGCGTGACAGGGTGGCTCACCATCGATGCCCGGCATTCCATTCGTCACTCATCGCGCTTTCTCATTCCTGAAGGGTACGTGGGCTGGGTGCGAGTCGAATTCCAAATTAAAGATGCTCCCCCTTTGCCTGTCGAGGGAGGAGAGTATCTATTCAAGTTTCCGCCCTCCGGCTTATTAAGGACGTCTTCATCAGAAGAATACGGATGGGCCAAGGACCACTACTTCTACTATTCCGAAAAGGGTGCGCGAATATTGCCTGATACTCCTCCAGGTGGTGGGGGCCTTATCTGGGGACAAATCAACGCTGAGGAGTCTGGTCCCCTGGGCAAGAAAAAGTATGAAGAATTCTTCGTAGGAACCGAGCAGCAATTTGGAGAGCAAACACGGGGAGAGCAGAACGTCGGTTCCAGTGCTCCGGCAACTCCGGCGAAATGAGAAGATGGCGGTCGCGAACAGCGCAGCCAAGATAGCCGCGTCGATGGAGGCCACAGAGGGGCGTGCACCACGCTTTTGCGCTGCATGCTTGGTTTTCTGGTGGCCACCAGCAAACTACTCCATCTCAAACGCCAGCCACTGCAATCCTCCTCCCCGCTCCACCTGCAGCACGACTGGATCATGTGGCTTGATCCGCGTCAGAGCCGCCCGGAGAGAACTCAACGAGTCGATCGATACCTGGTTCACGCTGTGGATAACGTCTCCAGTCTCCAGACCAGTCGCGAAACTCATGACGTCCGCTACTCGTGCCACTACGACAACTCCAGAAGGATTGCGTAGCGCACCCACCATGGAACGCACCTCATCGTTCAAACCGAGCGCCAGTACTCCCAGCCGAGAAACCAAGCTGTCGCGTGAATTGACTAAATCTGGCAGAGCATCCATCGGATCTTTCATCTCAAGCGCGGGGATGAAAAGTGTCTTCCGTTCGGTCCCCCGAAGAACTTCGAGCTTAATCACTTCATCTAAAGGATGGAGATAGAGCGCGGCGGTAAAGGCCGGCAGCGTGCCGATGAGGCGGCCATCAGCGCTGACTACAATATCCCCGACCTTCAGGCCAGCCGCCTCAGCAGGACCTCCCGGCATCACGTCATCGATCACGACCCCCCAATTTTGCGCAAGCCCCAATCCTTTGGCCAAGCTGCCAGTGATCGTTTGAGCGCCTGCCTTGACCTCGATGCGGTGCACGTGCCCATACTTGCGCAGGTTCTCGTACACGAAATGCACGATCCGTGCCGGGATGGCAAACCCTAGTCCCTCGCTTCCACCCGCTGCGGAGAGAATAAAAGTGTTAATCCCTACTACATAGCCATCGGTATCCACCAGCGGACCGCCGCTATTTCCTGGGTTGATCGGAGCATCGGTTTGAATGTAAACCATCGGACGGCTCGGATCTGCCTGCCTCGCAACTGAACTCACTACGCCCATGGTCACCGAGTTCTCAAGTCCTTCGGGACTGCCAAGGGCAAACACTAGTTGCCCTTGATGCACAGGACGGCGGTTGCCCAGCGAAAGTGTAGGTAGCCCAGTCTGATCAATCTTGATTAGGGCAAGGTCTGTTTCCTTGTGGAGGCCTATGAGTCGTGCCTCGACAATCCGCTGCTTGCCCACGGGCGCAATCTGGTCAGGAAAATCCACCGAAGGCACTGCAAGAGCCACGTGGATGCGCTGCGCCCCCTCGACGACATGAGCGTTTGTCATGATGTAGCCGTTAGGGTCCACGATCACTCCCGAACCGATCTCATGCTCGCGGGTTATGAGCGCCGTTTGACCGTGATTGTTCTCTTCCAGAGGTCCGTAGCCGGTAACCAGAATTTGAACCACCGCAGGCGAAATCCTGGCAGTAAGCTGCTCGATCGCGAAATTGAGTTGCTGTAGCACCGGTGGCGGTTCTGCAGGCCGGGTTCCCATCAACTTTGCTTTATCAATGTCAGGCTTGCCCGTCTCGCCACCGGCGACGGTCGGGATTTGCGGCGCCATTTGTTGGCCAAAGCTTAGCGCTGCAAACCACAGGACGCAAAAGCACGCAGCAAGACTCAAAAATGAGAAGTGGAAGATCCTTTTCAAACCGCAAGCTGGGCAGAGCATAGCGACACACTCCTTGGGCACACATCTATCGTGTTACGACTCAGATCATGATTACGCTGGAATGGAATAAAAGCGAGCTTCTATATAGATTCGGAATGCCATGGCCAGGTTGAAGTGCGCTCTTTAGGGGGCAGCCAGCCAAGAAAAGTTCGTGACAGCAACCAAAACGGCGGTAAAATCATCTAGCTTCAGAGGGGTGTACACATGTCGCTTGTCCGGCCCATCCGGAAAAGCAGTCGCGGATTGGTTTCGTACCGCGTCCTAATCATGTGCGTTGCCGCTCTGAGCCTCTTGTTGGCGCGCAGCGCTCCGCCAAGTCTCCCGCACATTTCCCTTAGCTTAGCCGTTAACTCGCAGGCGGACCATGATCATAGACAATGTTTTGATCATGAGGATTCCCAGTGGGCGACTTCCCCGCGCACTTCGCTGACTACGCCGCCACCGGTCGTCTCGCCTCACCCGACCGCCAGTGTTGAGCCGTCTGTCGCAATCGTGACAGATGGTTGGCACTACAATCGTCCTCCTCCGATCAGCTAATCCTTCTGCTCTCTCTTAAGCGTTACATCCGGTTTGCACCTCCACCTGCTGCAGCAAATGTCATTGCAGCCAAAACGAGACCGCAAGCCTCGACATTTCCTACAGAAATCAAAATCTCGGAGGAATTACGCCATGTCAGAAGGAGACCGCAAGAACTGGAGAGAGTTGTGTAGCGCCGCACTGGAAGCAAGAGATCCCGATGAACTGCTGGCGATCGTTCAGGAACTCAAGAAGGTCTTGAAATGTGAAGAGAAGGTCCGTCGTGATTTCAGGGAGGCCGGTAGAGCTAACAAGTCTCCTGGGGAGATCCGATGTTGATGACTCGATCTAGCACACAAACACTCACGTCCCGGTCAACGAACCGCCCATGGCTATTGTCCGATCGTGGAAGGTCGCGGATGGAGCCGAACTCGCGGCGATTTGTCCTGGGAGTCGCGCTTGGAGTCGGAGTCGTGTCCTTCCTCGCTACAGAACTCATGCACTACGTGCTGGTGCCGGATCTTGGACGCCATCAGGAAAGATTGCTGGCGGAAGGCTTGTCGGCTTTCATCGTGAGCTGCCTGATCGCGAAGTTGGCCAACATTAACCGACGGCAACAGCGGCTAACCATGGCAAGGATGCAGGTGATTGCCGAGATGAATCATCACATCCGGAACGCCCTGACTTCGATCTCGCTTTCGGCACACGTAACCGAAAACCAGCAACTTATTCGCGTGATCTCGGAAGGAGTTGAACGCATTGACTGGGCTCTTCGAGAAATACTGCCCCGCGAGGTACCGCTGCGCGAAGAGCAACGGCATAGTCTCGGCTATTTTCAAACACGAAGAAGGGAATACAAATGAGTGCCACAAGAGTTCTCTGCGTTGAGAACCACCCTGAGTACATGGGAGCGTTGAAATACATGCTGGAAACAGCCGGCTACGAGGTCATGGCAGCGACGACCGGTGACCAGGCTCTGTATCTGCTGACAAGTCGGCAGGTGGACGGCGTTCTCCTAGAATATGACCTACCCGATGCTACAGGCAGCGCGGTGCGGGTTGAAATGAAGCGGATCAAGCCGGACGTCCCGGTCCTATTGTTTACGGGCGTAGGGAGCCAGACACCGTTTCTGCTTCGTTTTTTTGACTCTTATCTCCGAAATTCGGAACGACCAGCAGATGTTTTCGAGGATCTGGACGCATAGGGTCGGCCTCTGTGCCCCAGCAAGATGGGAAGCGACTTTGTGATGGAGGTTTATTTCGATGAAAACGACAGCTTCTGCAGGAGGAGAGCCACCCTCGTTCGGAATTGGACAGTTCCTGTTTGTAGTCGTCTTGGCAGTCATCCTCTTTCTGCTTGGCCAAGGCATGGTGCGTCACCGCTTCCATGAAGGCGGCCGGGTCCACCGGAACGGCTCCACCGGACAATAGCAGGCACTGAAAAAAGTCTTGGTCGCGGTGCCGCCATTCTTTTGAGCAAGAGTGACCAATCTCGACCGGCCAATCGGATGTACCCTCCGAAGGAAGGTCATATGGATCCGTCCAAGCCAGCAAACGCCAAACCTCCTGACATCGCCTCCGCGTCGGTTCCCGACACGCTCGCGGCGCTCCATGTCAACCCCGACACTGGGCTCACGCACGCGGAGGTGGAAGCCAGCCGGAAGGAGAACGGCTACAACGAGGTGGCCGAAAAAAAAGGCCACCCGGTCCTCCAATTCCTCCGGAAATTCTGGGGGATCTCGGCGTGGATGCTCGAACTGATCATGGTGTTGTCGGCCGTGCTCAGGAAATTCTCTGATCTCGCTGTGGTGGGCGCGCTGCTGCTTGTCAACGCCGTGTTGAGCTTTATGCAGGAGCATCGGGCTGCCGGTGTCGTTGAAGCACTGCGGAAGCGCTTGCAGGTCAGTGCGCGCGTCCGGCGCGAGTCAAGCTGGCAGGTCATTCCAGCACGGGAGCTGGTTCCGGGCGACATTGTCCGCGTGCGTCCCGGCGACATCGTCCCGGCGGACGTGAAACTTCTGACCGGAGCATTAAGCATTGATGAGTCGGCGCTCACCGGCGAGTCGAAGGATGCTGACAAAGCGCCCGGCGGCGTGCTCTCGTCGGGATCCATCGTCCGGCGGGGCGAAGGCAACGGCGTGGTGATGCTGACTGGGGCGAAGACCTATTTTGGGCGCACCACGGAACTTGTGCAGGAAGCGCGTCCGAAACTTCACATCGAAGCGGTGGTGGCCAAGGTGGTCCGCTGGCTCTTCGTCATTGTCGGAGCGCTGCTATGCGTAGTAATCGTGCTGTCGCTGATCCGCGGCGCACCGCTTGTCGAAATGATCCCGCTGATGCTCGTCCTGCTAATGAGCGCGGTACCAGTCGCTCTCCCCGTCATGTTTACAGTCAGCATGGCAATGGGTTCTAAGGAGTTGGCCAAGCGCGGCGTGCTGGTCACCCGCCTTAGCGCCGCAGAGGATGCCGCGACGATGGACGTGCTCTGCGTCGACAAGACGGGCACAATCACGATGAACCAGCTCGCCATCACCGGCGTGACCCCCCTGGAGGGGGCGACGGAAGCCGACGTGCTGTTCGCCGGCGCTCTCGCGTCGCAAGCAGCTAACCAGGATCCGATTGACCTCGCGTTCCTGACCGCGGCAAAGGAACGGCACATCTTCGACAACATCCCCACGGCCATACCCGTCTCTTTCGCACCGTTCGATGCGAAGAATCGACGGACCGAGGCCGTGGTCGAGCAGAACGGACAGCGGCTGCACGTGATGAAGGGTGCCGTTCGCACTGTCGCCGAGGCATGCGGACTCCAGCCGCCGGCGATCGAGGCGTTGGAGGCACGCGTCAACGAATCGGCCGCGAAGGGCTATAGGACGCTGGCGGTCGCACGCGGCTCCGACACGGGTACCCCCGCACTGCTCGGATTAGTGTCGCTGTATGATCCGCCCCGGCCCGATGCAAAGCAACTGATCGCGGAACTCCGGGACTTGGGCGTTCCGGTAAAGATGCTTACCGGCGACGCACTGCCGGTGGCGCGTGAGATCGGCAAAGGAGTCGGGTTGCAGAACATCCGCCGCGTTGCGGACCTGAAGGCCGCGGGCGCTCTAGCCGGCAACAAGGCGGTGGACCTGTTAGCGGGCGCCGATGGCTTCGCCGAAGTGTACCCGGAGGACAAATACATCGTGGTGCAGCACCTGCAGGCGGCAGGGCACGTCACCGGCATGACGGGCGACGGCGTCAACGACGCGCCCGCCCTCCGCCAGGCCGAAGTGGGAATCGCCGTTAGCACCGCAACCGACGTGGCCAAGGGCGCCGCGAGCGTCGTCCTGACCGAACCGGGATTAACGAACATTGTGGCGCTGGTCGAACAGGGACGAACAATATACCAACGCATTCTGACCTGGATTATCAACAAAATCAGCCGGACAATCCTAAAAGCTGCCTTCGTGGCCGTCGCGTTCGTGGTGACCGGTAAGTTCGTTGTCTCCGCTTTTGCGATGCTGCTGCTGGTCTTCATGACGGACTTCGCGAAGATCTCCCTTGCCACCGACAATGTTCGGCCATCCAAAAAACCGGAAACATGGAACATCGGGGGCTTCATCGCCGTCTCCGTGGTGCTTGGTATCGCGATGGTTGCTGAAACGCTACTCTTATTGGGGTTAGGTTGGTCGCATTTCGGTTTAGCAACCGACAACAATGCCCTCTACACCTTCAGCTTTCTTCTGCTGCTTTACTTTGCCGTATTCTCCGTCGTGTCCGCGCGGGAGCGCAGTTGGTTCTGGGCGACGCTGCCCAGCAAGACCTTCCTGTTAGCCCTTGCAGCCGATGCACTCACGGGCACCGTCCTTACGTTCGTGGGTCTCCCTGGACTCAAGCCTTTGCCTTGGTGGCAGACGGTCGCGGTCTTTGTTTATGCCATGGTCGCCTGCCTCGGCTTGAACGACGTCGTCAAGGTCGCGATGATCAAATGGCGCGTTCCCGACGCCGTGGCCAAAAAGCCGGTTGATGTGACCCCGGAGATCGCCAAGCGCGCCTATGAACTGTACGAGAAGCGAGGCCGCCAGGACGGACGAGCAGTTCAGGACTGGGGACAGGCGGAGCACGAGATTCGGAAAGATTAAACCGTGCCTCGGCCCATAGTCTTGAGGTCGATCCAATCCGGGTTGAATAGAAGGGATCTGGCGTCTCTGTTTTTCTTTCGAAAAGTGCTTGGCCGCGGATGACGAACTTTGTCCCTCGTTGCGCCAAAATGCTCCACGAAGAACGTAAGTTGTTGGCGTCATTTCGTCAGCGCTTCCCCGTCGCGCGATTCCGTCAACCTAGCTGACATCGGGGCCGCGGGTCGCCGTAAGAAATTGATGCTGTGCCTCGCCAAAATGATTACGTTGCGGATCTCAGCAAGAAAACTGATTGAGTATTGCTGAACGAATGAATGCGGGATCTGCATTTCAAGGCAAGACCGACGCACTTTCCGCAAGGTTTTCCTCAT
>Ga0208188_1001368_pt1 | contig 10593 bp, 11 predicted proteins | sample June2015DPH_8_50_FD_184698 | JGI IMG/M metagenome (GOLD analysis project Ga0208188, IMG submission 184698) | Peatland microbial communities from SPRUCE experiment site at the Marcell Experimental Forest, Minnesota, USA - June2015DPH_8_40... | ecosystem: Environmental > Terrestrial > Soil >...
GGTCCCGACGGGATACGGTTTTTTGCTGCAAGCGGGAAGCATTGGCAACGACATGTTCGGCGCCGTGTTTGCGCTGGCGGCCGTGGACTTTGCGTTGCGCGCAAGAATCTCCCGATCGCCGCGCGACTTTTTTGCGTCCATGCTGGCGGCGGCATTGATGACTGGCGCCAAGACAAGCAATCTGCCGTTGTTGCTCCCGTGGGCGCTGGCCATTTTGCCGTCGCTCAGATTGGGCCTGCGCTGGCCGTTGCGGACCGCGGTGATTTGCCTGGTTGCATTCGCGGCGTCGGTCGCGCCAAACACCATTTTCAATCAATGGTACTGCGGCGATTGGTCGGGGCTCAGGTTGGAGGGCGATGTCGGAAAGCCACCTCCGTTGTTTTTGGCCGGAGTCAACGCGGTTTTGATTCCGTGGAAAAATCTGTCACCGCCGGTGTTTCCGTTCAAGGAGCAATGGCATGAAGGTCTGCAACAACGGCTGCCGCCGGCCTTGGTCGGGCAATTGGATCGGAGGATGGAAACCGGCCTGCGGTGCTTTGATTGGTCCGAATTGCAAATGGAAGAAGGCGCCGGGTTGGGATTTGGCGTTTGCGTTCTGTTGGCAGCCAGTGTTGGCGCCGCCGGTTTGGCACGGCGAAAATCCCCGGCGGCGCCCCCAAACGGAGGTTGCTGGTCATGGCAGGTGTGGGTGAGGTTCGCGCCCGTGATTTCCCTGCTGGCCTTGATGACGCAATCCAACTTGACGGCGATCGCCCGCCTGCTCGTGCCGTATTATGCGCTCTTGTTGCCGCCGCTGCTGGCGTGTGCCGGGCACGAACGGGTGGTGATGCAGCGCTGGTGGCGGGCGGCGGGGTTCGCGGTTTTTGTCATGGCGGCGGGGTTGCTGGTGATTTCACCGCCCCGGCCCTTGTTTCCGGTGCAAACTTTGCTGAACCGGTTTCAACCTCAGACCGCCGGTTCACGCCTGTCGGCGCGGACACGGGAAGTTTACTGGGTTTATCGCGAACGCAACCATGCCTTTGCTCCAGCCATCGCGGTGTTGCCGCCGGACTCAAAGATTTTGGGACTGATCACGTTTGATGACCCTGAAACTTCCTTGTGGCGGCCGTTTGGCTCGCGGCGCATTGAGCATGTTTGTCCCGAGGACACGCCTGCGGATTTGAAACGGCAGGGCATTGAATATGTTCTTTTGCGGGAAGAAACATTGAAGATATGCTTCAAATGTTCGCTGGATGACTGGCTCAAGCAAATGAATGCCCAGGTCGTCCAAAAAATTCCACTCAACCTGCGCGCTTCAAGAGGTGCGCTGGATTGGTATTTGGTCCAGTTGCGATAAGTTATAAAACCCATGCTCGCCAGAAGGCCGTCGATTTGAGTAGGTTTGCCCTGTGAACGAACTCGTGGAACTAACCATTCTGATGCCCTGCCTGAACGAGGCGGAAACCATCGCCCGCTGCATCGAAAAGGCGAAGCTGGGACTCCAACGATCCGGCGTGCGGGGTGAAATTCTCGTCGCCGACAACGGCAGCACGGATGGTTCGCAGGCCATCGCGGAGAAACTTGGCGCGCGGGTGGTGTCAGTGAAGGAAAAGGGCTATGGCAGTGCGTTGCGCGGCGGAGTCAACGCCGCGCTGGGCCGATGGATTCTCATGGGCGACGCGGACGACAGCTACGATTTTTCCGAAATCACCGGTTTCGTGAAAAAATTTCAGGAAGGCTTTGAACTGGTCATGGGTTGCCGGCTGCCGATTGGCGGCGGCACCATCATGCCCGGCGCGATGCCATGGAAGAACCGCCGGATTGGCAATCCGATATTGACGTTTACCGGACGGGTTTTTTTTAGATGTCCGGCGCGCGATTTTCACTGCGGCCTGCGCGGATTCACCAAGGCCGCGTTTGAGAAAATGGATTTGCAGACGACCGGCATGGAGTTCGCCTCGGAAATGGTCATCAAGGCCACGTTCAAAAAACTGAAAATCACCGAGGTGCCCATCACCTTGCACAAGGATGGACGCTCACGTCCGCCGCACCTGAAACCCTGGCGCGACGGCTGGCGGCACCTGCGTTTCATGCTGATTTATTCACCGCGCTGGCTGTTCCTTGTGCCGGGACTTATGCTCTCGGCGTTGGGATTCATTCTGGCGACCGCCCTTTCGTTCGATGACATCAGGATCAGCGGGATTGAACTCAACGTTGGCACGCTGATGATGGCATGCATGGCGATGGTTGTCGGTTTTCAACTCATCGCGTTTGCCTTTTACACCAAGGTTTTTGCCATTGCTGAAGGATTGTTGCCGGACGACCCGAAGCTGGCGCGCATCTTCAAGGTGTTCACGCTTGAAAAGGGAATCGTCGCCGGCCTCTTGGTGCTGCTCGCAGGCATCATCCTGTTTCTGCACGCGCTGTGGATTTGGAAACGGGCCAATTATGGCGTGCTGCCCTCCATGGAGGACAATCTGCGGCGGCTGATTCCGGCCGCGACGCTCATGATTCTTGGCGTCCAAGGCATTTTTTCGAGCTTCTTCATGAGCGTGCTCGGTCTGAAAACCGTTTCGCGCAAACCGCCCGCCGCGCCGGCCAATTGACGCGGTCACAGTTCCAATTTTTCAATCTGAAACGGCCGGCAAATCAGTCCAGCCGCCGCGTTCGGTGAAAAATCCGGTTGCGGATTTTGATGCATCAGGCTTACCAGACTGTCGCTGCGGAAGTTCAATCGCAATCCGCACGTCTCGGCGGATTTCAACCCGGCCCATACCAGCCGCCACGGCAGCGGGATGAATCTTGTTTTTTTGCCCAGCCCGCGTGCGATTTCCAAAAGCAGTTGCCGGAACATCCAGGGCTGTTCATTCGCAGCCGTTAAAATGCGCGGGACCGCCGCCGTTTGTCCGGCGGCACAACGCTCGATGAACGCAGCCAGATCTTCGTTGTGAACGAGAAATTGGATTTGGGAACCGTCGCCAAAGATTGGCAGCACGGATGATTGGCAGACCTGCCCGACAAGTCTGCCGAACATTCCGCCCGGCCCGCCGCCGTAAAACAGACCGTGCTGAGACCGCCCAGCGCCAGTGACGGTCGGATGCCCACACCGTGTCCCTGCCATGGAGTTTGCGTTTCGGTTTCGCGATACGGAAAATCGGAGCCGAAAACAAATTTGAGCGGCACGCCCTTGGCGCCGGCGACCATGCCTTCCTTCAATCTGGCAATCTGCCCGGGTTGCCACTCCGATGGCTTGGTGGCGGCCAGCTTACGGACGACCTGGGCGCGTTCGGGTTCCAATTCAAGTCCGGCATCCAGCATCAACACGTTCGCGCCGCGGGCGAGCAGCGCCCTGGCGCAGGCGACGCCCGCCGGACCGGAACCGATGACACAGTGCATAATTTTTCTTTGCCGGGGAATGCGGTTGCGGAATGGAAGCAAAACCTCGTGCGCGTGCAAGCGTATTCAAAGACCAAATCGGGCGCGGCCTTCCCTCATTCCGCTTGCTGAATGCAAGCAAACTGAATTTAATTTTGGGCTGAACCTGCGGCCGGCGCATGTTTTAAACAATGAAATCGGGTTGGTCTGACCGGAGCGCGGAGCGGCGTGCCGCGCCTGCGTTCCATTCAATGCAAACGGACTCAACACTGGACAATTTCGGGCTTGTCGTTGGTTTTTTATGCTGCAAGAATGGGATAAAACTTCCACTGATGAGCAGATTGCAAATGACCACCGCGATGATTTACGGATATGGGTTTCATATCTGACAACAACCAACTTAAACTTTTTTCAACAATTATGCAGGTGATGATTCTGTGCGGCGGCTTGGGAACCCGGTTGCGGGAGGAAACCGAATACCGGCCCAAGCCGATGGTGGAGGTCGGTGGACGCCCGATCCTCTGGCACATCATGAAAATCTACGCGGCCCACGGATTCAAGGAGTTCGTGCTGTGCCTCGGTTACAAGGGGGCGATGATCAAGGACTACTTTCTCAACTACGAAACCTTTACCAAGGATTTCACCCTCACGTTGGGCAACGCAAAGAAACTGAAGTTTCACAACGCTCACACCGAGGAGGGATGGAAAATTACTTTTGTTGAAACCGGGGCGGCGGCGATGACCGGTATGCGTGTTTTGCGCGCCTTGCCTTATATCAAGTCCGAAAATTTCGCGCTTACCTATGGTGATGGCGTGGCCGACATTGATTTGAAGGGGGAACTGGCTTTCCACCGGAAGCACGGTTGCCAGGCGACGGTGGCTGCCATGCGACCCCCTTCACGTTTCGGGGCAATCGTGATTGATGAACTGGAACACGTCAGCGATTTTCAGGAGAAGCCGGATATAACAACCGGCCGCATCAACGGTGGATTTTTTATTCTAAGACGCGCCGGATTGGAGCGGTATCTGCAGCCGAAGGAGGAGGGACTGGTTTGGGAGCGCCAGCCGCTGGAAAAGCTGGCTCAAAAAAAACAGCTTAAGGCCTTTCAACACGACGGCTTCTGGCAGCCGATGGATACCTATCGTGAATTTGAATGGCTCAACAAGCTCTGGTCCGAAGGCAAGGCGCCTTGGAAAATCTGGTGATTCATGTTTGCTGAAGCCTTTCGCAACAAAACCGTGTGGCTTTCGGGGCATACGGGTTTCAAGGGAGCCTGGCTGGCGCAGTGGTTGTTGGAACTCGGCGCGAACGTCCATGGTTTTGCCCTGGAACCGGCGACCAAGCCCGCGTTGTTCAACCAATTGGGACTGGCCGGACAGCTTCACCACCGGATCGCCGATATTCGCGATCCGGCCGCAGTGCGGAAATCCATTGGGAAAGTCCAGCCGGATTTCGTTTTCCACCTCGCCGCGCAACCGTTGGTCCGCCGGTCCTACGCGCAACCGCTGGAAACCTACGCCACGAACGTCATGGGAACCGCCCATGTGCTCGAAGCCCTGCGTGGTTTAAAGAAACCATGCGCCGCCGTGTTGGTCACCACGGACAAGTGTTACGAAAACCGGGAATGGCTGCACGGGTACCGCGAGGACGACCCGCTCGGCGGACACGATCCTTACAGTTCCAGCAAGGCGGCGGCGGAAATCGCCATTGCCGCCTGGCGCCGCTCCTTTTTCAAAAAGCATCCGGTGAAAATTGCCAGCGCCCGCGCGGGCAACGTCATCGGTGGTGGCGACTGGGCGAAGGACCGCATTGTTCCCGACTGTGTCCGCGCCTTGCAAAAAAAACAGCCCATTGCCGTGCGCAATCCGGATTCCACCCGTCCCTGGCAGCACGTGCTGGAGCCGCTCAGCGGTTACCTCCGGCTCGCCGCCAAACTCTCTCAACCCTCAACCCTCAACCCTCAATTCGCTACGGCCTTCAACTTCGGACCGGCGCATGAAGCCAACCGCACCGTCCGCGAGTTGGTGGCCGAGGTGTTGAAACACTGGCCGGGGCGCTGGGAGGACCGGAGCGATCCGAAGGCCGTTCACGAAGCCGGCCTGCTCCAATTGTCCACCGACAAGGCCCACGCTCTCCTTGGCTGGTTGCCGGTCTGGTCATTTCCCACGGCGGTTGAGCGGACGGTGTCATGGTACCGGGAGACCACGGCCGATCCCCGGTCCGCCAGCGCGCTGGCCGTGCGACAGATCGGGCAATACCAGGCCGATGCCGCGCAAGCAGGCTTGTCGTGGGTGGCCCGATGATTTAAATTTGTTGTTTTGCAATGAGTGATCAAAAGACGTTGCGGCGGCAAATTCTGGACCTGGTGCGGGCGTACCAGGCGGCTGCGCCAAAGAAACCATTCCGTCCGGGCGAAGATCTGGTGCGTTACGCCGGCCGTTACTTCGACGAAAAGGAATTGGTGAGTCTCGTGGATTCGTCCCTCGATTTCTGGCTGACGGCGGGGCGTTACGCGGATGAATTTGAGGCGGGATTGGCCGGGTTCCTGGGCATTGAAAACGTTCTTCTGGTGAACTCCGGCTCTTCCGCCAACCTGGTTGCCTTTTCCACGCTCACTTCCGCAAAGCTCAAAGACCGGCGCGTCAAGCCCGGCGACGAGGTCATCACCGTGGCGGCGGGATTTCCAACGACCGTCAACCCAATCATCCAGAACCGTGCGGTGCCGGTTTTTGTGGACGTGGAACTGGGCAGCTACGTGCCAACACTGGAGAAAATCGAGGCCGCGCTCAGCCCCAGGACCAAGGCGGTGATGATCGCCCACACCATGGGGGTGCCTTATCCGGTGCGCGAAGTGCGCCAATTTTGCGACCAGCACCGCCTCTGGCTTATCGAAGACAACTGCGACGCGTTGGGAAGCCGTTACGACGGCCAGCTAACCGCCACCTTTGGCGACCTGGCCACCTTCAGTTTTTATCCCGCGCATCACATCACGATGGGCGAGGGCGGCGCGGTGGCGGCGGCGAACGAGGACCTGGCGCGCATTGCCCGCAGCTTCCGCGACTGGGGCCGCGATTGTTACTGCGCCGGCGGCGAGAACAACACCTGCGGCAAGCGGTTCGCGCAGCAATTCGGCACGCTTCCCTTCGGCTATGACCACAAATACGTTTACTCTCACATTGGCTACAACCTCAAGGTGACCGACATGCAGGCCGCCATCGGGGTGGCGCAGTTGAAGAAAATCGAAGACTTCGTGGCTGCGCGGAAACATAATCACGCTGCGCTTGCCGCCGGATTGAAGAAACACAAACAGCACCTTATTCTGCACACAGCGCCGCCGAAGTCTGATCCATCTTGGTTTGGTTTTGTCATCACGGTCCGGCCCGAAGCGCCATTCACGCGGGCCGAACTGGTCAACGCGTTGGAGACCGCGCGCATTGAGACGCGAAATCTTTTCTGCGGGAACCTGCTGCGGCATCCGGCCTACAGCGACATCAAGCACCGCGTCGTCGGTTCGCTGGCCAACAGCGACGTGATCACCACGAACACCTTCTTCATTGGCGTGTATCCGGGACTGACGGAGGAAATGATCCGCCACGTGCTGGCGACGTTTGACCGGCTTATTGGGAGCAGATGACAGAGGGCAAAGGACGGAAGACAGAGGACAGCAACTGAACACGAACATGAGTGAGCGCATAATGTCATTTCGGGATTTGAGGGTGTATCAAGCGGCATTTAAATTGCAGCAACGCGTCTTCAAGACAACCAAATCATTTCCGCGCGAGGAGATATACTTTCTGACCGACCAGTTTCGCCGGGCCTCCCGATCCATCGGCGCGAACATCTCCGAGGCGTGGCAAAAACGCCGTTACCCAGCCAGTTTCGTCAGCAAGCTGTCTGACTCCGACGGCGAACAAGCGGAGACACAGCACTGGATTGGCACCGCTCCGGCGTGTGATTACATCAGCCAGGCCGAATGCAATGAAATGCTGGCTCAGTGCGCGGAGATTGGCCGGATGTTGGGCAGTATGATGGCCGCGCCCGAAAAATTTTGCCAGGTTCCGCCGACCAGCCGCCCTCCGCCCTCCACCCTCCGTCCTCCGTCCTCCGGCTCATGAGCATGCCGCTCAAAATCCGCTGCACGGTCGAGTCCATCACGGACCACAGCGGGCGGGTTTATACCGTTGATCTCGTCCCGCAGAGCGTGGTGCCGGGTTTCAAACCCGGCCAGTTTCTCCACCTGACCGTGGACGACTACGACCCGTCGGGCTTCTGGCCCGAATCGCGCGTTTTTTCCATTGCCAGCTCGCCGCGCAATCGCAGCCGGATTCGCATCTGCTATTCGGTCAAAGGCCATTACACGACCAAGATGGAACAGACGCTGAAAGTCGGAGGCGAAGCGTGGATCAAAATGCCCTACGGCGAGTTCGTGATTGATGAAACCAGCGACGCGGTGCTGATCGCCGGCGGCACCGGCATCAGCGCTTTCACCGCTTTTCTGGAGGCGCTCACTCCGCAAGGTTCACAGGCGGTGACGCTGGTTTACGGCGCGAGAACGCCGGGGCTGTTTCTGTTCCAGGAAATGATCCTCGCGCAACTGGCCGCCGTGCCGAAACTCAAGGTGGTGTTTTTTACGGAGACGCCGGACGAAGCTTTCGCCCATCGGATGTCCGTTCTGCCCCGGGCGCCCCATTGTTTGACCGGCCGCATCTCTCTGGACGCGCTTCTCCGTCCTCCGCCCTCTGTCCTCTGTCCTCTGTCCTCCGTCTTCTACCTTTCCGGCCCGCCGGGCATGCTCAACACTTTGTCCGCCGATCTAAAATCGCGCGGGCTTCCGCCGGAACAAATCCGGACCGATGCGTGGGAGTAAATCCCTTCTCGGTCATTCTACAAGCTTGCTGGCGGGCAAAATTCCGCTAACATGGCCCTTGGATCATGGAAGTCCGCAGTATTGAAACCATCGTCAAGGCGCTGAACGACGCGGGCGTCCAGTACCTCATCGTCGGCGGGCTGGCCGTCAACGCACATGGGTATGAGCGGCTTACCGTGGATGTGGATTTGGTCATCGGACTTCAACCGGAAAACATCAAACACGCGCTCCACGCCCTGCAAGCGGCCGGCTATCAAATGAGCATCCCAGTGACACCGGAAGATTTTGCCAACCCGGAACTTCGTGAAATCTTGCGGAAGGAGAAGAATATGCTGGTACTCCGGCTCTGGAGCGATGTCCACCGCCGGACACCCATTGATGTGTTTGTTTATGAACCCTTTGATTTTCAAGAGGAATTTGCCCGGGCGAAATGGGAGCCGGTGGCTGGCGGCGCTCGCGCGCCGATTGTCAGCTATGAAACCCTGATGGCCATGAAAAGACAGGCTGGACGGGACAAGGATTTGCTGGATATTCAAGCATTGAAGAAACTCGATCCCTACCGATGACCAAAGAAGAACTGCACGCGCTTTGTACGCAACCCAGCTGGCAATGGTGTACCTTTGAAGGTGCTGAATTGCACACGCTGCTGCTGGGCCTGCAAACCACCTTCCGCGAAAAGCTGGAATGGCTCGAAGAAGCCGAAACCCTCACCCTGGGTCTGCGCGCCAGCCGCGAGCAGGCCGCGGCCGCCCGGCGATCCGGTGCTTTGGAAACATAGTCGACGGAATGATGAACACCGTTTTCCTATGCGAGCATCCACCCTGCACTGACGCGCCCATGAAAATTTTTGTCACGGGCGGTACGGGATTCATCGGCAGCCATATTTGTCGGGCTTTGATTCAGGCCGGCCATTCCATCATCTGCCTGAAACGGAAAACTTCAAGTCTTAACCGCTGCGTGGATTTCCGCGAGCGGGCGCAATGGGTTGACCATGATTCCGCCGGCTGGGCTCAAGTCGTCATCGCTTCAAAACCGCGGGCGTTGGTTCATTGTGCGTGGACTGGCGTTACGGTGGCGGAAAGAGACGACTGGAAAATTCAGGGTGAAAACATCGCCTTTTTTCTTGAATTGATGCGCGTCGCGGAAGCGGCGGGCGTGAAACAATTCATCACTTTTGGTTCCCAGGCTGAATACGGCCCCATTCAGGGGCGCGTGAATGAAGATCATCCCTGCCGGCCAACCACAGCCTATGGCATTGGCAAGCTGGCCTGCCTCACGTTGCTCGAAGGGTTCGCCCGGCAACGACAGATGAGCCAGGCATGGCTGCGGCTTTTTTCGATCTACGGGCCGGGCGAGGGATCGCAATGGTTCATACCAAACCTTGTTCGGCAAATGAAAGCCGGCCAAGCGCCTCAATTAACCGGTTGCGAACAGCGTTACGATTACCTGCACGTCCATGATCTGGCGTCGGCGGTTCTGGCCGTGTTGCGGCAGCCCGAGACGAGCGGCGTCTTCAACTTAAGTTCCAATACGTCATTGCCATTGAAACAAGTGGTGCAACTGATCAAAGAATATGCCGGTTGTCGTGTGGCACCTAGCTTTGGTGCGCTGCCGTACCGTCCCGGCCAGTCCATGCACATGGAGGGCGACAGCACGCGGTTTTACGAAACATTTGCTTTCATGCCGCAAGTCACCATAGTTGAGGGCTTGCGCAAACTGGTCGCAGAAACACCGGCAACCTGAACACGACGCGGGGGGCGGCCATTCCTGCGCAAAACGAATCGAGCCAAATGAAAGTTTCTGATTACATCGTGGCTTTGTTGGAAAGCAAGGGGGTCACCAGCGTATTTGAATTGTCCGGCGGGATGATCACGCATCTGCTGGATTCGTTTTGGCAGCGCGGAAAAATCCGCGTCGTCAGCATGCATCACGAACAGGGCGCCGCATTTGCGGCCGACGCTTTTGGCCGAATGACCGGCATCCCCGGTGTTGCGCTCGCCACGAGCGGCCCCGGCGCAATTAATTTGCTGACGGGTGTGGGCAGTTGCCATTTCGATTCGTCACCGGCGGTATTCATCACCGGCCAGGTAAACCGCCACGAACAGAAAGGCGACCGGCCCATCCGGCAGTTGGGCTTTCAGGAGACAGACATTGTCAGCATGGTGCAGCCGGTTACCAAGGCGGCTTGGCGGGTGAAGACAGCCGAAGAGGTCCCCGCCGTCTTCGAGCGTGCCTTTGCCCTGGCCATGGAAGGCCGTCCCGGTCCGGTGTTGGTGGACATTCCAATGGACATCCAGCGGGCCGAAATTTCCGCTTCCGTTCCCGTCGCAGGCCGGGTGCCGGTTCCCGCTTCCGTGGCGCCGGATGAATC
>Ga0208188_1001377_pt1 | contig 10526 bp, 5 predicted proteins | sample June2015DPH_8_50_FD_184698 | JGI IMG/M metagenome (GOLD analysis project Ga0208188, IMG submission 184698) | Peatland microbial communities from SPRUCE experiment site at the Marcell Experimental Forest, Minnesota, USA - June2015DPH_8_40... | ecosystem: Environmental > Terrestrial > Soil >...
GCGCAATTTCGCGACGCGCCGTTGTATTACGGCTGGTTCAATGCGAAAACCCTTTTCGACGTGCTGGTTCACATTACGCCGCCGGAGCCGAACCCGGAAGCGCCCAGCCCCGTGCCGCCGATTCCGTGGGACAAAATTCTCGGCGCATCGGGTTTGACCGGTTTGAAGTCCGCCAGCTTCAGTTACCGCGAATCACGCGATGGCGCGCGGGTTGATTTTTACCTCTCCGCGCCGGAAGCAAGCCGGCAGGGCATTTTCAAAATAATCGCCGCCGCGCCGAAGGACGCGAACCCGCCGGCCTTTGTGCCCGCCAACGCCGTGAAATTCTGGCGCTGGCGCGTGGACGGCCGGAAATCTTGGGCGGCGCTTGAAAAAACGCTTTCTGACATTTCGCCCGCCTGGCTCGGCAGCCTCAATTCCGCGATCAGCATTGCCAATGCGACCGCCCAGCAAAAAGACCCGGACTTCGACGTCCGCAAAAATCTCATCGGCAACCTGGGCGACGATTGGATCAGCTATCAAACAGCGCCGGCGGGCAAAACGCTGGCGGATTTGAATTCCGCCCCCTCGCTTTTCCTGTTTGCCGCGTTGAATCCCGACCAGGCCGTGCTGGCGATTAAAAACGTTGCCTCGCTCACCTCCTCGCAGGAAAACGCACCCGCGCCGCGTCAATTTTTGGGCCGGACCATTTACACGATTGCCCTGCCCTCGCGCCCCGCCGCGCCGCGTTCGCTTTACTGCGCGTCCAGCGGCGGTTATGTCGCCCTGACGACGGATGTTTCGATGATTGAGACTTATCTGCGAAGCGCCGACAGCAAGGCCAGGCCGTTGCGCGAAACCGCCGGCTTTGCCGACGCCGCACAGCACATTGGCGGCGCGGGCAATGGCCTGTTCGCCTATCAAAACCAGCGTGAAACCATGCGCGCGGCCTTTACCGCCTTGAAAAACAGTTCCACGGACAGCCCGTCATCCGGCGGCGTCAATGCGTTCGGCGCCCTGCCTTTTGCCTCGCCGGGGAAAATCTTCGGTGGATGGCTGGATTTTTCGCTGCTGCCGGAATACGACAAGGTTTCCAAATACTTTTATTTTTCCGTCACCAGCGGCAATGTTACGGCGGACGGTTTTTCCTTCAAAATTTTCGCCCCGCGCCCGCCGCAGGTGAATTGAACCCAAACTCCGAAATGACGGAAAACAGGCTTCATGATGAATGGTACAATTAATGAAATAGCTATTTCATTAATTGTACCCATGGCATGATCGGTTGTTCAAAACACTGGCAGAATACTTTCCCGGCACACGCCCAATCCCACCTGGCTGCGGCCGGGACTCCGATAAATCGCGAGCAGGCGACCGCACTCCGCCAGCGCAGAAATTCAATTTCGGAGTCCGGGTTGAAATGTCCCGGGAACGCCGTTGTCCCCGCCAGCCAGATGATGAAACGCCGGCGGGACGCCGGCGCTCCCAGGTGATGGAATCCCGTTTTCCGAATCATTCCTGCGGATAAACCAGGATGCGGTCATGCACCACGACGATCAAATCGTTCTTTTTGTCGCCGGTGACATCGGCCACGAGCGCCTCGCGCGGTTCGGGCAAGGCGTCCGTGCGTCCGCGGAAGGTGTGCTGCTCGAACACCTGCCAGCGATTGGAAGGGACGAGCTTGTGATGTGAATCAAAGCTGACGATGTCGAGATAGTTTTTTGCCGTTTCCAAAAACACCAAATCCTTGCGCCCGGTGTTGCTCAAATCGCCCGCCACCACGTCATTCAAATACCCGTCCTTGACCGGTGTGTCGTAGCCATCAAGCGCGGTCAATTCCCACACCTCGCCCGCCAGGGGCATCCACGCGACGGCGTTCTGGCCGAGAAACGCCACGCTCTGGATATTCGTGCCGCCGAGCGCAACCGACTGCAAACCGACGAAATCCGACACCGGCAATTCCACGTTGCGGGACACCCGCCACACACCCGCCGCATCGCGCTCGCATAACGTCAACTGCTTGTGCTCCGCATCGAGCAGGAAAATCGCCGGCACGTTGTTCGTGCCATTCCGCACCGCCGTGGCGCCGACAATGCGCGAATCGCCCGCCGCGCCGTTGATTTGATCCTTCACGCGAAAAACCCAGTCCGGTTGATTGGTTGAACCTGGGGTTTTGATTTCCTGTTCGAGCACGACGGCGCGCACGAAATTTTTCTGCGGCAACAACAACTCCGGCTTGCCGTCGCCGTCCACGTCCGCCGACGCCAGCCACGGCTGCTCAATCGCGCCGCCGGGCGGGTCCACGTCCACTTCATCGAAATCTCCGCCGGATTTTTGCAACAGCACCTTGATTTTTTCATACGGAATCAGCGCGACCAAATCCGCCCGCCCATCCTGGTTGACATCCTGAATGGCCAGGGTAGTGGGATTGGATTTGAAATTTTCACTGAGCTTTTGCGTCCGCATTTTGCCGTCCGCCGCGCGGGTTACGAGCGAGCGATGGCCGTTCTGATCCACAATCACGCAAAGCGACGGCTTCGCGCCGGGCTTCAATGCGCCGACGGCCATCACGAGCGGTTTGCCGTCGAACGGAATGAGCGTTGGAAACGGCAGCCGGCCGTTTTTATCAAATTGCGCCACGCCGACCGCGTTTTCGTCGCGGCTCAGGAGAAAAATACTTGGATGGCCGTTGCCATTCCAATCCGCCGCCGCGAGCTGGCTCACGCCGGCCAGGGTGGGAAAGGTCTTGGGCGGGGCGAGCGAACCATCCGGCTGCTGGAAATAAACCGAAAGCTGGCCGCTGGCCGGCTCCGCCACGAGCAAATCGGGACGTCCGTCGCCGTTGACATCGGCCCAAAGCAGGCCGCGTTGCGCCGCGTCCGTCTTGTTCAGCGGCAGAATTTGAAATTGTCCGCGCCGGAATGCGCCGGACAAAATTTCGGCGGGCTGGCGCGTGAATTGCGAAACCGACGCGCGGCCGGAATCCCGCGCAATGGTCACGATGTAATTTTTGCCGTCACCTTCGAGGGTATCCGCGCAAAACGAGCGCAGGGGCGCTGTTTTGAAATAAATTTCCGGCCCAAGCTGACCGGCGGTGTTTTGCAGCCGGAACCGCAACGGTGTCGGGCTGTCCCAATCCACCAGCAGCAAATCGTTCCGGCCGTCGCCGTTCACATCCACAATTTGCACGGATTTGGGCGTGCCCGAGCACGGAATTTTTTGCGGCTCGCCGAGCGTGTGGTCCGGCAATTGCGGCAGGAAATACAGCGAGCCGTTGTCGCCGAGCAAAACCAGGTCGGTCCGGCCATCCCCATTCAAATCACCTGCCGTCAGCGCATTCGCGTTCAACTGTCCATCCACGATGTGCCAGCGTTTCGGCTTGCTCCAGCCATTGGTGCCTTCGTTGTAAATCACCTCGAGGTCCTTCGCATCGCCGTAAAAAGCGATGTCGGGACGGCCGTCGCCGTTGAGATCGGTTACCACCATCGCGCCCAGACGCTCGTCGGTGGGAATGGAATCGATGCGAAAACGCGCGCCGGGCGGCAGTTCATTGATTTCGAGTTTGCGCGGCGGGCTGGCGGCGGCGGCCCGGTTGGTTTTGCCCGTTTGATTGTAAAGCAAATCGATTTTTGAGTGCAGGTTATCAGCGACGATGAGGTCGTTCAAGCCGTCGCCGTCCAGATCCGCCGCGTGCAGCAGGTTGATTAGATCGTCAATCGGAAAGATTTCCGGGCCGGTGAAACCGAAACTGTTCGTGACGTTTTCGCCATGCCCGACGAAAGCCAAAGCGAAAACCAAGGCCGATAAAACGCTGTAGCGCGACAATTTGATAACTTGCATAAGATGTCTGCAACCTGCCATTCGACAGCGCGCTTGGCCAGTTTATTTCACTTCTTTCGTAGCAGCCGACGTGAGTCGGCTCATTTTTCCGAAGTTTGAGCGGATTGACATCCGCTGCTACAATCTTGAATTCTATTCGCCGATGAAGTGCAAGGTGACGCGGCGCGCGTGTCCGCGAACGCGGTGTTCCCACAAATAAATCCCCTGCCAGGCGCCGAGGGCGAGCCGCCCGGCGCGCACGGGAATGTTCAAGTTGACCGCCGTCAGCGCCGTGCGAATGTGCGCGGGCATGTCGTCATCACCCTCCAGCGTATGTACAAAAAGCGGGTCGCCGTCGGGGACCAGCCGTTTGAAAAACGCCTCCAAATCGCACCGCACGTCCGGGTCGGCGTTTTCCTGAATCAGCAGCGAGGCCGAAGTGTGCTGCAAATGAATCGTCAGCAGGCCGTCCTGGAACTGGTTTTGATCCACCCACTGTTCAACTTCGCGCGTGAACTCGCAAAGCCCGCGGCCGCGGGTCGGGATCGTTAATTCATGGAAAGCCTGGCGCAGCATATTGGTGTAAATAACAACAACGTGTTGGAGCATTGGAGTATTGGAGTGATGGGTTCCAACGCCACGCCACGCCAACACTCCATTACTCCGTTTTGTGTTTTACTGCGGATTCACCGGCGCGCTTTTCGCGTCCAGCATTTTCTCCAGGTCCGGATTACGCGGCTGGCCGGCGTCGAGCGCCTTTTGATAATGCCAGCGCGCCAGTTCCACCAAGGGCGGCGCCTGGCTGATGTAAATCACCGCCAGATTGTTGTGCGCCGGCCCGTAATTGGGGTCGAGTTGTATCGCCTTGCGCAACGCCGTTTCCGCCGGCGCGCGCAAGCCCTTGTGACTGAGCGTGACGCCGAGATAATTTTGAATTTCAGGATTCCGCGGATCCAGCTTCGCCGCCCGGCTCAACGCGTCGAGCGCTTCGTCGTATTTTTCGCGGAGAAATTCAAGACGGCCAAGCGTTGCCAGGTTGTAGGGGTCGTCCGGACTTTGAGTGACGGCGGCTTTGATGTGTTTTTCCGCATCGTCGAGCCGGCCCTGCTCCATCTCAATCGTCGCCAGGTTGGCCAGCACCAATCCGTTGTTTTCATCATGCTGCAAAATTTTCTGATAATCATCCTCCGCTTTGTCATATTGCCGGGCGGAAAAATAATGTTGCGCCTCGGCCACCAGTTGGGCCGCGCCGCCGGGCAATTCCTTGATGGATTTTTTCTCCAGGTTGCGATTGGCCAGTTGCGGCGTGGACGGCTTGAACCAGGCCAGTTCCTCCGGCGTGTAAGGAACAACCTGCGCTTCGTCCACCGCCAGCCGCGCGCGCAAGGCGTTCACTTCATCGGTCAACACGTTGATTCGTGCCGCGGCGTCCTGTTTCCGGCTGCCGTAAAGCTCCCGGTTCGCCTCACCCAGTTTCGCCAGCAAATCGTTGCGCTCCTGTGTCAACGCCCGGAGGCGCGCCTCGTTTTCCGCCGGGTTGGGCGCCGGGACCGGCGCGGAATTCACCGCCGTGATCTGCAATTGCCGCACGCGATTTTCCAGGGCCGACTTTTCCAAAAAACCCACTGCGGAAGCCGCCTGCAACGCGGCGATCTGTTTCCGCATCCCGTTCAATTCGGAATTCAGCCGGGCGGCCTCGGCCGGGTCCGGCGCCGCCGGTTTGAAATCGGCAATCTGTTTTTTGAGCAGCGCATTTTCCTCGCGCAGCGCCTGAATCGTATCGGGACTGGCCAGCAACGCCTGGACGCGCGATTGCAGCGCCTGATTTTCCAGGGCCAGTTTGTTGGCGCGCGCCGTTTGCCCGGCCAATTTTTGATTTGCCTCGGCCAGGGCCAGTTCCGCCAGTTTCAAGGCGTCCGATTCCGCAACCGCCGGCCCCATCGCCGTTCCGGCTGTTCCCTGCGCCAGGCTGACCTTGAGCAAATCGTTTTCCTTCATCAGCGACCGGATTTTCGCCCTCGCCTGGGTCAGTTCGCGCGAATCAATTGCCGCCGGTTGCGCCGCCAGCGCCTCCTGGAGCTTGGCCTGAAGCGTCGTGTTGTCCACCTGCAATTTTTGCACCTGCTCATGCAACGCGCCGAACTGCGCCTCCAAATCGGCGGCGGAGGTTGACGAAACCGCGCCCGGCGGCGGCGGTGCCGGGGGCGGCGTCCCGCTTTGCGGAATCACGGGAAGTTTCGCCGTCACTTCGGCGATTTTTTCCGCGAGATAATTCAAGCGGAAGTTGACAATTCTCGGGCTCCAATCCGGGTAAATTCTCTGGAATTTTTGCAATTCGCCCTGCACCTGGACGTATTGGGCCAGCGCCTGGCGCGGCTGACCGGAGCGGTCCAATGTCTCCGCCTGCTGCATCAGGCTGTAAATGACGATGTATTGGTCGTCGGGCCCCTGCTGCGCGCGCGCTGGCGGCAACAGCGCGGCCAATATCAAAATCATCAGGGCAACCAGACGTTTCATGCCGGGATGCTAATCCAGTGGAAGCCGGCCTGGCAAATGATTACAGCGGAACTTGCCTCGGCCGGCCTTTGCGGGTAAAAAAATCGTGTGTCACAAAAGACCTTCCCCGGATGGATGTCCCTTCGTGGACGAATGCTGCCGGTGTGGCAGGGCGCCCTGATCGTTCTCCTTGTTTTCCTGGCCTATCTGCCGGCGCTGCGCGGCAGTTTCGTCTGGGATGATGACTCGTGGACGACGAACCTGTCAGCGCTGTTTCAGGACCCCTCCGGTCTGCGCTCGATTTGGTTCCAGCCCACCGCCCTGCAACAGTATTATCCGCTTTCGGGGACGACTTTCTGGCTGGATTATCAACTCTGGAAGTTCTGGACGACTCCCTACCACGTGGAGAACGTCCTGTTGCACGCCCTGGCTGCGTTGCTCTTCTGGCGGTTGTTGCTCCGCCTCCGCGCGCCGGGTGCCTGGCTGGCCGGTGCCATCTTCGCGCTGCATCCGGTCATGGTCGAATCGGTTGCTTGGATCACCGAACGCAAGAATGTGCTTTCGTTGGTCCTTTACCTCGGCGCATTGCTGGCTTACCTGCGCTACGCGCAGGGCGTGTCAAGTGGCAGGTGTCAAGTGACACGAACGGACTCCATCCTGTCACGCGTCACGTGCCACCCGTCACTTTTTTACGGTCTGGCTTTCGTCCTGTTTCTAGGTGCGTTGCTGGCCAAGACGACGACCTTTTCGCTGCCGGCGGCCATTCTGTTGATTGGCTGGTGGCAACGCGGACACATCCAGTGGCGGGCGGACGTATTGCCGACCCTGCCCTTCTTCGCCCTAGCCCTTGGTCTATGTGCCGTAACCGCCTGGCTGGAGAAGAACCATGTGGGAGCCGAAGGATCGGATTTTGCCCTGACTTTCCCGCAACGCTGCCTGATTGCCGGCCGGGCGTTCTGGTTTTACCTCGGCCACCTGTTCTGGCCGGCGAACCTTTGCTTCGTTTACCCGCGCTGGCAGCCCAACCCCGGTTCGGGGTGGCAATGGCTCCAGCCGGTGACCGCCCTCGGCGCCCTTTTCACACTCTGGCTGGCCCGGGGGCGCATTGGGCGTGGGCCGGTGACGGCGCTGTTCTTCTACGTGGGAACCCTGTTTCCGGTGCTGGGGTTCATGAACGCGTATGGCATGCGTTATTCCTTTGTGTGGGATCACTGGGTTTATCTGTCCGCTCTCGGGATCATCGCACTGGTGGCGGCACTGGTGGTGCGGGCGGGTGAATCCCGGCGCACGCCAGCGGTGGTTTATGGGTTTGCCGCAATCGTGTTGCCGGTGCTCGCCCTTCTGACCTGGCGGCAGGCCGGAATGTACACGGACATGGAAACCCTCTGGCGCGACACGCTGGCCAAAAACCCGGACTGCTGGATGGCCTACAACAATCTGGGTCTTTTGCTTAAAAAACAGGGGCACATTGAAGAGGCAATGGAAAATTACCGTAAGTCCATCCAGATCAATCCGAATAACGCCGAAGCGCTGAACGATCTGGGTCTTGCCCTCGCCGATAATGGCCGCTTTGATGAAGCGATCGAGAACTATCACCAGGCCATCCAGATCGATCCGAATTTGTCCGCAGCGCTGAATGATCTGGGCCTTGCCCTCGCCGCCAAGGGGCAGTTGGATGAAGCCATTGAGAACTACCATAAGGCCATCCAAATCAATCCGAATTACTCCCACGCGCTGAACAATCTGGGTGTCGCCCTCGCCGCCAAAGGGCAGTTGGATGAAGCCATTGAGGATTACCATAAAGCCATCCAGATCAATCCAAATTTGTCCGGGGCGCTGAATAATCTGGGTGTCGCCCTCGCCGCCAAGGGCCAGTTTGATGAAGCAATTGAGAACTATCGCCAGGCCATCCAGATCAAACCGGACTATTGCGACGCGCTGGACAATCTGGGCATTACCCTCACCGCCCAAGAGCAGTTCGATGAAGCGGTTGAGACCTTTCGCAAGGCCATCCAGATCAATTCGAACCGCCCCGAAACCTTCTTTCATTTGGGCATGACGCTTGGCCAATTGGGTCGCACCCGGGAAGCGGTTGCCCAATACCGGGAGGCCTTGAGATTAAATCCCAACCTGGCCGGGGCGCTGAACAACCTGGCGTGGGTGCTGGCCGCCAGTCCCGATGACCAGCTTCGCAATGGAGCCGAGGCGGTCCATTTGGCCGAACGTGCGTGTGAGCTGACTCATTATGGCCAACCCTTGTTTATCGGGACGCTGGCCGCCGCTTATGCCGAATGTGGCCGTTACCCGGAAGCGGTGACCACGGCGGAAAAGGCAGAGAAGCTCGCAACCGATGCCGGTTTAAAAAAACCAGCCGAGAAAAACCGGCAATTGCTCGAACTCTACCGCGCCGGCAAGGCCTATCACGAACCCCCGCCGCCAAAACCTTAAGCCGGCCGCGCCCGGCTCACAACAGTCATACGGAACAATGTTTGGCAACGCTTCGGTGGTAAGACAAAAATTCTGTGACTGCCGGGAAAGGCTTAAATCCGAAAACCGAAATAAGAACCGCGGATTTCACGGATTTCACGGATGATAAACGGGTTTCGTTTGCGGCGTGGGCTTCGGACTCATCCGGACGGTTTCGCCTCCAAGTTCTGGTTTATCCGCGTCATCCGCGTCATCCGCGGTTTCAACTTCGGAAGTCGGCTTAAATTGAAACATCCAACTCCGCTATCGCGCGAGCGGGCTCCGCTATCGCGCGAGCAGGCATCCAACGCCCAACACTCAACATTCAACACTCAACATTCAACACTGGCATGGGGGCATTGACCTGCCCCGGCGGTTTTGGTAGATTTCCTGTCAGCGCCATGAATACCGCGCTAAATCAGCATGTGCTTGTGTTGAACCGGTTGTGGCAGGCGGTCAACGTCTGCACCGCCCGCCGTGCGCTCATATTGTTGTTTCAAGGCCAGGCCCAGGTCGTGGTCAACGCCGAGGACGGCTCATTCCACACCTTCGATTTTCAGGAATGGCGCAACATTTCCGCAAACGCGCCGCAGGAGGAATCCGTCCGCACCGTTTCCTTCCGCATCCGCGTGCCGCGAATCATTCTGCTGTTCGTTTACGACCGGCTGCCCAAGAAGGAAGTGAAGTTCACGCGCCACAACATTTTTGAGCGGGACAAGAACACCTGCCAATATTGCGGGCGCGTGTTTGACCGGAAGGATTTGAATCTGGACCACGTCATTCCGCGCGACCGCGGCGGGCCGACGACTTGGGAGAACATTGTTTGTTCCTGCATCGAATGCAATACGCAGAAAGCCAACCGCAAGCCGCAGGAAGCCGGCCTGCACCTCGTCCGCAAGCCCAAGCGCCCGAAATGGCGTCCGTTTGTGCAGATCAATTTCAGCCTGCACCGGCACGACAGTTGGAAGCATTTCATTGACCTGGCTTATTGGAACGTCGAATTGGGCGAGGATGTGGAATAGCTGAAATGGTTGAGGGTTGTTGGTTGAGAGTTGAGGGATTCAGAAAGTTGAGGATTGTTAGTTGAGGATGAGGGAGTAAAAGACTTTTCCGTTACTCAATACTTAACATCAACCACTGCTTGACTCTCAACCCTCAACCAACAACCCTCAACCAGCAACCAACCAATAAAAATATGTTCAACTTTGAAAAATTGGAAGTCTGGCAGGAAGCGATTAATTTTGCGGATACGGTTTATACCCTCACCCGGGCATTTCCAGACGAAGAGCGGTTCGGTTTGACGAACCAGATGCGGCGGGCGGCAGTTTCCATTTCGTCAAACCTTGCCGAAGGAAGCTCCCGATCTTCCCGGCCGGATTTCGCCCGCTTTGTTGAGATTGCCACGGGTTCAATGTTCGAGGTGGTTTCGCAGGCAACCATTTCAAAGCGACAAGGCTTTTTGTCGGAAACTGATTTCAATCAATTATATTCCGCCTGCGAGAAACAAAGTAAAATGTTGAGCGGCCTGCGCCGGTCGTTGCTCGAATCGCCTGCTTCACCCTCAACTCTCAACAAAAAACCCTCAACTACCTAGCAACTTTTGCCGGCCGGTGGTGTTTGAATCTTTCGTAGAACACGGTATATTGGGAAACCATGAAGCGACTGGCAAAAATCGTCGTTTGCCTTGCGAGCGGGCTGGTGTTGAATGCCGGCGCGCGCGCGGACGACGTTGTGTTGCCGAACAATTCCTATGCGCCGATTGTCGTTCG
>Ga0208188_1001378_pt1 | contig 10523 bp, 7 predicted proteins | sample June2015DPH_8_50_FD_184698 | JGI IMG/M metagenome (GOLD analysis project Ga0208188, IMG submission 184698) | Peatland microbial communities from SPRUCE experiment site at the Marcell Experimental Forest, Minnesota, USA - June2015DPH_8_40... | ecosystem: Environmental > Terrestrial > Soil >...
CTTTCGGCGCTTCGCTCCCCTCGGCTTATCGCGAGGATGCGCAACGAATCAAACAAGCCTCGGACGCATCCGCGCCGCGAGAACGATTTTCTATTTCATCATTGCCGGGCTCGACCCGGCAATCCATGGGACAAGGCCGCTCGTTCATCCTCGCCGCATGGTTTGATTCGCTGCACTTCAGCATGGGCCACCGGGTCAAGCCCAGTGGTGACGAGGGAGGGATGGCCCCAGCGCCGCGACCGCATCCTTCGAGGGCCGCTACGCGGCCACCTCAGGATGACGGTGAAGGGTGCGAAGTCACTCACCGCCCGCGCCCCTTCCACCGCCCCTGAGGGGCGGGCGGTCCCCCTCTCCCCGCGCACGCGGGTGAGAGGGAGCCGCCATCGGCGAAATCAGGCGCCTGTTCAAACGCTTCGCGCGTTCATACGTTAAGGAACGGAGCGGAGGCCTTTTTGCCATGCCGATGAGCAACCCGATGAACAATATCAGCAAGCAGACCCGGTTTCATATCGGCTATTGGGTCGCCGCGATGATCGGCCTCCTGATCCTGCAATATTTTTACGTCGCCGCGCAGAAGGTCGCTTCGATCCCCTACAGCCAGTTCGAGCAGCTCCTGCACGACGGCAAGGTGTCCGAGGTCGGCGTTTCCGACCACTACCTCCAGGGCAAGCTCAAAGAGCCGCTGGATGGCAAGAGCGAGTTCGTCACCACCCGGGTCGATCCGCAATTCGCCGCCGACCTGCAGAAATACGGCGTGACCTACTCCGGGGAGGTGGGCAGCACGCTGCTGCAGGACCTCCTCTCCTGGGTCGTTCCGGCGGTGCTGTTTTTCGGCGTCTGGATGTTCTTGTCGCGGCGCGTGACGCAGGGGTTGGGCGGCGGCTTGATGTCGATCGGCAAGAGCAAGGCAAAAGTCTACGTCGAATCCGATACCGGCGTTCGCTTCGACGACGTCGCCGGCGTCGACGAAGCCAAGGACGAGCTGCACGAGATCGTCGAGTTTCTGAAAAATCCCGAGCAATACAGCCGGCTCGGCGGCCGCATGCCGAAAGGCATCCTGCTGGTCGGGCCGCCCGGCACCGGCAAGACGCTGCTGGCGAGGGCGGTCGCCGGCGAGGCCAAGGTGCCGTTCTTCTCGATCTCCGGCTCCGAGTTTGTCGAGATGTTCGTCGGCGTCGGCGCCGCGCGCGTTCGCGATCTGTTCGAGCAGGCGCGATTGAAAGCGCCGGCCATCATCTTCATCGACGAATTGGACGCACTCGGCCGCGCCCGCGGCTTCGGGGCGTACGGCGGCCACGACGAGAAAGAGCAGACGCTCAACCAGCTGCTGGTCGAAATGGACGGCTTCGATGCGCGCAGCGGCCTTGTGATTCTCGCCGCCACCAACCGTCCGGAAATCCTCGACCCGGCGCTGCTGCGCGCCGGCCGCTTCGATCGCCAGGTGCTGGTCGACCGGCCGGACAAGAAGGGCCGCGTCGAAATCCTGCGCGTCCATCTGCGCAAGGCGAAGCTCGCAAGCGACGTCGATCCGGAAAAAGTCGCGGCGCTGACGCCCGGCTTCACCGGCGCCGACCTTGCCAATCTCGCCAACGAGGCGACGCTGTTGGCGACCCGCCGCGGCGGCGACGCGGTAACCATGGCCGATTTCACCAACGCGGTCGAGCGGATGGTCGCGGGTCTCGAAAAGCGCAATCGGCTGCTTAATCCCAAGGAGCGCGAGATCGTCGCCTATCACGAGATGGGGCACGCGCTGGTCGCGGTGTCGCTGCCCGGCACCGATACGGTGCACAAGGTTTCCATCATCCCGCGCGGCGTCGGCGCGCTCGGCTACACCATTCAGCTGCCGACCGAAGACCGCTTCCTGATGACGCGCGAAGAGCTCGAGAACAAGATGGCCGTGCTGCTCGGCGGCCGCGCCGCGGAGCTCACCGTGTTCGGGCATTTGTCGACCGGCGCCGCCGACGATCTGCGCCGCGTCACCGACATCGCGCGCGCCATGGTGACGCGCTACGGTATGTCGGAGCGGCTCGGCAGCGTCGCCTACGACCGCGATCCGCGCACTTTCATGACCGGACCCGATTTGCCGTCGCCGCAGCGCGAGCCGGATTATTCGCCGGACACCGCGGCCACCATCGACAATGAGGTTCGCGATATCGTGCACGCCGCGATGGATCGCGCGCTGAGCCTGTTGCGCGAAAAGCGCGACGTTCTGGAGCGCAGCGCCCGCAAGCTCCTCGAAAAGGAGACGCTCGACGAGAAGGAGCTGGCGGAGTTGATCGGCCCACCGGCCGGGCCGCCGATCAGGGTCGCGGCGGAGTAGGCGGGTCGGTCTCTTCTCCGCGCTCGGCCGCCGGAGTATTGTTACGTCAGCAATTGCCGTTCGTGAATTTCCGCAGGAGTCGCTAACGGCGGCCGTTATTTGATCGAGGGCTCGGTTGTGAACCGTTCGCAGATTGTGTTGCTGGCAGCGTTGGCTTGCATCGGCGGCGCCACCGCCGCCCAGGCCGGGGCATGCACCACGCAGATCGCGGAAGTCGAGCGGTATCTCGCGCGCATCAAGCCCGGCGCGAAGAGCGGCCCGACCGCTCCGCAATCAATCGAAGCCCAGCTTCATCACCAGCCGACGCCCGGTTCGGTGCAGACCGCCGAGGCCAAGGCACGCGCCGACGCCGACGCGGCGCTCGATCGCGCGCGCAAGGCCGACGCCGAAGGCGATGCGCGCGCCTGCACCAACGCGCTCGACGAAGCCAAGATGCTGTACGGGCTGGAGTGAACGTCGAAGGCCCTCAATACGCCTCTTCCGCATAGATCGGATCGACCGAGCCGGCCCACTTGCCGTGAAATTTATCCAACAGCTCCTGCGCCGGCGTGGTGCCGCGCGCGACGCGATCCTCCAGCACGTCGAGGAAGTGGGTCTCGTCTCGGCCGCTGACGTCGAAGCGTCGGCGGCGCGCCAGGCCGGCGCGCGCCAGTTTGAGAACGTCGGTCGCGATCGCAAGCAATTTGCGGCCGCCGATCGTGGCGGCGAGGCCCTGTTTCGGCACGGCGTCGCGGAGTTGCTGACGCTCGACGGCGGTCCAGGGCTTGACCAGATCCCAGGCGGCATCGAGGCTGACATCGTCATAGAGCAGGCCGGCCCAAAACGCCGGCAGCGCCAGCAAATTCGGCAGCGGGCCGGAGTCGGCGCCGCGCATTTCCAGATAGCGCTTGAGCCGCACCTCGGGAAAGATCGAGCTGATGTGGTTCGACCAGTCGGAGATCGTCGCGCCGGTGCCGGGCATGCCGGGCAATTTGCCCGCCATCAGGTCGCGGAACGACAAGCCGGCGACATCGACATATTCGTCGCCGTGCTTGATGAAATACATCGGCACGTCGAGCGCGTAGTCGGTCCAGCGTTCGAAGCCCATGCCGTCCTCGAACGCCCACGGCAGCATGCCGGTGCGGTCTTTGTCGGTATCGCGCCAGATTTCCGCGCGGAAAGACAGATATCCGTTCGGCTTGCCCTCGGTGAACGGTGAATTGGCGAACAAAGCCGTCGCCACCGGCTGCAGCGCGATCGAGACGCGCAGCTTCTTGACCATGTCGGCTTCCGAGCAGAAATCGAGATTGGTCTGTACCGTGCAGGTGCGGTACATCATGTCGAGGCCGAGCTTGCCGACCTTGGGCATGTAAGCCGTCATGATCCTGTAGCGGCCTTTCGGCATTTTCGGCATCTCGGCGCGGGTCCAGCTCGGCGTCATGCCGATGCCGAGAAAACCGATATGCAACGGCTGCGCCACCTCGCGCACCTGCGCCAGATGCGCCATCAGTTCGCGCGAAGTCTGGTGCAGGGTTTCGACTTGCGCGCCGGATAATTCGAACTGGCCGCCCGGTTCGAGCGTGATGGCGCCGCCGCCGGTGACGTCGAACAGGCCGATGACGTTGCCGCCTTCCATGATCGGCTGCCAGCCGAGCAGGTGCTTCATGCCTTCCAGCAAGGTGCGAATGCCGCGTTGTCCCTCGTAGGGCACCGGCCGGTGTCCCTCGAGCGTAAAGGCGAATTTTTCGTGCTCGGTGCCGATGCGGAACTGCGACTTCGGCCGCACGCCCTGCGCGATCCAATCAACGAGCTCGTCGCGTCGCTCGATCGGCGTCAGGTCGACTTGATCACGCGCCATGGGATTCGGGATGAATAGGCCGCGGTCTTCGATATAAGGCGATGATCGTCACGCCGCCTTGCGCTTTTCCGACGGAAAGCGACCGTAAAAGGTCTCGCCTTTCTTGGCCATGTCGCGCAAGAGCTTGGACGGCTTGAACCGGTCACCGTATTTTTTCGCCAGTCGGCTGCACAGCTCGACGAAGGTCTTGGTGCCCATGCCGTCGATGTAGGAAATGGTGCCGCCGGTGAACGGCGCAAAGCCGAAGCCGAGGATCGAGCCGACATCGGCCTCGCGCATGTCAGTGACGACGCCTTCCTGGATGCAGCGCGCCGATTCCAGCGCCTGGATCGCCAGCAACCGGTGTTTCAGCTCCTCGACATCGATGGTGTCGGGATCGAGCTTGGTCGTTTGCAGGTCGGCAAGGCCGGGCCACAGCCGCTTCGGCCCGTTCTGCGGGTAGTCGTAAAAGCCCTTGCCGTTCTTGCGGCCATAGCGGCCGCGCTTTTCGACCATTTCCTGCAGCAGCGCCTTTTGCCGCTCGTCGATCGCTTGCGGGCCGAGATCGGCCTCGGTCGCCTTCAAGATCTTCCAGGCGAGATCGACGGCAACCTCGTCGTTGAGCGACAGCGGGCCGACCGGCATGCCGGCCATGCGTCCGACGTTCTCGATCATCGCCGCCGGCACGCCTTCGGCCAGCATCAAATGGCCTTCGCGGATGTAGGTACCGACCACGCGCGACGTATAGAAGCCGCGCGAATCATTGACCACGATCGGCGTCTTGCGGATGGCGCGCACGTAATCGAGCGCGACGGCGAGCGCCGCGTCGCCGGTCTTTTTGCCCAGGATGACTTCGACCAGCATCATGCGATCGACCGGCGAGAAGAAGTGGATGCCGACGAAACGCCGCACGTCCTTGAACGCGGTGGCGAGCGAACTGATCGGCAAGGTCGAGGTGTTGGAGCCGAAGATGGTGTCTTTGCCGATCGCTTCCTGCGCCTTGGCAATCACCTCCTCCTTGATCTTGCGGTCCTCGAACACCGCCTCGACGATGAGATCGCAGCCTTTGAGCGCTGCATAATCCGGGGTCGCCGTGATGCGGGCGAGCACGGCGTCGCGGTCGGCGGCGGTGGCGCGGCCTTTATTGACCTGGTCGGTCATCAGTTTCTGCGAATGTGCTTTGCCCTTGTCGGCGGTTTCCTGGTCGCGGTCGATCAGCACCACGTCGATGCCGGCAAGCGCGCTGACATAGGCGACGCCGGCGCCCATGAAGCCGGCGCCGAGCACGCCGACCTTCTTGATCGGCCGCGCCGGCACGGCGGCCGGACGGCGGGCGCCTTTGTTGAGTTCCTGCATGGACACGAACAGCGAGCGGATCATCGCCGCCGCCTCCGGCGAGCGGAGAATTTTCGCGAAGTAACGCGACTCGACGCGCAGCGCCTGGTCCATCGGCAGCTGCACGCCCTCATAGACGACCTGGATGATGGCGCGCGCCGCCGGATAATTGTCGTAGGTTTCGCGCCGATAGAGCGCGTTGGCCGCCGGCCATACCATCATGCCGGCCTTGGAATAGACCGCGCCGCCCGGCAGCTTGAAGCCGTCGGTGTCCCATGGCGCTTTCGCATTGCCGCCGGCTTTGATCCAATCCTTGCTCTTCGCAACGAGGTCGGCGGCCGGCACCACCTCGTCGACGAGCTTCATCGCTTTGGCGCGGTTGAGGCGAAGCTGGTCGCCCTTGAGCAGGAATTGCAGCGCGTCGGCCGGCTGCAGCATGCGCGCGATGCGTTGCGTGCCGCCGCCGCCCGGGAACAGACCGACCTTGATTTCGGGTAAGCCCAGCCGCGTCTTGTCGTTGTCGGATGCGATGCGGTGATGGCAGGCCAGCGCCAGCTCTAAGCCGCCGCCCATCGCGGTGCCGTTGATCGCCGCGACCCACGGCTTGCCGCAGGTCTCCATGCGGCGGGCGATTTGCGACAGCTTGCGGCTTTCTTCGAACAGAAATTCGTTCGCCCCTTCCTCGCCTTTCGATTTCCTCAATTCCGCGAACGTGCGGCTTTGCGTCTCCAGCATGCTCAAATCGGCGCCGGCGCAGAACGCCTCCTTGCCGGAGGTGAGCACTGCGCCCTTGACGGCGGCGTCGGTCGCGACCCGCTCGACGATCGCCGCCAGTTCTTCCATCACTTTGGCGTCGATCACGTTCATCGACCGGCCCGGCATGTTCCAGGTGATCAGGGCAATGCCGTCGGCGTCGATCTCGAAGGTAAAATTCTGGAAGGTCATACGCATCTCCCGTTGTATTTTGTTCGCCTCGCCCCAGCGGCAGAGGGAGAATTACTTCGAATACGGCTTGCCGTCCTTGTGGTTGAAGTGCCCGCCTTTATCGTCGCGGATCATCACCAGGTCCAGATCAGGATACTCGGCGCGCTCGTGTTTCGAGCGTGTGCCGATTTCAAGAAAAATCGCGTCGCGTCCCGATTTGTTGACCAGGTGATGGCCGTTTGGCAGGTTGGCCTTGAAACCGGCGGCATCGCCCGGCTTGAGCACGGTCTCGCCGTCGTCCTCGATCAGCATCACTTCACCCTCGAGGATATACACGAGCTCATCTTCCTTTTCGTGCCAGTGCCGCAGCGAAGAAGCTGCTCCCGGCCTGAGCCTTGTCAGGTTGACGCCGAACTGGTCGAGGCCGGCGGCGTTGCCCAGTCGCTTACGCTCGCGGCCGACGACCGCGCGGTTGAACGGCTCCGGATAGCTCGAGCGGCTGTCCACCGGCAGCTTGGCGATGTCGATCTTGGGCATGCCGCGCGCTCCGTGTGCCTGGCCCCTGCGTGCGGATGAGACCTCACACCCGCTCGATGATCGTGGCGGTGCCCATTCCCATGCCGATGCAGAGGGTGACCAGCGCGGTCGACAGATCGCGCCGCTCGAGTTCGTCGAGCACGGTGCCGAGGATCATCGCGCCGGTGGCGCCGAGCGGATGGCCCATAGCGATGGCGCCGCCGTTGACGTTGATCTTGCCCGGATCGATAGCAAAGGCTTGCATATAGCGCAGCACGACAGAGGCGAACGCCTCGTTGAGCTCGAACAAGTCGATGTCGGCGAGGGTCATGCCGGCCCTTTTCAGCACTTTCTTGGTGACGTCGATCGGGCCGGTGAGCATGATCGCCGGCTCCGTGCCGATATTGGCGAAGGCACGCACGCGGGCCCGCGGCTTCAGGCCCGCCCGCTTGCCGGCCCGGCTGTTTCCGAGCAGCACCGCGGCGGCGCCGTCGACGATGCCGGAGGAATTGCCGGCATGATGGACGTGTTTGACGTATTCGACTTCCGGATGCTTCTGAATGGCGACAGAATCGAAGCCGCCCATCTCTCCCATCTGCACGAACGAGGGTTTGAGCGACGCCAGCGATTGCATGGTCGTTTCCGGCCGCATGTGCTCATCCTTGTCGAGGATGGTCAGGCCGTTGACGTCCTTGACGCTCATCACCGATCGGCTGAAGCGGCCCTCGCTCCACGAGGTTGCCGCGCGCTTCTGGCTCTCGACCGCGTAGGCGTCGACATCGTCGCGGGAGAAGCCGTATTTGGTCGCGATCAGGTCGGCGGAAATGCCTTGCGGCAGAAAGTACTGCGAAACCGCAATCGACGGATCGACCGCCCACGCGCCACCGGACGAACCGATGCCGACGCGGCTCATCGACTCGACGCCGCCGCCGATCGCCATATCCTGCTGTCCGGCCATGATCTGCGCCGCCGCAAAGTTGACCGCGTCGAGACCGGAGGCACAGAAGCGGTTGATCTGCACGCCCGCGACGCTGTCGCCGTAACCGGCGACGAGCGCCGCCGAGCGGGCGATGTCGGCGCCGGCCTCGCCGACCGGATCGACGACACCGAGCACGACGTCGTCAACCATGGTGGGATCGAGATCGTTGCGGCTTTTGATGGCGCCGAGCGCCTGGCTGGCGAGGTTGAGCGCGGTCACCTCGTGGAGCGAGCCGTCCGCCTTGCCGCGGCCGCGGGGCGTACGCACGTGATCATAGATGAAAGCGTCGGGCATAGCGTCTCCTGGCGATGATAACCTCTCCCGTTGCGGGTGAGGGCGGCCAGCGGCAACGGCCGCGAAGCCGGATGAGGGTCCGGGAGACCGGACATCTCCCATATAGTCCAAGTTCCGAGCAATTGCAGCCCGCGACCGGCGGCTATGCGTTCACGAGAATAAGCGGGCCAACGTCTAGAACGCCTCCGCCGGCAAAGCCATCGTCGACGCCGCTCCGGCCTTTATGCGCGCGAGGTGCGTGGCGGAGGCCGGCAACATGCGTTCCGCGAAGAAGCGGCCGGTGGCCAGCTTCGCCGCCATGCGCTCGCCGCCGCCGTTGCCTCCCGCCGCGGCCTTGGCCTTCGCCGCATCGACGATCAAGCACCACATATAGCCGAGCGCGACCAGGCCGAAGAGGTGCATGTAATCCGTCGAGCCGGCGCCGGCATTCTCCGGGTTGCCGAGCGCGTTCTGCATGAACCACATGGTCGCCTGCTGCAGCTCGCCGAGCGCCTGGCCGAGCGGCCTGACGTAAGGCGCCATCGTTTCGTCGCTGCCGCGCTCCTTGATGTAAGCCGACACCTCGGCGAAGAACGCCTGCAAGGCGCGGCCGCCGTCCTTCGGCAGCTTACGCCCCACCAGGTCGAGCGCCTGGATGCCGTTGGCGCCCTCGTAGATCATGGCGATACGGGAATCGCGCACGAACTGCTCCATGCCGTGCTCGGCGATGTAGCCGTGGCCGCCGAACACCTGCTGCGCCAGCACGGTGTTGGCGAAACCCTGATCGGTGAGCACGCCTTTGATCACCGGGGTCATCAGGCCCATATGGTCGTCGGCGCTCTGCCGCTCCTTGGCATCGCCGGAGCGGTGGGCGACGTCGCTCTTGAGCGCGGTCCACAACACCAGCGCACGCGCCGCTTCGTTGAACGCGCGCAGCGTCATCAGCATGCGGCGCACATCCGGGTGCACGATGATCGGGTCGGCGGGCTTGTCCTTGAACTTCGTTCCGGTTAGGGCGCGCCCGGCGAGCCGCTCCTTGGCGTAGGCGGCGGCGTTCTGGTAGGCGACCTCGGACAGCGCCAAGCCCTGCACGCCGACGCCGAGCCGCGCTTCGTTCATCATCACGAACATCGCGTTCAGGCCGCGGTTGGGCTCGCCGACGAGCCAGCCGGTGGCGTCGTCATAGTTCATGACGCAGGTGGAATTGCCGTGGATGCCCATCTTCTCTTCGATCGAGCCGCAGGACACGCCGTTGCGCGCGCCGGGGGCGCCGTCTTGGGTCGGCAGGAATTTGGGGACGATGAACAGGGAAATTCCCTTGACGCCAGGCGGCGCGCCGTCGATCCGCGCCAACACCAGATGCACGATGTTGTCGGCGAGATCGTGCTCGCCGGCGGAGATGAAAATCTTGGTGCCGGTGATCTTGTAGCTGCCGTCCGTCTGGGGCACTGCGCGCGCGCGCGTAAGTCCCAGATCAGTGCCGCATTGCGGCTCGGTCAGGTTCATCGTGCCGGTCCATTCCCCGCTGACGAGCTTGGGCAGGTAGAGCGCCTTTTGCTCGGGCGAGCCGTGAACCATAAGTGCGGCCGCCGCTCCCTGCGTGAGGCCTGGGTACATGGCAAAAGCCATGTTTGCCGAAACCAGGAACTCGCCAATCGCTTGCGAGAGCACGCGCGGCAGGCCTTGGCCGCCGAATTCGGCGGGCGCCGAGGCGCCGATCCAGCCGCCTTCGGTCAGGCGCTTATACGCATCCTTGAATCCCGACGGTGTGGTGACGCTGCCGTCGTTGTGGCGCTTGCAGCCTTCCTTGTCGCCGACGCGATTGAGCGGCGTGAGAACGTCCTCGCAGAATTTTGCGGCTTCCGCGAGCACCGCCTCAAGCAAATCGGGCGCGGCGTCGGCAAAGCCCGGCAAGTTGTTGTAGCGATCGATGTGAAATACGTCGGACAACAGGAACATCACGTCATCAACGGGAGCCTTATAAGTCGGCATAATCTCGCCCTCCGGATCGCTTCGCCCGGCGCCAGCCGGCCCGGACGGTATAACCTAGCCCATTTGCGGCAACGGTGGGACAGCCGAGCAAGCGGGCGCGAACTCGTGCTGGCGGGGCAGTGCTTTGCCGCTCACCGTCAGGAGACCCGGGTTTTTTAACTGCTTATTTACCGTATTCCTGAAAAGTCGAGTCCAAGGACAGAAAACCGCGCCCTCCGCGTCGTCTGCTCGCGGCGTCGGCTCGAATACTAGGCACATCCTGCTCCTCATGTGATTTGGACGTGAGCATGAAATCGGGCGGTCCGTGGAATCTGAGAGGCCTTCGTCCGGAAGCGCGCGAGGCTGCACGCACCGCCGCCCGGCGATCC
>Ga0208188_1001385_pt1 | contig 10499 bp, 5 predicted proteins | sample June2015DPH_8_50_FD_184698 | JGI IMG/M metagenome (GOLD analysis project Ga0208188, IMG submission 184698) | Peatland microbial communities from SPRUCE experiment site at the Marcell Experimental Forest, Minnesota, USA - June2015DPH_8_40... | ecosystem: Environmental > Terrestrial > Soil >...
TTCAGCCCCACGCGCGAGGCGATGCGCATCGAGCGCGAGCGCGACTTCGCCAGCAAGCTGTGTGCGGATTTCAAAATTCCGTTTCCGCAGGCCTATGTTGCCTCAAACCTTCTGGAGGCCGAAAAAATCCTGGCGCGGCATCCGCAGCCGTTCGTCATCAAAAATCCGCTCTGCTCGCCGACGAGTCCGATCCACACGATCCTCTGCGAGACGGTTGAGGACACCCGCGCGTGGCTGCGGCATGTCAATTATGCCGAGGGGGTTTTTTTGCAGGAATATCTCGGCCGCGTCGAGGTCGGACACATCGTGCTGGTGAGCGGCGGCGAGATTTATTCGCTCGTCACGAACCAGGAATACAAATACGCCTTCAATGGCAACCAGGGCGTCGTTGCCGGCGCGCCGCTCGGCGGGTTGGTCGAGCGAGATCCGGACGACAAATACGGCCTGGCGCGAAAACTCATCCATCCGTTGCTGCCGTGGTTGCGCGCGGCGAATTTCAACGGGCCGCTGCAGGTCACCGCCATCAAGCGCGGCAGCCGATGGCACGTCATCGAATACAACATCCGCATCGGTGTCACTTCCGGCCCGATGATCTTGCGGATGCTCAAGCATCCGGCGGAAGTTGTTTTACGAACCGCGCAGAACCAGAAGCTGGACCTGCAGTTCAACGAAAAACTCGATTTCGGCTGTTCACTCACGCTGGCCGGTTACGGCTATCCCTTCATCCAGGTGCGCAGCCCGCATCTGCCGCTGGAAGTGGACGGGAAATTCGATTGCGACGTTTGGTGGAACGAAGTGGCCCGCGGCGCGGACCAAAAGCTCATGTCCACCGGCCATCGCATTGCGGACGTGATTGCACTGGCGCCCAGGCTCGACGCGGCGATTGCCAGGGCTTACGCGAACATCCGCAAAATCCGGGTGGTCGGGAGCTATTTCCGGACGGACATCGGGAAAAGTTTATGGCCGCCGGGCACCATCTGAATTCCCTTGATGTTTTAACGCCTCCGCCTTCTGTTCATGGATCGCCGCACGCTTGAAATTGTCAGCTGACTTGAAATGCGCCGCCAGTTCGCGCTGGAGTGCATATTCAACCGATTCGCGTTGGAGCGAACGTTTCGACCAAACAAGGCCAAGGGCGGTCAAGCCGGCCAGCAAGACGATGATTCCCGCCGGATTCGCCCGCGCCAAACCCGGAATCCCGCGCGCCAGCCCGTATCCGCACAGACTGACAAACAAGACCAATCCGCATGACAGTATCGCCATGGAATGGCGCAGCAGCCATTGCGAAAGGACGGCCAACCGACCCGGGATTTGAGCGGACGATGGCGGAAGACACACTGCGGGCATGATGGTCTGCAGTTTTGCATTGTTCAGCACTTGCAGGACCAGCTTTGGGTCCGGGCGTACGGTGGGTTTTTCAAGAAATCCGGCCGCGTCACCCGTGGCCATGAATGTTTCCACGCGTTCTTCCGCCACCAGGTTCATCATGCGGCTGGGAATCAAAAGATCTTCCACCACGATTTGTGAAATCCGGCCCAAGCCAAAAAAAATGACGCCGGCAAAAACCAGCGGCAACAACATCCCGGTCCGGTTCAGCCATTGGCTGCGCAACCCCGACTGTTGGAGCAGCACCGTTGCGAAAAGACCAGCAATGACAAAAATATTCAATACGTCCATGTAACGGCTGGCTGGAACCGCCTCCCCATAATTCGCGCGCCCGTACGCCAGGGCGGCGGATTGCAACCCGCCCCACAGCCCGAAGACCAGCAGAAACTCAGCCGCCCGCGGCTCCGAAAAGTTGGGCCGGAAATACAAGGCAACCAATACCGCCAGGGGCAGCGAAAGCAGGCACACCATTTCCGGAGCGTTGTAAAATGGCCAGGTCAGGTTGCGCGCCAGGGCGGAGGTAAATTCCATCAATGAATGCGCCCGCAAGGGACGATCGCCTTCCATCGTAACGCTCAGGGCCGCACCCAGCCCAATCACCACCAGGCACGCGCCCAGCGTGATCAAATTTTCCCTTTCCATCCGCCGGTTTTTTATGGCGCGCAAAACCATCAGCCCGCCAACCGCCACCGGCGCCAGCAAACCCGAAGCCATGGTAAACAAACCCATGATCGCCGCGGCCAATCCAAACCACCATCGCCGGCCCCCTGGTTTTCCAAACCCCAGTCCGGCCAGTGTCGCCAATGAAAAGATGCTCAGGAAATATTGTTGGGAATTGATTGCCCAAATGGTGTTTTCCGCGGCATAGGGCAGCGCGAAAAATGGCGCCAGCAGAAAACAAATGAGCCATCCGCTTTTCCGCCCCAGAAAATCCCACAGGCAAAATGCCAGTCCGCAAACGAAAATCGCGTGGATGAACGCGTTGACCGTCATTTGCAACAACGGCTCCCATCGCCCGTTCAGCCAAATGACGCCCAAATCGAGCAGGCGGGTGAAGAGAATTCGATGCTCATTATCGGGCGCAAAAAAGGCCTGCCACGTCAGATGCCCTTCCACCCAGGGCCGGAAAAACAATTCCGCCTCATACCACTGATCCCACAATGGAAGGGGCGACCCATAAAGCTGCACCACCCACAATTTGGCCCCCAGCACGACCAAAAACAACGCAGCCAGCCATACGCTGAAATGTTTGAACGAGTCGCTCGTCGGGTTCGTTGGCCTGGTCATTTCGAGAAGCCTTGCTTGGACGCGAACCTATGTCAATTTCACAACGACGCAAGTCCGCAAACCGCTCAATGGGGAATGCCGGCGGGCGCAAAAGGGACGGCGCCAATTCGTGAAGCTTGCCGGCCGTTACCCGGCAGCAAAATTCCGTTCCAACCAGACCCACGCCAGCGCGACCAATCCGGCCAATAAAACAAGCAATTCAACCAAGCCATGGTTCAAAAAAAGACTTTTCCCGATGATGCAGCGAACCACGCCCCATCCGGAAAGCAAAACACCCAAACCCAACCCGGCCAATAAAATGACGACCGCGTGGTTGAGCAGCAAAAGCGCGTAACCGGAAAGGCGTCCGCATTGGTTGATTTCACCCACCGCCACCCACGTGTCATGATTTTGATTGGTGACTTCCAGCCGGAATGGGTTTTGGGGCGCCGACACCATGATCGCCTGCCACCGTCCGGTGCTTTCCGGATGCAGTTCAATTCTGCGACCGGTGGATTGTTCCACCAGCTGAAGGCTGACACCTTCCAGCCTGGGCCCGCAGCATAATTTCAGGCTCAGTTTTGGCAAAGTGGCGCACAGTGGTTGGCTGACAAAATGCCCGGTCACGGCCACTCCGTTTGAGCAATTACCCCACACGGGTATGAATTCCTGTTCTGGTGTTCCGGGCGGGCAACCATTCAGAACCAATGCGGCATCGGACTTTTCGTCCCTTTCCAGTTTTAGTGGCGGACGGCAGGCGGCAGGCATAATCCGCAACAGGTTGGGATCACGCAGCAGTTCCACCAACACGCCGGCATCCGGATACGGAACCTCTCTAAACGGTTTGTTTAGCAAACAGGCAGGATCGTCCGTGGCAACAAATGCCCGCACATTTTGCTCCTCAATCCGGCCCATCCGCCGGCTGAACTGCATGTAATTTTCCGCCCGGCCACCGCCCATCGTTGCCCAGGAGATCTGCCACATTCCCAAAAACAAACAACCTGCCCAAGCCATCGCCAGCAGACCCACCAACGGCCGTGACAGCCGGCGATATTCTGTATTCTCTCCCAGGATGAACAAACTGGCCAGACTCGCGACGGAGAGGGTGCAGAGGGTGTCCATGTATCGGCTGCTGTTGCCCAAGTGCGCGCGTCCATAAGCCAGGGCCGCGGCCTGCAGGAAACCCCAAAAGCCAAGGGTTAGAACAAATTCAGCCGCCCGGGGGTCTTTGAAGTCCGACCGGAAGTATTTGATGACCGTGATCGCCAGCGGCAGACAAATGGCCAACAGCAAGGCCGGCTGATTCATGAACGGCCATGCCAGATTGCCCAGCAGCGCTTCCCCAAATGTCAAAAACCGTCCGGCCCGGTAATGCCCGTGTTTTTGAATGGCAACATCCAGGATCAGGCCGGAAATAAAAACCACCAGACTGCAACCAAGGGTAACCCATTGACCTTGAATGATGCCCCTCCGCTTTAACCGGCGAAGAACCAGCAGCCCGATGACGGCCAGGGAAGCCAATAAACCGGACCCCATCGTAAAGAGGGACATCACCGCCGTTGCGAGCCCGCAAAACCACCAGCCGCCACCCGGCGAACCGAACCCCAGTCCGATGATGGTGACAACGGCAAAAATGCTCAAAAAATATTCCTGGGAATGAAAGCCGTGAATCGTATTTTCAGCCGCAAAGGGAAAGGCGAAAAACGGCACCAGTAAAAAACAGATCAACCCTTCATGTTTCCGACCGGTAAAAATCCACAGGCCATACGCCAGTCCGCAGGCATAGCCGGTGTGAATGAACGCGTTAATGACCATCTGTAGCCTGGGGTCCCACTGGCGGTTGAGCCACAACCCCAACAAGTCCAGCGCGCGGGTAAAAAAAATCCGGTGCTCGTTGTGCGGGGCAAACCATGCGCCCCACGTCAGATGGCCTTCCAGCCAGGGTTTGAATAAAAGCTTCGCTTCGTCCCATTGATCCCAGTAGGGAACGGCCGTTCCGTACACCTGGATCACCCAAAGTTTGGCCCCCAGCACCACCAGCAACAACGCCGACAACCACGCTGCGAGCCGCCGGTTGAAATTTTTGGACTGCACGCGACCGTGGTACTCATCAACCGTCCGCAAATCAAGAACGTCCGCGTTGGAAACAACCCGTCGAAAAGGTTCTACGCACAGGCAGTCAGGTTTACACCAGCCGCACGCCCAACTGGCTTGGATTCGGAATGGTAAAAGGCAATAGGTATCGGTAGCCTTGCGCCATGCTGTTGACTCTAACCACAACGCATCAACCAGCCACCGACCTTGGTTACTTGCTTCGCAAGAATCCGATGCGCCCGCAGTCATTCAGCCTTTCATTCGGTAAAGCGCATGTGTTCTATCCGGAAGCGACGCCGGAGCGATGCACAGTGGCGTTGTTGGTGGAAGTTGACCCTGTTGGCTTGGTACGAAACCGTCGCGGGCCGTCTGGCGAAGGCGGTGCGTTGGAGCAATATGTCAATGACCGTCCTTACGCTGCCTCGTCCTTTTTGAGTGTGGCGATTGCCGAAGTGTTTGGCAGCGCACTCTCCGGCAAAAGCAAGGAGCGTCCCGAACTGGCGGACACGCCATTGCCGTTGCGTGTGACATTCTCCGCGCTGCCGTGCCGCGGCGGTGAGGAGTTTTTGCGGAAACTGTTTGAGCCGCTTGGCTACACCATGTCCGCGCGCCGGCTCCCGCTGGACGAGAAATTTCCCGATTGGGGAGAAAGCGCCTATTATCGCGTCGAGTTGGAAGCATGTCTGCCGCTGCAAAAGCTTCTCTCGCATCTTTACGTGCTCGTTCCGGTGCTGGACAACGACAAGCATTATTGGGTTGGCGATGACGAGGTGGAAAAGCTTCTGCGCCACGGCGAAGGCTGGCTGGCGTCGCACCCCGAACGCGAAGTCATCACGCGCCGCTATCTCAAACACCTGCGCAGCCTGGTGGATGACGCTCTGGCGCAGATCACGGATGAAAGCGAACCGAATCCCGATGTTGTTGCAGAAGTCCGCGCCCAGGAGGAAGAAGCTATTGAGAGCAGTATCAGCCTCAACGAACAGCGTCTCGGTTCTGTACTGGCCGCATTGAAAGCCAGCGGCGCGACGCGCGTTTTGGATTTGGGTTGCGGCGAGGGCCGTTTGTTGCAGGCATTGCTCAAGGAAAAGCAATTCACCGAAATCATCGGCATGGACGTGTCGCATCGTGCGCTCGAAATCGCCCATGACCGGTTGCACTACGACCGCCTGCCGCCCGTCCAGAAGGAACGCCTGCGTCTGCTGCATGGCTCGCTCATCTACCGTGACCAGAGGCTTGCCGAGTTCGATGCCGCCGCCGTGGTGGAAGTAATTGAGCATCTTGACGCGCCGCGTCTGGCCGCATTCGAGCGCGTGTTGTTCGAGTGCGCCAAACCGAAGACAATCGTCATCACGACGCCCAACCGCGAATACAACGTAAAATGGGAAATGTTGCCCGCCGGCAAATTCCGCCATCGTGATCATCGCTTCGAGTGGACACGGGCGGAATTTCAGGACTGGGCCAACCGCATCGCCGTGCGCTATGGTTACAACGTCCGCTTCCTATCCGTTGGCCCGGAAGATTCGGCGGTGGGTTCGCCGACACAGATGGGGGTGTTCAAACAAAGCGGAGCAGCTTCGCTATGCTGACAGCAACCGACATTCATCACATCGTCGGGTTGCTCTCTCGTGCGACACACCCAGAGAGTGTTGATGTGGAGATGGGCAGTTTTGTATGGGACGAAGCATCAGAAAACAATCGAGACGTCGACGTGACTATCACCGTTCGCAATCCCGATGGAACTGTATCGGTCTTCAAAGGGATTGAAGTGAAAGCCCACTCACGAAAACTCGGTTCTGAGGTGGTTGAACAGTTGGCTCAAAAGATGAAGGACATGCCGACAATAACCCACCGAGCGATTGTCTCCGCGAGTGGGTTCACACGTCCGGCGGTCAAGAAAGCGAAGAAGCACGGCGTCGAATTGTATGAACTCAAGGAATGGGAGCCGGCCAACGACTTTGATTTCTTCCACCACGAACCTATGCCGGCCATTCGCACCGAATATGGCTGGGCTCAATTGATCAGCGCACACATCAACCCGTCCGAACCAGTTCCAGAAGAATATCGCGCAGCGTTTCTAGCAAATCCCGTCGTCGTCTTTGACTTAGACAAGAACGCAGCACCAATAAGACTCCGAGAATGGCTAAACAGCGTCAGTAAGCTGGCGGCCAAAGAGGCGGAGAAACACTGTGGGCCGCAGCCCAAAGAGGGGATTCAACGCATGCCCGCATCAGTAACCTTGCGCTTCACTGATAGTGCTTGGGCCTTGGTGGGCAACACGAGAATTCGGATTCAAGAAGTGCGTTTCACAGGTGTTGTTGAACAGCTAACTCGCCAAATGCCGTCGACTCACAAAGCGCTTGTTCGGCTTGGCGACACGCGACCAGTTGCTGGGTGCTGTATCTCCGACTTCGGCGATTTCGGTCTTCTTGCTCTGATTATCACTGAGCACAAAACAATCGAACTTGCACTTGTGCCAGTTGCGGAAAGGAACAAGCAAAAGATTTTCCGCCGTCGTCTGATGAAAGCTCACGAAGAACCGCAGGAATGAAACTCACCATTCCAGAACTTTCCTTCGTTGTGCTGATTGGCGTGTCCGGGTCGGGCAAGAGCACGTTTGCGCGAAAACATTTCAAGCCGACGGAGATTTTGTCTTCCGATTATTGCCGCGGGTTGGTGTCCGATGACGAGAACAGCCAGGCGGCCACGAAGGACGCTTTTGAACTGCTGCACTTCATTTCCCGCAAGCGGCTCGCGGCGGGAAAGCTGACGGTGGTGGATGCCACGAACGTCCAACCGGAATCGCGCAAGCCGCTGGTGGAAATCGCCCGTGAGTTCCATTGCCTGCCGGTGGCCATCGTGTTCGATTTGCCGGAGCGCGTGGCGCACGACCGGAACAAGACCCGGCCCGACCGTGATTTCGGGCCGCACGTCATTCGCCAGCAATCGCAGCAGTTGCATCGCTCGTTGCGCGGATTGGAGCGCGAGGGATTCCGCCACGTCCACGTGCTCAAATCATTGGAGGAAGTCGAGACTGCTGTCATCGAGCGCCAGCCTTTGTGGAATAATTTGAAGCACGAGCACGGGCCATTCGACATCATCGGCGACGTTCACGGGTGTTTCGATGAATTGGTCGAGCTTTTACGAAAACTTGGATACGAGGAAACGGCAGTCAGTGCGGGAGATTATTTTCAAATTGGAACTGCGCGCGAAAGAATAATTGGTGATGATAATTCAACGGGAAGCTGGCGACATCTCGATGGCCGTAAACTTATCTTCGTGGGTGATCTTGTGGATCGTGGTCCGAAAATCCCCGAAGTCATGAGGCTCGTAATGAAATGTGTTAATGCAGGTAGCGCACTTTGCGTTCCGGGCAATCACGACATGAAGTTCATGCGGAAAATCTGGGGCAAAGACGTGCAGATTACCCACGGCCTCGCAGAATCTCTCGCGCAGTTTGAAACTTATGAACAGAACTATCGCGGATTCAGTCGGGTCGCAGCCGAGTTCATCCACAAACTCGTTAGTCATTACGTTCTCGACGATGGCAAACTTGTCGTCGCCCACGCGGGGATGAAGGAATCCATGCAGGGACGCGGTTCGGGCGCGGTGCGTGAGTTTGCGTTGTTCGGCGAAACGACCGGCGAGACGGACGAGTTTGGTTTGCCGGTGCGTTACAATTGGGCTGCTGAGTATCGCGGCGCGGCAGCGGTGGTTTATGGACACACACCCGTGCCTGACCCGGAGTGGCTGAACCGCACCATCAACATTGACACCGGCTGCGTTTTCGGCGGGAAACTCACCGCACTGCGTTATCCCGAAAGGGAACTCGTTTCAGTTCCAGCAAAACAAACCTACGCCGAGCCGCGCAAACCGTTTCTGCCGCCGGAAGATCAAGCACCAACCTTGTCCGCGCAGCAGCAGCACGACGACTTGCTCGACCTTGCCGACGTGACGGGCAAACGCATTGTCAGCACTCGACTGCATGGCAACGTGACCATCCGTGAGGAGAACAGCATCGCCGCGCTGGAAGTGATGAGCCGTTTCGCTGCGAATCCCAAGTGGCTGATTTATCTGCCGCCCACCATGTCGCCAAGCGAGACGAGCCATGCGCCGGGATTGTTGGAACATCCGGCGGAAGCTTTCGCCTACTTTCGTCATGCCGGCGTGCCACACGTTGTCTGCGAGGAAAAGCACATGGGTTCACGTGCCGTGGTCATCGTCTGCCGTGACGAAAATGCCGCGCGAAAGAGTTTTGGTGTGATCAGCGAAGGCACCGGCATTTGCTACACACGGACTGGGCGGAGGTTTTTCGACAACGCGACTTTGGAAGCGGAATTCCTTGAGCGCGTCCGTGCTGCCGCCACTGCCGCCGGACTTTGGGATGAGTTCAAAACTGACTGGCTCTGTCTCGACTGCGAATTGATGCCGTGGTCGGCCAAGGCGCAGGAATTATTGAAGCAGCAATATGCCGCGGTCGGCGCATCTGCGCGGGCAACGCTTGCCAATGAAGTTGCTATACTCGAACAAGCCGCCGCGCATGGGCTGGACGTGAGCAAATGGCTTGCGCACACAAAGGAACGGCAAAAGATGGTTGACGACTATGTCGCTGCATATCGCTGTTACTGCTGGCCGGTAAATTCAGTGAACGATCTCAAACTTGCGCCGTTTCATTTGCTGGCCACGGAAGGGAAAGTTCACACGGATAAATCGCACGACTGGCACATGCAAACACTGGCGCGACTCGTTGGCGGCATTATCGTCGCAACGCCGTTCCGCATCATTGACCTTACCAATCCTGAAAGCGAGACCGAGGGCATCCAATGGTGGAAGGAATTGACCGGACGCGGCGGCGAAGGGATGGTTGTGAAGCCGTTGGAATTTATCGCCAGAAGCCGGCGTGGACTTGTTCAACCTGCTGTGAAATGCCGTGGTCGCGAATATCTTCGCATCATCTATGGCCCGGAATACACAGCGGCAGAAAATCTCGAACGCCTGCGTGCGCGCGGACTTTCCACGAAACGCTCGTTGGCTCTGCGCGAATTCGCGCTTGGCATCGAGTCGCTCGAACGTTTCGTTCGCAAAGAGCCATTGCGCCGCGTGCATGAAGCTGTCTTTGGCGTGCTCGCGCTGGAAAGCGAACCGGTTGATCCGCGACTGTGAGAATTTTTCGTGTCATTTGGCACGATTCGTGGTTAAACAGTTCCCGGCAATTTAATGGACTTTGATTCAACAAGTTTTCCACTGCGGCCGGCGTGGGTTGAAATTGACCTCGTGCGGCTGCGCCACAATCTTCAACTCATCCGCCGCGACCTGCCGCGCAATGTGCAGTTGCTGGCGGTTGTGAAGGACGAAGCCTACGGACATGGCGCGCTCGACGTGGCGCGCATCGCGCTCGAAGAAGGCGCCTGGGGGTTTGGCCTCAGCACGTTGGAAGAGGCGGTGGCGCTCCGCGATGCCGGCATCACCGCGCCGCTGCTGCTGCTCGGCGAACGGCAGGAGGCCGAATTGCCCTGGTGTGTGGAACACAATCTGACCGTCTGCGTCAATGAACCTCATACCGTCCGCAAACTCGCCCAAGCGGCCGCACATGCCGGCAAGCGTGTGCCGGTGCATGTAAAAATCCACACCGGCATGAGTCGCTTCGGCGTGCGCTGGGACGAGGCCATGCCGCTCATCGAACAGATTGGTGCCGAGAAATCGCTCTCGCTCGAAGGCGTGATGACGCACTTCGCGCAATCCGACGAAACGGACAA
>Ga0208188_1001386_pt1 | contig 10496 bp, 9 predicted proteins | sample June2015DPH_8_50_FD_184698 | JGI IMG/M metagenome (GOLD analysis project Ga0208188, IMG submission 184698) | Peatland microbial communities from SPRUCE experiment site at the Marcell Experimental Forest, Minnesota, USA - June2015DPH_8_40... | ecosystem: Environmental > Terrestrial > Soil >...
ATCCTGGCATATGTTGCCATCCGTAGCCGAACGCGTCGGGTGGACTTGGAAAATGCCGTCCGGGCGTTCCGGTCGCTCGACATCGAGGCCTTCAGAAACCTGGTTGACTCAGCCGAAGAAGCGTTTCTTCGCGATAATTTATCGCCGAAAAAGTTCCGCGAGATTAAGCGGCGGCGTGCGTGGGCAGCATTCATCTATGCCTGGGAAGCCGGAGGGGCCGCGACCGCGCTCGCCAGGGTCGGTCAAGCTGCGCAACGGAGTTCCAACCCAGAAGTTGCAGCCTCTGGCGTTCAGCTTTCTGAGAGTGCTTTTCGGCTTCGGTTGCAAACCATCCGGGCTTGCCTCCATCTGCTCACCGAAATCCTGCTGCCTGACTGGCAAGGCCGATCACTTCCGCCCTTACTGGATCAGTATGAGCGGGCGGCACAAACCCTGTTTCGACTCGGCGGATTTTCATCGGGAAGGCCCGGCTTAATTCCCCGGTAATGTCAGTTTCAAAGCAGAGCGGTACGTATGGATTCAAATGGCACGCGGCTGGGAGAGTAAATCCGTCGAACAGCAACAAGAAGAAATGGCGGAGCAGCGGAAAACCGTCCGCCCTCCGCTCCCGCTTGGCGAGCAGAAACGCAAACGGAAACACGAGGGCCTGCTCCTTTCCCGGCAATGCCTCGCCCAACAGTTAGAGGCAGCCGTCAACTCCCGTCACCGCCAGATGCTGGAGCAGGCCATCGCCGAGTTAGACCGCCAACTATCATCCTTTAAATAAGTTACAGGCTCAACCGCACAAGAATGAGGGGCCAAACCCATGCTCCCTATAACGAAAACCACGGTCCGGTTCGCTGCCCCCTGACGTATAATCGTGGAGTTGATGAAAGCCTACGTTTACGTGTCGTTGAAAAAAAGCGTTCTGGATCCGCAGGGTAAAACCATCCACGGCGCTCTTACCAAAATCGGTTATAAGAATTTGCACGATGTAAGGCAAGGAAAGTACTTCGAAATTACTCTCAATGGCGGCATCTCAAAGGATGAGGCGCAAGTTGAAGTAGAGCGGATCGCGCGTGAAGTTTTGACGAACCCGGTGATTGAAGAATTTCGTTTCTCCCTGGAAGAGTAGCGGCTGCGGAAAAATAGTGCTTCGTATCGGGGCATCGCTTTAGCGATACCGCGAGTCTTCGAGATCAAACGCCCCTTTAGGGGCTGCCACTGGTCCCCCACCGAACCATTCGTCAAGGAGTCAGTTAACCAAGGAGTCACTCAAGAAATGTGCGGCATTGTTGGGTACGTGGGTAAAAAGGAGGTCGTCCCCGTCATCATCGAGGGCCTCCGAAAGCTGGAGTATCGCGGTTACGACTCGGCGGGAATCGCCGTAGCCGGAAACGGCACAGGCCTGCAGATCCGGCGAGCGGAAGGCAAACTGCGCAATCTGGAAGAAGTGATCCGTCTCAAGCCGCTCGACGGCACCTACGGCATCGGACACACTCGCTGGGCCACGCATGGCCGCCCCACCGAAGAAAACGCCCATCCGCATCGGGATTGCACCGGCAAGATCGTGGTCGTGCATAACGGTATTGTCGAAAACTATCTCTCGCTCAAGAAAAAGCTGATTGTAGAAGGACACAAGTTCACCACCGAAACCGACACCGAAATCATCGCGCACCTGATCGAGAAGTATTACCTGCCGACGGGCAACGGTCATCGTCCGGCACTGTCCCTGGAAGAAGCGGTGCGCAAAGCGGTCAAGGAACTCACCGGAGTCTTTGCCCTGGTGGTGATCGCAGTGGACGAACCGAACAAGATTGTGGCGGCGCGCAACGGACCACCCATCGTCATCGGCCTGGGCAAAGATGAATACTTCGTCGCCAGCGACGTGCCCGCACTCCTCGATCACACCCGCGATCTTTTCTTTTTGGCCGATGGCGATCTTGCCGTGATCACCGCCGACGGCGTGCGGGTCACCGATTTCGACGGCAATCCGCTGGAGCGCAAGGCGCAGCGCATTACCTGGGATCCCATCATGGCGGAGAAGGGTGGCTACAAGCACTTCATGCTCAAAGAAATTTATGAGCAGCCCCGTACCGTCCGCGACACCACGCTCGGCCGCGTCTCGCAAGATACCGGAGCTATCTTCCTCGACGAAATGCAGGTCAGCGAAGCCGAGTTCAGAGCGCTGAAGAAAATCAATATTGCCGCCTGCGGCACCAGTTGGCACGCCGGACTGGCGGGTAAGTTCATGATCGAAAACCTGGCCCGCGTTCCGGTCGAGGTCGATTATGCCAGCGAATGGCGCTATCGCGACCCGATCCTGGGTCCGGACACGATGACGCTGCTGATTTCGCAATCCGGCGAAACTGCCGACACCATCGCGGCTCAGCGTGAAGCCAAGGCCAAGGGCTCGAAGACGCTGGCCATCTGCAACGTGGTCGGCTCCATGATCACGCGCGAGGCCGTGGGAACCGTCTACACCCACGCCGGCCCGGAAATCGGCGTCGCTTCGACCAAGGCTTTCACCGGACAACTCACCGCTCTCTATTTATTCGCCTTGTATCTGGCGCAGGTGCGCGGCACCATGACACCCGAACAGTCCAAGGCCGCCGTGCAGGAGCTCATGCGCATCCCGGGCAAGCTGGAACAGATTCTCACCCACGATGGAGCTTGCGAAGAGCTGGCGAAAACGTATGTACGCGCCCAGGACTTCCTTTTCCTCGGACGCGGCATTCACTATCCCATCGCCCTCGAAGGCGCGCTCAAGCTCAAGGAAATTTCCTACATCCACGCCGAAGGTTATCCGGCGGGAGAAATGAAGCACGGTCCAAATGCGCTGATTGACGAAAATTTGCCAGTGGTCATCATCGCCACCCGAGACGTGACCAACCCGCAGTCGATGACCCGTTTCGAGAAAACGATGTCGAACCTGAAGGAAGTAAAAGCGCGTTCCGGCATAGTGATCGCGCTCGCCACCGAAGGTGACAAAGAGATCGCCGAAGAGGCAGATCACGTGCTCTTCGTTCCTGCTGCGCCCGACGAACTGTCGGCGATTCTGGAGATCGTCCCACTACAACTCCTCGCCTATCACATCGCTGTCCGCCGCGGCTGCGATGTAGATCAGCCAAGAAATCTGGCGAAGTCGGTGACGGTGGAGTAGGAAATTTTGAGGGTAAGAAGGAATCGGGTGCCCCACTCATCGCGCTCTTTGCGATGAGTGGGTCTTCCTGCGCAGCTATTTCGGCATCACCACGACTTCATCCTTCGGCATAGCGTCGAGCGTGGCCTTATCTATACCCAGGTGGGCGATCACGAGCTCCGGTGGTGTATGGGTCAGCCATTCCGAGAGCGCCAGATCCTGATAGAGACTGCTCTTGAACATCTCCAGAAATTTCAGATCGGTGTTACCCGTATTCTGAACGTAGTGCGGCAGCGTCTTCTGAACATAGCCAACGTCTCCGGCTTGAAAGTCCATGGTGCGTGCGCGGCCTCCGGTAGCGAATACGGTCATTCGTCCTGTCCCGCTCATGTAGTACTGCCATTCGTCGGCATTCGGATGCCAGTGCAGTTCGCGTATCCCGCCCGGATGAACGGTGACGATCGCGGCTGCTATCGTCGTCGACACTTTGAACTTGCTCGAATCGACTATCTTCACCTCACCGCCCTTGGTGCGCTTGGTAACCGGCATCTGCGACGTGCGAAATGCGAAATCCTGGGACGATAATCCCAGCGCGCCAGCCGTTGCCTTCAAGTCCTCAGCCAGAGGGCCGGGAACGGCTGCCTGGAAAATGAATTTTTCCCGCCGCGGCATTTTTTCCATCGCCTGCTGACTCACGCCAAAGTTCGCCGACAGCACGTCGTGAGGCGTGTGCGCCATCCAGTCGGTGAGTAGTACCGTTTCGTATTCCGAGAAGTTACCATCGTCGAAGACGAGCAGAAACTCACAACCGTCAGGACCCAGCCCTTGAATGGAATGCGGAATTCCCGTCGGAAAGTACCAAAGATCGCCTTCCGTCACGTCGCTGACGAAACTCTTGCCGTCCGCATCAAGCCCCGTGATGCGCGCGTTTCCGTACAGCATAATGGACCACTCCGCAGCCGTATGCCAGTGCAGCTCTCTTACTCCTCCTGCCGTCAACCTCATGTCCACGCCGGCAATCGACTTGGAAACCGCAAGCTCGCGGACCGTGACCTCGCGCGACCATCCCCCCTCTTGCATGCGCTTGTGAGAGAGCGCGAAAGGATATTTGAACGTCTGCACGCCGCCGGCGTCGGAGGGTGGCGGTAAGAAAGAATCGGGATTTTGGGCATCCAGCGGAGGATTGCCTGGACCAGGAGCACTAGCGCTTCGATCGTCTTTCGTGGGATATGGTTTCTGTTCTTGACCCACGGCATCAGCCGCCGAAAGCATTCCGGTAGCCGCCAGCGCCGCCGATCCCAATCTCAGAAACCCCCGCCGTGAAACTATGTCCTTCTTCGCATCGTCGCTCATGAGTCCTTCCTTCGGAATACAAGTGGAGACACTTCGTGACTCCAGCTTTCGATTTCCGCAAAACGATACGGGAGTCACCCGGCGGTGTCAATCCAGCTGCAGAATCTAGCTGCAGAACCCACAGTAGAAGACACCGCGTTACCGCTGGCTCCCGGGCACCCGGTTCATCCGCAACACATCATCCTGATCTGCATCCTTACTCCTAATTCCAACTTCATCAAGCTGACGCGCTACCGGCTGCACTTCCTGTAGAATCCGCGCCAGTGTTTGCCCAACCGCCTCCCGGTCGCTGTTATCGGCGCCGCGGCGCTCGATCACGCTCTCGAAGAAAGTCTTGGGCCGCGGATAGACCACGAGTTTGACGTCGGCGCCATCGGGAACTCCCGCCGCTTTCTTCGCCAGTTTCAGCGCCGTATCGTAGCCGCCGAGCTCATCCACCAAGCCCAGGTTCTTTGCATCCTGCCCAGTCCAGATCCGCCCTTTTGCGATCTCCAGCACTTTTTCTTTTGGCAACTTGCGGCCATCGGCAACCTTGCCTGTGAAATCGACATACACGCGGTCGAGCCACGCCTGGAATCGCGCCCACTCGGCGGGCGTGTAATCGTGCGTGCCCGTAAACATGGTGGCATTTTCGCCCTGATGCACCTCATCCCACGAGAGTCCAATTTTGTCCCACAAACCGCTGGTCAACATCTTTCCACCCAGCACTCCGATCGAGGCCGTGATGGTTCCCGGCTCGGCTACGATTTTGTCGGCTGCCATGGCCACAAAATATCCGCCCGACCCCGCCAGATTTCCCATCGAAACGATCACCGGCTTGCCCGCCTGCCGCGCCCGCACTACTTCCCGCCAGATGGTGTCGGACGCTACATAGGAACCGCCGGGACTATCAACCCGAAATAAGATCGCCTTTACGTCCCTGTCTTCCGCCGCCGCTCGAATCGCGCCCGCCACCGTATCCGAGCCCATATTCTGGTCGCCTTGCACGGGATCGTAATCGCTCTTGCCGCGGGTAACGTCGCCGACGCCGAACACCAGCGCCACCGTCTTCCCGCGATCATGCGGACGCCCGGCGCGGTACAGATATTTATCCAGGTAGAGCAACTCCGCTCCGTCGCCTCCCTTGCTCTTTACGTCGCTGTAGACTTCGTCGCGATACGCCACTGCATCCACCAGTTTCGCCGTGACTGCTTCTTTGCCCAAATATGGACCCGCGTCCACCAGTGCCTGGAACTTTTCCGGTGCGATCTGCCGCGCCTGACAGATGCCGTCCTTCATCTGGTTGAACCATGAAGTCATGATCGCGGTCATGGCTTCTTTGTATGGCCCCGTGTACTTGGTGTCGGTGTAGTAGTTGAGCGCGTTCTTATATTCGTAGCGGTGATCGCCATGAAAGGTCAGGCCCAACTTGGTCAGCGTCCCCTTGATGAATTGCGACTCCAGGATGATGCCGGTCAGTCCGACGTCGCCCGAGGGTTGCAGATAGATGTGGTCAAACGCGGTCGCCAGATAGTAAGCGCCATTGCCCGGACCAAACTCGCCAAATGTTTCCGAGTAGGCAACCGCAAATTTCTTGTGCGCACGAAATCTTTGGACGGCATCGCGAATCTCCTGGGTCTGCGCCATCCCCATCCGGGCCGCTCCGATTTTGGCAATCATGCCGACGACGCGATCATCGCCGGCTCCGCGATCGATGGCATCCACTACGTCGCGCAGCGTCTGTTTCTCGGTCAACATCAGCTGCGCTGCCGGCGTGTCGGGAACGTCCTCCAGGAACGTTTGCTCGAAGTTGGCTTCGAGAATCGTTTTGGATGGAACTTTGCCCTTCAGGCCGATCACAGCCACCAGCACGATGACCATTCCGATCAGCCACAGGGCACCTAAGATGGCGAGGAAGCGGACGATTACCTTGGACATGGATTGCTCCTTTTCAGTGAGAAAGAGCAGTCTAACCCAAGTACAAGCCTCAGGCGCCGTAACAAGGTGGCGACACGTCCCTAAGTGTGTTTATCAACCACGATGGGTGGAGATACCCTGAATGCAGCGTTGATACATGACCGATCGCGTTGCGTTCATCACCTATCAGGGTAAGCAAATTCTTTTAATCGACGCCTCAGACTGCTCGGCTGCCGAGGTCGAAACGATTTTCCGAACAGCTCCCGAACTCGTGACTACATGTCCGCTTGCTTCGGTCTTGATACTCTGCGATTATACGGGCACATCCTTTGACCAGGCTGCTATTCGCGCCATGAAAGAAGCCGCCGTCTTTGACAAGGCCTATGTCAAGAAATCCGCATCCGTGGGAATAAAAAGCCTTCCTCCGGACTTCTACAAGGACGTCAAGAGTTTCTCCAGCCGCGAGTTTTCCGCGTTTAAGACTCGCGAGCAAGCTATGGCATGGCTGGTACAGGATTAAACGGCCCAGGATTGAATGGACTGGCCTTAAGAGTGTCGGCGATCTCCAGTTCCAACTTTCGCCTGAACCCGCGGTGTCAACCTCGGACGCCCTAAGTTTGTTCCAGCCTCCACAGGTTTGTAGGGAAGTTCAAAACTCGAAGTAGGCTCCAGCCCGCGTGGGATGCGCGCCGCCCGCGGTGCCGGTAGCTGGGAGCAAGCCTGCTTCTTCTTCAATGCCATGCAGGCTTTCCCATGCGGCCTCGGTCAGTGCCGGATCGGCTCCGACAATGTCGCGGATCATTTGCCACGCGGCGAGGTTGAGTGCGCCCTCCGGTGCGGGACCCATGGCCAGTGAAACCGAGCACTGCGGGCAGAAACAGATGCGCTGCGCCGAAGATTTCTGGCGCGGCCTCACTCCCACCGTTTGCGCGAACAGATACACGGCAACCGACTTTTGTCCGGCCTCGAGTTCCCGACTACAGCGAAGACAATACAAGTTGTCCAATAGGCCCGTCCCAGGTTTCCAGTAGAGACGCGGCTTGCCGCGTCTCCTTTCGCGGTAGGAGACGGGGAAAGCCCCGTCTCTACATCAAAGGCTGCTAGCCGGCGCGACTGAAGTTTACCCACGCATCCGACCGGTGCTCTGGAACGGGCTCGACTTCGCCCGCCTCCAGCAAGCCTATGACTCCACGCAGGTTCTCCCACGCCGCCTGATTCAACTCTGGGCCGGAGCTGACCAGATCGCGGATCATATCCCACGCCGCAATGTTCAGCGCGCCCTCGGGCGAGAGTCCCAGCGCTGCGGACAGAAAACCATCCGCTGCGCCGTGGATTTCTGCCGTGGCTTGATTCCCACCGTCTGCGCGAACATATAGATCGCGACAAATTTTCGTCCGGACTCAAGCTCCCGATTGCAGCGCAAGCAGCGTACGTTCTCCAATAGTCTTCCCCTCGGGCCAATCTTGGCCAATAAAATACAACTACTCTCTCCAAGGCGCTGCCGCTAGCACAAGTATGTAGAAGGATTCCGGCAAGCGCACTCTCATGAACCAAGCTTTGCTCTAGCCAGAAGCCGATGGCGTCCCGCATTCTACTGACATGGGGGTCGATCCAGTCGTGAAGCTTTCGCCGCCGCGGCTTCCGAGGAGACGCCTACAGGTCGCCGCTGTTTGTTACCGCATCCGCAAACGTGGCATCGAATTTCTGCTGGTTCAGAGCCGCGGCGGACGCTGGATTTTCCCCAAAGGCGGCGTCGAACCCGGCCTTACGCCTGCGCAATCCGCTGCCCTCGAGGCTTTTGAGGAGGCCGGCGTTCATGGCCGCATGGAAGAAATGCCCTTTGCCCGTTATTTCCGTCGCAACCCGGCCCCCTCAACTGCTGACCCATCCGCCCAGCCAGAGGTCGCCGTCACTGCCCACCTCTGCGAAGTGTCGCAACTCGAACCGCCGCAGGAATCAAATCGAAATCCCACCTGGTTTTCGGCTGAAAAAGCGAAGCAACGCCTGCTGAAAGACCGCACGCCCGAATTCGGCGCTGAACTCGCTCGCGTGGTCGACCGCGCCTTTTCTCGGATTCAGCGGCTGCAGGGCGCCCGCAACGCTCCGCATCGCGTCCACCGGGATGGACTGCAGGAAGTCCGATTTGAGGCTTTTCAAGAAGTGAGATTTGAGACTTCTGAAGTTAGGCGCTTACCTTACGATCTCAAGGCCGCGCTCGTCGGAATCGGACAACGCAGCTTTCTCCGCCAGCGCCGCAGCATGCCCGAGCAGATTCTCCGGCCGGTCCTGCGGCTGGGCGCCGGAATAGCTTCCCCCACTGAACCAGCTCACAACGTCACTGCGATTGACAGCGGAAACGAACGCAGACGAGCTAGAGCGAGTCGTCCTCCGCGTTAATCAGCTCGCAATCTGACGGTGGTAAACTCCTCAGCCATGCTGGTAGTGAATGGACTCACGAAGAGTTATGGAAAACTGTTGGCCGTCGCCGGCGTCAGTTTTCGGGCCGATGACGGAGAAACCATCGGCCTGCTCGGACCGAACGGCGCCGGCAAGACGACGACCGTATCCATCATTGCGGGATTGCTCGGCCCGGATTCCGGCGAAGTCCTGATCGAAGGCAGGCAGGTAAAGAGTGACACCGACCCCGTCAAGCGGAAGATCGGTCTCGTCCCGCAAGACATGGCGCTTTATGACCAGCTCACCGCCCGCGACAATTTGACTTTCTTTGCGGCGCTTTACTCGCTCGCCGGTGCGAAAGCCAAGCAGCCTATCGACGACGCTCTGAATCTCGTGGGACTATCGGATCGCGCCGGCGACAAGGTCGGAACTTTCAGCGGAGGCATGAAACGTCGTCTGAACCTGGCTGGGGCTTTACTTCACGATCCGCAGATCCTTCTGCTGGATGAGCCGACGGTCGGTGTCGATCCGCAAAGCCGCAACGCCATCTTTGACAATCTCGAGACCCTGAAGAAGCGCGGCAAAACCCTCATTTACACCACGCACTATATGGAAGAGGCTGAGCGCCTCTGCGACCGCATCGTGATCATCGATCACGGGCGGGTGGTTGCCAACGACACGTTGCAGGCACTGCACAAGCTGTTGCCGGTGACCAACGTGATTGCCATCGAACTCGACCTCGAACACGCGGACGGTTTCAAGCCGGAACAAATGCTGGCTCTACCGGAGGTAAAGTCGGCGGCGCTGGAACAGAGCACTCTGCGGGTTGGAGTTCACAATCTATCGCACGACGCGCCCGGCGTTCTGCGCTGGTTATCCGACAACGGGCATTCTTATCATCATGTCTCCAGCGTGCAGCCGAATCTTGAGACCGTCTTTCTTAGTCTCACAGGAAGGAGCCTTCGAGACTCGAAATGATTCCTTTCCTGGCTTTGGTGCGCAAAGATCTAAAGCTTTTTTTCAACGACCGCAGAGCCGTGGTCGTAGGCGTGCTGGTTCCCATCCTGTTGGCCTCCTTCTTCGGCTATCTGTTCGGCGGACAAGGTGGCAACGCGGAGACCAGCAAGGTGAACGTCCTGGTGATTGATCAGGACGGAAGCGACATTTCCCGCGGCCTCATCACTCAACTTGCCAGCGATAAGAATCTCGATGTAAAACCATCCGCGCTGGACGCTGCACGCGAGGCCGTTCGCAAAGGGAAAGTGACTGCGGCGATCGTCATCCCCAAGGATTTCGGCCGCGATGCCGGGCACGCGCTCTTTACTGGTACGAACGAGACGGGTGGGCACAAACCCGAACTGGGCGTGCTCTACGATCCTTCTCACAACGTGGAACTCGGCATGGTGAAGGGCATTCTGAGTGGCGCAGTCATGCAAGCCGTCAGCAAAGAGATGTTCAACGGTAAAAGCGGGCGCGAAACGGTGAACGAGGCCCTCGCGCAAGTGGAGAACAGTACGCAGCTCCCACCGGAAGACCGGAAAGCTCTGCGCGATCTGCTGGGCGGCGTGAGGGAGTTGAACGAACGCCGAAATGAAGAAACGGAGGGCGCGTCGGGGCAAGGAGCGTTATCCGGTGGACTGACCATGCCCTACGAAACTCGCGACGAAGCGATCACCTCCGGGCACGACGTGAAGTACAACGGATATGCACACTCGTTCGGAGGAATGGC
>Ga0208188_1001389_pt1 | contig 10487 bp, 7 predicted proteins | sample June2015DPH_8_50_FD_184698 | JGI IMG/M metagenome (GOLD analysis project Ga0208188, IMG submission 184698) | Peatland microbial communities from SPRUCE experiment site at the Marcell Experimental Forest, Minnesota, USA - June2015DPH_8_40... | ecosystem: Environmental > Terrestrial > Soil >...
TGGACGAGGCGATGCTCACCGGCGAATCCACGCCCGTGGATAAATCCGCGCGCAGCGAACTTTACGCCGGCACGGTAAATTTGAACGGCCGGCTCGTCATGCGCGTGACCGCCACCGGTGAAAGCACGGCACTGGCGCACATCATCGCCGCCGTGCAACGCGCCCAAACCAGCCGCGCCGACATCCAGCGCCTCGGCGACCGCGTGAGCAGCGTTTTCGTGCCGGTCGTCGTTGCCATTGCCATCGCCGCCGCACTTTGGTGGGGGCTCGCGCCGGAATCGGCCAAACACGTTCACGATTTGCTCGCGCCATTTCTTTGGCCGGTGATGACTCCAACCGGTGCGGCCACGGCGTTCATCATCGCGGCGGCGGTTTTAATTGTCGCGTGCCCGTGCGCGATGGGTTTGGCGACCCCGGCGGCCATCATGGCCGGCGCCAACACCGCCGCACGACGCGGCATCCTGATTCGCGACGGCGTGGCGCTCGAAAAGGCCGGGCAAGTCACCGCGGTGATTTTTGACAAAACCGGCACGCTGACGATTGGAAAACCGGAAGTAACAAAAATTTGGCAAAGTAGGAGCCGACGTGAGGAGGCTCAAATTTCAAGCCATTCAACCGCAAAAGATACAGAGACTCCTCACGTCGTCTCCTACGGTGAAAGAACAATTGCCGCCGCATTGGCCCGCAACTCCACTCATCCGATCAGCCAGGCAATTGCAAAATTGGAATCGGAGGGCGGAGCTCCGCGACGCCCTGATCTGACTGACTGGCGGGAAATTCGCGGCGCGGGCGTGGAGGCAAAAATCCAACCCTCAACCCTCAACCTTCAACCCTCAACATCGCTGGTCCGGCTTGGCTCGTTGCGCTGGCTCAAGGAGTCAGGTGTGGATTTGGTGTCGGGCGGCAAATTCATCGCGGAATGGTCCGGACAGGGTGCGACGATCGTCGGTTTGGCCGTTGACCAATCACTCGCCGGTTTGTTTGCCATAAAAGACACCGTCAAACCGGGCGCGCGCGACGTGGTTGAAAAACTGCACCGGCAGAATTTGAAAACGTTCTTGCTGACGGGTGACAACGCGCTGACGGCAGCCAGTATCGCGCGGGAAGCTGGCATCGAAAGTAAAAATGTGTTTGCCGAAGTGCGGCCGGAGCAAAAGGCGGACTTCGTGAAAAAACTTCAGGCGCAAGGCGAGCGCGTGGCGTTCGTCGGCGACGGCATCAATGATGCGCCGGCGCTGGAGCAGGCCGACCTTGGTATTGCCGTCAGCCGCGCCAGCGACCTCGCGCGCGAGGCGGCGGACATCATTTTGCTCAAGTCGGAAATCGAAGCGGTGCCGGAGGCGCTCGGTCTGGCGCGGGCGACGTTGCGGACGATCAAACAGAATTTGTTTTGGGCGTTTTTTTACAACGCGCTCGGCGTGCCGCTGGCCGCGCTGGGCTTCATCAGCCCGATTTTGTGCGCGGCGGCCATGGGCGTGTCGGACTTGATTGTGATTGGCAACGCGCTGCGGTTGTTGCGCTGGCGTTAAGCGCAACGGCGCTGTCAATGAATGGGAAGCATTGCCTGTTCTCCGTTAATTTCCAGCACCACCCAGTCCTCACCCAGATCTTTGAATCGCACCGGGATTGGGCCGTCGGGCGTTTGCGTCAAGGCCGTTTCCCCGAGGAAAATGGTATAGATCTTCGCTCCGGATTGAATTGTCACCGCCGATTTGGCGGCGTTTCTGGTAACGCCTTTTACAACAAAAAATTTGGCAAGCGCTTCAACCGGTTTTGCCGGACTCTGTGATGCTGAGTTGGTGGGCGTGCTTTGCGCTGGCGGGTTGGTTTTGGGGGCAGCCTCTGCAGGCGGTTTTACCGGATTGGTGGACGCGCCTGGTGCGGGCAGGTTGGTCATGGGGGCGGCCCCTTTGGCCGGTTTTATTGAGTTGGCAGGCACGCTTGGGGCGGGCGGGTTTGCCTTTGGGGCCGGCAGGTTTGTTTTGATGGCAGTTTGATATTCTTTTTTTATTTCCTGCTGCTGCGTGACGATTTCAAATTCTTCGGAGTTTCTGGCCGACGGCCGCAAATCGCCCATCAGCGATTCCAGGATGAAGAGGTTCACGCCGAACAAGAGCGCGTAGGAAATTGCGACGGTGAAAAGGACGTCAACATAAGGCGCCTGGGTGACTTTTTTAAGGCACAGCAACAGCACGGTAACCACGATCGGAGTGGAAATGTAAGAAGCAAGGTAAATTCCGATGAAATGGCCAAGGGTCATTTGCAGGATCTGGTCCAAGCCGGTCGCGAGCGCTGCCGATCCCAGCAACCACAGAAAATTGTATTCGAATTTTTGGTCGAGTTTTTGAATCTTGATCATGCCCCAAAGCAGTCCGAGAAGGATCGCCGTTTGCAGGGCGAACTCGATGAACCGGGGCAGAAGGGTGCCAGACATTGAGTTATTCTTCTTCGGGGCCGTCCAAAATGACAATGTTTTTCTTGTCGTAATTCGCGCTGACCCGGTCTGCGTGAAACCCAGGGGCGAAGTCGTGGCGGATATTTTGGCGGCAATCAAAGGGTGGCGGGCGCAGCAACGTGCTTCCGGCGTCTTGCCGGAAGATCTGACTTCTTTGAGTGGGTTCGCTCTGCCAGCAAGATGCTGGCAGCACGTTTATTCCCCGCCGTTGCCGGATTCAGCTTTACGTTCTCAACGGCGGGGTGAGCGTTCGGGCAGACTCGTGTCCACCCTGGCGTAATAAGTTTCCTCGCCGAACTGCGCATCAGCTTCCTGCTGCAATTTCTGCGATGGCGTGACGCTGAATCGTTCGTTCGTGTCCACGAAGATGACCTCGCCGCCCGGACGCATGAAACAGAGCAGCAACGGGCATTTGCCGGGGTGTGCCGCGACCAGTTTGCGCACGGATTCCAATTGCTCCGGTTTCAGGTGCGCGGTATGCAACCGCAGATGGACCTGCCTGGTGAACCGCCGGGGCGCGTCCTCCAGCGGCATGATTTCCTGCGGAAAAATCTTCGGGCGTTCATCGCCGGTGTTCACTTCACCGATGACGAGGATGGCTTTGTTGGGTGTGAGCCATTCGCGATATTTGTCGTAGTTCTCGTTCATGCAAAGAATCTGCACCGAGCCTTCGAGGTCTTCGAGCGTGACCATCGAGTAAGGCTTGCCGCTCTTCTTCGACACGCCGTTTTGCACCGCGGCGATCAATCCGCCGATGCGCGTCAGGCTGCGATTCGGCAGCTCCGCGAGCTTCGCCGTGTTCGTCAGCGCGTATTTCTCCAGAATCGGCGCAAAGGGCGTCAGCGGATGTCCGGTGACGTAAAATCCCAGCAACTCTTTTTCGTGCGCGAGCAGTTCGTGCTGCGGCCATTCGGGCAGGTTGCTGATGGATTCCGGCATCGGGGGCGCCTTTTCCTCCAGCGCGCCGAAGAGCGAACTTTGTCCGCGCTGGCGATCAGCGGCGATGCTTGCGGCGCGGCCCAAAGTGCGTTCGATTTGTGCGCAAAGCGTGGCGCGCGTCTGCCCAAAACCGTCGCAAGCACCGGATTTGATGAGCGCTTCAAGAATTTTCCGATTCACGGTGCGGCCGTCCACGCGCTCGCACAGATCCGAAAGCGAAGTAAACTTTCCGCGTTCGTTTCGCGCCTTGAGAATTGTTTCCACCGCGACTTCGCCCACGCCCTTGATGGCCGCGAGACCAAAGCGAATTCCTTGACGTAGCGCAGCCGTCCCGGCGGCATCCGAACCTGCAGGCGAGACGCCGGCGCTACGTTCCGCCGGGGCGAAATGGACCTGGCTTTCATTCACATCCGGCTGCAAAACCTCGATGCCAAACTCTCTCGCTTCGTTGATGTACTGGCTCAACTTGGCGGTGTCCGCCATGTCGTTGGTCATCATCGCGCAGAAAAATTCGACCGGATAATTGGCCTTCAGGTACGCGGTTTGATACGCGACAATGGCGTAGGCGGCGGCGTGCGATTTGTTGAAACCGTAGCCGGCGAACTTTTCGAGCAAGTCGAAGATGTCGTTCGCCTTTTTTTCGGGGATCTGGTTTTTTTCCCTGCAACCCCTGACGAAAATGGCGCGTTGCTTGGCCATTTCCTCCCGCTTTTTCTTGCCCATGGCGCGCCGGAGCAAATCCGCGCCGCCGAGCGTGTAACCGGCCAGCACCTGCGCGGCCTGCATCACCTGTTCCTGGTAAATCAAAATCCCGTAAGTCTCGCGCGCAATCGGTTCGAGCAACGGATGCTCGTATTCGATTTTCATCTCGCCGTGACGGCGTTTGATGAATTCAGGAATCAGCTCCATCGGGCCGGGGCGATAAAGCGCGACCAGCGCCGTGATGTGTTCAACGGAACTGATTTGAAATTTGCGGCACAAATCGCGCATCCCGCCGGATTCCAATTGGAATACGCCGAGCGTTTCCGCGCGATTGAGCAGGTCGTAGGTTTTTTGGTCGTCGAGCGGCAGGTTGTCGATTGGCACTTCGATGCCGTGCGTGCGCCTGACCATTTCGCACGTGTTGCGGATGACCGTGAGCGTCTTCAGCCCGAGAAAATCCATCTTCAGCAGGCCGAGGTCGCCGACGGGATTCATCGCGTATTGCGTGACGAGCGTGCCGCTTTCGTCCTGCTTGAGCGGCAGCAAATTCACGAGCGGCTGGTCGCCAATGACGACGCCGGCGGCGTGGACGGAGGCGTTGCGCGTGATGTCTTCGAGAATGAGCGCGGTGTCAATCAACTCGCGCGTGACCTCCTCGTTTTCATAGGCCTCCTTGAATTCCGGCGATTGCTTGAGCGCCTTCGTCAGATCCATTTTCAGATCGAACGGAATCATCTTCGCCAGCCGGTCGCACTCGCCGTAGCTCAAACCCATCGCCCGACCCACGTCGCGCACGACGGATTTCGCGCCCATCGTGCCGAACGTGATGATTTGCGCGACGGAATCGCGGCCGTATTTCTCGCGGACATACTCAATGACATCGGCGCGCCGGTCGTCGGCAAAATCAATGTCAATATCGGGCGGGTTGACACGCTCGGGATTAAGGAACCGCTCAAACAGCAGGCCGTAGCGGATCGGGTCAACGTTGGAAATCTCCAGCAGGTAGGTGACGAGGGAACCGGCGGCGGAACCGCGCGCCACACAGGCAATGCCGTGTTCGTGACCGTAGCGGATGAAATCGCCGACGATGAGAAAGTAACTGATAAAACCGGTTTTTTCGATGACCGTGAGTTCCAGTTGCAACCGGTCCATCACGGCTTTGATGGCCGCAGCCACCTGCGGGTTGAGGGTCGAGGGTCGAGGGTCGAGGGCAATTTTGGCTCTCGTCTCTCGACTCTCGTCTCTCGACTCAGCCTGATAAGTCGGCAACCGTTTTGGATCGTCAATTCCCTCAACGACGAATTCCTTCCCCTCGGCCCTGGCGTGAATCGTATAGCGGCGGAATAATCCTTCCACGATCAGTTTGCGCAAATAACCTTCGCGCGTGAAATGCTCAGGCGGATGAAAAACCGGAAAATGCAAACTTTTGCCATCCACTTGAATTTCCAGATTGCACTTCCCGGCAACTTCGAGCGTGTTTTTGACGGCCTCGGGCGTGTCGGCGAAACGCGCCTTCATTTCCTCCGCCGTGCGCAGGTAAAACTGTTCCGGCTCGTAGCGCATCCGTTTCGTGTCGGCAAGCTGCGTCTGCGTGCCGATGCAAATCAGGCAATCGTGCGCGTGCGAATGGCTTTTCTCGATGTAATGAACGTCATTCGTCGCGATGAGTTTAAGGCCGAATTCCTTTGCCCACGCGATGAGGTGCCGGTTGACCTTCGCCTGTTCGGCGATGCCGTGGTTTTGCAATTCGAGGTAAAAATTCTCCGGGCCGAGCGTCTGCTTGAACCAATCCACCGCATCGCGCGCCTTGTCCAACTGGTCTTTGAGGATCCAATCCGGGATTTCGCTCGCGAGGCAGCCGGACATGGCGATCAAGCCTTCCTTGTGCGTGGCCAGGATTTCCTTGTCAATGCGCGGCTTGTAATAATAGCCCTCCAGATGCGCGGCGGTCGTGAGCTGGATGAGATTTTTGTAGCCGGTCGCGTCCTTCGCCAGCAGTCCGAGATGATGATACACGTCGCGTCCGCCACTGCTGGTTTTCTTGTCCCGCCGGCTGCCCGGCGCGACATAAACCTCGCAACCGATGATGGGCTTGATGCCCTTTTCGCGCGCCGCCTTGTAAAAATCAATGACGCCGTGCATCGCGCCGTGGTCGGTGATGGCGAGCGCGGGAAATTTCAATTCATGCGCCTTGTCCACCAGCCGGTCCACCCGGCAGGCGCCATCGAGCAATGAATACTCGGTGTGCAGATGAAGATGAACAAAGTCCGCGTGTGGCATGGAGACAGTTTAACTTTTTGGCGCCGGGACACCAAGACACAAAGTTCCGGACCAAATGGTTTTCCTTGGCGCCTTTGTCGTTGTTTCCGCGGCCAGGATTGGCCATCCTTCGGGCATGGGAAGTAAACTGCGCGGCACGAAAGTGGGAGTTAAAAAAAACCGTCCGAAAAAGGAGGAGGCCACGCCGGTCAACAGCACGAATAATCCGTATCATGTGCTGTCACCCGGCGCTTCGGTTCCGGAGATGTGCCACGCCTACATCGAGTGTCCGATGCGGAGCAAGATCAAGTACGAGCTGGAGAAGAAGTCCGGTTTCCTCCAGATCAGCCGCATGCTCCACAGCGCGGTGCATTACCCCAGTAATTACGGTTTCATCCCCCAAACCTACTGCCAGGACCACGACCCGCTGGACATCCTGGTGCTGTCGCAGGAGCCGGTCGTCCCCGGTTGCGTGATGAAGGCGCGCCCCATCGGCATGTTGCGCATGATTGATCAGAATCTGGAGGACATCAAAATCATCGCTGCGCACGCCGACGATCCGATGTTCTCGAACTACAACGACATTTCCCAGTTGCCGCCGCACATGCTGCTGGAGATCCGCCATTTCTTTGAAATTTACAAGGAACTCGAAAAAGCCGAGCTGCCGGTGGTGGAAGATTTTCAGGGACGCATTGACGCGTATCGCGCCATTCGCGATGCGCTGGCCCTGTACCAGCGCCACCGGCCCCAACTCCTCAAAGGCGAATACCTGGATATCTGAACGCAGCAATGCCGCGCGCGGCCTGATACAAATCAATGACGCCGTGCATCGCGCCGTGGTCGGTGATGGCGAGCGCGGGGAATTTCAATTCATGCGCCTTGTCCACCAGCCGGTCCACCCGGCAGGCGCCATCGAGCAATGAATACTCGGTGTGCAAATGAAGATGAACATAGTCCGCGTGTGGCATGAAGAGATTTTAACTTTTCACCAGCAAGACACCAAGACGCAAAGTTTGAGATGGGTCACCCCGTCACCCCAGCCTTTGCCGGTGAAACGTCGGATCCCGGCGGCAGTCCAACACGGCTTTGATAAAAACCGTTTCTAATTTTTGGGCGTAGTAGATCGCGTAGGGGAAACGTTTTGACAACAGACGATGCGAACCGAAAACGATCCGGTGAATTCCGGCATACAAATGCAGCGAGTCAATGTCGGAAAAAAGTGATTCGAGGAAATAGCCGCCCAAGCCTTTTCCTTGATTTTCGTAGAACCGAAAACCGTCTGCCAGGTCATCGCGCGCCGACGGCAATATGACAATTTTCATGTCAACTTGTCGCGCAACTGTTTCTTGGCCGTTTCCCAATCCATGAATTTTTCGGTGCCCGATTTGATTTTCGCCTCGCGGTCGCGCAACACCTCTTCATGCCACGCCGGGGACTCCAATTGCGCGTCGTTGCGGCTCAAGTCGGCCCAGAGCAGTTCCATGGCGCGCAATTTTTCAGCGACCGTCATTTTGTCCAATGGCAGGGTAGCTTCCATATTCGTTAATTAAGCTGCTTTTCGAGCAAATGCAAGCCAGCAGGCGCCATTGAGCAGCGAATACTCGGTGTGCAAATGAAGATGAACAAAGTCCGCGTGCGACATGGCTCCACATTACCCTCCGACACCGACTGCGCGCAAGAAAGGGATGCGCCAGGAAAGTGGCAGGCGAAGAAATGAATCAGGGCTGGCTGCCTGACTTCGTATCAGGCATGTGCTTTTTTGTAGCAGGCCACGCTGGCAAAGAAAACAAAGCGAAGAGAACGCAGAGGAACCCGATGGTGAATATCCCCAAACAAACCAGCGGGATGCCGATTGTGGTTGGATCTACTTCAACAGTTGTATCGCCATAGCTGGCGCGCCACGACAGTTCGATGAATCGGAGGGTCTCGGCGCCAAAACTCAGTGTCATGGCTGAAACCGCTAAGAGGCTGCCAATCCAAGGCCATAAACGTTGAGACTTGAGAAGAAACAGCGCACAAATCGTCCACACGACAGGAATGACCGACATCCAATCAAAGCGACCTTTCGGTGACAATATCCAGTCCCGTGCAGCCAAGACAGAAACACACGTTGCTAAAGCAGCGATGATCAGATTCCCGATGCAAATCACCTTTCGCATGACGTTTGCAGATGCTCAACAGATAATGGACGGTGTGTTTTGCAGCCTGTCCGGTTTTATTTCTTGAAAAAATCCTTGATGACCGCGGCCACGCGCTGGATCTGCGGGTCGGTCAATTCAGGAAAAATCGGCAGGCTGAGGCATTCGCGCGCGGCTTTTTCGGCAACGGGAAAATCGCCGGGCTGGTGGCCGAGATTCGTGTAACACTTTTGCAGGTGTACCGGCCACGGATAATGCAACGCGCAACCGACGCCATTGGCTTCAAGATGTTTCTTCAAATCATCGCGGCGCGGATGGCGCACCACGTAGAGATGGTACGCACTTTCGCCCCAGGCGGCTTCGCGCGGCAGTTGCAGCGGTGTGTCCGCCAGCAGTTCATGGTAGCGATGCGCCACGCGGCGGCGTTCCGCCGTCCATTTTGCCAGATGTTTCAGCTTCACGCCGAGCACCGCGCCTTGAAAACCTTCCATCCGGTAATTATATCCGACTTCGTCGTGATAATAACGCACGGTGGAGCCGTGGTCGCGCAGGGCGCGGGCGCGTTTGTCAAAAGCCGGGTTGTTGGTCAACAGCGCGCCGCCCTCGCCGCAAGCGCCGAGGTTTTTGCCCGGATAAAAACTGAAACAGGAAATTTCACCGAACGTGCCGACGGTTTTGCCCTTGTATTTCGCGCCGTGCGCCTGCGCGGTGTCCTCGACCAGCGGCAATTTGTGCTTCCGACAAATCGCCAGAATGGGATCCACGTCAAACGGATGGCCGTAGAGATGCACCGGCATGACGGCCTTGGTGCGCGGCGTGATGGCGCGTTCGACCTGCTTGGGGTCGAGATTGAAGGTGGCGTCGTCAGCGTCCACAAAGACCGGCTTCGCGCCAACGTAGGAAATTGCCCAGCTCGTGGCGACGAACGTGAAGGGCGTGGTGACGACCTCGTCGCCGGGGCCGACGCCGAGCAGCAGCATCGCCACGTGCAGCGCCGAGGTGCCGCTGTTGTAGCCGACGCCGTGTTCCGCGCCGATGAATCTGGCGAAGTCCTTTTCAAACTGCGCCACGTCCGGACCGAGGCAGAACGAGCAATTGTCAATGGTCCGCGCAATCACGGCGTCAATTTCCTTGCGGAGCGGCCGCAGTTGCGCCACGAGGTCGAGATAGGGAATTTTGTCGTTCATTTCGCCGCTGAAAATAATCCGGTTGCGCGACAACAAACAATCCAAATGTTCGGCGGTTTGTTGTAGCGGCGGTCTGCGACCGTCGCAATATAACCAGCGGAAGTGGCGACGCTCATGGAACGCCGCTACAATTGAGTGTTTTCACCCCGGCTTTAAAAGATTTTGCAGGCCGGCCAAGACCTGTTCGGGCGAAATCGCCGCCAGGCAGTGATTTGCGGCCTGGCAGACGTGCGAGTTTGGCTCGCAATGGCAGGGACCGCCCGTGAGGATTTGCTGGCGTTGCCCCATCGGCCCCCAGCGCGCGACCGGGGTGGGACCGAACAACGCGATGAGCGGCACGTCCAGGCCGGCGGCAAAATGCATCGGCCCGGTGTCGCCGGTAATCAGGGCTCGCGCGCGTTTTAACACGGCGAGAAACAGGGCCACGTCCAGCGCTGGCAGCACCGAAACTTCCGGCGCGAGAGCTTTTAATTCGGACACCAACGCATGTTCGCGCGCATTTTGGCCGGGTGTGAATGTGAGCCGAAGCCCTGCCGCCGTGGCCATTCGGTTCAGTGCCGCCCAATGGGGTACGGGCCATTGTTTCTTCGCCATCCCGGCGCCCAAGTGACAGATGACGGCCTTCTCCGGCAGCCACTGCGCCGCGGCATGGTCCAGGGCGGGATCGGCGCGAATTTCGACGGTCATTGGATCGGGCGGCGTGATGTCCCAGGCCGAGAGCAGGGCGAATGGGCGCAACGCTTCATGGCGATCCGGCGGCGCCGGAGCGACGCGCCGGTTGTAGCAAAAGCGGCGGCCCGGGAAACC
>Ga0208188_1001390_pt1 | contig 10483 bp, 8 predicted proteins | sample June2015DPH_8_50_FD_184698 | JGI IMG/M metagenome (GOLD analysis project Ga0208188, IMG submission 184698) | Peatland microbial communities from SPRUCE experiment site at the Marcell Experimental Forest, Minnesota, USA - June2015DPH_8_40... | ecosystem: Environmental > Terrestrial > Soil >...
CTCGCATACGAGCCCAGCATCAACGCCGCGGACATTGGTGTCTTGGTGAAGCAAGGGGGTGTATTGCTCAATGGCTCGGTGAGCAGTTATGCCGCGAAACTGGCGGCGGCGCACGCGGCCAAACGGGTTGCCGGGGTGAAGGGTGTGGCGGATGAAATTGCCGTTCATCTGCCTGATTCCTCCCGCCGCACCGACGACGAGATTGCTGCTGCCGCGGCCAAATCGATAGACTGGATTATCACGGTTCCGACCGGTGCCGTCACGGTAACGGTCCGCGATGGCTGGCTTACTTTGAAGGGCGTCGTCGAGTGGGCGCACCAGAAGAACGCCGCTGAAGAAGCGGTGCAGCGTTTGACGGGGGTCAAAGGAATAAACAATTTAATCATAATCAGACCGAAGCAACCGACGCCCTCGGACGTAAACACGGCAATTATGGCAGCCTTTGAGCGGCACGCCCTGCTCGACGCCCAGAAGATCACGGTGGAGACTTCCGGAAGCAAGGTGGTGCTCCGCGGCACCCTTGGCAGTTGTTTAGAGCGTGAGGAAGCCGAGCGCGCTGCCCGGTCTGCACCAGGAGTGTCCGAAGTCGAGAATCATATTATTATTCATATGTGGTGATTAGCGAGTTTCATGGATGACTCCTGCGTCATTCTGCAATCCCAACGAAGCCAGTTTCGCGCATGTGGACCTGTAATCCGTGTGAAGAATGCTTCGAATCCCCAAACCTTCCGCGACCTGGACGAACATCGGGGTGTTTTCGATATAGACCACCTGCCGGGCTGGCGCCTGGGCGATGTCCAGTGCCAGCCGGAAGATCACCGCGTCGGGCTTGTGAAGGTGGACGAAGCAGGAGGAAACAAACGCATCCACAAATTCGTCCAGCTTGAACTTGCGAATCCGATGCGCATTCACTTCGCGCGCTTCGTTGCTTAGCACGACGATCTTCAATCCAAACTTTGCCTTGAGCCGGCGGACCAACTCAATCATCTCGGAATAAGGTTTCGATTGTGCGAACATGAAGCGCCGGAACTCCGCGCGAGTGAACGGTCGCTTTTGGTAAAAGACCACCCAGCCCAAATACTCCTCCAACGTGAGCTTGTCCTCCTCGTAAATGTTGAAGTTCAGGCTATGCCGCTCCTCCATTTCGGCCCAGTTCAACTTGAAGTGCTTCGCCGCCCGCCGACGGGCAAGATGATCCCAGCCGTTGGTGAGCAGGACGCCGCCAATGTCCAGGAATAATGTTGTGATTGGTGCGCTTCTTTTCATTGGGTCGGGAGTGGGGAAGTCTGGAGGATTGGCTTCGTCATGGCCTGGTACATCATTTCCTCGCTGAGGAACGGTGAACCATAGAGTTCGTACCCGCCGCTTAGTTTTTCGTTAACTTTCCGCGCCAGTTCGTCATGGGTGGCGGCATCGGCGTGAAAAGGCACCGCGACGATGATGTATTCAATCGGAGGTTTCATTTTATCTTGAGTCACGAATTCTTTCCCTTTTTCTTACACTGTTCCACTAATTCGGTCGGCAACGGCCAACTGTGTCCTGGAGCCAGCAGACCCTGAGCGTCCTCCGGTCCCCAGGTGCCGGCGGCGTAATTGGGGAAGTCACTGGGCGGAGCCACCGCCCATACGTCAAGCACCGGCATCAACAACCGCCAGGCGGCCTCCACCTGATCGGCGCGCATGAACAAGGTGGCGTCATTCTTCATTACGTCCCAGAGCAACGTTTCATAAGCGTCAGGCGACCGGGCGGCGAAGGCGTCCTGGTAATTGAACTGCATCTCCACGGAGCGCAGGTGCATCTTTGGCCCGGGGTGTTTTGCCTGAAAGCGCAGCACGATGCCTTCGTCGGGCTGGATGGACATCACCAGCCGGGACGACTGCCAGTCGAGAGTGGACTCAGCCGGAAACGACTGATGCGGCACGCCGCGAAACTGGATCGTAATTTCCGAGGCCTGCCGGGTGAGCCGCTTCCCGGTGCGAAGGTAGAAAGGCACGCCCTGCCAGCGCCAGTTGTCGAGGAACAGCCTGAGCGCGACAAACGTCTCGGTTTGGGAATCAGGCAACACACCGTCTTCTTCGCGGTAACCAGGAACTTTTTTGCCGCCGATCCAACCCGGGCCGTACTGCCCACGCACGACGCATTGATGGACGGCGTTCCGGTGAATCGGACGAACGGCGTGGAGCACATCCACTTTCTTGTTGCGAATCTCGTCGGCTTCGAAGGAGACCATCGGTTCCATCGCGACGAGACAGAGCAATTGCATCAGGTGATTCTGCACCATGTCACGCAGCGCTCCCGCGTGGTCGTAATAGCTGCCTCGATGTTCGACACCGACAGCTTCGACAGCGGTGATGGTGACACAATCCACATAACGCCGGTTCCAAATCGGCTCGAAGAGGGGATTGGCAAAGCGGAAGGCCAGAATGTTCTGCACCGTTTCCTTGCCCAGATAATGATCGATGCGGAAGATTTGGGATTCCTCGAAATTGGCCGCCAGCGTGGCGTTCAAGGCGCGGGCGGATTCCAGGTCATAGCCGATCGGTTTCTCGACCACAATCCGCGCCCATTCCCGGTCACGCGCCAGTCCGGCCTTGCCGAGGTATTTTGGGATTTCGCCGAACATGCCCGGCGGTGTGGCCAGGTAAAAGATGCGATGGACTTTGGCGCCCCATTCCTTTTCCAGCTTCGCGCATTGTTCGCCCAGGGCCGCATAAGTTTGCAGCTTCTTGAAATCGCCCTGCTGGTAGTGGATATGCCTCGCGAACTCGCTCCATTCGCCGGTTTTCACCATTCCCTGGCGTGAGAATTTCTTGACGCCGTCGTGGAGACGCCGGCGCAGCTTTTCGTCGCTCATGTCAACGCGATCCACCGCGATGACCGAAAAATCAGCGGGCATGCTTCGGTCCTGGGAGAGGTCAAACAAGGCCGGCACAAGTTTCCGCCAGGTCAAGTCACCGGCTCCGCCAAAAATGACGAACACAGTCGGTTCGAGCTGGTCATTCGATTTCATGATTCTCATTCCTTCTCCCATTCCGTGTGAAACGTGCCCTTGGCATCGATCCGTTCATAGGTGTGCGCGCCGAAACAATCGCGCTGGGCCTGGATGAGATTGGCCGGCAGCCAGGCGCTGCGATAGGCGTCGAGATAACCCAACGAAACCATCAGTCCCGGGGCCGGCACCCCTGACTCGGCCGCCTGGCACACCACCTGGCGCAAATCTTCCTGATGCTCCATGACCTTGCGCGACAAGTTGGGATCCAGCAGCAAATTCGGCAGATCGCGCCTCGCGCGAAACGCCGCGCAGATGTCTTTGAGCAACGCGGCGCGGATGATGCAACCGCCCCGCCAGATCCGCGCCACGGCTTCAAGATCGAGGTGATACTCGTATTTGTCTGAAGCAACCGCCAAAAGCGCCAGGCCCTGCGCATAGGTGATGATCATCGCGGCATAAAGCGCGCGGCCCAATTGCGTGAGGAAGGTGTCGTGGTCGGTGTTGAAGCGCCGCATGGATCGCTGATAAATCGCGCCGGCCTGCTCCCGTTCCTTCGCGAACACGGACAAGTCCCGCATCGCAACCGCCAGGTCGATCGTCGGGATCGGCACTTGCAGTTCCATCGCGCTTTGTGAGGTCCACATGCCGGTGCCTTTCTGTTTGGCCACGTCGAGGATTTCGTCGATCAATCGCTTGCCGGTCTTCTCGTCCGGTTTGGAGAAAATATGGCTGGTGATCTCCACAAGATAGCCATTGAGTTCGCCCTTGTTCCATAAAGCATAGACCTCACGCACTTCATCGTCGTTCAAGCCCAAGCCACGTTTCATCAGGTCGTAGGTCTCAGCGATGAGTTGCATCACGGCGTACTCGATGCCGTTGTGGACCATCTTCACGAAGTGACCGGCCGAACCGGGACCGAGATAGGTCACGCACGGATCGCTGTTCACCCTGGCCGCGACAGCTTCCAGCACCGGGCGGACGCGCTCGTAAGCCTCTTTCAGCCCGCCGGGCATGATGCTCGGTCCGTGACGCGCACCTTCTTCGCCACCCGACACCCCCACGCCGAGGAATTGGATGCCCTTCGCCGTCAGGTTGCGGGCGCGCACGTCGGTGTCTTTGAAGTAGGAGTTGCCGCCGTCAATGATGAGATCGCCCGGCTGGAGGTGCATGAGCAGATCGTTGATGACCGAATCCACCGGAGCGCCGGCGGGCACCAGCATCATGACCGCGCGCGGTCGGCGGAGCAAGCCGATGAACTCCTTGATATCTGCCGCGCCGCGTACATCACTTTTCTCTGATTCCTGGCGCAGGGCCTCGACCTTGGCCGCGTCCTTGTCATAACCCGCCACCGAAAAGCCGTGGTCGGCCATGTTCAGCACGAGATTGCGCCCCATGACCCCCAAACCGACCATGCCGATTTCATACCGTTGTTGCGATTGCGTATTTCTCATAGCATTGGCTCCAACAAGATCATCGCTGCCACAGGATTCGTGCGTCTTCCAGTGGGATCGCAACGCCGTCGCAGCGCGGCATCACTCGCGCCGTATAGTCCGCTGGTGGGCGGGCCGCAGCTACAGTTGCGCTGTAAACGTAGCTGCCTGATTCGTCGGACAACGGGTGAAGACAGGTCATTTCCTGCCGCACAGGAGGGCTGCCTTTGATTCCGTCGGCATAAAGCTCCACCCTCACCGCCTTGGGGTCGAGGCCATGGAGACCGACTTGAACCTCAATTATGTGTTGCCCGCCGCGAGTCTCCACCTTCACTGCGCCGAAGTGCAGCGTAGCCCATTTCTGTTCCAGACTGTGCCGCCAGTCCACCATTTGCCTGCCGACTGCGCCTTTGTTGGCCACGCGCGAATGGTATGCGGCAGCCGCCGGGAGGTAGTGTTGCTCGGTGTATTCGCGCACCGTGCGGCTGGCGCAAAAGCGCGGGGTCAGCCGCGCCATGCTTTCCCGCATCCGCGCGACCCAGGCCGTGGGAACACCTTTCTCGTTGCGGGTATAGAACTCGGGGATCACCTCGCGTTCGAGCCGTTCGTAGAGCGCCTCGGCTTCTGCCGCGTCCCAAGCCGGATCGTCGCCGTGTTCCTGACCATCCCCCAACGCCCACCCCACTTCAGGCGCGTAGGCTTCCGCCCACCAGCCGTCCAATTCCGAGAGATTGATGCCTCCATTGACGAGCACCTTCATGCCGCTTGTGCCACACGCCTCCCAAGGCCGCCGTGGTGTGTTGAGCCAGACATCCACGCCCTGCACCAGGCGCTCGGTCAAGTGCATGTCGTAGTCGCTGAGGAAAACCGCATGAGGACGGACCTCCGGTCGGCGAATGAACTGGATCCATTTCTGGATCAGGGCCTGTCCCGCCGCGTCCGCAGGATGGGCCTTGCCCGCAAGGATGAGTTGCACCGGGCGCTGAGGATTGGATAACAAACGCAGCAGTCGCTCCGGATCGTGCAGCAGCAGATTGGGTCTTTTGTAGGTCGCAAAGCGCCGCGCAAAACCCAGTGTCAATGCGTTGGGATCAAACAGATGTTTCACCTCTTCAACCGTCTCGGACGATGCGCCGGCGGCGGCATAGTGCCGGGCCAGGCGTTCGCGAGCGTATTCAACCAGAGACTTGCTGGTGGCGATGCGAAATTGCCAAAGGCTGTCGTCGGAGACGCGGCGAATGTCCTGCTCCAAGATTTCCGTCGTCCCCAGCCAGCGATCTTTGCCACAAGCTTTGGTCCAAAGATCGTCGGCGGCTGCCGAGTCCCAGGTCGGCATGTGAACTCCGTTGGTCACATGGCCGACGGGCACTTCGTCCGCTGGCCAGTGGGGAAAAAGAGGCTCAAAAAGATGCCGGCTGACTTTTCCATGCAAGCGACTCACGCCATTCACTGACCCACTGCCGCGGATTGCCAGATAGGCCATGTTGAAACTCTCCGACGCGTCGTCCGGATTTTGGCGGCCCAAGGCCAGCAAATCATGGAGGGTGATGCCGAGCTTTTGCGTGGCATAACGACCGAGGTATTGCTCGATAAGCGCCGGAGTGAAACGATCAAAGCCGGCGGCCACCGCCGTGTGCGTGGTGAAGAGATTCCCCGCTCGCGTGGCGGCCAACGCCACTTCAAAAGGCTGCGCGTTCTCCTGCATGAAACTGCGGGCGCGCTCCAACACGGCAAAGGCCGCATGACCTTCATTCAAGTGACAGACATCCGGCTTGATGCCGAGTGCCGCGAGCAATCGCCAGCCGCCAATCCCCAGCAGCATTTCCTGCACGAGGCGCAACTCCGGTCCGCCGCCATACAACTCGCTGGTAATTCCGCGATGAGCAGGAAAGTTGGCCGCGTCATTGCTGTCCAGCAGGTAAAGTTTCACCCGACCGACTTGAACCTGCCAGGCGCGCAGCCAAACCGAGTAGCCAGGCAAGGTTATCTCCAAACGCAACCACTCGCCGTTCGGCTGGCGCAACGGTGTGATCGGCAACTGTCCGGGGTCGTTATACGGGTAAAGGGCTTGTTGCGCCCCGTCCTTGTCAATTACCTGGCGAAAATAGCCTTGTTGGTAGAGCAGCCCCACGCCGACCACCGGCACGCCGAGGTCGCTGGCGGCTTTGAGCTGATCGCCGGCTACATTGCCAAGCCCGCCTGAATAAATGGGCAGCGCTTCGCTCAACATATATTCCATGCTGAAATAGGCGACACACTTCAAGGGCGACTGCGCATGGTTTTTCTGAAACCACGCGGGCGTCTCCGCCGCCTGACGCTTGGCTCGCAGCAGGTCATCAATGTTCTTGCGAAAGGCAGGATCGGCCAGCACACGCTGGAGTTTGTCCTTCGAGACAGTCTGCAGGACCACCCAGGGGTTTTGCGTGAACTCCCACAGCGCAGGATCAAGCTGCCGCCACACTTCGTCGGCGCAGTGATTCCACGACCAGCGCATATCCAGCGCCAACTCCGCCAGGGAATCGAAGCCTTCAACATCCGTGGTTAATTGACAATAGATCGGCTTTCTGACAGATATTTGTTTGTTCATGGCTTTTTCTTTCGTTTTGGCTTGGACGGAATCCCCGGTTTCTGTGGGGACGCCGCCAAAGCATCGTTGATGATTGTCTGGGCTTCCGCCAGGATGCGGCGCAGATGATCCGCCCCTTGGAAGCTCTCGGCGTAAATTTTATAGATGTCCTCGGTTCCTGATGGACGCGCCGCGAACCAGCCGCTTTCGGCCACCACTTTCAACCCGCCGATGGGAGCGCCGTTGCCCGGCGCGCGGGTGAGGACAGCCTGAATTTTTTCGCCCGCCAGCTCAGTGAGCTTGACCTGCTGAGGTGAGAGTTTCGCCAACAGTTCCTTTTGATCCGGGGTGGCTGGCGCATCAACGCGGTCATAGGCAGGCTCACCGAACTCGCGCGTGAGTTCGTGGTAGATTTCGCCGGGATCGCGGCCCATCCGGGCTGTGATCTCCGCCGCCAGCAAAGCCGGAACAATTCCATCTTTGTCCGTCGTCCAAACACTGCCATCCAGACGAGCAAAGGAGGCCCCGGCGCTCTCTTCGCCACCGAAGCCAAGCGAACCGTCGAGCAAGCCATCCACGAACCACTTGAAGCCAACCGGCACCTCGTAGAGCTTCCGGCCCAGTTTGGCGGTGACGCGATCAATCATCTGGCTGCTTACCACCGTCTTGCCGACCGCCGCTTCCTTGCGCCACTTCGACCGGTTCTGAAAAAGATAGAAGACCGCTGCGCAGAGGTAGTGGTTGGGCGGCAGCAATCCGTCGCTTTTGGTGACAATCCCGTGCCGGTCGTGGTCGGTGTCGCAGGCGAACGAGAGATCAAAACGATCTTTCATTTCGATCAGCCGCTGCATCGCATAGGGCGAGGATGGGTCCATGCGAATCTGGCCATCCCAATCCACCGTCATGAACCGAAAGGTGGGGTCAACCGTCTCGTCAACCACCGCCAGGTTCAAACCATTGCACTCCGCGATCCGCGGCCAGTAATGAACGCCGGCACCGCCCAGTGGATCGACGCCCAGACGAATCTTCGCGCTGCGAATGACGTCCAAGTCGATAACATTGCCGAGGTCGTTGACGTAGGCGGTAAGATAGTCGTGCTGATGCGTCGTCGAGGCGCGCAGAGCCTGCGCGTGGGGAATTCGTTTCACCCCTTTGAGTTGAGTTTCCAGCAACGCATTCGCCTTTGCCTCAATCCAACCGGTGACGACCGTGTCCGCCGGCCCGCCAGTCGGCGGGTTATATTTGAAGCCACCGTCATGCGGCGGATTGTGTGAGGGCGTGATGACAATCCCGTCGGCCAGTCCCTTTTTGCGCCCGCGATTGTAAGTCAGGATCGCATGGGAGATCACCGGGGTCGGCGTGTATTCGTCCCCCTCGGCGATCATCACCTCGACCCCGTTGGCTGCCAGCACCTCAAGCGCGGTAGCACAGGCCGGAACGGAAAGCGCGTGGGTGTCGATGCCGAGATACAGCGGGCCGGAGATGTTTTGCCGCTTGCGATACAGGCAAATCGCCTGGGTGATCGCGAGGATGTGCCATTCGTTGAAAGCCAGCTTGAACGACGAGCCGCGATGGCCCGATGTGCCAAACGCCACTCGCTGTTCCGGCACCGAAGGGTCTGGAACTTCGGTGTAATAGGCCGTGATGAGCCGCGGCACATTGACGAGTATTCCGGGTGGCGCCGGCTTTCCGGCCAGGGGACTTATTTTCATGACGTTTTCTTTGGTGGTTTGCTTTCGAGTTCCGCCACTTTCGCCAACCGGCGACGAAAACGCTCCGCTCCAATGAATTGCGCGGCGAGAAATGTCTGCACCAATTCCCAGGCGAAGGCGTGACCGACCACGAGGCCGCCAAAACAGATCAGGTTCAAATCGTCGTCCTCGACGCCTTGGTGCGCCGAAAAGCTTTCGTGAATCAAGCAGGCCCGAACCCCTGCCACCTTGTTCGCGCAGACCGATGCTCCAACCCCGCTTCCGCAGATGCCCACGCCGCGTTCCACCTTTCCGTCGGCAACTGCGCGGGCCAGCGGCACGATAAAATCCGGATAGTCATCATCCTCTTTCGGCCGGCCGTCGCCGAAGTCAACCACTTCATGACCGGCTTCGCGCAATTTCCCGGCCAGATATTCCTTCAACTCGTAACCTCCATGGTCGGCGGCGATGCCGATGCGTTTCGGTGTATTCATGTATTTGTCAGCCGTTTCCAAGTTGCGTTTTACGTTGCCAGACGAGGATACAATCGCGCACCAATGAAAACCAGAATGGTTGTGGTCAGGAGGATGACCGCATAGTCGAGACTCAGACCGAAGGTGCTCGCGCTGCCGGCCAGCATGAACGTGCGCAGGGCATCAACGACGTAGGTCAACGGATTCAGATGAGAAATGGTCTTCAGCCAGCCGGGCATGATGTCGGTGGGGTAAATCGCGTTGCTCGCAAAGAACAGCGGCATGGTGAGCACCTGGCCGACGCCCATGAAGCGTTCACGCGTCTTCACAATGCACGCGATGATGAGCGAAAACGTCGAGAAAAGCGTCGCGGCGAGGACAACAATGACCAGCACGTTGAGGAGCGCGAGCGGGCTCCAATTCAGCTTCACGCCAAGCAGCAGCGAGAGGCCATAAACGATGGCAGTCTGCGAGAGAGAGCGGATACCAGCGGAGAAGCCCTTGCCGAGCACGAGTGCCGCGCGCGGAGCCGGGCTGGCGAGGAATTTCTGCACAATGCCGAGGTCGCGCTCCCAGATGACGTTGATGCCGTAAAAAATGGCCACGAAGAGAACGCTTTGCGCCAGGATGCCGGGAGCAATGAAATCCAGATAGGGAATGTTGCCCGTGTGCATCGCCCCGCTGCGGGAGAACACTTGCCCGAAAATCAGCAGCCAAAGCGCGGGCTGGAGGGCGCGGGTGACGAGTTCCGTGAAATCGTGGCGCAGCTTGCGCAACTCAAACTCGGAGATGACGAACGTCTTCTCGATGAAGCCGGTTAAAGGATGGATGAAAGTGGCGGTCATATAGTGGTTCAAATTGAAATTGGCGCACTGAAGTTCAGCGTCAATCTCGCAGACATTGGGGCCGCCGCAAAGCGCCAGAGGACTGGCGCACTCCCAGACGCTTCGCGTACAGGAGGGCCGCAGAACATCGCGCCAGCGTCCTGGACTGCGGCGGCCCTCCGCCGCTTTTCAAACGGCATACAAACTGCGCCCAGGTTAATTGGAATTGCCATAGAATTGGGTTATCCCAGCCGCTGGGCCGTCGCGCGTTCGGCGGATACGGCGCGGAAGTTGCCGCCGGAATCCAAGGCGCTGCCGGCATAGTGGACGAAGACGTCATTCAGCGTGTGGCCCGCGCCAAGCGAGGCCTCGAGTTCTTTGCAGGTGCCCAGCGCCGCCACCCTGCCCAGATGCATGATGGCGATGCGCTCACAATGGCTCTCCGCCTCCTCCAGGTAATGGGTGGTGAAGAACAGGGTCGTGCCGTAGTTGGCGCGCAGATCAACG
>Ga0208188_1001391_pt1 | contig 10468 bp, 14 predicted proteins | sample June2015DPH_8_50_FD_184698 | JGI IMG/M metagenome (GOLD analysis project Ga0208188, IMG submission 184698) | Peatland microbial communities from SPRUCE experiment site at the Marcell Experimental Forest, Minnesota, USA - June2015DPH_8_40... | ecosystem: Environmental > Terrestrial > Soil >...
TGACTGTTTGAGGCAGCAGAGTATGGATACCGAAAAGCATGCCATGAGGCTTTGGAGTGCTCAGATACCCCATTCGCAGGTAAGTATCGTGAACGAGAGAAAAAGCCTGCTTAAACTCGTCAATATCTCCGGCGATCTTTACAGCAGGTCTGTCAATCTCATCAAGTCGCGCTTTTAAGAGTTCCGAGCGTTTGATGCGAACCGTCCGCCTTCTTTCCGGCGCAAAAGCTCCGTGAAGCATTGGACCCACTCCCTTGTCCTTCTTATCTATTTCCACAAAGAGAGTTCTATATATCCCATAAAACAGATAAACTCAATTTTTTGTAGCTTTTCACCATAAAAAATACAGATGAACACGGAGGGTCATTGCATCTCCGCGGCGCCATTTCTCCTTAGTGGTGAGCGCTTTCATCCTTGAGAAATGAGGCGGCAAGATACTTTCCGTTTCCAAATCATTCTGAAAGCGATTCGCGGCTGGCAGGGGATTTTCGATCCTGGCAAGAGAGAAAGTTTTTACATCTCTCCTTAACGTTCTGCGGCGGATAGTCCAGAATCTTTCGATAACCAGATCATTTCCGTTTTGCAGACCGACTTGGTGAGGCTTTTCACCTTTAGCAAGCTTTCATGACCAGCGAGCTTGATTATCTCGTATGACGAAAATGCGCTCGAGTAGTTGATCCTTGCCCATTTTCCAGAAAACGGTGCCTCACGGTAAGTTATGTGGACTTTGCAAAGCCTGTGTGTGCTGATGCTTCGAAGATTTGTTACCTACAGCTGCGTGCAATACAGCATTTTATTTGCTGAGATATTTCCGTAGTCACTACCCCAGAGGACGTTTCATTTTCAATGTTTCTTAAAGCTTATTCCACACCGCGAACAGTGTTCGTCACCTTCATAATTGAGTTTGCCACAGTTACTGCACTCGGTGACGCCGAGGAGGTGGTGTTTCTTAAGATACTCTGCGATATATTTTCGAGAAGCTTCATCCCGACTTTCTGGACGGTATGGCGTTTCGCTAACATCCAAACTGGTAGCTATGTCCAGAAGGGGATCAGAAAGGATTTTATCCATACATTCTTCGCGAGTAAAACCAAGGTCTAAAGCACCCCCGTCCGACACATCCTCATAATCCAGGCTCTTACCGGCAGGACAGCCATCATCCACTCTTTCCAGTTCGTCGCCCTCATATTTCTCAAAGTCGGCATCATGGATATTTCTGCTCATGAATTTTCCCTTTTAGAAAATATTTGAATTGAATTCACGCGCCCACCGAGTTCGGCAGTTTGGACATAAGATCGGCATAGTACGTAAAGAACTTAAAAAGAAACTTGGCCCATCCCGCAGTCGATAACGAAAATTTTATTACTCGCTATTGCAAGCAAATCTAATTTTCAGAATGTCCTCAACCTATCTCACACCTGCAGCACCACCAAAATCTTTCCCTGGCTTTCCTCAAGAACCACCGCAGTTTGACCTGAAGTAATCCAGATTCCAACGCAATCGAGCTATTCAAAGCCCGCAAAGATATTTACCTCGAAGTTGCAAAGGCTTTTGTTGGAGATAGCGGTAAGGATTGCTCAGATTTCAGGAAGGTAGCCAAAACGATAGTGTTGGGCGTGAACTACGGAAGGTCAGAATACTCGATCCATCAGGAATTGACCGGAATGGGCATTCAATTAAGCCTTGATGAGGTGCGATCGTTCACTGTGAGCTACTATAGGATGTTGAGGGGGTATTTAAATGGAGGCGGGCCGCCCCCGCGGAATAGCGGTGCGCCGACATTTGTTGAGCAAATCGTTGCAAATTGGGTCGGACCAAGGCAAGTATTTGCATCTGTTTGAGAAATTACTAAATGCGCACATTGTTAAGGGCTTAAAACGCTGGTTTTGGCATGCAAATTCCCTGGATTCCAGCCAAAAAGCACCGCCGGAATGACGGAGTGTGGCGGCTCATTGTACTCAAATATCGATGAATTTGTGAAACGCTGCATTAGTTTCCATCCAAAAATCCAGATGAACCCAGGACAGTTTCAATTTATAAGAGACTTCCAGTTTCCGTGCGGCAAGGAGGCATTTTTTGCTCTGGCAAGGAAATCAAGGGCTTGGGCGGAGGCGCACATTTGTACCGCCCCGCGGAGCGTCGAGATCCTTGACAGGGTTCTGCTGCCACCGCCGAAGGCAGTGGCCAAGTAGGCCGGCGGTCCCACCGCCCTAGGGCGGAAAAGGACCCTTTCCGGGCGGAAACTCCAAATGGGGTCGGCCGATACAAGTATATTTGCATCTGTTTGAGAAATTACTAAATGCGCACATTGTTAAGGGCTTAAAACGCTGTTTTTAGTACCGAAAAGATCAGTTTAAGGCGGTCCTGATTTTCAAAAGGTACTCCAGAGATGCCACAGTGCTGCTACGTTGGCCCGAAAATGGAAAACCCCACAGTCCTCTCCTTGCACTTAAAAAATTAGACGCCAAAATCTCTGCCGTTTTCGAATCATTTGTTTACCGAATCGCTGCAAACTGTACTCTCTCGAAGTTGGCGAGATCCGGGTGTATCTGGAATCCGTGGATGCGTCCGGAACAGAGAAAACACACAAAGGCAAGCGCAAGACCTGGTTGTGTTCTCATCTGTTCCCGGTTGAATTTACAGCTTAAAGTTTCTCAAAGAGATCTACAATGCTCTGCCCTACTGGGCATACTCCAAACGGGTGACAAAGAGCCTGCTGTCACCAATTCCAGTGAGGGCCGTGTTTTGGAGCGTTTTCACCACCTGTTGCCCCTGCTCATCGTTGACTGACATCGTGAGCATCAAATTGGGTTCGAAATTAACCGTGTATGAGGCGCCCCGATATGTCTCGGTGTGCCCCTTCTGTCGTCCGAACCCCTTCACCTCGAAAACGGTCATCACCTGGACACCGATCTCCAATAGTGCTTTTTTAACTTCTTCCAGTTTGAACGGCTTTATCATTGCCTCGATTTTTACCATGACCATTCTCCTTCTTTCCGCGTTTGAATTGCGAGCTTATTAACGATGTTTAAGTAAACCCGGGCAATTGCCAATCCGGCTATTTGTATCCGGAGTCCACAGACTCCGAATCGAGTCCGGGGCGGGCCGTTTCCTCGACCACCGTCTGTTCTTCCCTGCTTGCGTATTTAATCGTGTTTTCGCGTGAAAAATTTCCGCCACCTGACATATGGAGACTTCTGGTGCTGCGAAACGCTTAACCAGGGAAGCAATTTACCTGCCAACAACTCTTGTGTCGCCTTGGGGAACGGTTTGGAAGGTTTTTGCTACCAGGGTGAGTTCAAAATATGCAAACTAATTGGCACAAAATAGTATCAAAATCGGAGAGAATGAACAAAATTGCACCATTTTTGCGTGAAAATTCATCCGCATTCTGGCATTTCCCCTTCTAAAACGCAGTGAGGCAAAAGGGTCGGGCCGAAAGCGCCGGGATAAACCGGCATAGAGTAGGGGATGAAAGAGCCCTACATAAAAGGAGAAGTTGCTCCATTATGGCCCCGAGTCATGTGCGGACAGCGGCGAGGCTATACGTGAAGCAGTTGACGGGGGAAAGCGCAGGCCAGCCATTGAGCTCCGAAATCACCCATCCGGGATGCCGACCTAGTGGTCCGAAGGGGAAGGCAATACTGTGAGAGGGCGTTAGACAGCGAGTCCTCCACTGGTCCCCGGAGTCTAAGAACCTGTGCATGCGTGGACATTCTATGCTCGAGAACCCGAAGATCTCCATAGCCTCTGGCAGACAAAGATCTGACAGAGCGGCCGGGGAAGGCCTGTGACCGAGGGGAATTCTGAAAAGACCGACTGCGACTTGCACACAGATGCAGGGGTAAGCATTGAGCGGACTTGACAGAATACGTGAAGCCTTTGCGTCATCAACCCAAGGTAGGAGCCGTATGAGATAATTCCTCACGTACGGATCTGTGCGGGGGGTGCCGGGCGACCGGCATCCCTACCGCGATAAGACAAGTATTTGCATCTGTTGGAGAAATTACTAAATGCACCCATTCTTAAGGGCTTAAAACGCTGGTTTTGGCATGCAAATTCCCTGGATTCCAGCCAAAAAGCACTGTTGGAACGACGGAGTATGGCGGTTCATTGTACTCAAATATCGATGAATTTGTGAATAAGAGACTCGCAGTTTCCGTCCGGAAAGGAACCATTTTTCGTCCTGGCCAGGAAATCAAGGGCTTGCGCGGAACCGTACATAATCTGGTCATTCCTCTTACCGCCTTTAGGCGGAAGCTGTACCGCCTCGCGGAGCGTCGAGATCCTGGCCGGCGGTCCTACCGCCTCAAAAGCACTGCCGGAATGACGGAGCGTGACGACAGTGTCAATTTATAAGAGACTTGCAGTTTCCGATCCGGAAAGGAGGCATTTTTCGTCCTGGCTAGGAAATCAAGGGCTTGCGCGGAGGCGTACACTTGTACGCCGCACAAGGAAGCCCGAAGATTGACGCCGCCCAGGGCGGAAAAGGACCCTTTCAGGGTCGGAAACTCTCGTGAACATTAACTTCACAAGGTCGCCAATCAAGCTTTCCATGTCCATCACATTTGTGAACCTTCATGGGCTGCCCATCCGGATCGCAAGGATCCGATCCATTATACCGTCTTCTGCCAACGATCTCACAACGGCCAGCCCCAGATTCAAAGCTGGTCCTCTTTTTGCGGACTCACCGGACCGGACATCTTCCCTCCGCTGAAATGATGCTTCCTTCCTAAATATATCAATATCCAAGATAACAATTCAATCCACCATGTACTTTCAATCCTACTGTTTGCAACTCAATTGGCCAACGAAAACAGCATCATTCATCAAGGGAGGTCAAGCCATGATTATTCAAGATCCACGAATAAAACCGAGGTGTCCGCAGTGTGGAAGCGAGAATGTGAAATCCAAGCTATCCTTTACCAACCTTGTCGCATGGGTGGGCAGGATTCTGGGAGTCCCAACGGTTAAGATTTGGGAAAAGAGGTGCTCGGAGTGCGGACATGAGTTTCAGGTTTTTAGGAAGTAGATCGCAGATTCTGATCGAGTCACGAATCACTTTATTTGCTCAATGCGGTATTACCCTTTATTACAAGATAATCAGGCCCTTGCATTAGAGGCTTGGGTTTCAACGAAAGCAAAATGATCGATGAACTCCTGGAGCATGGACAGGTGCTTGACAGACAGGTTTTCGAACTCTACTCCGCAGCGCCTGGTGATGATCTGTTCCCAAGCGCCTGCAGGGACTTCCTTATCGTATACAATTCTGCATTGAACCCTATCCAGGTGAATGAATCGGTCGTTTTTACCGAATATTTTTATTTCGGAGCACCCTTTGGTATCCTCTTCTGTAGACACATACTGGACGCACAACCCGCCTATGCTGATATCCTGGATTTGCCCCAAGCCCATAAGCTCATTGGATCTCATAAAAACAGAGAATGCCGCCTCTTTGCCCTTGAACCTTTTGAATTTTCTTTTTTCATCAACCCTTTTTTCCCCGCCCGGCCGGGTAAGAACTGGAGAAGGCGCCATTGTTGGTCGAATGCTTTTCCTGGCGGCCCGCCTTAAGGCCAGAAGCCCGAGAACCAAGAAACATGCACTCACAAGCAAGGACAGGCCAATCCACCAGGTCAGGACCCAGTAGTACCACGTCATTTTGTGGCCTCCACAGTTGAAAGTTATCTCTCCCCTCACCTGCGGAGATCGAGTAGTTCTTCAACTCTGATTTTAATGTGGTCAATTCGTTTTTCCTGGAACAGACAATTCAGTGGATCACGCTCGCTCTCGAAGAAGCAATAACTGCCTGTTTTTAAATTCCTTCGGATAGTACCAACAACGGAAGAACCGTTTTTAACCAGGATCTTCTGAAAAGGCGATGCAGGATCGTGTTCATAAACCATTTTCCCCTCCCGTCCGGTAAGGATAATGAAGGTAGTCCCTTCCGTCGATATATGACTTCGGTGATAAACTAATTAGTTTGAATTGTAGATAAAGTAGGGAAAGACAGTATTTTCAGGCTTAGCTGCCCCAGTTTGGGGGTGGGTTTTCTCCCATTACGATACAGCTGATTGTGACAAAATCCGGACTAAGATCGTGCAGTCTGGCGAACCGCAAGAATAGACTTAGGCATTTTCGCTGAAGTATCCAAACATCGTCGCCGGATTAATAACGGGACAATTGAGCGTAAACTTGTCCCTATTTTGAAAATCACTCCGCAACCCGTAAGTGCCCGAAAGGGAAATCAAGCAGAAAATTTCTAAAGTGTGGGCGCGGCCACGCCCAGCGGCGCACAACCTGGGAAGAGGTACTTTGTCTTTAGCCCTTAATAGGAGAGCGCAGCCGTCACGTCTAACGGCATGGGACGGTGCTTTAAATCGCCTCTGACTACGGCTCACGCAGTGGATCGGCTAAAGGGGAGCTTAGCAGGAAAACCCTTGCTCTGCCTCATATTTTTCGACTGAATTGCTGGATGCTTAGCTGAAAACATGTGTTTTCAGCTAACAGAGACGAAGAAGGAAGGGTTCGTTTTCGACTAATGTTGGGGATGAAAAATAATGGATCAAAGTTGGGCTATTACAAGGGGGTCGATCATCCGCACCTAGTGGGTGCCTGGAGTCTCTCTGAGCGTCCCGCCAAATGAGAAAGTTTAAGGTCCACTTCTCAATCTGACGGGAACTTGGAACGCCGGTGCCCAATGACTTTTAGTGTATATATCATTGACTTGGTTAAATTCGCCGAGTATCGTATTGCTCGACAGGCTAGGCTGGAAAGCATTCGATCCGGAATAATGCACCAACTTCAGTGCCAAGCATCCCAACCGCTTCTTCGGGTGGAGTCTTTGCCCGAAAAAACTTCCGTTGCGCGCCTGAGACTGGAAAAAGTATACGATCCCCGGTTGGAATACACAAGTTATGCGTCGAGGGGACCGGCTTTTGCGTTTTCAGGGCATACCTCCATTCCCGGAGTTGGTGGAGTCGTTATTCCGTTGAGGAACCTTGCCACTTCAGTAACCCCAAAGAACATACCGACGCATAACGCATTATGATCTTACTCTGTGAATTTCCGCAGTGGCAACAGTCGGGCAACATGAGCGACGAGATCGGAAAACGCGGGAGAAAACCGAGGCAGATTGGATCGAGATGGTCACATCACTTCACCGGATCTCATCCCCAAGCCCCTGCCACTCTGATCTCCGCCACAAACGGGACCTCTGGAATGATCTGCTTGAATGCCTCTTCCATCGACTGCTTCACGATCTCCCTCACCTGATCCTTTATGCCATCTCTGGCCGCGACAATTATTTCGTCGTGTTGGGGTATGAACAATATGTGCATCCATCCCCTCCAGCGCACGTGAAATGAGGTACAGGGCAAGTTTGAAAACATCGCCGCCTGTCGCTTGAACTGGCGTGTTGTAAAGTGGGTCTTGAAACTGGAAAAACCAGTCTTATTGAACTATCGCCTGCATGTTAGATTGGGGAATTGTGTGGTTTTGTCGGCTGTAGGGTTGTTCCAGAAGTTTTTCGGGCAGAATTCAACTCCAGAATGCGGTTCAGACACCGTGTTCGATGTAATCCAATACATCCTTTCCCTTTATATAGTACTTCATGCCTATCCTAATAGATTTCAGCTTGGCTTCTTTTCTTAACTTCAACATGGTCCCGTATGAAATTTCCAGAAATTGGGCAACCTCCTTCAACGGATAGTTGAGCGCAGGGTCGATTTTTTTAGGGTCTATTGCCATAAGTGCTTCTTTCTCCCCCGTCCAGAAGCCCGAGAACCCAGAACCATGTAATCACAAGCATGTTCAGGCCAATCCAGCAGGTCAGTACCCAGTAGTACCACGTCATTTTGTGGCCTCGACAGTTGAGAGTTATCCCTCCACCTGCCGATTATTTTCCTAAAGGAAAACGAAAGTCAATGTATTTTGTGACCTCCCACCATCGTCGCATGGACAGGGAAATTGCTCGGAGTCCCGACGGTTAAGATTTATGAGAAGAGGTGTGCGGAGTGTGGGCATGAGTTTCAGGTATTTCGGAAATAACTCGCAGATTGCGCTCAAATCCCGTGTCACTTTGTCCCTAATGCTGCCCTGCCCCCATTGTACGGCGCACCCATTAAAATCATGAAGATTGGCCGTCGGACCTTGATTCTGAATCATTTCCGCCTCGGGCAATCTGGATTCAACATAAAACGGCACCTCGGGCATGATCTCCTCACGGCTCATTCCATGGGATCTTTAATGTTCGTCTGCACCTGATCTACTATGTTTTTTCATGCGCACTCAAGTATCTCGTTCGGCTCAGTCTGGGTATCGAACCTGGAGGCCGGTAGTGCTTACTTGCAAAAGCCCTATTCGCATCTGAAATGGATGCTTCAAGGAAGCCAAAAAGTGGTTACCTTACAGATTCATGAGAGGACAAGGCTCTCAGGTGGGTTTTGTCACGTTGCGTCTACTGTGACCTATCGGGTAAACCCGCATCCACTGGGAAAAGCCCAAAAAGGCCATTCGTGGACTTGTATTATTCGTTCTTACCCTTTGGGTCTGATTGAGAAAACATCTGCCTATGACACAGGTTGGATTACATAGTATTTACTATGATGATTACGGTGTGGGTCATCCGCTCCTGCTCATCCCCGGGCTGGGCACTTCCCGGTTTATCTGGTGGAAGCAGATTGAAATCATCTCCGGAAAGTATCGCCTGATCAACATGGACAATCGCGACGCGGGCGATAGTGCTCCTGGAACTGGGCCATACACCATCTCCGACATGGCTGATGATGCGGCAGGCTTGATCCGAAATCTCAAGTGCGGCCCAACGTACGTGATAGGCTGGTCGATGGGTGGTTTCATCGCCCTGGAGCTAAGTCTGCGATATCCGAGGTTGGTAGACAAATTAATCCTGGTCGCGACCTCGGCTGGCGGGTCGGCATATATCCCGCCTGTGCAGGAAGTGGGCGCCTTGCTCATGCCCAACGAGAAGGAAGACCTTGAAACACTGATACGCCTTGTCTATCCATGTATTGCTGCGACGGGCTACATGAATTCCCACCCCGAAGACCTCGATAGGGTGGTGCGATATTCCAAATCCAAACCGATGTCACTTTCTTCCTACCAGCGGCAACTCAACGCAGTATTGACGTGGCCTGGTGTGGCCGACCGCATGCACAGAATCTCCCTGCCAACACTTGTTGTTCACGGAGCTGCGGATCCACTCGTCCCGTATGGGAACGGCCTATATCTGAGCGCCATGATTAGAGGCGCAAAACTCCTTACCTATACCAACGTCGGGCACCTGCTCCCTATCGAAGCATCAGCGCGGTTCAATCAGGACGTCATGGAGTTTTTAGGTTAGCTGCCGGCAAGAGTTTACGCTACCTGCAACTCCCAGACGTCAGCAGGTTATTATCTGTTTGCCAAAATCGCCCTTGAGCGTGGCACCATTCGAGCAAAAGATTGAACGTCGATTTCTGCAACCAATCGCGATTCCATTCTTGTGCATTGCGAAAAAAAGTGGACAGTGGACGGAGCCAATTTTGACTCCTGACATCTGTTAAACCGAAGGAAGAAACGCGGAGAGCATTTGCCAATCGGCGGAAAGAGCAGATCGGCCGGGTTTGCATTCACCTCTTATTCTCTACCGGTGGCTCTTTCCCCGGCTTTTTTCCTGGGCTCGAGAACAGGTCAGAAAAGGATTCCCATGGTGTGAGAGGCGGCAGGGTTTTCTGTGCAAACGCCGATAGATCCTTGCCCATCTCCAGCCACTTTCCGAATTGTTCGTCCAGGGCAGCCCTGTAGGACAGGTAATTCTTAATAGTCAATTCGAGGTATTTTTCGAAGAACTCACTCAAAACATTTTGGCCATACCGGATGACCAGGTGAAGGAGGGTCACCGGCAAAAGGGGGTTTCTATTTTTTGCCTCTTCCATGACGATCTGAGTGAGAATAAAGGCCGTTACGTCCTCCTGGGTCTTGGCATCGATGACTTCAACCTGGCGGCCGTTTTTAATAAGATCGGACACTTGGTCGAGGGTGACGTAAGCACTCTTTTCAGTGTCGTAGAGCCGTCTGTTCGCATATTTTTTGAATAGCACCTTTTGGACCATTAAAGCTTCCCATCATTTAGGATCGGGGATTAACGCACCGCAACGAGACACCAGGATCATTATAGTCTAAGAATCTGAAAATGGAACACAAAAAAGTATTGTGCATCGCACAATTTTTCCCTTGACAATTTCTCCCCCGCAGTTATACTAGAGTCACATCAGGTCAAAGGCTTTATCGTTCGTTCAGACTTATACCAAAAACCAAGGAGGTATTACAGAGATGGACCCGCTAAAACTCACAAAACAGATGATAGATTTCAACAAGGCCAGCTTCGACAACACCTTCACCGCCATGGTTTTGCTGCAAGAGCAAACAGAAAAAATGGTGAATGCTTTTATGGAGCAGGCCACGTGGC
>Ga0208188_1001392_pt1 | contig 10456 bp, 8 predicted proteins | sample June2015DPH_8_50_FD_184698 | JGI IMG/M metagenome (GOLD analysis project Ga0208188, IMG submission 184698) | Peatland microbial communities from SPRUCE experiment site at the Marcell Experimental Forest, Minnesota, USA - June2015DPH_8_40... | ecosystem: Environmental > Terrestrial > Soil >...
TCAGCAGAAACGCCGTCTCCCGATTGCGGAACAAATTTGTGTAGCCGATGATGAGGTTGCTCAACAGCAGCAGCGCGAACAAAAATGCGAACAACACATACATCAGCCGCTCCGTAAGCACCGCACCCAGGCCCGGAAATTTCGCTATGAATTTCAGCCCGTGATAGAACAGCCCGAACGACACGACGAGATAACCGGCCAGGAACAACGCGATGATGCCGGTAAGCAACCGCGATTGTTCGCGCACGGACAAGAGCCGCCGCCAGCTTTGAAGCGCGTTGACGCGCACGAGCAACCACAGCGGCGCGGGTACAGGTTTGGGCGGGTGGAAACTTTCCGGCATCGCGGGAAAAGTAGCCGGAGAAAACAGTGTATGCAATCCTTGCAGAACAGGATATTTGGTTTTAGATTTTCACTGGAGTTACCAATGAAATTAAGCAAAATCAGCCGACGGCGATTTATGCTTACCTCATTGCTGTTAGCTCCCTGCGCAGTTGTTGGTGATGCCATATGGATTGAACCTCAATGGGTCAAAATCCATCGGCTGCATCTGACTGATGAAAAACCAACTCATCGTTTCGTTCACTTCAGCGATTTGCATCACAAGGGCGACCGGGCGCATACGCAGTCTGTCGTGGCAATGATTAACTCGTTGTCGCCTGATTTTGTGTGTTTCACCGGTGACATCATGGAAGAAGGAAAATATCTGCCCGAAGCTCTCGAAATTCTTTCCGGCGTCAAATCTCCGATGTATGGCGTGCCGGGCAACCACGATTACTGGAGCAAAGTGCCGTTCGACGGGATGATTAAGTGTTTCGCCGCAACCGGCGGAGCTTGGTTGGTTGATGAACAACGGTTGATTGCTGGCGGAAAGATCAACCTCATTGGTCTCGCTCATATCGGCCCGAAGCATCCGTTGCCATTCGCCATCCCCGGAATGAAAAACATTTTGCTGATGCACTATCCGGCATGGGTAAAGTTGTTCACCGACCAGAAATTTGACTTGTTATTGGCTGGTCATTCGCATGGTTGTCAGGTGCGTATTCCATTTTACGGACCGATAATGGTTCCTTACGCCGTGGACGAATACGACCTCGGATTATTCCAAACGAAATCAGGCCCGTTGTATGTGACTTCCGGCATCGGTTGGTATCCTGTACCCATTCGTTTTAATTGCCGGCCGGAAATCACAGTCATGGAAATTTGATCTGGTGCGAACGGAGCGCGGACAGCCTGTCCGCGTGGATCTACCCCGAACTCGCGGACAGGCTGTCCGCGCTCCTTTCCCGTTGAAGCGGCGGTGAACGGTTTGTATCGTGCGGGCAATGTCGCCGCCGGAAACAAAATCTTCTCCGCTCGCCGCGCCGGTCACTTCGCTTTGGAGTGTTGGTGCGGAACGCGCGGCTCAACTGGCGCGCCTCGACATCCACACCGTCGAGGATTTGCTGCTGCACCGCCCGCGGCGTTATGAAGACCGCCGCCATTTCCGCAGCATTGCCGGGTTGACCCGGGACGAAGCAGCGACGGCGCGCGGCACGATTGTCGCGCTTGGTTTTAGGCGTTTTCGCGGCGGCAGCAAATCCGTTTTTGAAATCATTCTTGACGACGGCTCAGCGCGGTTGCATTGCCGCTGGTGGAACCTGCCGTTCATGCAAAATTATTTTGCCATGGGCAACGAGGTTTTTGTTTACGGCAAATTGAGCGAAACCAAACCGCGCGTGATGACCCATCCCGAAACCGAGGTCATCGAAGGCGGCGAGGAAAGCTTCATCCACCTCAACCGCATCGCGCCGGTGTATCCGCTCACCGAAGGTTTGCCGCAACGCTGGCTGCGCGGGCTGATCTGGCGCACGCTGGAAAGGTTCGTAGCCGCGTCTCGTGAGAGCGCGGCACATTTTCCCGAATGGCGGGCGGCCGATGAAAAATTGGCCGCGCTCTCACGAGGCGCGGCTACGTTGTCTTCGCGCGCCAATGCGGTTCACATGACGCATTTCCCCGAAGAACTGACCGATGTCGAAATTGCGCGCCAGCGGCTGGCGCTGGACGAGTTCATCGAGTTGCAGGTACAAATCCAAACCCGGCGGAAAAATTTTGAATCGCACGCCACGGCGCTGCCGTGCGGCGGCGACAATCGCCTCATCAAACCGTTTCTTGCCCGGCTCGGCTTCAAGCTTACCGATGCGCAAACGAAAGTGCTGCGCGAAATCCGCAAGGACATGGGCGGCGCGCATCCGATGCGGCGGTTGCTGCAAGGCGATGTCGGTTCGGGCAAAACCGCCGTGGCTGCCTGCACGGCACTGATGGCGTTGGAAAGCGGCTTCAACGTCGCGCTCATGGCCCCGACGGAGATTCTGGCGGAACAGCATTTTCGGAATTTCAAAAAGTGGTTTGAGCCGCTGGACGTCCAGGTCGAATTACAGACCGGCAGTCGCAAGACGGTCGAGAGTCGAGAGTCGAGAGTCGAGAGCCAGAAGCCGTTCCGGCCTTCGACCCTCGACCCTCGACCCTCGACTTTGCACATTGGCACTCACGCCCTGCTCACGTCCGGTTTTGATCTGCCAAAGCTGGGTCTGGTCATCATTGACGAGCAGCACAAGTTTGGTGTGGCCCAGCGCGAACAGCTTGTGCGCAAAGGCCGTTATCCGCATTTGCTCGTGATGACGGCGACGCCGATTCCGCGCACGCTCGGTCTGACCCTTTACGGCGACCTCGATGTTTCGGTGATAGACGAACTGCCCGCCGGCCGCGGCCAAGTCAAAACGTTCATCCGCACGGCCGATCCCGCCGGGGCGGGACCGAAGGTCTGGGAGTTTATCCGCGAACAACTCGCCGCCGGGCGGCAGGCTTATGTGGTTTATCCCCGCGTCGAAGAATCGGGCGGGAAAGGTTTGAAAGCGGTGACGAAAGAATTTGAAAATTTGAAAACCTTGCTTGTGCCCTTTCGCGTCGGATTGCTGCACGGGCGATTAAAGAGCCGCGAAAAAGACGGGGTGATGACGGAATTTCGTGCCGGCGGGGTGAACGCATTGCTCGCGACTTCGCTCATCGAGGTCGGCGTGGATGTGCCGAACGCCACGGTCATGCTCGTCGAAAACGCCGAGGCGTTCGGGCTGGCGCAATTGCATCAGTTGCGCGGGCGCATCGGTCGCGGCGCGCACGAGTCGTATTGCATTTTGGTTTCCGACGCGAAAACGGCCGGGGCGGATGAACGCTTGAAAGTGCTGGAAGAAACGAACGACGGTTTTCGCATCGCGGAGGTGGACTTGAAATTGCGCGGGCCGGGCGAGTTGCTCGGCCAGCAGCAAAGCGGTATGCCGAAGTTCCGTTTCGGCAATCTGGCGGACGATCTCGATTTGATCCGGCAGGCGCGGGAATTGGCGGCGCAAATCACAAACATCTCCCCGGCCGGCAAAACAATCTGAAAATTCCGCTTGCCGCGGGCAAAGGTTTAGAAGAGTTTAACCGAGTATGAAGAAAATGTTATTATTAGTAGCGGTATCTGGATTGGTGTGTGTGGGACTGTTGACGGGTTGCAAAAAACAGGCAGAGACGGGCACGCCGCCGACAACAATGTCGGCCACCAACGTGCCAGCGGTATCCGCATCCGAAGCTCTGGCCACCAACGCGCCTGCGGCACCTGCACCCGAAGCACCGTCAACCAATGCGCCTCCGCAATAAGGTTGCGCCGCTGGAATTGGAGGGAAGTCACGCAACGCATTTCCCATTGAATGCGGACGTTGGTTTTGTACTGTTTCAAAGCTGTAATTGACCTTTGGATTTTTCGCAGTTTGAGCTAGATTGCCGATATGAACGCGTCCTTCTTGATTTCGGTTGCGGTCGGATTGCTTCTGGCCGGTTGCGGCAAAAACAATTCCAGTCCTCATCCCCAGGGCACCAACACAAGTCAAACCACCAACACAACTGAGAGAGCCAATCCCGCTCCGTATTCGGCGGATTATCTGGGCACGTTGATGCGGGCGGACCAACACGCCGTCAAGACGATTGACGTATCGTATCTCAACGAGAAAATCCAACTGTTCAACGCTCAGGAAGGACGTTTGCCCAAGGACTTGAATGAACTGGTGCCGAATTATGTGGGCAAACTGCCGGCGACGCCTTACGGAACGAAACTCGACTACGACCCGAACACCGGCCAGGTCAAAGTGGTACAGCAGTAAATTTCGCGTCGCATCCGCGAAAATTGCCCAGGACAGCAAGCCAAAATCGGCTGGCGCTTTATTTTTTGTCTCGCCAAAGCTTCCCACGACGGGCAAACAATCCGTTTTTATTTGAGTCAATCATGGAACAGATAGATACATGTTAAAAATGCGGTTTTGCTTAATAAACAAGCGGTTTTAGTGATTTTGTGATAGCAAGGTGCAAGCAAATTGACTCAACTACGCACTATTGTTCAATTGGACTTGGCCGGCGATTCCCGGCGCGGCCTGGGCCTCGGCGGTGGGTTCCCACCCTCGGTGGTGATCAAAGCTCGCTGGCGGGCAGGCAGTGAAGCGGCGCGGGGGGTTTTCCAGCTTGTCAGTCGGCCTGTGTTCTGTTCCGATGTCATCAACCTTCAAATTTTTATGATTATCAAATGCAACTGCAACCACTGCTCGACTCATCTCGAATTTGATTCTCACGACGCAGGCCGCGTCATTACTTGCCCGTCGTGTAGCATGGAAACGACGCTTTACGTTCCGCCGCCCGCGCCTGTGGCGAAACCGAAATCAGAGCCGCCAAAGAAAAAAGTTTCAGCATCCTGGTTTGCGCAGTTCAAGCAAGATGTGTTCGGCGAGGAACCAGAGCCGCCAAAGATAGAAGTGCCTGCCAAGATTAATACGCCGCAAAATTCAAAAGGGATGCCCGCATCAGCAGTTTTGCTCACTATTTCCAGTGTGGTTTTGTTTGTCATTGGCTGTGGTTTGGTTTTTGACGGTTGCAACAGTGAAGTGAATGAAGAAGCCAAGCCAGATGGAAGCGCGATTCGTCAGACCGTTTTTGCCCTACAATACGGATTTGGTTTCGTGACAATTGCGCTCAGCCTTATTTTGGGCGCGCTATGTCGTCTTATTCGGTTCAACCGTGAATGAGGATTTGCGCCGTGGATTCGATTTGCGCTTTCAGCGGTAAACATGATGGCGTGACCGCTGACGGCGGGCGCAGCGTGCCTTACGCAGCGAAGCGGGGCGGGCGGTGTAGTGCGGAAGCGCCGGTTGAGTTGCACGAGTAGCACAGGGATGCGTCGGTTTTTTCAAAACCTTCTTCTTCGCGATTTTTTTCCAGAAGACAAAAGACCAACCACAAGTCCAAACAAAACCATAGGAATGACACCAACCGCCTTCCCCACAGCATTTATGACTCCCCAAAAGATTCGCCATCCCAGTCCGCTTGAAATTGGTTTAGAAAATTCACTGGATGATTTTGGATACAAAATCTCCTCCTTTATTTTTGGGAATGATCCATAAGCCCATCTCCCTTCTTTTAGGTTGTAACCAAACCGATAATACGTCTTACCGTCTATGCGTTTTAAAGCGAAAACATTAAGCCAGCCGGTAGAATTTGCCCCAGTGATGTAGATGAGATTGCCATTTTTATCTCGGTCAAACCGTCCGGGGTAAATGCCATATCCTTCTTGCACAATTGCCCGACATATGGGGTCAAGTCTCAGGTAATCTCGATGCCGATTTAATTCAGCGCAAATGTGTTTGCAAATCCTGCCATAGTCCCGTGGTGGGGCTTTTGAATGGACTTCCAAAAATGATGGGCAAGTGCAGGTGTAATCAATCAAATTGACCGTGTAGTGATTTGTCCCATCCTGCGACCTAACTTTAGTTGAGCGAAAAGACTCATCTGTAATTTCTGGAAGGCCAAGTTGTGGCGCAGGATTGATGGTGTCATCTTGAATTTGCGGGGTTTGAGCAATTGATGGCGGTTGGTCGAGACTGATGGGAGCCGTGGGGGCCGGTGTTGGCAGTGATTCGACAAAACCGGGCACGCGGAGAACCGTTGAAAGGCCGCAATGCGGGCAATCAATTGTTTGTCCGTGGAGTTCTTTGGGAAATTCGATGTGCCCCTGACAGTTTGCACAGGCAATCTTGAAGTGTCCCGGTGTGCTCATGGATTGATTCACTAAAATTTAACAGCCACTCACGGCAGCATCACTGCGCGATAGAATTTATTTCCGCTCACCGGATTCTGGTCAATCCACAGATATGGGCTTGACGTGAGAAGCGCGGTTGCCACGGAGTTCCATGTGTTCAAGTCGGGTGACGATTGAATTTGATACGTCCGCCCGACTGTGCCGGTGATCGTGACGCCCGCAAAAGTGCCGATGCCGAGATTTGCGCCGGAAACAATTTGCGACGTTGGATTGAAAGTGATGTTCCGAATCCGCTGATTGCTGGAATCGGCGACGTAAAATGTGCCGCCTGACACACAAACGCCGGACGCTCCGTTGAACCGCGCGAGATTGCTCGCGCCGTTGGCATAGCCATTTTGTGAAAAACTTCCTGCCATTGTCACCACGTTTGTTGTCGCGGATATTTTTCGGATGGACGTGCCGCAAGCGAGGATAAGATTCCCAGAGTCGTCAACACACATGCCGGAGATAGAACCGAATGAAGCGTTTGTGCCGGCACCATCGGCACTTGAATTGTTTAAGTATTGGCCAGCAAGCGTCGTGACGTTTTGGCTTTGGTCAATTCTGCGGATTAAGCGATTCTCCGAATCCCAAACGTAGATGTTGTCAGCAGCATCAGCAGCTAAAGCCGTAGGATAATGGAACGCAGTGAAAATACCATTGCCATCCGCGTAGCCAGGATTACCCGAACCTGCAAAGACGGACAGAACGCCGTCTGTGTTGTAGCGCCAGATTTTGTTCCCATAGTAATCCGAGACATAGACGTTGTTTCCAGAATCCACACACGCTCCCCAAGGCCACGAAGTTCCATTCAAAAATATCCATGAAACACTGGTATCCCTTCCAACCCTCACCAAATATCCATCGTATGTGGCAATCCACAATGTGTTGGAATGGTCTATTGCAATCGAGCTACTGCCGCCAGCAAAGATGGAGGCATTTGTTCCGTACCCAGTCGTTGGAATAGTTCCGCCCGGAAAAGTAGTTCCGCCCGCAAAAGTTGAAACTACGCCGCTTGGCGTGATTTTTCGGATTAAATAACTATTGTCGTCCAAAACAAACAAGTTGCTCTCTGAATCAGCCACAATTGTGCTTGGGTTATTGAACATCGTTTGCTGACCAACGCCGTCCACGTGACCGGAAAAGCCCGAACCGGCGAAGGTTTGAACGTAATCGCCATTCGTATCGTAAGTTTGCGCGTATGCTCGCCAGCCGAGTGTTGCCGTAATTGCGACAAGAACTACAAAGAATTTAGGTTTCATAATTTCCCGTCCGCGTTGCCTGTGCCGCGCTATTGCTTCGTTGTGGCTGCGTTCGTAGATTGGTCTAATCCAGAAAGTGCATCGGCGGCAGATGGTGAACCAGCCGCAACAGCTTTGGTAAAATAATCGCGGGCTTTGGCTAAATCTTTTGGCACGCCATCACCATCGCGGTAACGTTCGCCCATGCGGAGCAAACCGTAAGAATCGCCTTTAGCAGCCAATTCTTGGTTATATTTGAGACCTTTTTCCTCGTTGGCTTTTTTGTCAGCGACAACTTTTGCCTTTGCCGCTGCGATTTGTTCGGGTGTTGGCGGCGGCGGTGGAGGAGACGTATAAGGTGTTCCGTATTCCAGCTTGTGAATGGTGCGAGAGCCGCCCAGAACGGTTGAATAAGTGTAAGTACCGGTTTCCAAAGCCGCCATGTATGAGCCGGGTGAAAAGGTATTTCCTATTTGAACACATTCACGCCCAACACGGTCGCCCACGGCGACATCGTATGGGAAATGGGCGACAAAAAATTCATCACCCTCACCTGCTTTAAATCCACTGAATTTTTCCGAACTATAAGATTCCTTACAATCACCGTATTCGCCTTGCACACGGATTCCAGTCGGCTGAACCTCAAGCACGACTCCGTAAAATTCGGACATTGTTGTTGCTGAAACAATACTCCCGTCAATTTCACGCACCGGGTCTTTCGGACACCAACCTTTTGGTTGGGCGCTGGAAACCGGTTGAGCCGATGCGGCACAGGCGGCTACAATAATTAAAACGAGGATAATTTTCATGGCTTTGGTTCCTGTGCGGACAAGCCGTTGTCCAAACAAAAGAGGGCGCACTTACTTACGCCCCAAGACAGGCACGGTATGCCCAAGAAGGAACGCTTTCGGCACGCCCAGTTTGGGCGTGCTTCAAGCAGTGTCCTTCTTTCAAAATTACCAGTTTTGTCTTGGACAGCAGCCGAAGCCGCAAATTGTGTGTTGTGTGTTTTCTGGTCGTTTGCTTTTAACTGACGCTGACGATTCAACCACCGATGCCCGCTATGTTCAAGCGTGGTTTTGCGCGGGTCATGGTCACGCCATCGGTGGTGCGGCTTTTTTGAGCGCAGCCCACTGGGGATGGAGGGGGCGAGCATCCGGGGTGGGCGGAGGTTGGGGGTTTCGGCCACGCCATATTTCATTCAACGGCGGCAGCGGTCGGCTGGCGTGCAGGATGCCTGCAAGCTGGCGCGCTGACTGCCCACGCAACGGGCGGTTGCGTGCCGCCGGGGACGGCGGAAAGCAGTCAGCGTGACAGCGCCGCAGCCGGGGGCCGCACAAGACGCAGTTATATCTCAATGAACCGGGCCGTCGGGTGCGTTGTCGCGCGGGGAGACGGCGGGGACCCGATGCCGAGGGTTCACGCGCCAGCGGGATACGGCATGGGGGCGGCTTTGAATATAACTGCTCTTGTGCGGCTGCCGGGTTCGCATCCTGCATGTCAGCCGACCGCAGAGCCAAAGTCTTTTTTGCGTGGCCGGGGTTCGTTTGGGCGAGTCGCGCCAGCGCGAGCGCGGTTTGTGCTGACTCCTCGGTGCTTGCACTTGCCATCTGGCGGAGCGTCGGACGAAGTGCGACAGGGTTTCAGGGGTCGCAACGTAGGCCGGCGCGGAGACTGATGGACGAGGTGTCAGACCAATGTTGTTTTATCAGTGAGGTCGGGCATTTTTCAGGCCGTCGGAACGGAGCGCCAGCGGAGTGGAGCGGTCGGAAAATGGCCGTGCTCACGACTATTGCCGATGTCTTGCCCGTGCGAAGCATCGCGGGCTATTGCTGGTCCTGGTCGGGCGAAGCCTCGCGACCTTTGGTGTCTTGCTTTTCCGGGTAGCGCACGCCTTTTCCCGCCTGTCTCGGCTGTTTGTGGCCGTCGGAACGAAGGAGCATAAGCCAGTCATGGAGCCGATGTTGTTCCGGCGGAATGCAGGGCTGGAGCGACTGGAGTGGAGCGGGTGCAAAGCTGGCGAGTCAGGCTGTGCGCGGGCCAAACCGTGCCGATACTTGGCGCATCGCAAGTGTCGGCTCGGTGCGGCCGGGTTTCGTTCCGAACACTAACTTTCTGCCGTTCGCGGGGCGCGAAGCGCCCCGTTGCCCTGTCGCGTAGCGACGAGTTTCCGACGCCTCCCCCGCGCGCCAGTAAACCGTTGAACGTCGTGGCCGCGTGGATTGCACTGTGACGATCAAATTGAGAGTGACGTCATCCGCGCGCGGGGGTAGCGAAAGGCACGCCGAGCATGACGTTCGGACTAACCCATGAAGGTGTGCCGGTGCCGGCGGATGTGAAACATGGTGAGACAGAACAAACGGTGAAAGGCGTAAAACAATCCAACACCATCCGGCGAAACCAACCGCCGTGCATGAGTGTAGGCGTCCGCGCGCGGAAACCAGCGTCCAACATGAAATGACGCTTGATGGTTGCGCGCCCGTGATTATTGAGCGTGTAGTGGGTCAGGGAACGAAGCGCGAACCAATGTTTCGTTGAGCGAAGCGAACAAACTTTGTCTTTCGAGCGCGCCCGAATTTACGCAGGCATCGCAATTACTGCGATCCACACGAATTATTGGGCGACGATGCCTGACGCCGGTTGATTGAACCGCGCCGGGCTTGTGCCGCATGAATTCACATTAGCGGTGATCCCGCGCCGCACGCCTTTCCCGCCTGTCTCGGCAATTTCGGATCCGTCGGAACGCAGCGAAACGTCCGCATAGCCTGCGGAGCGGTTGGTGTAGCGGAGTGGAACGGTCGGAAAGTTGGCGAGCCAGGCCGTGCGCGGGCCAAACCGTGCCGATGCCTGGCGCGGCGCCAGGATCGGCTCGGTGCGACCGGGTTCATTTTAGTTTACCTGCTAACCGCTGGTGCGGTCAACTGAATAAAGGGCCTGAAGCTGGGCCATTAGGACACGTCTTTTCATTTTTGTAACCGCCACGAAGTTGGGGATTTGGCGAAGACCAAAGCGTGGAGGCGTTCGGAGCCGCCATCACGATGGGCGAAGCGTTGCTGATAACACCGCACGCTCCAGC
>Ga0208188_1001396_pt1 | contig 10439 bp, 9 predicted proteins | sample June2015DPH_8_50_FD_184698 | JGI IMG/M metagenome (GOLD analysis project Ga0208188, IMG submission 184698) | Peatland microbial communities from SPRUCE experiment site at the Marcell Experimental Forest, Minnesota, USA - June2015DPH_8_40... | ecosystem: Environmental > Terrestrial > Soil >...
GCCTTTGGCTTTTGGGGAGTTGTACTGGGATTGGTCTTCAAGCGTTACGGTGAGGGTTATCGTTTCGCCAAGCTTGCAGGCGACCTGGTCGATAGGCACGGCTACGTTTCAAGTCAGGCAAAAGTCTACGCCTCGTTGGCATCAGTTGCCATCTGGACGCAGCCGATTGGGACCGCGATCGATTTCTGGCGCACGAGCTTTCGCGCCGCGATTGAGACGGGTGATCCGACCTTCGCCTGCTTCGGTGCGTACTCATCTATCACCTACCTCCTCCTGCGGAATGATCCACTCGACCTGGTGTGGCGCCAGTCGGAGATGGCGCTGGACTTCGCCCGAAAAGCCCGGTACGGCGACGCCGCGGACGTTATCGTAAGCCAGCAACGCTTCATCGCGGCGATGCAGGGTCGGACCGCAACCTTCTCCACTTTCAGCGATGCACACTTTGACGAGGTGACGTTTGAGGCCCAGCTCACAGGGGACCGGACGCCCATGATGATCTTCTGGTATTGGATCCTCAAACTGAAGGCGCGGTTCCTGTCAGGCGATTACGCCGAGGCACTGGCAGCAGCCGACAAAGCGAAGCAGTTGCTTGGGGTCTCCGCCACCCAGATCCAGCTACTCGACTATTTTTATTACACCGCGCTCGCGGTGTCGGCGCTCTACGAGACCGCGTCGGCCGATGAGCAGCAAGCGTGGGACGATCTCCTAAGGGCGCACCGGGAACAACTGCGCGAGTGGGCCGAAAACTACCCGCCGACTTTCGCTGACAAGCATGCGCTGGTGTCGGCGGAGATCGCCCGCCTGGAAAAGCGCGACGCGGATGCCCTGCGACTGTACGAGCAGGCTATCCATTTGGCGCGTGAGCACGGCTTCGTTCAGAACGAGGGCCTGGCACACGAACTGGCGGCGCAGTACTACCTGGCGCGTGGTCTCGAAACGGCCGGCTACGCCCATCTCCGCAACGCGCGGAACAGCTACGACCGTTGGGGCGCCCCCGGCAAGGTAAAGCAACTCGACGAACGCTACCCTCACCTGCGTGAGGAACGAACTCCCGCTTCCGCGGCAACGATTGGCCAGCCCGTCGGGCAGTTGGATATCGAGACTGTAGTGAAAGCTTCGCTGGCACTTTCGAGTGAGATGTTCCTCCCCAACCTGATCGAGAAACTCGTGCGCATAGCGGTGGAGTATGCAGGGGCCGAGCGAGGCCTGCTCATCCTCCTTCGGAGCGGCGAGCCGCGGATCGAAGCGGAGGCCACCACTGGCCAGGGCAGGGTGGAGGTTGCGGTTCGACAGGCCGCCGTCACGCCGTCGGACCTCCCGCAGTCCGCGCTGCATTACGTGATCCGCACCCAGGAGCGCGTGCTCCTCGATGATGCCTCGGCCGATAACGTATATTCAAAGGACGAATATGTACTGCAGAAGCGCTCCAAGTCCGTCCTGTGCCTGCCCATCGTCACGCAAGCGAAGCTCGTCGGCGCACTTTATTTGGAGAACAACCTGACTCCGTGTGCCTTCACGCCGGACCGGGTTACCGTGCTGGAGTTGCTGGCTTCACAAGCCGCAATTTCTCTGGAGAATGCCGGCCTCTATTCCGATCTGCAGCGCAGCGAAGCTTTCCTCGCTCATGGCCAGAGGTTGAGCCAAACGGGCAGTTTCGGCTGGAGTGTTTCGAGCGGAGAGATCTACTGGTCGGATGAAATCTACAACATCGTTGAACACGATCGAGCGGTTAAGCCAACGGTGGAGTCGGTATTTCAGCGAATCCATCCCGACGACAGAAATCGCGTGCAGCAGACTATCGACCGCGCGACCGACGAGAAGACAGATTTCGACATTGAACATCGTTTGTTGATGCCGGATGGCAGAGTCAAGCACGTCCGTATCATCGGCCGCGCGTTGAAGACTTCGCCGGGCAACCTCGACTTTGTGGGCGCCGTGACGGACGTCACCGCGGCAAAGCAGGCGGAAGAGAAGATCCGCCAAAGCGAAAGTGAGCTTCGACAGATCCTGGATTTCGCTCCGCAGCACGTCTATGTGTTTGGGCCTGATCCCAGCAGTGCCAAGCTTTATGTGAATCGGGCCGCGCTCGATTATCTCGGCCTTACCTTTGAGGAATGGCGGAACTGCGACCTCCGCAAGCTTTTTCATCCGGACGATTGGGAGCGGACGAGGAGCGAGGCGCAAAGCAAAATCGCGGCCGGCCTCCCGCACGAAGTCGAAATACGTTTACGGAGAAAGGACGGGAAATATCGCTGGTTTCTTTCCCGCCGGAACCCGCTGCGGGATGAACACGGACGCCTCACGCATTGGTACGTCGCCGCCGCCGATATCGAGGACCGCAAGGCGGCTGAGCAAAGGCTCAAAGATGAGAATGTTTCGTTGCGCGAAGAGCTCGACAAAGCCTCCATGTTCGAAGAGATCGTCGGAAATTCGGCCTCCCTGAAAAAGGTGGTTTCCCGCATCTCCAAGGTCGCTCCAACCGACTCCAGCGTTCTGATCACCGGGGAGACCGGCACCGGCAAAGAATTGGTGGCGCGCGCGATTCACCGGCGGTCACAGCGATCTTCTTACGCATTTGTGAGTGTAAATTGTGCCGTGATCCCCCGCGACCTCATCGCCTCGGAATTATTCGGCCATGAGAAGGGCTCCTTCACGGGAGCAATTCAGCGCCATTTAGGACGCTTTGAACTGGCCGCGGGAGGCACCATTTTTCTCGACGAAATTGGAGAGCTTCCGGTCGAAACCCAGATTGCTCTGCTGCGTGTTCTGCAGGAACACGAATTTGAGCGCATCGGAGGAACGGAAACCCTTCGCGCCGATGTTCGGGTGATTGCCGCCAGCAATCGCGACTTGGAATCTGCCATCGCTTCCGGTACGTTCCGAAGCGACCTGTTTTACCGGCTGAACGTCTTTCCCATTGAGATGCCGCCTCTGCGGAAACGAAGAGGAGACATCCCCTTGCTGGTCGGGTATTTCCTGAATCGTTACGCACGGAAAGCAGGAAGGCATTTTACGGCGGTCGACAAGAAAAGCCTCGACCTGCTCCAAGCGTACGCCTGGCCGGGTAATATTCGTGAACTACAGAACGTGATCGAGCGATCCGTCATCGTCAGTGAGACAGAGACATTTTCAGTTGATGAAAGCTGGCTTTCCCGGCAGCCTCCGCCCACTGACCTGGAGGTCCACCCGAACCCCTTTAACAGGCTTCCTGCTCAGGATAAGGCCATCATTGAGGCTGCATTGCGCGAATGCGGAGGACGTGTATACGGACCCTCAGGCGCCGCATCCAGGCTCGGCATTCCACGGACCACTCTGGAATCGAAGATCAGGTCCTTGAAGATCAACAAGAATCGCTTCAAGGGGACAGATCCTCTGAAAAATAGCTAGCCCCACCTCGATTAACCGCAGATTATTTGCACCCGCCTTACGGAGATTTTTGTCGAGCATTCGTCAATTGACGAGATTCGTCAATTTGGCGGTCAGGCAATGTCTTTCATGTCAACAATTCCGGTTGGATGTGGACTTGCACCTAAGCATACCAAGCAATTGGACAATGCCAGGACGCGCCTTTGAGACGCACCTTGCGCGATTAGGGATCGACTTCCTGGGCAGGGCAGAATGTTAAGAATTGGCAGGTCAGCAAACGGGGAAGTGGTCTATACGCTAAGTGGCCGCATCGAAAGAGAGGATATCGCTGAGTTGGAAACACTAATTGGCGCGGAGGCGAAGGGTCGCCGCATAATTCTCGACCTCAAGGACATGACTCTGACGGGTGAAGCCGGCATCAGCTTTCTGGCTCGGTGCGAAGCGGCTGACATCGCGCTCGTGAATTGCGACCCGTATGTCCGCGAGTGGATCACGAGACAACGAAGCCGACGGTTGCGCACGCAGGTTTGATCAGGGGAGCAGTGCGCAATAACTCTCGCATTCCATGAAGGAGCAAAACGATGTCTAGTTTAGACTTGATCGGGTCCAGTCCGAAATTCAGGGCCTTGCTCGAAGTCGTAGAAAGGGTTGCACCCGTGGACGCCGCCGTCCTGATCCAGGGAGAAACAGGCACGGGCAAGGAAGTGATTGCGCGAGCGATTCATGAGTCGAGCCCTCGCCGCCAGAACCGCTTCGTGCCCCTCAACTGCACGGCGATTCCTGCCGGATTGCTCGAAAGCGAACTGTTTGGCCATGACCGTGGCGCCTTCACGGGGGCTGTTTCCACTCACCTTGGGCGGTTTCAGATCGCCGATCGCGGCACGCTGTTTCTCGATGAAATTGGCGAGTTGCCCCTGGAGCTGCAACCCAAGTTGTTGCGAGTGCTTCAGGACCAGATGTTGGAAAGGCTTGGCAGCACGCGCGCAATTCACATCAACGTCCGAATTGTCGCCGCCACAAACCAGAACCTGGCTCGAATGGTGGAGGAGCGAAGGTTTCGACCCGACCTTTACTATCGCTTGAACGTGTTCCCGATCACCCTTCCCCCTCTCCGCGATAGGGTGGATGATATCCCGGCGCTGGTCGAGTACTTCGTGCGGAAGTTCTCGGACGAGATGGGAAGAAGAATCGAAACGATCCCCCCCGAAGTCATGGATATTTTGAAACTGTATGACTGGCCCGGCAACATTCGCGAGCTGGAGAACATCATCAAGCGCGCCGTCATCATGTCCTCCGGCCCGGTACTGCGTCCGTTGCTCGGAGAACTCAAACGCCTGCCCGGTCAAACCTCGCCGGCGGCGAAGCGAACCCTGGCGGAGGCCGAGAGAGATCATATCGTAGAGGTCCTGCGAGACACGCGATGGGTACTGGGGGGAGATAATGGCGCCGCCGCACGGCTGGGAATGCCGCGGACCACGCTGGTCTACCGAATGCGCAAGCTCGGAATCGCCCGAGAACAAGGGTGCAAGCCCTTTCGGGGCCGTCTCAGCAGCTTGCCCGATTCTCTCGCCGGGTTCGACAATGACGGGCAGGAATCACCCTTGAACGGGGCCGAAGGAACAATCGAAAAGGCGCTTTCACAAATGGGGACGGCTTAAAACGCAAGCCGCATCAGCAAGGAGGCTACCCGGCATTTTTCGAGCGCAGTGTTAATTCTGATTGAAAGTACATAACCGATGAGGTAAGGATCGATCGCGGGGTGCGTCGAGGATTTACCGTTTTCGCCCTCAGTGAGCGCATCGCATCGGGGCACATATCGGATTTGAAAGATCTCTTCGAGACCCAACCGGACTGCCGGAGCATCGTCGTATTGTCGCCGGCTGCAACCAACATGCCAATCTTCCAGCTTGTGCGCGTTTTTTGTTGATTGTGTTGGAAAAGCGCTTAAAGGGAGCTCCTGACGATGGCTGGCGCGGTCGAAGCTGTCGGGTATTCTCGACCGATGTCGGCCCGCGGTCACTGTGATTGGATCTTCGTCACCAGTTTGGCCTCGTCCGGGGCCTTCGCGAGCGATCAAACGCCTGAGGAGAGAAGAGATAGTCCCGGCTCAGCTTCTGCCCGGCGTTGGTATGCCACGTGCCTTTCCCACCGCGTACCTGACTCGCACAAGCACGACTGGTCGCAAACCTACAAGGACAATTCTCTCATCAAGGAGAACCCCGTGTAACAAATACCATCACCAAGATCGACAAAGTGGTTTACACCGCCAATCACGCTTGAAGCAAAAAATCAAAAACTACTTAATAAGGAGGAAACCGTGACCCAAACCAGTGCTACACAACAAGCCAGAGAGAAGTCCGCTGATAAGACCGCTATTCGTCCGTTTTATGTGAGTGTTCCGGAAGCGGAGCTCACCGAATTGCGCAGGCGCATCAACGCAACAAAGTGGCCTGAACGAGAAACAGTTACGGATGCAACGCAAGGCGTGCAACTCGCGACGATTCAGGCGCTGGCCCGGTATTGGGCCACAGATTACGACTGGCGCAAGATCGAGGCGAAACTGAACGCCCTGCCGAATTTCATTACCGAGATCGACGGGCTGGACATTCATTTCATTCACGTTCGTTCGAAACATGAAAATGCGTTGCCGCTCATCGTCACGCACGGCTGGCCCGGCTCGATCATCGAGCAGCTCAAGATCATCGAACCGCTCACCAATCCGACGGCTCACGGCGGAAGCGCATCAGACGCCTTCGATGTGGTGATCCCGTCTATGCCAGGCTACGGATACTCAGGCAGACCGACCACCACCGGTTGGGACCCCGACCACATCGCACGTGCCTGGGTCGTGCTGATGAAGCGCCTCGGCTATTCAAAGTTTGTGGCACAAGGCGGCGATTGGGGCACACTCATTAGCGAGCTGATGGGTGTGCAAGCTGCACCGGAGTTGATCGGCATTCACGTCAACATGCCGGGTGTCATTCCTGACAATATCGACAAGGCAGCTTTCTCGGGGGCGCCGGCGCCAGGGGGTCTTTCAGAAGACGAGAAGATTACCTACGATCGTGTGCAGTCTGTGTATCAAAAAGGAATCGCCTACGGATTCCAGTTGGGGCTGCGACCGCAGACGTTATACGGGATCGCGGACTCTCCAGTCGGCCTGGCGGCTTACTTTCTCGATCACGATGCGCGCAGCTACGCACTGATCTCACGCGTCTTTGCGGGAGAATCTGAAGGCCTCACGCGCGACGACGTCTTGGACAACATCACGATCGCCTGGTTGACGAACACCGGAATTTCTGGTGGCCGTATCTATTGGGAGAACTGGGGTAAGTACAGTTTTTTCGGTGTCAAAGGCGTCAAAATCCCCGTTGCCGTAAGCGTCTTCCCCGACGAACTCTATCCAGCCCCGCGAAGCTGGGCAGAGCAGGCGTATCCCAAACTCATCCACTACAACCGGCTGCCGAAGGGCGGACACTTCGCCGCGTTCGAGCAGCCGAAGCTGCTTTCAGAGGAGCTTCGTGCGGGCTTCAGATCACTGCGCAGCTAGTGGAGCGGAAGATGGCCGGGTGCGAGCGGTTGCCTTTGGAAACAAGTGGCTCTGCGGGTGGCCGCTCGCATTCAACTCATCTGATTTTGATTTGGATGAACGCTCAGAGGGAAAGAACGCCGTAAACCTGAAGTGCGGAACATTGAATCCGTCACTGATCAAAAGGAGATGCCACATGCCTGACACTTCGCAGTTCAACATCGACCGCACCCATCCGGGCCGGTGGACGATCACCTTCAGCAACCCGCCGATCTCGCTCTGACATCGAAAGGAGCACCAAATGGACGGCACAAATGGACTGAAAGAGACCACGCGCGTGACCGCGCCTGTCGCGTCGAACACGCTTAGTGTGAACGTTTTTACCGCCCCGGGAAAGGCTATGGTCGGCGAGCGGCCAAAGCCCTTCGGCGAAGCGTTCGGCTTTGACCCGATCACGTCGACTTTAATCTTCGGCGAGCACGACGCGGTGCTGGTAGACGCAATGACGACGGTGGCTGAGGCCGAGGCTCTCGCGGATTGGGTTGCTCTGCACAACCGCAACTTGGAGACCATCTATATAACGCACGCCCATTTCGACCACTTCTACGGTCTGAGCATTCTGCTCGACCGTTTCCCGGGCGCTCGGGCGATAGCAACGCCCAAGACGGTGAACGCCATGCAGATGTCTTTCACTCCCACAGTGGAGCGGCTAGCCCGCCGGTTGTTTCCTGGGCAAGTGCCCACTAAGTTGGTTGCACCTGAGCCCTATGAGCACGACACGTTCACTCTCGAGGGCCACGAATTGCGCATCATCGAGCAGGGCCGCACCGATAGTCCCGATACGACATCTCTACACGTTCCATCGATCGGCCTGATCGTCGCTGGCGACGTTGTGTACAACCAGTGCCGCATGTACGTCGGCGACACCACCCCCGAGAGCCGAAAGAATTGGATCGCGGCGCTAGACCGGTTAGCGGCGCTGAACCCGGCGATTGTTGTCGCCGGTCACAAGAAGCCTGGCGCGCCCGACTCTCCCTCGACGATCCAAGACACCAAGCGTTACCTGCAGGACTTCGATCGGGTGCAGAAAACAGCGACGTCCGACCAGGAGCTGTTCGATCAGATGACGGAGCTATACCCGCATTGGGTAGCCAATCAGTCGTGGTTAATGTTCGGATTCCCGCAGCCATAAGCCACATCAAGGAGTCGTCAATGAGCAGCGTACAAATCGAACAAAAGAGCTATGAGATGCCCCCGCGAGAGGGGATCAGCATCGCGCAGTTTCTCACCGTCGGCGACATCGAGCGATCGGCTCGCTACTACGAAAAGGTCTTCGGCGCTCGCATTCTGAGCCTGGGTGACGGCAACGCGCCTGGGTACCTTCAGCTTGCGAATATCTGGATGATTCTGAACGTTGGAGGCGGGCCGACCCCGGATAAGCCGACGGTAACGCTCAGCGTCCCCGACCCTAATCACATCAACAGCTTTATGAATTTCCGCGTTGCGGATATTCAGGCGTGCTATGAACTATGGAAGAGTCGAGGGGCCGAGTTCATCACGGAGCCGATTCCCAAGTACGGCGAGATACGCTGCTACATCCGCGATCCTGACGGTTACATCATCGAAGTCGGACAGAGCACCGACCTCACGTACGGTTAACGCTCGGCCAGGATGGGATGCGGATTTACAGCGCACTCAGCCTCAGGTCGTTGCTCATCTCGCGGGTCGTGATGGGCTTTGGTGGCGGCGCGTTTCTGGTCCGCGCCGTTATCCTTGTCCGGCTCAAGGGTCGAGGACAGAGCACTGTGTCCCTAACTACTCTGTCTCAGCCACGGGGTTCACTTTATTGAAGTGAACCCCAAAATTGAGACACGGAAATTCGGAAATTATAGTGCTCTGTCCCCATCCCTAGGTTCTTCATAAGAGAGGAGAAGATGATGACCCAATCCAGCGCCACACAGCGAGGCAGCGAGCAGGCAGATGCGCAGTTCAACACCGACCGTACCTATCCGGGCCGGTGGACGATCACCTTCAGCAACCCGCCGATCAACATGTTTGTTCCCACAACGATCGTCGAATTGGGAGCGCTAATGACCGACCTCGAGGCGGACCCGTCCGTGAAGGTCGTCGTGTTCCAGTCGGCGAATCCCGATTTTTTCATCGCCCACCTCGACGTAGCCAAGGCAGTTGAACGGCCAGAGGTGCTGGGCCTTTGGCGCGACGTTGTGCTGCGCCTCTCGTCCACTCCAGTCGTGAGCATCGCCAAGATTCGCGGCCGCACGCGGGGCATCGGTAACGAGTTCGTGCTGGCCTGCGACATGCGCTTCGCCAGCCGGCAAAGCGCCCTATTCGGCAACCCCGAGGTCGGCGTCGGACTGGTCCCGGGCGGCGGAGCGCTGGAATGGCTCCCGCGCTTGGTCGGCCGCTCGCGCGCACTTGAAATCGTCCTCAGCGGCGACGATTTCGATGCTGATATCGCCGAGCGCTATGGTTGGGTGAACCGCACGCTGAACGATAACGACCTCGACTCGTTTGTCGATACGCTCGTCCGGCGTCTGGCCTCATTCGACCGTGAAACGCTAGCCGCGGCGAAGGCCCAGGTCAATCGGTTCGGGACGCCGACAGCTACCGAGCTTCAGTCGAGCATTGACCTGTTCTTCCCACTGCTGGCCTTGCCAGGTGCGCAGGCGCGCCGTGCGAAGGTTCGTAATATCGGTTACGGCGTCCGGAGCGACTTCGAATTGAACTTCGGCCGGTACCTCCCATCGTTCGGGCAGACGGACGGCGATGAGACGGGTACGCAGCCCGACTGATCGTCGCCCTCGGCTTTGCCTCTTAACGCAACGAGCCCGGCTTAAGACGAACAGTACCGGGCGTGAAACCTACAGGGTTCGGGAGTTGGGGTTGGAAGCCAGTGGTTAAGCCGACAGAGAGGAGCTGTGCCCGTTCCCAAATTGTCTGAGCGTGGCTCTGATGTAAAGGAGATGAGTGATCACAGCATGAAACGCACCAATTTTCCCGGCATCACTGGCATTGTGGTCGTCACCGACCCGGTAGAGACCCGAACAATTTCAAACGATTCAAGGTTCGACCGGGACTTCATAGGGCATGGTCCTGCGGTCCGATAGCTAATTGCATTTCAAGGAGGATTCTGTATGTCACATCATTTCGATACCAAACTGGCGACGGAAGATCCGAGCCTCAACCTCTGCGACTTTTATTTATTTGACGGCCCCCCGGGCAAGACGGTAATGGCGATGACCGTGAATCCGGATGTGGGATTATCGGCTCCGGATACGCTTCATCCAGAAGGGCTCTACGCGTTCCGGTTCGACCTGAACGGAGATGCGAAGGAAGAGGTTACGTTCAAATTCGGGTTTGGTGAACCACGACACGGAGATGGCGGAGAGCCTACTCACATTCAGCCGTTTGTGGTGAGGAAGGCGACGGGTGACGATGCGCTTCGTGGTGACGCCGGAGAGAGTCTGGTTGAGGGTGAAACCGGTTCGGTCGCGACTAATTCGGGTCTTCGTGCGTATGTAGG
>Ga0208188_1001397_pt1 | contig 10437 bp, 15 predicted proteins | sample June2015DPH_8_50_FD_184698 | JGI IMG/M metagenome (GOLD analysis project Ga0208188, IMG submission 184698) | Peatland microbial communities from SPRUCE experiment site at the Marcell Experimental Forest, Minnesota, USA - June2015DPH_8_40... | ecosystem: Environmental > Terrestrial > Soil >...
CGCCCGTCTCCCCAGGCCGGCGCCCGCGAGGCTCGCTGCCGGCAGGCGATCGCGTTACGCTGTGCCTGCATCGTGCCGGCCGGAAGCGCCGGTGATGACAGGGCCGGGAGACGAGATGGCAGCAGGCTCGGCGGCCGGCAGCCGCCCGCTTGCGCTGCAGGCGGATCGCGAGCGGGTGATCGACGTGCTCAAGGCCGCGTTCGTGCAGGGCCGGCTGGACATAGACGAGCTTGACCTGCGGGTGGGCCGGGCGCTTGCGTCGCGGACCTTCGCGGAACTAGCCACGGTCTCCGCTGACCTACCCGCCGGGCCGGCGGGAGCGCAGCCGCCCCGGTGGCTGATGAGCAAGGCAGCGCGGTGGGGCGCATCCGGATTCATTACCCCGGCCATTCTTGCGGTCGCCTTTGCGGTCGCCCCGCTGGGCGGGGATGAATACGGGGCTGCGGCCTTCCTGATCGCCTTCGTCTATTTCCTGTTCTGGCTGTCCAGCGGGGCCAATATGCTCTGGGAATGGCACTGCGCGTCTTTGCCGTCGACAAGAATGTGCGTCCGATGCGCGCACGCTGCGGCATCTCACCGCGCGCCAGCGTCCTGCGCGGCCCGGCCGGGTTCGCTGAATTTCCGGAGACGCTGCCCGTGTGCGGGTTATGTGCCGCCAGGGATATCACCGCAGACCCTCGACCTGATGCTGGTGCCGACTCGCTAACGGTCACCGTGGCCTGCGGGGCTCGAACCCACGGCCTGACCGGGAGATCCGCCATTCTAGAGCCATTCCGGCGTTACATGCCCTGCCGTGCGCACTTCCCGGCTGGCCGTCACGGCCGGCGGGCGGGGCGATGACGGACGCCGATGCTGCAGCCGTGCTCGGGTCGAGCCCGGCCAGGTAGCGGACCTGGCGGACGGCGGCCCAGTACAGCGGGCGATCAGCTGATCGCCGCACCAACCGGGCGCAGGCCACGGCTTCGACGTTCAGTGGCATTGCCCGGCAGGGCATGTGCTCAGCGTATGGTCATCCGGATTTTGCGCGGGCTGTCCGGCTAGCTCTGGTCTGCGGCGGATGCGTGCTGAGAGTCCCCTGGCTTTCGGTACACACCTGTGAACGGCATCGCGTCATCCAGCAGCTGCAGCCCCGTGAAGCCGATGAACTGGCCGGATTCGCGGACCTGCACGGCCCGGAACCCGAAGCCGTTCCGGTCCAGGTCGTCCTGGAAGTTCAGGACCCATGCTGACGACCGCTCGAAGGTCAGCACCGGGCCGAGGAACTGCCGGACCTCCGGATCGGCGTTCATCGCAGCCCACGGCGCCAGGTCGGACTCCCGCCAATCGCGCATGATCAGTCGTTCTGTATTGGTTTCTGCCATCCCCGGCAGCCTATCCGGCCGTCGCGGCGTGTCCGCGAGGGCCTCGGTCAGGTGCCGACGTAGGCCGCGAGGTGCTCGCCGGTGAGGGTGGAGCGGGCGGCGGCGAGGTCGGCGGGCGTGCTCTCGAAGATGACCCGGCCGCCGTCGTGACCGGCGCCGGGGCCGAGGTCGATGATCCAGTCGGCGTGCGCCATGACCGCCTGGTGGTGCTCGATCACGATGACCGACTTGCCGGCGTCGACGAGCCGGTCGAGCAGTCCGAGCAGATGCTCGACGTCAGCGAGGTGGAGGCCGGCGGTCGGCTCGTCGAGGACGTAGACGTCCCCTTTCTCGGCCATGCGGGTGGCCAGCTTGAGCCGCTGCCGCTCGCCGCCGGACAGCGTCGTGAGCGGCTGGCCGAGGCTGAGGTAGCCGAGCCCGACGTCGGCGAGCCGGCCGAGGATGGCGTGCGCGGCGGGCGTGCGCGCCTCGCCGGCGCCGAAGAACTCCGCGGCCTCGGTCACCGACATCGCGAGCACCTCGCTGATGTCGCGGCCGCCGAGGTGGTACTCCAGCACCGATGCGTCGAACCGCTTCCCCTCGCACTCCTCGCAGGTGGTGGCGACGCCGGCCATCATCGCCAGGTCGGTGTAGATGACGCCGGCGCCATTGCAGTTGGGGCAGGCGCCCTCGGAGTTCGCGCTGAACAGCGCCGGCTTCACGCCGTTGGCCTTGGCGAATGCGTTGCGGATCGGGTCGAGCAGTCCGGTGTAGGTCGCCGGGTTGCTCCGCCGCGAGCCGCGGATCGCGCCCTGGTCGATGGACACCACGCCCTCGCGGCCGGAGATCGAGCCCCGCACGAGCGAGCTCTTGCCGGAGCCGGCGACGCCGGTGACGACGACAAGCACCCCGAGCGGGATGTCGACGTCGACGTCGCGCAGGTTGTGCTCCGTCGCACCGCGGATCTCCAGCGCGCCGCTGGGAGTCCGGACCGTCTCCTTGAGGGCGGCCCGGTCGTCGAGATGGCGGCCGGTGAGGGTGCCGCTGGCCCGCAGCCCCTCGACGGTGCCCTCGAACATCACCTCGCCGCCCTCGGTGCCCGCGCGCGGGCCGAGGTCGACGACGTGGTCGGCGATGGCGATCACCTCCGGCTTGTGCTCCACGACGAGCACCGTGTTGCCCTTGTCGCGCAGCCGCAGCAGCAGGTCGTTCATGCGCTGGATGTCGTGCGGGTGCAGCCCGATGGTCGGCTCGTCGAAGACGTAGGTGACGTCGGTCAGCGACGACCCGAGCTGCCGGATCATCTTGGTGCGCTGCGCCTCGCCGCCCGACAGCGTGCCCGACGGGCGGTCGAGGCTCAGGTAGCCGAGCCCGATCTCGACGAAGGAGTCGAGGGTCTCCCCCAGCGCCGTCAGCAGCGGCGCTACGGACGATTCGTCCAGCCCGCGCACCCACTCGGCGAGGTCAGTGATCTGCATCGCACAGGCGTCGGCGATGTTGAGGCCCCTGATACGCGACGACCGGGCCGCCTCGCTGAGCCGGGTCCCGCCGCACTCGGGACACGCGGTGAAGGTGACCGCCCGCTCCACGAACGCCCGGATGTGCGGCTGCATCGACTCCTTGTCCTTGGCGAGCATCGACTTCTGGATCCGCGGGATCAGCCCCTCGTAGGTCATGTTGATGCCCGCGATCTTCATCCTGACCGGCTCGCGGTGGAGGAAGTCATGCATCTCTTTCTTGGTGAACTTGCGGATCGGCTTGTCCGGGTCGAAGAAGCCCGACGCGCTGTAGAGCCGGTAGTTCCAGCCGCCCGCCTTGTAACCGGGGACGGTGATCGCGCCCTCGGCGAGCGACTTGGAGTCGTCGAAGAGTTGGGTGAGGTCGATATCGGAGACCGTGCCCAGGCCTTCGCAGCGCGGACACATGCCGCCGGTGATGCTGAAGCTGCGACGCTCCTTCACGGTCTTCCCGCCGCGTTCGAACGCGACCGCACCCGCTCCGCTGATCGAGGCGACGTTGAAGGAGAACGCTTGCGGCGAGCCGATGTGCGGCTGCCCGAGTCGGCTGAAGAGGATGCGCAGCATCGCGTTCGCGTCGGTGGCCGTGCCGACCGTCGAGCGGGGGTCGGCACCCATCCGCTGCTGGTCGACGATGATCGCGGTCGTCAGCCCTTCGAGTACGTCGACATCGGGCCGCGCCAGCGTCGGCATGAAGCCCTGCACGAATGCGCTGTAGGTCTCGTTGATCAGCCGCTGCGACTCCGCGGCGATCGTGTCGAACACCAGAGAGCTCTTGCCCGAGCCGGAGACGCCGGTGAACACGGTCAGATGGCGCTTCGGGATCTCGACGCTGACGTCCTTGAGGTTGTTCTGACGCGCGCCGTGCACGCGGATCAGCTCGTGGCTGGCGGCAGCGTGCAGCGCAGCCGACTGCGTGTCCGTCCTCGTGGCCATGCTCGTCGTGTCTCCATCTGTTAGGCGGGCGCCGCCTTCGCTGTCTCCGTCGGCGTCGGCGGGCCCGAGCTGACCCGTTTCGAGAAATATGTCTGGTTGCAGCCAGGGTTCCTGCCGGTCGTGCTGTCCGCCGACGTGGCCACCAGCAGCGCCTCGCGGTCCCAGTCGAAGGACAGCGGCACTAGATACGGCGCACCGTCCGCCGAGGCGCTCGCCAACCAGACATCGGCGTCGTGGGTGAGCCGATGCCCGGTGTCGCGACGGCGCCGAGCACGGGAGCGGGTGCCGGCACTCATCGGTCCTGAAGCAGCCCGAGGACGTTGCCATCGAGGTCGGTGACGGTGGCCACCAGGCGCCCGCCACCGACGTCGCGCGCGGGCTCCTTCACGATGGCACCCGCGGCGGTCACCTCGGCCAGCTTCGCCTCGATGTCCGGCACGTGCCAGTAGGCCACCGGCGAGGTCATGCCCTGCGCTCCACCGCCCGGCACCAGCCCGATGTGCTGGCCCGCGGCCTCGAAGCCGACGTAGTAGGACTCATCGACCTGCGGCGGTACGCCGAGCAGGGCGGCGTACACCGCCTTGGCCGTCCCCAGGTCGGAGACGGGATGCAGCACGGTCTTGATTCCCTGGGTAGCAGAGCTGGTCATGATCACTCCTGAAGTCGTGGGTCACATCGACCCGGTGTGTCTTGTCGAGCCTAGAGACGAACCGGAAGCCCGGAAATCGACGTGCCGGGCTGGCCGGCAGGGCCGGCCGTGATCCAGCGCATCCCGCCGTATCCGACGTCGTTGCGGACCTCGAAGCCGAGGGCGTCGCGATAGAAGGCCAGGGAGGCGTCCGGGTCGTCATGCGGGAGGAAGCTCGCGTGAATGGTGATGTCCATGGCAGTCAGGCTAGCTGCGGCTCGATGACCGGCGCTTCTCGATTCCTGACCGGTCTGGTCACCTGTTCCGCCACGCACGGCGGCATCCCCGCGCGCCGCTGGCGAGCCCCTCCACGTCCAGCGGCTGCGCGTACTCCCGGTCGATCCGGTCGCGGACCTGGCGCAGTCGCGCGAGGTCGCGCAGGGCCTAGCGCAATGGCAATCTTGGCCAGCTCCCGTGTCTTGCGCGCGAGTGGTACTTTCAATGTATGAGTGGGACGTATCAGGTAGTCATGGGAGACCGGGGCCGGCTGGTCATCCCCGCTGACCTGAGAGAGCGGGCTGGGCTCGCGGAGGGTACCACCCTGATCATGCTTGAGACACCGACAGGACTGGTGCTCCTGACCCGTCCGCAGCTTCAAGAATTGGTGCGGACAGATCTTGCTGGCCTGGATCTGGTGAGCGAACTCCTCTCTGAGCGCCGCGCAGAGGCGGCCGCCGAAGATGTGGCGTGAACGTCTTCGATGCGTCTGCGCTGCTCACCTTCCTGCAGGGCGAGCAGGGGGCAGGTCAAGTCGAAGAGGCACTCCGGGACGGTGGCGCCTGCGGCGCCGCTAACTGGTCGGAGGTCGCCCAGAAGATCCGCGCGCATGGTCGCAACTGGGACCTGTCCCGATCGCTACTGGTCAGCTTTGGAGTCCAGGTCGAGGCGGTGACAGTCGCCGATGCTGAATGGGCGGCCCGCAAGTGGGTGCCTGGCGAGGGGCTATCTCTCGCCGACCGGCTGTGCATGGCGCTCGGTGACCGGCTGGATGCCGACATATGGACAGCTGACCAGGCCTGGGGAACCAGTGGGCGGATACGGCAGGTCCGCTGAGCTACGCAACGCTACCGGATGATGGCCAGGGCAGCACGATGGTCGATCCGGCGATGGACGACGCGCTGGTTCTCATCCTCTTCTTATCGCCGATCTCATACGGCCCTGGTAAGAGCCGCAGGACGAGCGCTGAGGGGAGTTTCAACCCCCTGATCCTCTCGATGCGAACTCCGTCCGCGTAGGTCGATGCCGCTCCTGGATCAGCGCCACGCTTCCATTGTCCGTTGCTAGCGAGTCGGCAGGGAGTTTAAGGGGTGAGCCATAGCAGAGCCGTCTCGCCGCGCCGCCGAAGCCAGCCGTTGACAGCTGTACTGGATGAATCTAAAGTCTTAACTCAATAGTACTTTGAGGACGTGACCGTGATCAGCTTCAGGCTCGATGGCCGCTCGGTCGTGCCGCCGTACCTGCAGATCGTCCAGCAAGTCCGGCAGGCGCTCCGGATGGGCGTGCTCGACGTGGGCGACAAGCTCCCCACGGTGCGGGAAGTCGTCGCGGCGACGGCGGTCAACCCCAACACCGTGCTCAAGGCCTACCGCGACCTGGAGCGCGACGGCCTGGTCGAACCCCGGGCCGGTCATGGCACGTTCGTGGTACGCCGGCCGCCCGGCCCGCCTCCCGGCACGCATTCGCGGCTGGCCCGCAGCCTGGCCCACTGGGTGCGCGGCGCCCGCCAGGCCGGACTGGACGACGAGTCGATCGAATCGCTGCTGCGCGTCACGCTGCAGGCAGCGGCCGAGGAGGAGATCGCGTGATGGATCCCCAGGATGCAGCCCCTCCCGTGATCGAGACCCGCGGGCTGGCGAAACGCTACCGCAAGGTCACCGCCCTCGCCGATTGCACCATCACCGTTCCCGAGGGCCGGATATCCGCGCTGATCGGCCCGAACGGCGCCGGCAAGACCACTCTGCTGCGAGTGCTCAGCGGGCTGGCCAAGCCGACCGGCGGCGAGGTCACGGTGCTCGGCGGCACACCGCGCCAGGACCCGGCCTTCCTGGCCGGGATCGGCTTCCTCGCCCAGGAGATCCCGCTGTACCGGCGCCTGTCCGCCGAGGATCACATCGCCGTCGGCGCGCACCTCAACCCCCGCTGGGACGCCGCGTCCGTGCGGCAGCGGCTGAAAGGCCTGAACATCCCGCTTGACCAGACGGTGGGCACGCTGTCCGGAGGCCAGCGTGCCCAGCTGGCGCTGTCGCTGACGCTGGCCAAACGGCCCCGGCTGCTGCTGCTCGACGAGCCCGTCGCGGCGCTCGACCCGCTCGCCCGGCGGCAGTTCCTGGCCACCCTGGCCGACGCGGTGGCCATCGGCGGGCTGACCGTCGTGCTGTCCTCGCATCTGATCGCCGACATGGAACGGGTCTGCGACCACCTCATCCTGCTGGCGGCATCCCGGGTCCAGCTGTGCGGCGACATCGACACGGTGCTCGCCGAGCATCAGGTCCTGGTCGGCCCGCGCAAGGACACCACGGCGATCGAGAAGGCCCACACACTCGTGCAGGCTACCCACACCGCCCGGCAGAGCACCCTGCTCATCCGTGTAGCCGGCCCGGTCGTCGATCCCGCCTGGGAGGCCGCCGACGTCGGCCTCGAAGAACTGGTACTCGGTTACCTTGGCCAGGGCGCCCCGCCAGCGTTCGCCCATCTGACCACGGTTGGAGAAGATCAATGACCTGGCTTGTCTGGCGCCAGCACCGCAACCAGGCGTACCTCGCCGCCGCCGCCCTCGCCGCGTTCGCGGTCCTGCTGCTGGTCACCGGCCGGCAGATGGCGTCGCAGTACCGGTCCGCCCTCACCTCGTGCGCCGCCAGCCATACCTGCGGCAACCTCGCGAATACCCTGACCCTGGGTACCCCCGTGCTGTCGCTTCTGGCCACGCTGACCGTGGTGGTGCCGTGCCTGCTGGGAGTGTTCTGGGGCGGACCGCTGGTGGCCCGGGAACTCGAAACCGGCACCAGCCAGTTCGCCTGGATGCAGAGCATCACCCGCGGCCGCTGGCTCACCGTCAAGGCCGGCTGGGCCCTGCTCGCCGCAGCCGTCTGGGGCGGCGCCGTCTCGGCCCTCGTCACCTGGTGGTCCAGCCCGGTGAACGCCCTCAACCACCAGAACTTCCAGCCCGGCCAGTTCGACATCCAGGGCATCGTCCCCGTCGGCTACGCGCTGTTCGCGGTCGCCCTCGGCATCGCCGCCGGCGCGCTGCTCCGCCGAACCCTGCCCGCGCTGGCCATCACCATCGCCGTCTTCACCTTCCTGCGCCTGGTGATCGGGCAAGACCTCCGCTCGCACTACCTGACCGCGCTCAGCAAGACCTACAACTTCCTCCACCCCCCGGCCCCGCCAGCAGGGTCCTACTGGCTGGTCTCGGGGGGCCTCGTTGGCCCGGGCGGCCAAGTACCGAGCAGCCAGCCCCACGGCGGGGGCATTTCCGTCAACATCAACGGCTTGCCCATCAGCATCAGCAACATGCCGTCCGCATGCCGGGCGCTCGCCTTCCAGAGTCCGCTCAAGACAGCTTCCTGCCTGACTGCTCACGGATACCGCGGGTTCATCAGCTATCAGCCCGCCAGCCGGTACTGGGCATTCCAGGGCATCGAGACCGGCATCTTCGTGCTCCTCGCCGCCGCCCTCATCGCCGTGACAGCGATCGTGGTCCTCCGCCGCGACGCCTAGCAACCAGCGGATCCCCCCCCGGAGGGCATCACGCAGTGACGGTGATCTTGATCGGCTCAACACTGGAGCGCGCGCCGGATAAGCGAAGCGCTGCGCCAGGGCTGACTTGGGCCCGTATTGGGCACGGCGGCCTGCAGCTGGCCACCTGTGGCCGCATACGGCAGCACACAGGAATGGGCAAGCAAGATCACGAAGGCCGAGCGTTCCCGCAGGTCAGGTGCATCGGAGCAGGACTTTCACACAGTGGGGCGGGTGAGGCTCGAACCCACGACCGGCGGATTATGAGAACGCTGACCCGCCTGCCCGGGTTCGCTACCTGCGCAGACGTCTCTCCAGCTGCGCCAGGCTTCCCGCTGCGCGGTCGTTTCGCAGGATCGCCATTGGCACGGCCCGGCCAGCACGACTCCCCCGGCGTCCCTGAGTCGATCACGCTGAGCTACATGACCACCTAGCCCCGGATGGCTTGTTGCAGCCGCTTCTGCTGACAATCCGCATTGCCTGGGTAAGGCTGAGCGATGGGAATGGACGCTGGACCAGCGCTCTCGCGCCGACCGAGGAATGCACCACGGTCGGAGGCGACCCGCTGCCGATGCATCCACGCAGCTCAGCAGTCAGGAATACGGCGCGATCAGCGGCGCGGGCACGCTGGCGCTCGTGCCGACACGGTGCCGTGGAGAAGAGAGTCAGACCCGGAACGGGGCCTGGAGATCTTTGATCATCGGGTAATGACGCACGTTGAGGGTCGCGAGATCCAGCCCTTCCACGTCCGCTGTGGCCGCGATCAAGTAATCGCCGAGCCCGATCCCCTGATGCGAGCGCCGATGCTCGCGCATGAACTCCGCGGCGCGCCATGCGACCCGCTCCGTCACCGGGAACGCGCGCATGCTGGAAAGCAGGCGGCTGACCTGCCGCCGCTCCGCAGATCTCATGCCGCCGGCCACTTCGGTCAGGCTGACCGCGCTCACCGCGAACGGGCCGGTATCCCGCCGCGCTGCCAGCAGCCAGTCCTGCGCTGCGGGAATGCCGCGCAGGTTCGCGATGAGGACGTCGCTGTCGACCAGGATCACAGCTCAGCCATCCGGTCCAGGTGCCGCGAGCGCTCGTCGGACCCGCGGCCGAGAAAGATGTCCTCGTCGCGAGCTATGCCAAAGGACTCCCGGATGGCGTCCAGGTCCGCGTCCAGGTCAGCCGCCCCTGACGCGCCAATACTCCGATCAATGAGCTGCCGGATCAGCTCAGCGCGCGAGATGCCCTGGGTGCGTGCGAGCCGCTCCAGAGCGGCAGACTGGCCCTCATCCAGATAGATATTGGTCCGCTTCATACACCACATTATACATCAGTAGCCGCCGCAGCGACTACTGAAAGCTCACGCAGCGCCGGGGAGCCGGAACTGAGGTAGCCAGCGGCCCACCATGGAATCAGGGTATCCGGAACACGGCCACTTCTGCGGCGGCAGCACCCAGGGAACGGACTCATCCCACGACCCCGCCCCTTGCGCTACAAGGTGCCTGAGCAGCAGCTTCACCTATAACAACCGTTCCTGACCGACGATAGACGCGCAGGACAACGTCCACCACCAGGTGGCAGGCGGGCATCGTGAGGGCAGGTGAGGTAGCCAGCGGCAGACAGACATACTGGCGCACCAGCGGCCAGCGGCCTTACATGTCACTGTCACACCCACTTGACGGCCCGTAAATGCACTGAAGGTGTGGGAATTCGAACAGTGGGGCGGGTGGGGCTCGAACCCACGACCGGCGGATTATGAGTCCGGCTAGCCAGCCAACTGCTTCATACCCTCTGAGCTGGGCAAACCGCCATGGGCGCGATTACGCTCGCCATGATTTAGGCACGTATTTGGCATGATCATGACGGTGCAGCTGCACTGATGCGCTTGCGGCGCCGATCTGCACAGCTACCGGCGTGCGAGAATTAGCGAGTCGGGAAGGAAGTGATCATGTCGTATGAGCGCGGTGGAACTGTACCTGGGCAGCCCTCCGCCAATGAGTTATCGACGGAAGACCTCGCTCGTCGGCAAGGCGTGCGACCGGTCGAGTCCGTTGATGACATGGCGCGGCCAGGACTGTTCGACTCCGACGAGGAGTGGGAAGTGTTCCTGGCCAACCTGTACGCTTCCCGGCATTCCGACACGGTGACGGTAACCTGAGAAGTGATCGAGGCCAAAGAGGGAGGCCAGCCGTGAGCGTCGCGAACTTCGCTGAGCCCCAGCCCGGCTCCTACG
>Ga0208188_1001400_pt1 | contig 10427 bp, 6 predicted proteins | sample June2015DPH_8_50_FD_184698 | JGI IMG/M metagenome (GOLD analysis project Ga0208188, IMG submission 184698) | Peatland microbial communities from SPRUCE experiment site at the Marcell Experimental Forest, Minnesota, USA - June2015DPH_8_40... | ecosystem: Environmental > Terrestrial > Soil >...
CTACATGGTAAAAAGCTGTTGTCAACGCAGTTTTTCACCAAACAAGAGGCTTTCGTTTGAGCGAACATAATACGACACAGTGGGTTCTGTTTCCAGGAATTTTTCGGCTTCCCGTCGTGGCCAAGTTTGATCAACGACAAGGCAGTTCCGACGGCGGGGCAATCCTGTTGCGCGCCGCCGATCAACGATTGGGCCTGACTTCCGCCCTGGGCTGTGCCCTGGAAGACGAGCGGCAATCGAAGAAGATCAAACACGAGTTGGGCGAGTTGCTCACCCAGCGCGTCATGGCGATCGCTTGCGGGTATCCAGATACCAACGATGCCGCCCGGCTGAGTTCCGACCCCGTCCACAAATTGTTGGTGGGCCGGGATCCGCTCCAGGGAGAAGACCTGGCCTCGCAACCCACCCTGTCGCGCTTTGAAAATAGCCGGGATCGCAAACAGTTGTTTCGCTTGAGCGAAGCGCTGGCCGACTGCGTGATCGCAGGACATCGCCGTCGCCTGCAAGGTCGAGCCCGGCGCGTCACGATCGATCTGGATCCGACCGACGATCCCACCCACGGTGCTCAGCAGCTGACCTTCTTTAACCATCACTATGACATCTACTGCTATCTTCCGGTGGTGGGCTTTCTGAGCTTTGACCAGGAACCGGACCAGTATCTGGTCACGGCGGTGTTGCGGCCGGGAAACGCGCACGGTTCGGTAGGAGCGATCGGGATTCTGCGCCGCCTGATCCGGCGAGTGAAGAAAGCTTTTCCGGGGACGAGAATCCGGGTGCGGCTCGACGGCGGCTTCGCGACCCCGCAGGTTCTGGACTTTCTGGACTGCGAACCGAAAGTGGAATACATCGTCAACCTGGCCGCCAATGCGGTCTTGAAGCGCAAGGTCGAGTCGGCAATGAAGCGGGTCCGGCGCGCGTCGAAAATCTCGGGGCAGACCGAGCATGTCTATGGCGAATGCCGGTACGCTACCCGCAAGACCTGGCCGTGGAAACGACGGGTCATTTATAAGGCCGAGGTGGTACGAGCCGACAACAAGGAAGCCAAGGACAACCCGCGCTTTGTGGTCACGAACCTGAAGCAAAGTCCGCAGTGGATTTACGAGAAGGTCTACTGTCCCCGGGGCGATGTCGAAAATAGGATTAAAGAACTGCACGACGGCATGCAGATCGGGCGAACCAGTTGCTCCAACTTCTGGGCCAACACCTTCCGGGTCGTGCTGACCGCGGCGGCGTATGTGCTGATGCAGGAGATGCGCCTTCACTTGGCCGTGACCCGCCATGCCCGGGCGCAAGTCTCGACCTTGCGCGAACACTTCCTGAAACTGGGCGCTCAGATCGTGGTCTCGGTGCGTCGCATCGTGCTGCACCTGCCGCGCTCTTTTCCGGATCGGGATAGCTTTCATCATCTCGCCTTATGCCTGGCTAATCCCAGCGGTTAAGCCACCCACCGCCCCCTAAAAAACGGACTCGTCTCGCACTTACTCGACGTGTCACTTCGCACGTCAAAATCTGATCTCATACCTTGCTAACTACTTCAGAATCAGCCCCGATTCCCAGCCGAAGACTTCCCCTTGTCGCATATGGTCTCGCTCGCCCCAAAAACTCCAAAAACTCCTCGCTGGGTTACTCTTCGTGAATAAGGCGGGTTAGAACTAGAATTTGAATTCGAGATTGAGTTGAAACCGGCGCGCGGGTTGGGCCGACGAAGGCGTGCCAAAGCTCGGAATGGGATGTGTCGGATCTGGCCCGATCACGCCGTTGTACGTAGTGAAATTTGGGTGATTCAGCACATTGAACACGTTGAGCGCCGACGTCAGCTTCCGCCCATCCTTCTTTCCCTTACCGAATCGAAAATCGTGCTCCAGGTTCACGTCCAAGTTGAGCAGCCCCGGCCCGTGCATCGAGTTCCTCGGCGCAAGACAGTTATCCGGCCGGTCGTTGAAGATCCCGTCACCGTTCGCGTCCGCGCCCGTAATCACGTTGACGGGTTTGCCCGCATACGCCTGCAACGCAATTCCTAGCGAGAAGAGATCCGTCGGTTCGAAATTGCCAAGCAGATCAAACTTATGCCGCCGATCATTTGACGAACGAGCCCAATCAAGCCACGGGAAATTGCTATTCCCCGGAAAATATGTGATTCCCGAAGTATTGTTGTACGTCTTGGACAGCGTGTGCTGCGCCTGCCCGGCGAACCACTTCGTTGGCTTCCCTCGAAAAACGATCTCCAAGCTATTACTCTTCTGGTAGCCCTCGGATTGCATCGTGCGTACCTGGCCAATGCTTGAATTCGGCCTCGCGGCATAGTTGGGAGGCAGAGGCGCGTTGGCATCGATCGAGCGGAACAGGTCGATGCCGCGGTTTCCCACGTAGGTGGCGCTAAAAGTACTCTTGGCCGTCACCTGGCGCTCGATCCCGAAGCTGTATTGAAAAATGTAGGGAATGCGCAAGCGCGGGTCCAGCACCACCACGCTTGTGGGCACTCCGGCAAGATCGGCGGACGTAACCGGGTACGGCACAAGCCCGCCCGTCTGCTGCGGAAGAAGCAGCCGACGCAGATTCACGCCATTAAAATGAAGCAGGTCGGCGATCGGCCGGGGACCGCTGCGATCGTAAAAAATGCCCCCGCCCCCGCGAAAAACCGTCTTGCTCTTCGCCGTCGGGGCAAACACAAAACTGAACCTCGGTGCAAAATTATTCACGTCGTCGTTGAAATAGTTCTGGAAGTAATAGCGTAGACCCAGCGTGACGGACAAATTAGGCTTGACGCGGACGCTATCCTCGATGAATCCGGCGGCATTATATTCCCAGAATACAAGATGCCCGTTACCGGTCTGGATTGTGAATGCAGACGGCAGTTTTGCGTTATAGGCGTTGATGTCTGCGAAAGTATAAGTCCCCTGCGCGTTCGTGAAATCGTCGGCCCCACGGCGGCTGAGATCCGGAGTCTCCACGCCGAAGACCAGCGTGTGACCGCGGTTGGTGTAGCTCACGATGTCGGTGCCCTCAAAGTGCGCTTCCGTGCGTTTCGAATCGGCCTGCGCTCCTCCGCCCGTGAAATACCCTTCGACGATCGCCTGCGGGGCCTCCACATTGCTGTAGATAGGTTCGTCGTTGTGTCCGACAAGAAACCGCAGCTGATTCACCCAGCGTGGCGAAGAAATGTGCCGGTAGCTAACGTTGATCTCGCTCTCGCTGCTTTTCGAAAGGAAGCCGGCTTCCGGAAGCACCATTCCGCCGACGCCTTGATTTTCCAGCTTCTCGTACTCGTAGGAATATGCGATCCAGAACTGGTCCCCGCTCGCGAAATCGTGAAAGGCCCGGAACGACCCGAAGAAATGGCGCGTTGGCGACGGCACGTTTTGTTCAATCGCCGCATTTCCCGGCCCATAGGCGTGCACGATCGATTCCAGATTGTCAAAGTCCTGCTCCAGCGACAGTAGAAAACTGTTCTTCTTGTCGTGCCCGAGCGGGCCGGTGACCGAACCCTCCGTGTAGTAGCGGCTTTCGGGAGGTTTCGTGGTCGCGAAATAATTGCTCGCGTCGAACGCCGAATCCCGAGTCAAAAAATTGATGGTGCCGTGAAACTGCGGTGTGCCGGGCTTCGTGATGATCTCGAGCCGCGCACGGCCCGGGCGCGCGAATTGCGCCGCGTAGGGATTCTGATTGATCCTCACCTCCTGCACCGCAGACGCAGAGACACCCGGGCCGTTCGCTTCCACGCCATTAACAACGAGCGAGACCCCGTTCGTGCCGATGCTGTCGTCGCTCAGAAATCGCGACAGCAGCGAGACGTAGTCCTGATCGAACACGGGTACGCGATCGAGTGCATCGTGGGTTATAGTATTTGAGTTTTGGTTTTCCGCAGTGTCCAGAGAAACCCGCGAGATAGCATCGTCGGCTGTCACGTTGACCAATTCACTGACAGAAGCAATTGCAAGTGTGATTCGAAACGCGCCCAGCGGTTTTGTGCCGACCGTAACATCGGAAACATTATCATTGAACCCGGCCGCATGGATCTGCAAACGATATTTCCCACGCGCAAGGTTGTCGAAAAAGAAGAAGCCGGCGCTATCGGTCTTAGCAGAGGCCACCACTTGACCGTTGGAAGTGGTAAGAGTGACTCCGGCGCCAGCCACGTTCGCCGAGGACGGATCAAACACCGTCCCGTAAAGTGTGTGCCCAGGAACGGGAGTCTGAGGAAGCTCGGAAACAGCAGCGGCGGCCACAAAGTGAAGGAAGAGAAACAAGAGAAAATGACGGGCGGCTGGGCGGGGAAGAATGGCCAGCTTGGAAATTGCGAGATTCATGAGGCCATTGTCAAGTAGCGGTTGGTCGAGCCCGGAAACACTTTGTCTCGGGTAATTACAGAAACCCCGCCTACGACGCTCACAGCATAATAAGGTTCACCTAAACCGCAGATAAATGGCGCGCCTGAAAATCAGACTCTCCGAGACGGTATGGAGGCGGCCTAGACGACGTGAAATCGACCTGTCTATTTCGGCAGAATCCTAATCGGTCACTTGCCATGACCTTTTGGCCGCGTTATATTTATCCTGCGTTTATCCCCCTTGTGGCATCGTCCCCTCGGATCCTCTGTGGCTCCACCTAACACTCTTGGAGGTTTGCTATGCCTAAGAAAAACCTTTGCGCTTGCGCCGTTTTCGCTCTTCTCCTCTTCTCTCCACTCGCTGCTTCTCACCTTTCTGCTGCTCCCCAATCCACCGGGGCATCCGGCTACTATCTAATCAAGAAAGTAAAACTCGGGGGAACGGGCGGCTGGGACTATCTCGAAGTTGATCCGGCCACTCATCGCTTGTTCATCTCCCGTGGAACACATGTCATCGTCGTCGACCCTGATCAGGGCAAAATCATCGGCGATATTCCGGATACCCAGGGCGTACACGGCATCGCCCTCGCCGATGAATTCAACAAGGGCTTCACCACCAATGGCCGCACCTCGGATTCCACCATCTTCGATCTCACTTCCCTCAAAATCCTCGGCAATGCGAAGACAGACAAAGACTCGGACGCGGTCATCTACGATCCGTTCTCCAAGCGCGTCTTCACCTTCAACGGGGACGCCAACACCGCCTCGGCCATCGACGCCGCTTCCGGAAAAGTCGCCAGCACCTTCCCTCTAGGTGGGGGGCCGGAGTTCGGTGCCTCCGATGGCAAAGGCAAGATCTTCGTCAATCTCGAGGACAAGAGCTCTCTCGTCAAATTCGACGCCAAGACTCTCAAGATCGAAAATACTTGGCCGCTCGCGCCCTGCGAGTCTCCCTCCGGCCTCGCCATTGACGCCGCACACGAGATACTCGTCGTCGGTTGCCACAACAAGCTCATGGCCTTCGTGGACGGCAATTCCGGTAAAGTCCTCGGAACCGTACCCATTGGCCAGGGCGTGGATGCGAACCGTTTCGACCCCGTCACCGGATATGCCTTTGCCTCTTGTGGTGATGGCACGCTGACCATCGCGCACGAAGACTCGCCCACAAAATTTTCGCTCGTGGAAATGATCCAGACGCAACGCGGCGCGCGCACCATGGCTCTCGATAACGCTACTCATGCCGTTTATCTGGTCACCGCGGAATTCGGCCCCGCTCCTGCGGCCACGGCGGACAATCCGCGCCCGCGCCCGGCCATTCTTCCCGACACATTTACCCTACTCATCTATGGCAAGTAATAGCTTTTTTGCTATCGACCCTACGGCACATCGTTGCAGTGCTACTGTTGAATCGCCAATGGTTCTGGGCTCCGGGCAACCCGCTTGTTCCTTTGCTGCCCTCTGAGAAGATTAAAATTGGATCACGAAGAGTAGAAATCGATTCCTGTCGTAATTTTGTATTTTGAAAGCATGTGGAAGACTGGGCACGCGAATGGACATTCCAGACCCTGCCCATTTTCTTTTTATTGCGGGATGATACGACTATGCGACTCCTGCTCGTCGAGGATGACTCACGCATCGCACGGTTCGTGGCCCGTGGACTGCGAGAGCAGGCTTATGCCGTGGACGTGGTCGCCAATGGAGACGACGCGCTCTATCAGGTGGAGATTAACGACTACGACCTGGTCATCCTCGATGTCATGCTTCCCGGCAAGGATGGCTTTGCCACTTGCCGCGCTATCCGCAACCTCGGCAAGCACATGCCCATCCTGATGCTCACAGCGCGGGATGCCGTCGATGACCGCATCACGGGCCTCGATTCCGGTGCTGACGATTACCTCACCAAACCTTTCGAATTTGGCGAGCTGCTTGCGCGTCTCCGCGCCCTTTTGCGCCGATCGAAAGAATTGCGGCCCTCCCGCATTGTCGTGGGCGATCTCGAGCTAGATACGGCAGCACAGACAGCCAAGCGCGGCAGCCGCCCGATTACGCTGACTGCCAAGGAGTATGCCTTGGTCGAATTCCTGGCTCGCAATGCGAATCGGGTGGTGGGACGCTCGGAAATTGCCGAACATGTCTGGGACGGATCCTTTGATCCATTTTCCAATTTGATCGAGGTTTACGTGAACCGGCTCCGCCGGAAACTCGGCGATTATGACGGGAAGCCGTTGCTTCAGACCCGCCGCGGCAGCGGATATGTTCTTTGCGCGCCGTCAGAATCCGGTGCTCCTGCGGACGGAGGGTCCGGGAATTCTTCCGCTTCCAACCATTCGAGAAAATCTCATGCTTGATTTGGTCCGCGTGCGTCTCACGCTGTGGTACAGCATCGTTCTTGGGTTGGTGCTTGTTCTTCTCGCCGTCCTCACGTACTTCCTGTACTGGCATAACTCTGCGCGACGTACAGACAGCAACATTAGGGAACTCTCCGAAGCCTTTGTCACTACGTTCAATGCAGAGCTAACCGACCAGACCGGTCCGGACGCAGTGAAAAATGCGGGGCGCAAATCCATGCTCGACCATCGGTTCCGCGGCACGTTCTTTGCGTTAGTGGATCCGTCCGGAAACGTAATTCAGAGTTCACTCGACCTGCCTCGTATCGGCAGCTCCAGGGAACAGTTGAATCGGGACTTTTTTTCTTCGGAGACTTTTCGCGCGCTTGTTGCCGCTGCCTCAACTTCCGGTGAACTCCACACCGTCCATGGCCATACGGGAAAGAACCGATTTCGCGCGATGGCTCGGCCGCTTGCGGCCGTCGGGCGCACGTACACGCTTGTGGTTTTGCAATCGCTCCATCCGCAAATGGAGATGATGGAAGACATCCGGAATACTTTTTTATGGGCCATTCCCATTGCTTTGTTGCTGGCCAGTATCGGAGGTTATTTCCTGGCACGAAAAAGCCTGGCACCGGTTGCTGCCATGGCCGCGCAAGCACGAGGCATGGGAGCGTCCAATCTTCGCAGCCGTTTCCCTGTTGTCAACGAGCGCGATGAGTTAGGGCAACTGGCTCTGACCTTCAATCAACTGTTGGAACGGATCGAAGCGTCTTTCGAACAGCAGCGGCGATTCATGGCGGACGCGTCACACGAATTGCGCACGCCGGTGGCGATTCTCCGCGGCGAAACCGAGGTTACCCTGTCCCAATCCGAACGCACACCCAGCGAATATCGCGAAACCCTCGCGGTTCTCCACGACGAATCGCAACGGCTAGCGCGTATCGTCGAGGACCTTTTCACTTTAACCCGCGCCGATACAGGTCAGTATCCGCTGAGCCCGCGTGACGCCTACCTCGACGAGATCGCCTCGGAAGCTCTGCTGCGCGCACGTTCCCTGGCACTCCCGAAGAACATCTCGCTGAGTTCCAAGATCGAGGCGGATTTGCCCATTCATGCCGATGAGGCGTTGCTCGGCCGCATGCTGCTAAACCTTCTGAACAACGCGATCAAGTATTCTCCGCCGGGCAGCACGGTCACCCTTGCCTGCGGGCGCGATGGCGATCGCTATGTTGTCAGCATTTCCGATAATGGTCCGGGTATTCCCGCGGAGCTGCAACCACGGATTTTCGAGCGATTCTTCCGTGCGGACAAGGCGCGCGCCCGCTCCGAAGGCGATACCGGCGGTGCCGGACTCGGCTTGTCCATCGCCCGCTGGATCGCGGAAGCTCACCACGGCCAGCTCGAACTGACGCGCTCCAGTTCGACCGGTTCTATCTTCACTGCCACTTTCCCAGCCAGCCCATCTGTGTAGAGTCCTATGGCCTCTGAATCGGCACCAGCAATTTAAGACCGCTTTTTAACAAGCTGCTGTATCCTTTTTTGTCCTGAAGACGTTTTCTTCCCCGCCCGCTACAGCTAAATTCTAACGGTCTATTTCTCTTGGAGCGGCAAGAGCGTGAATACGAGCCCGTCACTCCCGTTCAGTCCGCAACACGGAAACTATCCATAAACGTTAGAGCTGTATCGGAAGCGAACCAGCGCGACAGTTTCGGTTAGCTTGGAACTGAGGAGTTCGCTTTCGATACAGACCTCATGCGCCTCCGGCGCACAACCTCGCATGAAAATGGGGTTCAGAGCAGCGTTGAGGAGAGGAGTCGACCAGTCAACCTGTGCTACAAGCAACCGAGGCTGGCGATTGCTTGGAGGTCGGCTCACGGTGGGACACCGATCCCGCGATACAGACTGACTTGCGCCGGTATAGGTACTACCTTTGGTCGCACCTGGAAACGGGAAGGACGAATGACAGCGTTTGTAACAGACCTGCGGCGCAGCAATCGCCTCGCCATGGAGGCGTTATGCAAACTCTGGTTGAGCGGGGATGTGGATTAGATGTCCATCAGGCAACGGTCGTAGCCTGCTTGCTGATCGTGGTGAACAACGGGAAGGTGCAGAAGCAGGTGCGGACGTTCGGCACTACCACGCGCGAGTTGCTGAGCTTGCGCGAATGGCTGCTGGGAGAAGGATGCACGCATGTCGCCATGGAAAGCACGGGCGTGTATTGGAAACCGGTCTACGCGATTTTGGAAGGAGCGTTGGAGATCGTCGTGGCCAACGCTCAACACATTAAGAAGGTTCCGGGGCGCAAAACCGATGTCAAGGACGCAGAATGGATTGCGGACTTGCTTTGCCACGGGTTGCTCCGCTCCAGCTTCGTTCCGCCTCCGCCTATCCGCGAACTGCGGGACTTGAGCCGCTACCGGCGCAAGCTCGTGGAAAGCCGGTCAGCGGAGCGCAACCGTCTATTGAAGCTGCTCGAGACCGCCAACATCAAGCTTGCCAGTGTGGCCACGGACGTTTTTGGGGCCTCCGGCCGACTGATGCTAGGAGCCTTGGTGGAAGGAGAAGCGACTCCACAACAGATGGCTGATCTGGCCAAAGGGCCTCTGCGCAAGAAGATTCCCCACTTGGAACTGGCCTTGGAAGGGAAGATGGAAGAACACCACCGTTTCCTGTTGAAAGTACAACTGCATCGCCTGCAGGCAGCAGAAGAAGATCTTGCAGTTTTGGAGCAACGCCTCCGGGAAAGGCTCGAGCCCTATGCCACGCAGCTCGCCTTATTAGACGAAATCCCGGGCGTGGATTGGACTTTGGCGGCTGTGATCATCGCCGAACTGGGGGTAGACATGACCGTGTTCCAGAGTGTTTCCCAGCTGGCCTCGTGGGCGGGAGTGTGCCCGGGCAATAACGAATCCGCCGGCAAGCGCAAGAGCAGCCGCATCCCCAAGGGCAATGTGCATTTGAAGACGGCCTTAGTGGAAGCTGCCCACTCGGCGGCGAAAGCCAAGGGTACCTACCTACGGGACAAGTTTTTCCGTCTCAAAGCCCGGCGCGGGTACAAGCGGGCTGCGGTGGCCATCGCCCACAAAATTTTAGTGGCCATCTATCACATGCTTTCCCAGCAAGTCTCCTACAACGACCTCGGAGATCTTTACCTGGACAAGCTCAACAAGCACCACCTCACGCGAAACCTAGTTCATCGTTTGGAACGCTTAGGCTACACCGTCACACTCACACCGGAGCAAAAAGCGGCATAGATAATTTTCATGACAGCCGTTTGAAGGAAGCCGCTTTGTTCGCGGCGGACGCTATGGGATTTCAATCGACTTTGGTTTGGAAGTTATTGAAACGCAAAGTGTTTGCGGTGCGGTCTTCCAATCGAAGTTCATCGATCCAACCATGAAGCCCAAGCTACGATCGCCTGATCGTAACCCGAGACGGACCATTCTGCAAGACTGACTCCCAATCTCGAATCTCCGATGTCGCTTCCTTCGGGCACGCGACAGCGTCCGCCGCAAAGCGGCTTCGTTCAAACGGGCATCTGGGAAGTAGGCTGCCGCAGCAGAACGACACCAATGGAGCGCAAAAGGCTTTGACGTGCGGGATACGGTTGAGCCCCCACTGAGGTGCCGGCGTGGTGCACTCTTGCTGCACAGTTGTGCCCGAACAAGCGCATGGCTGCCCGAAAAGGGCCGACCTGCTCCGACGTAAACCGTTGAATCCGAACAACAGGCCCCAGGACGGCTTAGTTTGCTAAACCGTTATACGGGCTA
>Ga0208188_1001402_pt1 | contig 10399 bp, 7 predicted proteins | sample June2015DPH_8_50_FD_184698 | JGI IMG/M metagenome (GOLD analysis project Ga0208188, IMG submission 184698) | Peatland microbial communities from SPRUCE experiment site at the Marcell Experimental Forest, Minnesota, USA - June2015DPH_8_40... | ecosystem: Environmental > Terrestrial > Soil >...
CCGGGGAAAAAATTGATTTTCTGGATGAAGTTCAACAGCCACGGCACATACATCAGGCCAAACAAGGTCGTGGAGATCGCCAGAATGCCCGCCGTGTTGCTGCGCGAAACAAATTGCCGCACGCACAAACCGAGCACGAACAGGATGAGGAAACCCGTTTCAAAATCGTTCGCGCGCGACGGCGAATCGTAAATGCCGAGATGTCCGGTCAGATGCAAAAACGTGCCCACCATGAGCAACACCCCACCGGGCAGACCGCACCATTTGAAGCAGACCAGGTTGCGCCTTTCAACGAGTCCGTAAAATTCCGCCAGCCCGGCCGTCGCGAGAAATATCATGATGAGAATGAAAACGCCGCCGGAAATCAGCCGGTTGCTGGAGAACAAAGCCACGAGAATCACCGTCCAGAGAATCACCGTGGTGATCAACCGGCGGAGAAACACTCGTGCCTTCGAGGGCGTTTGGGCCACAACAGCCGTGTCGGACATGCGCCCGGAAAATAGCAAGGGCGACAGGAATTGCCAACACCGACTTCGATGACCGGTGATGTCGGGCGCTGCGCCATTGCCCCTGACTTTGATGGCAACAGCGGAGCGCCGATTTCCGATCCGGCGCGTTTCTGCTGGAATCGCAACGCCCGCCGGGCCGGAGGCCGGCGCTCCGGGGGCGTTGTCGAAGGGCGCCCGACTTACTTAACGGTTGCGCGCGGCGATCATTTTGGCGAAGCTATTAGCGTCCGACGTGGATGGGGTCGTAGCTCAGTTGGTAGAGCGTCTCGTTCGCAATGAGAAGGTCGCAGGTTCGATTCCTGTCGGCTCCACCATCCTACGCTCGGAACCGACGCTTGGAGGTTCCGAGCGTAGGATGGTGTCCTCCGTAGCCTTGGCGAAGGAGGACTTTTCGCCATAAGTTCCGAGCTACGGATGGCAGGCCAGCCTGGGCAATTTGCATGATGTTTTACACCTATATCATTGAAAGCATCAGCCGTCCTGACAATCGCTACATTGGACACACCTCTGACCTAAAGCAGCGCGTCGGCGAACACAATGCGGGCCGATGTGATCACACTGCGAAGTTTGCACCATGGAAGCTGAAAATATATGTTGCGTTCGAAACTCTTGAGCAAGCACAACACTTCGAGCGCTACCTTAAAAGCGGTTCCGGTCACGCATTTGCTGATCGCCACTTTTGGCCATCTTCGCTTGAACTACAGCGAGGACAAAGGCTTCCGTACCGAAAGGCAACAAAGGCGGGCTGAAATTTATAACAGCTTAAATCTTCTTCCCATGCAACCGCGCCAGTTGGAGGCATTCGTTTTTTCACAAGGTTCGCTCTTTCGGGTGTTGTCGCGGTCGTCATCGGCTGCCCGTGCGTCCTGATCGCTGGTTTTTTATTCGACAAACTGTCGAATAGATTCAAACTTTGAAGCAAGGATGACGAAAGAACACATGATTAGTCTGCATAAATTCATTAAGCCATGAAAACGCTGTTGAAAGACAAATGGGTTTTAATCACCGGTGCGTCGAGCGGATTTGGCGCGGCGGCGGCACGGGCGTTCGGCGCGGAAGGCGCAAAACTTTTGCTCGGCGCGCGCCGCGTTGATCGTTTGGAAAAAGTCGCCGCCGAAGCGCGCAAGGCAGGCGCGGCGGAAGCGTATTTTCACGAATTGGACGTGACGAAAACGTCAAGCGTCGAAATGTTTGTCGCCTGGGCAAAATCCAAAATCCAGGACCCCGGATGCCAGACGCCAGACCCGACGTGCTTGCACGTTTTGATCAACAACGCCGGCGGCGCGCACGGCCAGGACACCGTCGCCGAGGGCAAGGACGCGGATTGGGAAACGATGCTGCAGACGAACGTGCTTGGCGTGTTGCGCGTGACGCGCGCGGCGCTGCCGTTGATGCCGCACGACGCGGGCGCGAGCATCATCAACATCGGTTCCAATGCCGCCCACGCGGCTTACGAAGGCGCCGCCGCATATTGCGCGGCCAAGGCAGGCGAATTGCAAATCACCCGCGTGCTGCGATTCGAATTGAACGGCACGGGCATTCGTGTCAGCACGGTTGACCCGGGCCTGGTAAAAACGGATTTTTCGCTCGTGCGTTTCAAAGGCGACGCCAAACAGGCGGAAAAAGTTTACGAAGGCATAAATCCCCTGACGGCGGAAGACATCGCAGAAATTTTGGTCTGGGTTGCCAGCCGCCCGCCGCACGTGAACATTGACGAACTGCTCGTCAAGCCGGTTGACCAGGCGGCGATGCACAAAATTTACCGGCGCAAGGCGGGGTAATTTTCAAATTCCGCGATTCGCGCGCCACAGCAGCACGGCGCCGACGGCTTGAAAGATAAAATTTGGCAGCCAGAGAATCAAATGCGGCACCAGCTCCGGCCGGGCGGACAACTGTTCGCCGGCAATGATGAAGCTGTAATAAACCAGCACGAGCAAAAGCGCGATGGCGACGCCAATGTTCGTCTCGCGCCGGTGCATGCGAATGCCGAGCGGAATCCCGACGAGCGTGAAGCCAAAACACGCAAACGAAAACGAGATCTCCCGGTTCATCTCCACGCGAATCGGCTCGGTCAAATCGTTTCGCTGTCTGGCTAATTCACGGGCTTGGGCGCGCAATTCATCGGATGTCAAGGTGGCCTCCGGCGGCAGGCCAATTCGGCGCTCCAAATCGCGCAGCTCGGCCCGCAATTGCCAGAACGTCATGTCGCTGATTTTGGGTTTGCCCGGCTGGTTCGTCGCCGTGTTCAGGTCGAAATTCAATGTCATTTCCGGGGATGCGGTGATTCCCACACGTGGTCCGGTTAACGTCACGCTGCGAGCGTCGAACAAGTGCAAAATCAGTTGTTTGTTCGTCATGTCGGTTTCGAACTGACCCCGCGGCGCGCGCAAAGTTGTTTCCACGTTGGTCTCATTTTCGAGCTTGAAGATCATTACGCCCTGCAAATTGCCGCCGCGATTTTTTTCCGTGTAAAAAATGTAGCCCGGAAAATCATAAATGAACCGGCCTTCCGGCAGTTGGGCGTTCACCAGTTCAGCCCGGAGCTGGAAAAGCAAATTCTTGTAGGCCACACGGGAACGCGGGCCGAGGTCCGTGTTGATCCAGGCGCTGAGACCGCAGCAGAAAAGACTTAACAACAAAATGGGCATGATGAGCGAAAGCAGGCTGACACCGCTGGCGCGCGCGGCGGTGAGCTCCTGATCCGCGCTGAAACGACCGAACACCAGCAGCGTCGCCGTCAGCAAACCCATGGGCAGCGCAAAGACCCAGACAAAAGGAATCAACAGGCCGATGGCCTGGAAGATAATGCCGGGACGCGCCTGGCCGTTGATGAGCAGGCTCAAAATCTCCTTGATGACATTGCCGAGCAACAGCACAAAGGTGAACACTGCCACCGTCAACACCAACGAGGCAAGCACCTGGCCGGTCAGATATTTGTGCAGTGTTTTCACATTATTTTACGCAGACGCTGGCACCATCCTAAAGCCAGAACGCGAAATCCGAAATGCCAAAATGAAGTGGCTGGCCGAGCCGCAGCCCGCTGGCAGTGCGTCGTGCCAGCCCGCCTACGCACTCCGTGCTTCCGCCGCCGCTTTGCTCTGGCGCGACAAGCTGGCGCGGCAGCCTTCGTCCTCGCTACGCTACAGAAGGCTGGCTTGCCGAGCCGTAGCTTTGAGCGGTGATTGGCAGGCGTAAGTCCTAGCCCGCCTGCGCTTTCAGCTTCGGCGCGGCAGCCTCGCTTTTCGCGGCGCTCAAAGCGAAGGCTGGTGGCTGGGGGCGGAATTGAACCGCCGACACAAGGATTTTCAGTCCTCTGCTCTACCAACTGAGCTACCCAGCCAGCCGCAGCCGCGCATTAGACCCCGCGTTTGACCCGTTGGCAAGGCGCAAAGTTGAATCCGGGGGAAGAGGGATGCATCGCGAGTAGAAACCATTTGATCCGCCAACGCACAAAATTTGCGCCGATGCTGGATTGCCCGAAACGCGGGGAACAACTGCCCGCTGAGTTGAACGACGAACTTGAAAAGAAATGAGTGCCGCCGAACGTCAACAAATCGCCGATGCCAACGCACGCCGCGAAAAATCCGAGCGCGCCACAGATGGTCAAATACTGTTTTCCGCCAATGGAGTTCAACGGTAAGCGCAGCGGCCGTGGTAGCGGACAAGGAGTGCGATTGCGCCAACGGCCAGCAACCCCAAAGCAGAAGGTTCAGGCACAGGCAGGGTTTCGCCTTGGAAGGCGAGAAAGAACGGGGTCGACACTGAGCCGGAGGCAAAGGTGCTTTGCACTCCGCCCGGCGTGAATTCATTAATGGTGCCGATTACATCCGCCTCAAAAAGATCGCCCGCGCTGTTAAAGGCCAGTCCAACAGGGCCAGTCAACCCGGAGGCAAAGGTGCTTTTCGCTCCACTCGGCGTGAATTCATAGATGTTGCCGCTGCCGGGGTTGCCGCTGCCCCAATCCGTCTCAAACAGATCGCCCGCGCTATTAAAGGCCAGTCCAATAGGTGCCAACCCGGAGGCAAAGGTGCTTTTCGCTCCGCCCGGCGTGAATTCATAAATGGTGCCGCTGCCGTAATCCGCCACAAACAGATCACCCGCGCTGTTAACGGCTAGTCCACGAAGAGCAGCGAACCCGGAGGCAAAAGTGCTTTGCACTCCGCCCGGCGTGAATTCATAAATGGTGCCGTTGCCCAAATCCGTCTCAAACAGATCACCCGCGCTATTAAAGGCGAGTCCATAAGGATAATTCAACCCGGAGGCAAAGGTGCTTTGCACTCCGCCCGGCGTGAATTCATAAATGGTGCCGTTGCCGAAGTGGCCGCTGTCTGCATCCGCCTCAAACAGATCGCCCGCGCTATTAAAGGCCAGTCCATAAGCATAACCCAACCCGGAGGCAAAGGTGCTTTGCACTCCGCCCGGCGTGAATTCATAAATGGTGCCGCTGCCTGCAGTCGACACAAACAGATTCTGCGCCTGCGTGCTGGCGGCAATCAGAATGACCACACCCACACAGACCGCTCCGCTGAATGAATGACACGTGGAACGAATGGTGGATTTGAATTTCGTTTTCATAGGGTTTCACAGGTTCAAGTTTTTTCCGACTGATTGATTGCGGCGTACGCCGATCTCCATTCTTGTCAATTAAAAGTTATTCACATCCAACGAAGGCTATCTTATTGCGAATCTTATTGGTTGTCCGGGATAAGATCGCCACACAGGAAAGGGCGGAAGGCCGCCGCCAGCGGGTCTTGGTTCAAACCGCCGTTGAACGGATGGTCAAGGCCGGTGCTTTACGGCCGGACGACCACGCGGGGCAGTTCAGCATGACCGCGCAGTTACCGCCTGCGCCGCAGAGTTGCCAATGCTGCATTTATCCGCCACACTGTTCGTCCCGATGAACAAACGGTTTTACATCACCACCGCCATTGATTACGTCAACGGCCAGCCGCATCTCGGCCATGCCTACGAGAAAATCGTCACTGACGTCATCGCGCGATCGCGCCGCAGCTTGGGGGAGGAAGCGTTTTTCCTGACCGGCCTGGACGAACACGGCCAGAAAGTCCGGCAGGCCGCGCAAGCCGAAGGCAAATCGCCGCAGGCCTACTGCGACGAACTGGCGGCGGATTGGAAGGCATTCGCCAAAAAACTGGAATTGACCAACGACGATTTCGTCCGCACCACCGATCCCCGGCACAAGGAATTCGTCCAGGCCATCCTCGCGAAGCTCCATACCGCCGGACATTTTTACAAGGCAAGCTACACCGGTTTTTATTCGACGAAGGAAGAAACGTTTTTGACCGAGAAAGACCGCCGTCCGGACGGCACGTTCGACCCGAGTTACGGTGAAGTTGTCGAACTGCTGGAGGACAATTATTACTTCAAACTCAAGGCGCACCAGCAATGGCTGATTGATTACCTCGAAAAGAACCCGTCGTTCGTCCAACCCGATCATCGCCGCAATGAAGTGCTCGGCTTTCTCAAAAACAACGAACTGGAAGACCTGTGCATCTCGCGTCCGGTGGCGCGTTTGAACTGGGGCATTCCCCTGCCCTTCGACCCGAATTTCGTGACCTATGTCTGGTTCGACGCGCTGGTGAATTACATCAGCATCCCCGCCGCCCACGGCGATGCAACCGTCTTGTCTGCCTTGCCCCCGTCACCTGTCACTCGTCACCCGTCACTTTCCCTCTGGCCCGCCGACATCCACGTTGTCGGCAAGGACATTGTGAAATTTCACGCGGTTTTCTGGCCGATCATGCTCAAGGCGATGGGCCTGCCGCTGCCGAAACAAATCCTCGTCCACGGCTGGTGGCAGAAGGATGGCGCGAAGATCAGCAAAAGCACCGGCAACATCGTTGACCCGGTTGCGGTCATTGACGAATGGGGACTGGACGCGTTTCGTTTTTATGTCTTGCGCGAATTGGATATTGGCCCCGACGGCAACTGGACGGACGCCGGATTCAAGTCACGTTATCAGGCTGAACTTGCGAACGGTTTGGGCAATCTTGTCAACCGCTCGCTCTCAATGCTGAAACGTTATCGCAACGGCGTCGTGCCGGCGAAACATGACGAACTGGCCGCCGCGGCCGCGAAAGCCGCGGATGAGACCCGCGCGTTGCTGAAACAAAACCAGCTTCAATCCGCTTTGCAAAGCATCTGGGGACTGGTCACCCGCGCCAATCAATACGTGGACCAGACCAAGCCGTTCAGCCTGGCCAAGGACCCGGCGCAGGCCAGACGGCTCGACGAAGTGCTCTACAACCTGACGGAAACCTGCCGCGTGCTGGCCGTTTTGCTGTGGTCGTTTTTGCCCGGCACGGCGGTGAAAATTTACGCGCAACTCGGTTTGACCGGCACACCGGACAAACTCGACGCCGCGACCTGGGGCGGTTTGCCCGCCGGCCATAAAATCGGCGAACCGGCGCCCTTGTTTCCGCGGAAGGAAGCGTGATCTGCCGGAGGGGCGAGCTCTGCGAGCCCCACTTCTTCTGGAGGAAATTCAGGGGCTCGTGGAACTCGCCCCTCCGAAAGACGTTATTGCAGATGGCATGTGTTCTGCTAAGTTGGATTTATGAAAATAAACCTCGCCGCGAAATTTTCATTGCCGGTCATCCTGGCCCTGGCCGTCGCGTTTCTCACCGGCTGCGCAACACCACCACCGGTTGACTGGGACAGCCGCGTTGGTCATTACAACTATAACCAGGCCCTAAGCGAATTCGGCCTGCCGAACCGGCAGTCCAGACTCAGCGATGGCAAAGTCGTGTCCAAATGGTTTGTCCAACCCCCGGTCGGTCCCCGCTTCAATAGCGGCATGTCCTATTATGGCAACAACGGCTTCGGCGCGGGCCAAACCCCCGGAGGCGGCTACAACAACCAGATGCTGCAATTGACCTTCGACACCAACGGCACGTTGATTGCCTGGTCGAAGAATTACTGATCAAAATTCAATTCAACGCCACACCGCGGCGGACGTAGGTCGGGATGTCGAGGTCTTCGCCCTTGTGAATCGTCGGCTCGCTTTTGTCAAAACGTCCCTTGGAAATAATCGCCAGCGACAACTGCGCCTGGCGCATTTTGGGACCGGTTTTCCGCGCACGAGTTCCGGCGTTTTTGGCCACCAACTGTTCTCGCTGCTCAGGTGTCAATGACGGCGCCGACGAACCGCAACGCGGACCCGGTCGCGCCATTATGCCACGCGCAGTCACTTGTTCCATTGAATCACCGGACGCAGCGAGGGGAGGCAATTCCATGGGAACCGGGCTTGGTTTTGCCGCAATCACCGTCACGGACAAACGGTTTTTCAGCGTTTCGTCCACGGCCGCGCCCATGATGATTTGCGCGTGTTCGCATTGACGGCCGATTTGTTCCATTACGCGATTCACCTCGGCCATGGCCAGTTCCTTCCCGCCCATCAGGCTCACCAGCACCGCGCTGGATTCGGCCAGCGCCCGGCCTTCATCGAGCAGCGGATGCGCAATCAATTTTTCGACGACCTCGCGCGCGCGCGCCGGACCGGTGGCTTCAACGCAGGCGAACACACTCTCGGAATGGCGGTCGCGCACCAAGGCGCACAAATCGTCGAAATGAATCCGGATCAAACCCTTCCGCGTAAGCAAACGCCAGACGCCGCGCACGCTTTCAACGAGCAGTCCGTCAGTGATGCGGAACGTGTCCAGCACGCTGGTGTTCTCGTCAATCAGTTTGAAGGTCTTCTGGCACGGCAGACAGATGACGCCGTCGGCAACGAACTTGAGCTGGTCGAGTCCCGACTGTGCCTGCTGCTGGCGGCGGTTGCCCTCGCACGCGAATGGCAGCGTCACAAACGCAAGCACGAGCGCACCGGCTTCCTTCGCCGCGCGGGCGAGCACGGGGCTGATGCCGCTGCCCGCGCCGCCACCCAGACCGGCAATCACAAAAACGACATCCGCCCCTTCGCACGCGGTCTTGAGCGTGGCATATTGTTCCTCGGCAATGGCGCGGCCGCGCTCCGGGTCGCCGCCGGTGCCCAAGCCGCGCAGCAATTTCGTTTCGAGTTGAATTTTGATGGCCGCGGACGACGACGCCAGCGATGACGCGTCGGTGTTGACCGCCATAAAACCCGCGCCCGCAAAATCCCCGCCGTTCAACGTGTCGAGCATGGCGACGCCGGCGCTGCCCACGCCGAAAATTTTCACCGCCGGAGCCGTGGCCGGCCCGAGCATTGCCGCAGAAGCTTGAACTTTGGTTTTCATAGTCATGACGAGCCTTTCAATTTTCTTCCAAAACCTCTTTGGGCGTAGCGGCGTCTCGGGAGAGCGCCGCCAATCTCCTGATCGTGAGCAAAGAATGCGGCGCTCTCCCGAGTCGCCGCTACGGGGTTTTGATAAAAGCTCATCAGGATTTGGAAATTAGTCATTGGTGGCTCATGGCCGCTGCAAAAACCGCCCAAGGGCGCCCTTGATTCCCTGCGCCAGAGACGGTTTGCCTTCGCGTTTGCGGGTTTTGAACGAACCGAACTTGACGAGGCCGATGGCGCTGACAAATTCCGGCTGGTCGAGCGCGGATTTCAGGCCGCTGACGGAATTGGTCTGCCCGAGTGACACCGGCATTTGCATCACCTGCTCGGCCAGCGCCGCAATTTGCGGGACGCGGGCACAACCGCCGCACAGAAAAACACCCGCGCGCAGATAATCGAAGAGTCCGGCCTGCTCCAAATCCTGCGCGACCAGTTGGAAGATTTCCTCGAGCCGCAGCGACATGATGCGGCGCAAATGTTCGACATTGACCGTTTTCAACGGCAGGCCGAGTTCGTTCGTAATGGTAATCGTCTGACCTTTGGTTTCCTTGTCCACCAGCGCCGAGCCCTGTTCGAGCTTGAGTTTTTCGGCGCGGCTCAACGGCACTTTCAGACCGTAAGCCAGATCGTTGGAAACATGATCTCCGCCAATCGCCAGAACGCCCGTGTGCCGGATGACGCCATTGGTGTAAACGACGTAGTCCGTCGTGCCACCGCCGATGTCAATGACCAGCGCGCCCAGTTCCTTCTGTTCGCTGGACAGCAGCGCCAGCGACGATGCCAGGCCGTTGAAAACAATTTCATCCACTTCCAGCTGCAAACCTTTGACGAGGCGGATGGCGTTTTGGAGACGGTTCGTGTTGCCGTGAACGACGTGGACGTCCACTTCGAGCCGCGAACCGAGCATCCCGACGGGATTCGTGACGCCAGCCTGGCCGTCCACAAAAAAATGCTGGCGGATGGCGTGGACCACGTTGTTTTCCGTCGGCAAATTGATCGCCTTCGCGTTTTTAACCACGTCCTGCACGTCGTCTTCGGAAATTTCGCGGTCGGCGGAAACCACCGGATGCACGCCACGATTGTTGAAGCCGCGGATGTGCGCGCCGGTGACGCCGAGATAAACGCTCCGGATTTCCACGTCGGCCATCTGCTCGGCTTCGACGATGGCATTGCGCACGTCCTCCTCGGCCTGCGTGGTGTCCACGATCTCGCCCTTGCGCACGCCGCGCGAGCGCGCCTGGCCGAGACCGATGACATTCAATGAGCCGTCGGTGTTTCGCTCGCCGACGACGGCGCAGACTTTGGACGTGCCGATTTCCAAACCGACGATGATGGATGAATCATCAAACATTTTACCTCCGGGTATTTGCGGGGTTGACTGTCCTGGGCGATGCGGACGGCACCGCGACCGCTTCCATCCAACGGACGGGAACGTTGTTGGAAACCGCCAGATTGAGCGACGCCACTGCTTTGTTCATGCGCTGTCCCAAATCGTAAATTTCGCGCCAACGCCACAATTGTTGCTCCAAATTGTTCAAACCGAAAGTAATTTCGCCGCCCTGACCCGTCGTGACGACAACAACTCCCGGCAATGACACATCAATGCGTCGCA
>Ga0208188_1001403_pt1 | contig 10398 bp, 9 predicted proteins | sample June2015DPH_8_50_FD_184698 | JGI IMG/M metagenome (GOLD analysis project Ga0208188, IMG submission 184698) | Peatland microbial communities from SPRUCE experiment site at the Marcell Experimental Forest, Minnesota, USA - June2015DPH_8_40... | ecosystem: Environmental > Terrestrial > Soil >...
CACATTAATTTTGCGAGTTGATCTAAGCCTTTTTAAATCTCCTGAAAGCCGCCAGCCCGACCAGACCGGAACCGAAGAGAAGCATGATGGACGGTTCGGGGGTCGTGACGGTGGTATTATCATAAAAGTTCACGGAGGTAATCGTCCCGGCCAAGGTAAGGGTCTCGGTTTCCACAACGTCAAAACCAAAAGGGGGAGAACTAGAAGAACTAAGACCCGTGAAAGGGTCCGAACCAGATCCCAGTCCTGTCAGGGTAACGGTGGCTAAAGGAGTGGTATCAGCGCCGGTTGCGTAAAGGTTCCAAACAGTCGATACAGTCACGCCGGCCGGTAATGAAGAGGTGTATTCGGTAATCACACCATTTATTCCTACAAAAGCAGGAGTATCTGCGGCAGATAAAATACCACCACCCGTACCACCAACACTGTAATCAGTGTATTGCGTTACAATCTTGACGGTTTGAGTAGTCCCAGTAGTATTATTGATGGTCGAATCGTGATTTCCAATCACGAATGAACCGCCGCTAGTATACGGCGGCGGCGAAATGATATCCTGTGCCGTTACTCCAGTGGCTAAAGTCACCACACCAGTACTCACATAACCGCCGCCTACGGGGACAGTTGGAACAGTGGGAGCTTCGATTTGAGTCCCGTTATAATACATTGACACGTCTATTGAGCCTGCGTACGCTCCTGAAGTTAAAGCAACAACTAAAGCCAACCCTAGTCCAATAAACATTAAACCCGATAACATTTTCTTCATTTTTCTCACCCCCTCATAAGAAATTTAGGTTAACTTCCGAAAATCTGTCCAATGGTTATCCGAATATCACCTATGTTTTTCGGGGAATTCTGCCACTTCTATCTCGATACGCAATAGAGATGCCACACAAGGAAGTCGGCGATTTATGGTATTCTAGGTTACTGAATAAACACCACATAATGGGATGTCATCTTTCCAGTCCGATGACTTTTCTCTTTTCGATGAATGCCGAACTGTAAGGTGTGCTTTACACACAATTTGCCCGGAAATTCTCAATCGCTCCTGCCTATTTCCGAATTCAGTCATGAAATCAATGGCTTAGTTAGAAAGAGCGGGGCATTTCGGAATTGTAAAATTTTCCGACACCGGCACGGATTGGTCACCGCAGAGGCGCAGAGGTCAGGGGGAAAGGCATGGGATTATTTTGCGAGACCAGCAGTTGAAAATATCCGGGAAGGATTGAACCAAGCAGGCGGGAATTTGTAAGCGTTCACCACGAAGAGCGCGAAGGACACGAAGAGCAAACTGGTTGCCTAATGTCAGGCAGTCGTTGGAATCCGTAGGCACTTGTCTCCAGATTGGCCTCCTGGGCCTGATCTGCTTATCTGTGTGTCCTTCGTGGTGCAGAAAAATACGATAACCAAGAAGACAGACAGGTAAAATCTCGAAAGCATTGCCCCCCCTTCAGAGAGGCCGATATCTTTGAGCCATCCCTGCATCTCCCGGCAATAAGTCTAAACGTCGCGTGTCTTCAGCAGTCAAAGGCTCCTTCCCGGTCTAGCGGATTTCACATCTTCGATGTCCAGTTCGGTGCTTACCGACTTCCCGAATTCAGTCACGTTCACAACCAGTCTTCCCCTTTTCGCATCCAGTCGGTCCGGAATGCCACACAAGCGACGATCCCGGCTAAACCCATACCCAACCATCCTGCCGCTTAAATCTCAATGGCTTCTCGCGCTGGCGGCTAATCATTTATCATTAGCTATCAAATTCCTGTCAACACGATGAAACATCAGACTATAAAGAGGTATTTGTATAGACTATTTGCCCAATTCCTACCCCCTAAAATGCACGCTACGTTTTTTGGGTTTGCTCCAGAAAAATTAGTAAATATAAGCGATTGCTGACTTTCATGTAAAAATATTTTACAGGCCCAAGAAACAAGATAACTAATTGATCTTTCTAATATTATTCCTTTCTAACTCAACGCTCTCTCGCCCCTTGTGTCGGAATATTTTACACATTGGGAGCAGAGAGATTCTCTTTTGCCCCTCAACACCCATTCTGGTTCTATAATGAAGACAATATGTTAGGGCCAGCGGCCAACAAGATTTCCAGTCGGTATGATTCATGCGAGGTTACTTTCCATAATTCAGGTGAATATTTGAGCAGAAAAAGTCTGCTGGAGTCTCAGAAGTGGTTAAAGCTTAATCATCTAGACAGGAGGTGAATCTTATGAAATCGGCCAAGTCATTGTTAGTATTATTGTTGCTGATCGCTGCGGGTCTTTCATGTCCCGTGACGAGTTACTCCGACAGCTTGTTCACTTATGCCGGCAATCCGAGCGTTTTTGAGTCCTACGCTTATGAAGCTGGTTCCTGGGGAAGCGAGTTCTATATTTCTACCTCGATGGAAGTTGGGGCATTGGGTATCTTCGACCTTGGCAACGACCCAAATAACCCTTCTGCAAACATTGGCGACGGATTACTTCAAAACCACCAGATTGGCTTATTCAGTTTAACTAGTGCAGGTGCAACGACTGGGACGGAGCTGACCAGCGTGACAATAGATGCGGGACAGGGATTTCTGTCAGGAGGTTACCGTTGGGCCACATTATCAAGCCCGCTGGTGATTGGACCTGGGTATTATGTGTTATTGGCCTCTTATCCTGGGGGTGGAACCAGCGGTGATGGATATGCGCTCGGTGCAACGATCAATTCTCCATTTGTCTTTGAACAAGCTGTTGACAGTGTTAATTTCGACTCGCCATCGTTTAACCCAGTTCCCATGAGTTATAATGGATTTTTCGGCCCTAATCTTGAGGTGGTCCCCGAACCCTGCACCATGCTCCTTGTGGGTGCCAGTCTTGTAGGTTTGGCGGCATACAGGAAGAAGTTCAATAACCGTTAAAAACCGGCCAAGCCTCACGCCTCTCGCAGCTTAAGGCTGGTTTCGGCAGGGTCGGCAATGGCTCTGCCTTTTTTGCCAATCTTCAGAGAGCACCCCTTGGGTTTTTAAAGAACTTCCCGCAACGATCCGGCTCATAAGTTTGCAAGCATAGGGCCGGATTGCCTTTCAGCCCTCTAGGATGTCACAGGATCGACGATCTCCTGTGCATCCATACCTGACCAAAGTCCGCAAGTGCACGACCCCTGTCGGAAATTCTTACAATAGCTCATACCAGCACTTATTAAGTTTTATCACCACATTAACTTACCGAGGCGGCAAGCAGGCAAGTCTCTGCCGTCGGTATACTTTACACATCTGAGTTGTTCAAGCGTGCTCGATGGTTGCTTAACCTGAACCAGCCTGCGATGTAAGTCTTCAATATACCATCTAAAATCTTCCGATACAGACCGGGATGCAACCCCGAGTTTCTTGCTAGCACGTTATTTGCTAAGCTTACAGATAGGCATTTTGCTCACTTGAAACCAGAAATGATCGGAGACCGTTATGAAAAAAGCTTTCCTTTGTTTAATCACATCGGCATCAGTCTTATTGCTGGGTTCTTCTTTGGCGCATGCTGGCGAAGTACCTACTGTCCCTGAACCAAGTACGTGGCTCCTCCTGGGAACAGGGGTTGCAGGGTTGGCGATATATCGTGGCATCAAAAACCGCAAAAAATAGAGTCCCGCACTTGCAAAATAGAGCGTTTCATCCTGACGCGGGCCGGATTCTGGATTGTTGGTGGGGAAAGGGATTGGGCCTGGTAGGATTTCGAGCAGCCCTTTAGATATCGCACTCGCGGTGACTTCATGGACTGCTCGTCTGAGGCAGGGTCAGCAATGGCTCTGCCTTTTTGCCAATCTTCAGAGAACACCCATTCGGTTTTCAAAGAACTTCCCGCAACGATCCTGCTCATACGTTTGCAAGCATGGGGCGGATTCGCTTGCAGCCCTCCAGAATGCCCCAGGATCGACGATCTCACCTCAACCCATACCCGACAATGTCGATTTGCGCCTCGCACGTCAATCCACTGTCCAAAAACATTCTTGCGAAACCACAATGTTACTGTAATATGGTTTTTGCACCAGGTTTGCCTGCTTTGCCCCCTTCCCCTTGCTGGCCCTCTAATCCAGGAGGCACAAATGACAAGATTCATATCCCTGCTTTTTACGGCTTTACTGGTCGGATTTGCCGCCCTTGCTCATGCCGGTTTCGATGAAGGCAAAGCGGCTTATCACAAAGGGGACTTTGCCAAAGCCTACGAAGAGTTCAAGACTGTAGCAGAACAAGAGAATGCGGAGGCGCAAAATTATCTGGGAATGATGTACGAGAGCGACCAAGGCGTGCCACAGGACTATGCCGAGGCGGTGAAGTGGTATCGCAAGGCAGCAGAGCAGGGACATGATAGTGCGCAAGCTAATCTTGGAGTGATGTACGCCACCGGCCAAGGCGTGCCGAAGGACTATGCCGAAGCATTGAAATGGTACCGCAAGGCGGCGGAGCAGGGCCATACTGTGGCGCAATTTAGTATGGGGACCGCGTACGCTATTGGTCAGGGCGTGCCGAAGGACTCAACCGAAGCTGTAAAGTGGTTTCGCAAGGCGGCGGAGCAGGGCCATACTGTGGCGCAATTTAATCTTGCAGTAGCGTACGATGTGGGTCACGGCGTACAGCGGGACTATGCCGAGGCGCTTAAGTGGTACCGGAAGTCAGCGGAGAAAGGAAATGCTAACGCGCAACACAATCTCGGAAATATCTACAGTAAGGGCCAATGCGTGCCGAAGGACTCTGCCGAAGCCGTAAAGTGGTATCGCATGGCAGCGGAGCAGGGAGATGCGTATGCGCAAAGTAATCTGGGAGTGACGTATGCCAACGGTGCTGGCGTACCGCAGGATTACGTGCTGGCGCACATGTGGTTTAATTTAGCGGCGAGACAAGGCTATCCGTCTGCGGAAGATCACAGAGATACACTTGCCAAGAAGATGACTCCTGCCCAGATAGCCGAAGCGCAGCGCCTTGCGAGGGAGTGGAAACCGAAAAGCGAAAAATAGGGCTTGCCGGAAGGCGAAGCTCAGCCGCGACTAATACCATACGGGCCTTTGGCTATGCCGATGCAATGCCTTCCGATTCCTTTGGAACTCCTGGCCGATTTAATAGGTGGCACGGGGGCAATTGCTTCTGCGTTCAAATCGCATACCCTGTCCGAGGCTGTCGCACAATTTTTGGAGTTTTAAACTGGCGTTCGCAGGTATTTGTTCTTTCCGAAATGCGAAGAAGCTTACTTCCGAAGTGGTGTAAAAAACCAGCGGCACAGGGAGCGCCAAGATGGGCTTTAAAGCCATGATCTCGGGTCAGCCTATAGTAGCCCCAGGGCCTTCCTTCGGCGGTGGGGCTTCAACTTTGTCTGTCGCAATGGCGAATTTCGTACAGATTGAAGCATTTACTATTAGCTATTATATTTCTTTTAACACAATGAAATGTCAGTCTATAAATGGATATTTGTATAGGCTATTACCCTATCCCTACCCTCTAAAATCCCTCATACAACATTATCTAGTTTAACGCATTGTTATTGACAAACCTGAAAATTATGTCGGGATTCTTTACAATACCTATGTTTGATCAGACTCGCACCCTGCCTGTGTTTGCTGAAATGTGGTCTGGAGTTGCTCCCGGTAATTGTCGGTATACTTTACAGTTTTGATTTCTTTTAGGGGGAGGACCTTTCACAATTATCAATCATATCAAATAATTATGTGTTTAGTATATCTTATGCATTACGTTGTATGTATGTTGCAGTGAAAAAATTTAGGGCCTGGAGGTGTTTCTATGCGATACGCAGTGGAACGCTGGGCAATTTTGCTGGTTGCATTTGCTATAATCACTTTACCTGCCTGTGGTAGTTCAGGAACAGGGGGGGACCCTGGAGTTAACTTGCATTTGCCAGCATCGGGAATTACCAATTTTTCTCAGGACATTGTCCTCCCCAACTCAGAATTTGCTGGAAACGGGGCGTCGGCCTCTGGTGTAGAAGACTCTCTTATCTCGATAGATAATTCTGCCCTGAGGTCGATCGGTTCTGTTGGGGATCCGCCCCCAGTTACTACTAACGCTGTAGTTCCCGAACCTTCAACCATCCTCCTTTTAGGCTCTGGTCTGGTTGGGTTGTTTGGCTGGAGATGGAGAAGGAAGTAGTACCTGGTAGGATTTCGAGCAGTCCTTTAGATATCGCACTCGCGGTGACTTCATGGACTGCTCGTTTGAGGCAGAGTCAGTAATGGCCCTGCCTTTTTCATGGCGCCGCTTATCTCTTGGCCGGTTGTGATCTAACCATCTCGCGCCCATTATCGGCTATTTATGTCTTTAGAAAAATCTTCGTTGTTCCGAATGTATTAATAACCGGGAAGTGCTCCTTTCTCCAACTGAGCCAAGGTCTACAGGCGGGTAACTCAGCGGTGAGAGTGCCATCTTCACAGGATGGAAGTCAGAGGTTCAAATCCTCTCCCGCCTATCAGTAAAAGCCGGGGGGTAGGTCCTGTAAGGGCCAATGTCCGAGTAATTGCAGCAATGGCCCCGCGCGTATTTTCGAAAACGTGAAAGATCCAGTTCAGTCATTTAGCTTGCCGGGCCTCCAGAATGCCTTACAATCGGCTTTCCCGCCCTGGCCTGTGCTTTTGATCGTCCGAGCACTCAAGCACGGATTTGGACACTCCTTTTCTGTTGCCAAAACCACTTTTGGCTGTATTATGCAGCCGTTAACGAACACTTCTCACTCAACCCAAAGGAGGATATATGAAGAAAATCCTGCTCTATGCGGTCCTGGCTATCATGCTCGCCGGTTGCGCCACTCCCCGGGCACCAGGGGTAAGTTCCGTTGAACCTAAACTGCGAGGAAGTGAGTTGGCGACGGTGTCCGGGTTCATTTTAGCGAAGGGACCAAAGAACTGCCCCTGCACGAGCTTGCAGCGCTGATCACCAGGGAGAGCGAAAGTATGGCCGATGCCGGCCAAAGCAAGCAAGTAGTTGCAGCAAGCTTGCACCGCAGGCAAAACGTCAGAGCAGGGCCGGTGTTCCCGGCTCCCTCGGTCTAATTGTAGGTTCCGTTTCTATCCCTCCCCGGCCTGCCCCATGAGGGGCGGCCTTATCGAGAGTGCTCGCAGCCGCATATCCGCCAGAGGTGGTTTCGGGGAAATAACGTTAGAGTGATTATAAGGATATGGGTCTTCCACTGCTCCTGTTCGCTAATCTAATTCCCGCCCCCTCAGAATGTCCCACAATGGACGATCTCCGCTAAACCCATACCAGGGGGGGAATACCTCTCATTTACACAGCCTGGATTCATCTCGAAGGCAGTATCTTACCCTCGGGGGTCTTGGCGACCCATACTAAAGGGGGTATTTTGTTTCGTGAGAGGGGCGCCTGGTTGGTGGCGGCGTCGCTGCCTGGGGACTCCTTGGCTGCTGCATGTGTACTTGACGAGGGACTCGACGCTCTGCGAGGCGGTCGCGCCAAGGGAGGTTTTCTTTGATTTTGATTTTTGCCGGGAGGCTTGCTCACCTCGTAACTGAATGGTGACTCTTTTCCATTTGCATTGTAAGAGGTTACCGCAAAAAAGTAGGTCTTTCCCTCTTCCAGGTTGTCAACGAGAGCCTTGGAAGTAAGCCTTCCTTCTACCTGAACTGTTTTTGTATAATTCCTTGTTGCGGTGCCGTAATGTATCCTGTAGCCAGCCACCCCCGGATCATTGCTTGGGTCCCAGGCCAGCCAAATTGACGAGGCATGGGCAGCGGCCACCACGCAGAGCGTGCAGTAAAAAAGTGCGGCGCAAAGCATCATTCTCAAGCTTCACCCCCCTTTTCAGGATTCGAACATCTAGGATCCTTTTGCGAAAGGCTCACAGTTTCAGACATTGGGAAACTGCAGGTGTCTCATCCGGTGTTTCCAGATGCGCACTAAATAATAAGGCAACTCGCCTTTTTTGACAATATACCTCTGGGGGCGCGCAGTTCAGTAGGGGGTACAGTCTTATTTGCCGTAAAATGAGTTCGGGCAATATCGAATCTCCAAATTTCAAAAGGGGCATGAAACGGATCGTAAATAACCATTCAGACTTCGCGTCTGGTTTATTGATGTCAACACTTTCACATTTTTAACGTCACGAGTGCAGGCGGCCTAAAGGGCACGCCAGGCTGGAGCCAACCGCGGCTAAAAGCCGGCGAGTGAAACGAGAGCGCCCTTCTGCTAAGAGAACTGGTGTAGCATTTCGTAAGTTCTTCGATATTTAAATAGTCGCTCATCGGCTTCCTGTGTCATAATGGCCAGGATGATAGTATCGAATTATCCAAGAAATACTACGCTAGTGGAGTGTGTCCAGATTTTCTTTGGGAAAGTCAGATTTTTAGTTGATCCTGGCTCTTACATACCATGTGCATCGTGTTTTTCTCAGGATCGAGTTCGTAGCGCCTTATCGGGAAAAGGTGTTCATCAAACGGCATCAAATCGTAAAGTCTGCCGGTTTCAGGATCCATCAACTTATAGAAGTCGTCATAATTCATCGAACAATCAACGATCCAAGCCTTCGATCTTTCAAATTTTACCTTTACCTTTAATTTTCCTTACACCCTGCGGGCGAAAGAGAAGAAAGTATTGTGGAATGTCTCTATCCATAATGGCTCACTGGTGAATTTGTGGCAAACGGCTGATCCAAACGGATCTACTGGACGCTTTTTAGAGATCCCGGTGCAATTCGGGCAGCAAGCCATTCATGAATAGATGCCTTGTCTTGAAGCTCTGAGAAATCGGTGTTGACGTTGATGTATTCGTTCTGGCCCGTGCTAAATCCAAAATCCTTTGAATTCAGATCTTCTACCACCTCGGCAAATGTCTCTTCGGAGGGCTTTATCTGGATGTAAGCCCTCTTGCTCTTGCGCCCGTCGATCCAAACCCGAGCCTTTCCTGCAACTGTGAGCGAAATATATGTTTCAAAATATCTTATGGGGATGTCGCCGTACAGTTTTTCGAGAGTCTCTCTATACCATCGTGCGCAATCAAGAGCGCTGGGGTATTGCTTGATCCAGTGCTTCTCGTCGTACGCCGGTTGAGTCTCCTCATCAGGTTCCTCATACGAATCGATGATCTTGGTGAAATGCAATCCCTGAACGTCAGCAACCTGAACAATATTAGCTTGAATGCCGATTATCGGAACAGCCTGACTGAGCAGGTTCACGACATTAAAGAACCGGTTGGTTATGGACTCTGCGATGAGTACTGCCGTGTGACTGCGCCTTGGCCAGCGCTTTTTCTCACTTTCCCAGTATTCGATCGTACGGATGATGTGGGACTCATCTGTCGGTCCGAGCTGGATTTCGACCTCGTACATCGAATCATCTTCAGGGTTTTTCAAAAGAAGATCGAGACGACCACCCTGGGGCTGGACTTTTTCCTTGGTGACTGCTTGCAGATTTCCCAAACCCAATATTGTAGGATCGTCATAGATCTTGTCTCGAAGCCAGAACTCGTTTTTCCCACATTCCCGGATAGAGCATACTTTTGCGGTGAGTAAATCGTCCATCGAATTCATCCTCCGGAAGGTTTTCCTAAAGCCTGGTTGATAAGTTCTGTATATTTTTTGACCAATGCATCCTGGATTTCCTTCTCTCCCCAGAGGGCGCCCATCTTGAAGCACTCCCATCTCCCATCGGGATAGCTCCTTATCTCCGTCTTATTTGGGCACACTATGTTGCAACACATAAAAACCCGGAATGGCTCAAAACGTATGGACTTACACGTCCGCCGGCAATGCCGGCACCGGACTCTCCCTGTGTCGAGATTGATTATGAAATCAGCGAGTATTTGCTTCATGTAGGCTTCATCTTTTCAGTACGTTCGAGCTTCTCATTTAAAATGGTCTTGGTCTTTGTGCAGGCAGACAAAAAGTTCTGCCAAAATAGTATCGCTCCCTAGTTGTACTAAATTGGTATAGCATAGATCGGGTGGCATTGGTATAGAAATATTTGACAACTAAAGAATAATTTATGTTCACGCTGTTTATTTTGTTAAGAAACACAGTAAATAGTGTTTTATATGATAATAGAATAGAGAACTAAAAAAGTTGACAAAAGGGTAAAAAGCTTTAATAATTTAATTTAATTAGAAGAATACTTTAATAGTCTCATGGGTAAACCACCGGATTGGTCGTGTGTGATTTAACTCGGAGAGCCTTTTAAAGTTGCCACCCAAACTTAAGTAAAGATAACCGAAGTGGCGGACGTGAGTTAAGTACGGAAGTTTTTAGACGCGTGCGAGGCCCTCTACCAAAACGACTATTTTGGCGAGGCGGAGTTTTTCTTTGTCAACTTACTCGATCGGGCGCCCGATAGATATCCAGTTGAGCGCCCCAGGCCGGCTTCTTCGCGATCTTTTCAAAGATCCAGCGAACCGAACACGCGGAAAGGTTTGGTGAGCTTTTT
>Ga0208188_1001419_pt1 | contig 10289 bp, 10 predicted proteins | sample June2015DPH_8_50_FD_184698 | JGI IMG/M metagenome (GOLD analysis project Ga0208188, IMG submission 184698) | Peatland microbial communities from SPRUCE experiment site at the Marcell Experimental Forest, Minnesota, USA - June2015DPH_8_40... | ecosystem: Environmental > Terrestrial > Soil >...
CTTGTGTGCCTCGGGGCCGCAAGAGCAGGTGCAGGCCTTGTGACGCTCTTTATTCCGGAAAGTCTTAATCCGATTCTGGAAGTAAAGCTGACGGAGGCCATGACCTTTCCCATTCCTGAAACTCCCGAAAAGACCTCCGCCTCTGCGGCGTTGGATCAAATTCTCGGTTTCCTGAAAGGAAAGCAAGCCCTGGCGATGGGCCCAGGAATTTCTACGAATGAGGATACGGCAACCCTTGTCAAAGAGCTGCTGGTAAAGGCGCCCTGCCCCATAGTGCTCGATGCCGATGCAATTACTGCGGTATCTGAAGATCCCTCAACTCTCCGCAAGGCGGAGACTCCGCTCGTTCTCACACCTCATCCGGGTGAGATGGCCCGAATCTGTCACTGCACAGTATCGGATATCCAGCGCAACCGGCTGGAATCCGCATCGAGGTTCAGCAGGGAGTACGGTGTGGTGCTGGTCCTCAAAGGCCATCGGACTATCATTGCGGCGCCGGATGGAAAGCTCGCGATAAACAGCACGGGAAATCCCGCAATGGCCAGCGGGGGAACGGGAGACACTCTGACCGGGATTATCGCCGGTCTGCTTGCCCAGGGATTCGATCCTTTTCAAGCTGCATGCCTGGGGGTGTATGTCCACGGAGCCGCATGCGACCGGATATTCGGCGGGGTCTCGACCAGGGGGCTTCTGGCAACGGACATGCTCCACCAGGTCCCCGCTGTATTAGGTTTTCTCGAAAGTCGCAAGGGTTAGGGCATGAAGGATTTTCTCTTCAATTCCCCCTGCGAAGAGTGCTCTTTGCTCCTTGGCCGAAGAATCGGCGAGTTGCTTCTGGCCGGTGATATCCTTGCGCTCTGGGGAGAACTCGCCTCGGGCAAAACGCTCCTTACCCGGGGAATTGCCAGAGGGCTTGGCGTTGGACCCGAAGTGCGGATAACCAGCCCGACGTTTACCATAATAAACGAGTACTCGGCGCGTCTTCATCTCTACCACCTGGATCTTTACCGGATTTCAGGCCCCGATGAGCTTGAGACGTTACCCTGGCAGGAGTCTATTTTCGGGGACGGGGTGGCGGTAATCGAATGGCCCGACAGGCTTGGACGGATTCTCCCAGCCGAGAGGTGGGACATAACGTTGTCGATCAGCGGTGAAGAAAAGCGGAACATGCTGCTCAGCGGGCACGGGAGAAAAATCCGCGCGCGAATGGCAAAATGGGTTGAGATGATTAAGGAGGTACAGCTCAAGGCTTTGTGCCGGGGATGAGCGAAGCAGGAAGCGGTAAGGAGCTAAAGGGAAGCCCTGCTCCTGCTACCGGAGTAATTTCAGGCTGGTCCCGCCCGGCTCCATCCGTTGCAGGCAGCGTTCCAGCCCGGCATATTTGAAAGCATCTTCGATTTGCCTGCGCAACTCTGAGTAATGCGCCTTCCCGCTACTCGCTTCCCGCTTCCCGCTTCCCGCTTCCTGTTTCCAGCTTCTCGCCCATGATCCCTCTAATCGAAGGCGGCCGGATCTTCCGGGCTTTCCATCTCCCGCGGGAACTCGGTGAACGGAAACGGCCGGGTATTTTCGTTCAGAGTGATGTATCGAATGAGCTTGTAAACATAGGCTGCCGCTTTGTTTGAGAAGGAGCGCAGCGGTTCGCTGTAGCTCCTGGTTATGAGTAATACCACGTACTGGATCAGGGCTATCATTTGGATCAAGAAGTGCATCAGGCTGAGTATCACCAGAAAAAGAAGCGTAAAAATAAGCCTGATCCCAATTTTTCCTCGAGGAATACCGCCTTGTGACAGTTCGTCCATTTCTCTCCTTTCCAAAGCTTTATATAATGTGGTTAGAGCACGTCCTCCAAGTAGGCGCGCATCACTTCGGCCACGCTCCACGCTTGCGCTACACAGCCGCACGGTTCATGCGGGGGGTCGGCGTCAAAGATCTCTGAAACGGTCCCTATGCCTGCATCGCTAAAATGGCAGGCAAGGTTCTTGATGATCTCTTTGGCCTGGCTTTTTCCTGCAGGTCCTCTTACACGAACCAGGGCGCTGATAAATGGGCCAAGAAGCCATCCCCAAACGGTCCCCTGATGATAGGCGCTATCCCGTGAGAATTGGTCCCCCGCATACCGAGGGCGATAGTCGGGATGCCGGGGAGAAAGACTTCGAAGGCCAAAGGGTGTCAAGAGCTCTTTTTCCACGACTTCTAAAACCGCCAAGGCCCGTTCATTCGATAAAAGGGGAAACGGAAGGCTCAGCGCGAAAATCTGGTTGGGGCGGATGGCCCCATCCCGGTAATCCCCGTCTATGTAGTCGAACAAGCACTGATCTTCCTCGTTCCAAAAAACTTCATTGAAGCGTTCTTTGGCTTGCCCGGCTCGCCTTTCATAGTTGAGAGCGATTTCCTCTGCGCCGGTCTGCGAAGATATGTCTGAAATGATCTTCAATGCATTGTACCAAAGGGCGTTGATTTCAACGGCTTTGCCCTGGCGCGGTGTAACCACCCAGTCCCCGATCTTGGCATCCATCCAGGTGAGCTGAATTCCGGCCTGCCCGGCATACAGGAGGCCGTCCGCATCCACATGGATATTATACCTGGTCCCACGGCAATGCCATTCGATGATGTCGTTTAGAACCGGCAGCAAGCTGAGCACGAACTGCTGGTCGTTGGTGTATTGCAGATACTTATGAACGGCGACGAAAAACCACAGGGCTGCATCCACCGTGTTGTATTCGGCAGCCTGCCCGGTATCCGGGAACCGGTTTGGCAGCATGCCCCGGCTTACACTCTCGGAAAAAGCCCGCAGGATGCTCCTTGCGTCATCGAAGCGACCCTTCACCAAGGTGATGCCCGGCAGAGCGACCATGGTGTCTCTTCCCCAGTCGGTAAACCAATGGTATCCGGCGATTATGGTCCGCAGGTCCTCTCCTCGCCGCACCACAAACTGGTCAGCCGCCAGCGCCAGGGCGGTCGAGATGCTATTTTTCGCGGGCAGGCGGTCAATGATGCTCACGCGGCGCTCTCTCTCTTTATAGAGCAATTCGACCGCATTACGGCCGGCCGGGTCCAGGGTCGAGATAATGATTGGAATTATGTCGCCGGCTTTCAAGGTCCATTTGAAGACGCCATAGTTGAAAAGATCTTCGCTGAAATCCAATCCGCGAGCTTGTTCCACAACATACTGAAAATTGAAGAACCAATAGGGTTTCGGCTCATAACTCCCGCCGGGAGTGGCTATAAACAGCTCCGGAATTCCGTCGTAGGAACGCACATGGAATATGTGGTTGTCAAAACCAGCCTCCCTCCGGATGACGTCATTGACATGTGTCAGTGAGTGATAATCGCGCCCGGCAACGAGAGGCAGCAACTCGAATGAAAAGGATGAAGCGGCGTCCAGGACCTGGTAAATCACCAGCGTGGTATTTTCCCCATGAACGGCTGCTATGGTCTTTTGGAGGTGAATGCCCTCGGCCTTATAAACAAAGACCGGAAACAAATCTTTCGTGAAACTCTCGAGATACTCGTAACCCTTTGGGTGTATTGCGCCGGGATATACGTTGCAACCGAGCTCGATTCGTTTTCCGTCTATTTCAAGGGCTTCCTCCAGCTTGGAGAGCAAGACCGTGCGTCCGACCGGAGGTTTGGCGGCCGCGACGAGAAGGCCGTGGTAGCGCCTCGAATGAGCACCGCTTATGGTCGAACTCGCCCACCCGCCCAATCCGTTGGTTTCAAGCCACTCACGACGAAGTGAGGCTCGAAAATCCCGGGTGATGGTTCGATCCAAGCTGATGCGCATTGCAGTTCTCTCCTTTCGGCCGGAGGATCTCCATGGGAGTGGAGTCTCATATGGCTCACAACCCCGGTGGAATCCGTTCAATTTGCCGCTCGCTCCGCTCCCGCTCGGCAGCCCTCTCGCCGCGCACTTCGCGTGCCTGCCGATCTGCGGCCGCTGGGACTACACCCGGTTCGTGCATTGCATAGGCTTGTCGTCCACAAAAACCCATCACCCACTATGGGAGAGATGCCATGACCGGAGCCGAGTGTAACCGCAATTTATCTGAGGTGAAAGCCCTTTTCTGAGAAGAAGAGGATGTTGAGAGCAATCGCATAAGAGGGGAAGTCTTCCGTCTTGCAAGGATATAAAGGCCAATATCAGGCGCTATTCAAGATTCAGGCATGAAGGACCAAGATCGTAGGATGGGTGGAGCGCAGCGCAACCCATCGCTCACTCCAGTTATCCACAGGTCATTCCCCGTAGTCCTTATCCAAAATGTCATCGCAGCCGCCCCAATCCGGCGGGTAAAGCCCTCGCCGCACATATTCATGAAATGTGGAGTGCGGCCAATCAGACACCCTCGACACCAAGTTATGTTTTACCGGGTTGAAATGGATATAGTCGAGGTGATGCTGCAGATCCTGCTCATCCCGCACAGTATGCTCCCAAAACCTGCGCTGCCAGATCCCGCGTTCACCCTTTGTTATTCTGCTGGTCGAAACACGTTCACCAAAATGAAGCGCTCTCGAAAACCCGGCCTTGATACGTCGCCAGCGATTAGAATAATCCGAGTCTTCATGTGGCAATCGCCATATTGCGTGGAGATGATCCGGAAGTACAACCAGGGCTAGGTTGACGAAGGGAGCGCGCTGATGCTCATCCCGAAGTGCGGTCTTCAAATGTTGTATGTGTTGCGCCAGTATATCGAGATGTCTTTCCGCAATGGCCACGGTGAAGAAATATGTACCACCTGGCAAGCGGTTGCGACGGTAGTTGGTCATAGTGTGTTTCATCCGAAGTGTAATGAATCTTTGTACAGGAAGCGATGGGTTTCGCTTCGCTCCACCCATCCTACGAGTTACGAGCCCTTTCATGGTGTACGGTGTCCCACAGGTCATTGATCACCGAATGGAAAACGGCTGTAAACAGATTCAGGCATGAAGGACCAAGATCGGCAGCCCCGGATTACCATGGCTGCAAAGCTTTTCTTTTTCTTCCTTTGTCTGCACGAATACAAATCCTGGAAGCCCGGGTTGCGGGTCAACGGGCTGCGAGTGGCGCGTACAGCCTGGCGCAACGGTACTATCGAATTGCCCAGCGCCGGACCGAAGGTTGCGCGTACAGCCTGGCGCAACGGTACTATCGAATTGCCCAGCACCGGACCGAAGGTTGCGGGTAAAAGAATCCGTAACCGGTGACTCGTGACTCGCGACCTGCTGACTCGTGACAGATATTTTATCGAGGGCAAGGTCCCCCCGCAAACGCCACTCACGCTCGTGTCTCCAGGAGGCGGAACGGCTCAACTGAAAACGATACCTTTCGGATTCGACAAGCCGTGAAAAAACCTGCTCACTGCCGTATACGGCAGGTTTGGCCCCAAGCGAGCGCAGGATATCGCGCCGAACTGCTATCCCGTACCATTATACAACTATTTACGACTTAGTTTTGAGTTGGCATGTGTTCCATTGCAAAATGACATATAAACTCCATACGTTATCCCTCTCGGACATATAAGGACCACACCATTATGCCGCCTGATTCCCATACAGCACAAAGATAACAAAGCTGGCCTGATGTTTCATCCAAATTTGTTTCGCACCTGCCTTTTACCTGCAACCCCGGATATAACGATGCGCCTCATTGCCGCCCTCAAAGTGGAACAGGACCTTCAACAGGGTTGGAGGGAAGAGAGGGAACATCTGCTCCAGGCTGATTTTTAAAGCATTCTTGAGCAGTGCAGAATAAAGCCGATGCAATTTCAATGGACAGCTTGGACAGGAAGGAGATAATTTCCTGCTGCCGTGCGTGCCGCCTGAAATGAACCGTCTTCGGAGAGTGATCTCATGCCAAAGAGGCAACTAGGAAAGCTGCCGCCTCGTTATCGTTTTGCTCTGAACCAATACGCCGAAACGAGGTGGAGCAAGTGCCCTATGTGTAGCAGACTCACATACATGAGAAAGTTTCCCTTGCTCATCCATATCGACGGATTCGGCCTTCTCGTTCTGGGTAAGACATGCCGCTATTGCCCGAAATGTGAGTTCATAATTGCTCAGCAAGACGACCTCGAGCATTTCATGACTGAAATCTTTTCTGAGTCTCACCCGGACGTTGTAGGGAATCAGTACTTGGTGATAGGAACGGTGGAAAATAAGGTTTGGCGCGAAGGCATAGCAGAGCCATTGAAAATAGAGGAAATTTTGAATCACACGGCGGATATCAAAGATAACTTGGCGTTGCATTATGAGCGCAGAGGCTGGGCGCCTCCCGATCAAGAAACACCGGGGAAAGTTCGGAGGGCGCATAATAAAAAGCCGTCGAGGAAGTAGCCCGGCCATAGGAGGAAAAGTAACGTCGCTTCCATTCCGATGTTGAAAACGGTGTTGAACCCATTAGATTCGATTGATCAGACCAATTCTCGCCAACCTGGAATAATTTTGGCGAATTCCTCCTGAAAAGCTGGACGGCGTAGATTGTCCCTCTTGACCTTACTGGCAAACGCTTTCCAGCGATTCCCGTCTTTCAAGACATTCACCATCATGTGCCAAACTTTGTGCATGATCTTACCCCGCTCAGCATACTCTTGTCGGGTTGCATTGCTGTTCAGGTTGCCAAGCCCGGAAAGATAGTAGGTGAGGATCTGATCGGGGAAGCGGGTCTCCAACTGTTTGGCTGTCCGCAGTTCTTCGCCTGAGTCCCAGGCACGACTGGGGTATTTCTCCTTGACCAGCACAGCTAAAGCCTTCTCGTACTCTTTGCGGTGCATCAGGATCTTCACACGTTCGGATGTCCAGGCAATGTCGAGCTTCCCGATCAATTTGGGTTCACGCTCGGCCCATTCTTCTGCGGTACATATCTTTTTGAACGCTTTGTAACTGGCCAAAGTAATATTGTCCGATGTCTGTTCAAGCTGAAGGGCCAGGTATCGCTTGCGATTATCGCTTTCAAGGGCTCGGTCCGACAGGAACTTGCGCAGTTCATCCATGCGCCCCTGGCCCTTTTTCTCTCCTTCCTCGGCTACTGCAAGTGCCTTCTCTCGGTTTCCTTCATCCCAGTAGAACGAGGCTAAATCATGGTAGTCCCTACCGTATACAAGCTTCTTGCAGCGCAGCTCCAGATATTTCTCCCTGTCGCCCATCTTGCGATAGATCCGTCGGGCATGATCGGTCGGCCAATCCCTGTTTAGAGCTTCCAATGCTTCTGCCAGGCGACGCCAGTCCTCATCACTGTAGCAGGAAGCATAGGCCAGATCATACAGTGAGTCATCCACGCCCGCGTTGCCGCTTTTGATAAACGGGATCACTTCGTCGAGCAACTGCCGGCGAATCCTTTCATCAATTTGTTTGCCGGCAAGTTTTTGCTGAATATCGTCGATGAGGCCGGCGACGTGTTCCACCGTCGCATCGTCCCCGCCACCATAAGTATCCAGTTCCTCTAAATCTGGGCACAACTCCCACCAGAGCGCCATTGCAATCTCGCCTTCCGAGCGGATCTTCTGTTCGGTGGTAAGCTTCACGTGCTTCTTCAGGTAATCGAAGCACTCACGACGAATTTCCGGACTGAACCCCGAAAGGTGGGCCACCAAGTTTATCAACGTTTCCAGCTTGGCCGCCTCCAACAACTCATTTAGGGGATCTGTCGGTTTTTTCTTCTTGGCCATCTCTCTCCTCACAGATGAAACTGAACAACATGATCAAGCAGGGGGAGTTTCCTCAGACGAAAATCACTATATGGCTCGCCGGAATCGCGCTGAATTTCCGCCAGCCCAAAGAAGCCCGCAAAGCTATCAAGGCAGCGCAGTGAATAACAACTGCGCAAAATCTGTTCCGGGGAAAAGTACTCTCCAACGGGCGAAATCTCCTGCAGCACCGCTGGGAAGGCTCGCAGAAACCAATCCTCATAGAACCGGCTCGTTTGCCAATCCGTTCCATGTCTCTTGAGTAAATAGAGGGTGAACAGAAAAGATTGCTGGATCAGGTGGACTTGCTGCCAACGGTCCCGATAAGCCCAGTCATACCTAGTGGCAAATTCCCGGAAAAGCTTCGGGTAAATGCCGGTCGGCCCACGTCTACTCATCAGTTTCCGGCACTCGCTGCTTACGATAAACTTTCCCTTGTACTTCCTGACAAATCCGCCCAAACCAGATATCAGCCGGGTGACATGAAGGTCGAAGAATTCCGGTTCAGTGCGCGGTTCACCGAAACGGTAGTTTTCCTGGTACTTCTGCTCTCCCACGTAAGCCGCCGCAATATCCCTGCATAGTTTTCGCGGCAGGTTTCCAGTGGTGGTCGCCTTTACGCCATCATCGCCGAGTCTATCAACCAACATGCTAAAGAGGGTAAGGATCGGGGCTTCCGGGGCAACATCGAGAGGGGAAGGGAAACTGGCAAGATCGGGTGTTTCGAACGGGAAGTGCAGAAAACGGTGCATCTGTTCCGATGATAGGCCGTCGAAGTCATCTTTGGGCGCCTGGTTATGCTGTTGCATGTGCTGGCTCAAGAAGGCGTTGGCCTCTTCCAGCGAGGCAAAGCTTCGACCTTCGAGCAGTTCTCTCACTTCGTCCATCACTGCACCAAGCTTGGCTCGCTGTTGGTCACCATTATGCCTATTGGCGCAGCAGTCCATGTATTTTATTCCGCTGCCGCAGGGGCAGAGATCATTTTGTCCGATTTTCATGGATGGCTCCTCAGCCAAAACCTCCTCCAGACCCCATACCACTCGAACATAGCAATCGATCGGTGATCGGCCTGCGCGATATCGAAGAATCTTAAATCAGCTTTCGTTTTATTATCCCCGATCTGGTTGTCCAGTTGCAAGTTTTGCAACACTCACTCTTACGATGCTTACGGGTCGAACTAAGCCATTCTATTATGGTTTTCCCTGGCCGGCCGTGGTTTCCGGTTGGAGTAGGGAATGAGGAGAAATCAAATTGAATAGGGGTTCCAATGGCCCTCCTATGCCTCACCTGATCTGAAAGGCTTTTGGAAACGAGCGATGACGGTACCACACTGGATGCAAAAACACAAAATTTGAGAAAACGCAAAATTTGAGAAAGCGCAAATTTTGCGTTTCCCGATATCAATTCCTCATTCAGGTTGGCAGAAATAGGTAATGATTGGTCCGGGATTCATGGTCATCCACGGTCTCTGCTCTCCGTTGAAGGATGTGGATGCGCTTTCAACCTTTTCCGTGAAAATCCATTAAGGAAAATCACTGTCCGGTGCCGGCATAACCAATCAGAAACGTTGGGCAAGCCGAAGGACATAATCTCGCTCATCGGTACCAAACCAGGGAGGGCTGCCGGCCAGAGCGTTTTCTGCCATGTGGACAGTACTCGATGTTGCTGGAATCGCAACCTGGCAGCGTGGATCACTCAAGATCCATTTGAGGAGGGCTTGAGTCAACGTGTTTACTCCGAAAGGTTTCAAAGGGGCCAATTCTTCCATCGATGGTGAACCACGAATTAGCACCCCTCCGCCGAAAGGGCGCATAACGACAATTCCAATATCGAGATCGGCTGCTAAGGGCAAAATCTCCCTTTCCACCTCTCTTTGCTCTACATTATACGGAATCTGAATTGCCGCAATCCGGCCCGTCTCCATGACACGGCGCAACTCGGCAAATGCCGATGAGAGATAGTGAGTGGCCCCTACGGCCAGAACCTTTCCCTCGTCTTGCAATCGCTCGAGCATTGCCAGGTGCTCTTCCCAATTGAGCAGATTGTGGATCTGATAAAGATCAATCAGGCCACAGAAGAAAGAAAGAGAGCGTTTAGCCTGTGCCCATCCTTCTGCTGCAGTATCGGCCCAGACCTTAGTGGCGATCTGAAATGCATCACGCCTCTCTTCCACTGCCAGGCCAAGAACACGCTCAGCTTCGCCATACATGGGAGAAGAGTCAAAGAATGTTGCTCCAGCTTCAAGTGCCATATCCACAATCGATCGAGCATTCTTCACGGCGGTTTCACCACGTACATCGAAAGTTTGCCATGTACCCATGCCTATCGCCGGGACAAACATGCCGGTTCTGCCGAGTCTACGCTTCTCCAAGAGCTCACTCCTCATCCAGCAAAAGATGCTTCAGTTCCTTCACGCTCTCAGCAAATGGAATACCTTCCTTCAGGCACATATCATGGGCCTGAGGATATTTGCCGCTCCCTCCAAAACCGATCACATGGATCCTCGAATGCTGCCAGACGGAAAAGAGGTTCTCCGGCTTGTCGTCAATGAATGAGATCCTTTCAAGATCGTTTATTCCCCAACCATCGGCAAGTTCTCTGATGCAGTCGAACTTCGTTCGGCCGCTG